>Ga0316189_10000004_pt1 | contig 333715 bp, 277 predicted proteins | sample LowCovwburrow_MG_FD_204930 | JGI IMG/M metagenome (GOLD analysis project Ga0316189, IMG submission 204930) | Coastal sediment microbial communities from Maine, United States - Lowes Cove worm burrow | ecosystem: Environmental > Aquatic > Marine > Coastal > Sediment | place: USA: Maine... | reverse complement strand
TAAAGAATTTAAGACTGAAGCTGTTCGATTTAGTTATCAACGTGATAACATAAAGGCTTTGGCAGATGAATTGAGAATGGCTCCAGCTCGTATTTATAAATGGCGTCAAGATCTTCAGCTAGTAACACATTCAAAAAGTCTAATAGTTGGAGAAAAAGAGTCAGATAAAGTAAAACGACTCGAAAGGGCATTAAAAGATAAGGAACTAGAAATCTCAAATCAGAGCTTGAATGGAATCAGGAATTTATTAACCATTTAAAAGCTAAAATGGCTATTTTTGAATATCTTGAGACCTGGTATAATAATCAACGTATTCACTCTTCTCTTGGATAAAAAACGCCTAGAGAAGTTGAACTTGAAGACTACTTAAAAATAAAGGTGGCATAACTCTTAAATCTGTGTCCGACTTTTTGTAGGAGATCCAAATATTTATTTCAAAAGATAATTGCAGATAAAAATGATGTCGTTTGCAATGTTTTCTATACCCAATTATTAATCCTTGACCTTAGGTTTATAAATAGCAATAACTTCTTTTTTGGAGTACTTTTTTTGCAAATGTTTTTTTGCTGGGTTTATAAGGTAACGGTTGGAAATTGCCTCCCGCCCCAATAACATTCTGAATTCCATAGTATTTCGATTTGCTAAAGACAATTCAATGTCAAAAGTATCTTCCCCAATGGTTACGGGAACTTTAATAATTAATCTTTCTTCTGATATTCCAAAAGAACCTTTTATTGATCTTTTATCTACCAATTTAGCAATGCACTTTGTTTTAAGAAGTGTATTTTTCTGTAGCGGATAGACAACAAAACGAACCCAAGGTTCTCCGTCGTTAGTGATTAATTCGATATCGGTTGCTTGAATTGAAGACGTTTTTGCACCTGAATCAATTCTGGCCTTAATAGCTGGTATTTTTAACTGATCAAACGCACACCATTCTACGCTTCCAATTATTTTTAGTTCTGTTGTTTCCAATCTTAAAAAGTTTTTTAATTCAATAATTCTTCTTCAATTGACATATGAATGATAGCATCACCTTTGTTAACAATAGGCGAATGATTGATACAAAAAACATACCCTTTCTTTGGGGCTTTAACGTCTTTTTCAAAATAGCCAAATGGGTCAGAAATGCTTCCTACTTTATCACCTTTATCATACAATTTCCCAAGTTCAGCACTGCTTCTAAACAAACCAGAATATGATGCTCTTATCCATTTTGATTTCTTTACCATTATAGAAGATGAGTTTGGCACATTAGATCCTTCTTTAAGCTCTTCTGTAGAGTCTCTTATGCCCAAATGGGTCATAACCTTTAATGCGCCATTTACGCCAATATTAGTAATAGACTTATCAATGTTTAAAGATTTCCCACCTTCAAATAATAAGACTTTCTTGCCTAATTTTATGGCAGAATCTCGATATGATTTTTCGCGTCTTTTGGATTGAACAATAAATGGCGCACCAAATTTCTTTGCCAGCTCTAAACTTTCTTCGTCTCCCTCATTAATTCTGATCTGAGCAGCATTAAATCGATTGGCTCCGCCGGTATGAAAATCTAAACAATAGTCTGCAAGTGGAACAATTTCTTTCATTAAATGATAGGCGAAAATACTAGCAAGAGAACCTCTTTTAGTACCAGGAAATACCCTGTTTAAATCTCTCCCATCAGGAAACTCTCTAGTTTGACTTAAAAAGCCAAAAATATTTACAACTGGAATACAAATTACCATGCCTTTTTGTGGTTTGTGATATCCCTTAGCAACAATTTGCCTTACAATTTCAACACCATTAATCTCATCACCATGAATTCCTCCAGTAATTAAAATTGTAGGCCCTGGCTCTTTCGCTCTTTCAATAATAATAGGGACTTCTATCTTAGTACGTGTGTGTAATTTAGCAATATCCAAGTTTAGCTGTAGGCCTTTTCCTTGAGAAATAACTTTTCCAAGAACTTCAATATTATTAGTCAGCATTGCGTTCTACGTATTTAATAATGAGCGTTGCAATGTCTTTACCAGTGGCAGTTTCAATGCCCTCAAGTCCAGGAGAGGAATTAACCTCTAGAATTAATGGTCCTCTCGCAGATTGAAGCATGTCAACTCCAGCAACTCCTAATCCCATTGCCTTTGCAGCTTTTAAGGCAGCGTTTTCTTCTTCGTCTGTTAGTTGAATAATTTCAGCCGTTCCACCTCTATGTAAATTAGATCTAAACTCACCTTCTTTTCCCTGTCTTTTCATTGCTCCAACAACAACACCATCTATTATAAATGCACGAATATCAGCTCCTTTAGCTTCTTTTATAAATTCTTGTACAATAACTCGTGCTTGTAACCCATTAAAAGCTTCTAAAATTGATTCTGCCGAATTTCTATTGTCAGCGAGAACTACGCCAAGCCCTTGAGTTCCTTCTAGTAGTTTTATTACCAATGGAGCACCACCAACTTTATCAACAATATTGGCAACGTTTTTAGAGTAATTACTAAATACCGTTTTTGGCAAATCAAGACCAGCTCTTGCTAAAATTTGTAAACTTCTTAATTTATCTCTAGATCTAACTAAAGCTTGTGATTCAGTTGCTGTAAAAATTTTCATCATTTCAAACTGACGCACAACAGCGGTTCCGAAAAAAGTCACTGAAGCTCCTATCCTTGGAATAACAGCATCTAAATCCGAAATTTCTGTATTTTTATATATTACACTTGGTCTTTTCTTTTCAATTACAAGGTCACATTTTGTATGATCTATAATGACCATGTCGTGACCCTTTTTTTTACCAGCTTCTACAATTCTTTTTGTTGAATAAAGATTTGGATTAGCTGATAAGACTGCAAATTTCATAATTTAAATTTTATTTATTTCCCTACACAACAATGTAGAATTGTTCTTTAATTTTAGGAAGCTAAAAACTATAGTTTATTTAGTTTAAATCAGCTTGATGTTAAATCAAAAACCGCTACAAAAGTGTTCAATTATTCTATATTATTAATAATAAAAAGGTAAGATTTTTATATTGTTAAATAACTGGTCTAAATATGATACTAAAGTTTATCATTTTTAATACTAACCATTCTAAGAATAAAATCAACTTTTATTGGTTTTACAATTTTATAATGCGATCTTTAGTTAAAGTTTTTTCTCATACTTTTTTTAACAAATAATAATGGAATTTATAAAGGAATTTGGAATTAATTGGCAAGTTGGTTTAACAATCGTTGCTATCCTAGTAGGCACACTTATATTAGTGAGAGTGGTAAGGTGGTTGATTGGGAAATCATTTAAGGCTGCTTCCATAAAACTCAAGGTAGACCCAACACGATATAAGTTTTTTAAGAACGCAATATCCCTAATCATTTGGATCATTGCTTTTGCTGTAATCATCTTAATGATTCCAAAGTTAAAAGCTTTTGCTATTGCTATATTTGCTGGTGCAGGAATATTTTTAGCCATTCTTGGTCTAGCTGCTCAACAAGCGTTTTCAAATATCGTAAGTGGAATTTTTATTGTAATATTTAAACCCTTTAGAGTAGGAGATTTAATTAAAGTAGGGACTCTTGAATATGGAGTTGTTGAGGATATTTCGCTTCAACATACAGTGATTTTAAATTTCGAAAATAAACGGATTATTATACCTAACTCAGTGGTTAGTAGTGAAACAATTATTAATGATAATATTGAAGATGCAAAAATCTGCCGTTGGATTGATATTGGAATTAGTTATGATAGTGATCTTGACCTGGCCATTAAAATTTTGCAAGAAGAGGGGCTTAAACACCCTTATTCTATTGATGCAAGAACCAAAGAACAAATTGCAAAAAATGAGCACCAAATAAATGTTGGTGTAATGAATTTTGGAGATTCGAGTGTAAACCTTCGCGCTTTTGTTTGGACAAATGATCCTTTTGAAGCGAGACAAATGCATAGGGATATTAATAAAAGTGTTAAAGAAAGGTTTGACAAAGAAGAAACGATTGAAATTCCGTTCCCGCATAGAACGCTTGTTTATAAAAATAAAGAAGGACCAATTTCAGAAAAATTATGACAACAAGTTCAAAAAAAATATCAAATAAGGCAGGGTTACCTCCTGGCACACTTGTACATATTGGCAAAAAAAGGACAAATAAAGTTAAATTGTCAGTCATTGACTTTACACCAGATGAATTTCAAGAATTTGATTGCGAAACAGTTGAGGAAACTTCTCCTTTTAAAAAAAGTAATTCTATTAGTTGGATAAATGTTGATGGACTACATGATTTACAAGTTATAGAGGAAATTGGTAAGAATTTTGAACTGCACCCATTATTATTAGAAGATTTGGTGAATACTGACCATAGGCCAAAAATGGAAGAGTTTGATAATTGTATTTTTTTTAATCTAAAAATGCTTGGATTGAGTCCAAATAAAAAGTCTGTCGTTTCAGAACAAGTTAGTTTCGTATTAGGTGATTCATGGCTGATATCTTTTCAAGAGCAAGAAGGCGACATTTTTGATGATTTAAGAAATCGATTAAGACATTCGAAAGGGATCATTCGAACCAGAAAAATTGATTATTTATTATACAGATTAATAGACACCATTGTTGATAATTACTTTTTTATTACTGAATATTTTAGCGAAATGTCAGAACAAATGGAAGAAGTTGTAATTAAGAATGCCGACAATGATATGTTGCTTAAAATACAAAGTTTAAAAAAGCAGATTCAGAAATTTAAGAAATCGGTTCACCCCTTACGGGAAGCGGTAACTTCACTTCAAAAAGATAGTGATTTGATCTCTCCGGAAAATCAGCGTTATTTTAATGATGTACATGAACATATTATTCAGCTCAGTGAAAATATTGAATCTCAACGAGAAGTCATGTCAAATATTATGGACCTATATCTTTCTGGACAAAGTAATAATATGAATCAAGTGATGAAGGTACTAACCATTATTGCTACCATTTTTATTCCGTTGACATTTGTAGCTGGCATTTACGGAATGAACTTTGATTATATGCCTGAACTACATTGGGAATATGGGTATTTGGGAATTTGGATTTTAATGCTAGTAATGATTATTATAATGGTCATTTTTTTTAGAAGAAAGAAATGGCTTTAATAAATGGCACTAACATAATTTTTCTTCTGCTTAAGTTGTTATTACAAATTAAGTATTTGTATTCTGATTAGATTTTTACAATATTTAATCGAATAAATAACTACATTAGAATGTGTCAAATGTCTATAAGGTCAAATCAAAAAGCGGAATTTTAATACTCGTCGTCGTAATTATGGTGAGTGGTATTACCGCCATTCTTGGACGAGTTTTAAGTATTGCTATTCCTGCTATACAGAAAGACTTTCAAGCTGATATAATGGAAATTCAATGGGTTTTTAATTTAGGCCTAATTGTGATTGCCGTTTTCACAATGATCAGCGGTGCCGTAAGTGATAAGTATGGCATTAAAAAAATTTTTATCTCTGGGATCATAATTTTTGCATTGGGTTGTATTTGCTCTGGATTGTCTACTAGGATTGAATTTTTGATATATAGCCAAGGCTTATGTGGTCTTGGAGTTGTACTAATGGGGCCCTGTAGTTTGGCAATCATCAACTCTTGTTTTGAAGATGATGAAAAATCTAGGGCAACAGGAATTTGGGTCGGAATAGGTGCTTTTTTTGGAGTTGCTGGGCTACTATTTGGAGGTTATATGGTTGAATATTGGGGATGGCGAATTCCTTTTTTTTGCATTGCAGGATTGAGTGCATTTACGTTAATATTGGCTATGCTTCAAATCCCGAATATTGAAGCAAATTCAAGTATTCGCCTAGTTCCGTTTCATGCACTAACTCTGGCTATTGGTCTGTTAGGTATTAGTTATATCTTAATTTACTTTTCTGACTTTGATTGGCAAGATTTAAGATTTATAACTGCCTCCCTTATAGGTTTTTTTGGAATACTTGCTTTTATATACTTTCAGTCAACGTTAAAATCACCATTAATTCCAAAAGCTATTTTGCAAGAAAATGAACTGATTTGGTCAAATATTTTGACCTTTTTGTTCTATTTCACTTTAAATGGATTATATATCTATGCGATTTTAAACTTTCAAGACCAGTATCATTTCAGCCCATCAGAGGCAGGGTTAGCTATGTTGCCTCCTTCTTTAATGGTAGCACTATTTGCGTCACCTTTAGGGAAATATTCTGATCGCTATGGTATCAAGTGGTTTATTGTATTTGGGAGTTTTTTTGCGGGAATTGGATTTTTAGGACTGGCTTATTTGAATACCTCAATTCATTATTTTCCTGACTTATTACTTCCATTAATTTTAATTGGATTAGGTATGGTGTTATTTGTAGCACCAGTTACCAAAGGTGCTATGTCAAAGCATAAAAGGAATGCTGGCGCAGCATCTGGCTTAAATAATACTATCGCCAGAATTTCTGGTCTTTTTGCAGTGGCGATATTAGGCTTGATTTGGTCACGTGGGTATGAATATCAAATAGAGTTATCAGAAAACATGATTGGGATCGATAGCGTCAAAATATTTGGGAATTATGAAATCCCTTCAAACCTTAATTTAATTGAGCAACAAAATTTAGAACAAGTCATTATTTCAGCACTGAATCATGGGTTTAAAATTATAATGTTGGTTTCTGCAGGTTTAGCATTTTTAGCCACTGTACTTTCATTCTTTTTTTTGAAATCTCCAACTATAAAAAGTCTTGATTAATTATTTCGAATATCTTTTGGCCAGTGTAATATATAATCCAGCGTTAATTGATAGACCCTCAAAATTTAGATCTTCGTGTGACAAGTTTTTACTACCAAGCACCTGCATTTGTAATTTAACTTGTTTCCATCCCATTCGAACGGTTATGCCAGGTTCCCATAGGAGGGAGGTGCTATTTTGGGAAATATCTTCAAGTGCATTATATTCATAGCTGTCAAAATCAAAAGAAATCATATTGTCTACCTTGTAAAAGGATAATGCTGCAAATCGTGATGTTAAAGCAAAATCAAAGACTTTGAAAGATAAACCAATAGATGGTTGGATAAAAATTTTGTTAAAACCTAAGTCCGCCGTACTACCAGAAGTAGAATATTGATGGTGCTGTTGGCTTGTACCAATCCCTCCATAAACTTCAAAAATTGAAGAATTAGTAATGGGCTTATAGTATCCAAATGCGGCCTCAAAATAACTGCCACTCCCGTTATCAAGGTTGGTACTTGATGCACCTGAACCATAAAGAAAATTTGCCATTACTGCAAATTTATCGGATATAGCATAGGCAGTTTGAATTTCTGTAGTGCTTATTTCTTCGACACCAACTCCTAAAGCAACAGTGCCATGAAATTCATTTTTTTCTTTAAATAAGGGTACATTGTGCACACTTTGTGTATAATAATAATGTGAGCAACTGGTTGCTATTAAGATTATTAAAAGCGCCTGAATAAAAAATCGAAAAGACATAATATTGGTTTTTGAGTCTAACTAAGATAAAAAGAATTACTTGATTATCAATTATTGCCAAATGAAAGGTATAGCCTAGTAAGTTTCAAAACAAATTTACATCTGACATTAATTTACACGTTTTGCAAATTCCCATTGAAATGCTATACCTACATCAAACATATAACGTTTGATGTGTTCATTGGATATTTGTGTGACACCGTATTGAAAATCATGTTTAAATTCTCGAATCGTCGAAAAATAATTAAGACCAGCTCTAAAACCAACAGAATATTTCTTTTTTCTAGGTTCAGGATTGATACTTATTCCACCTCCATACATTAAACCGTCCATGAACAGGTAGCTAACATCATTGTAATACCCTAATCTACCAAATATTGAGAGCCATTTTGAAGCATGTACACCAATACTACCACCAATATTTATATCTGGCAATCCTCCTTCAAGGGAAAGGGCTGATTTAATAAAAACCTCAAACAGCATGAAATCTTTGACCTTATAACCTAAGTCAAATTCAATTCCTATTCTTGGCCAATCCGAGCCATTGTATTTAATTGTATCATAAGAAGTGGAAAAAGCATGTTTTTCTATTTTAGCTGTTACCTTATTTAGGTGAACAAAGGTTACTGTGGGGATTACATTGAAATAAAGTCCGCTATACTTTTTAGAGGTAGTTTCTTGCGAAAAGCCAATTTGTAAAAATAACAGCAATAAAATTGTGGTTCTTTTTTTCATTGTAAAGAAACTTTCATTCCCAATTAATAGTGCCATCCTGATTCAAAATGCCTTTTTTGCCATCAACTGTTTCAACTCTGTTAATGTATTCTCCTATGTTTTTATCAAAATCACAATCCATACTTTTAAAACTAAAGTCCGTTTTTCGAATGAATTTTTTTGCCTCTGCAGAATAAATTAATAATTTAAAATGATCACCAGTTTTAGCCATAAATGGATGTCCAATATCGTTCCCAATTTCGTTGGAACAATACCGTTTGACATAATCATATATTGCGGGAATGATTTCAATACCAGAAGTGTCTGCAATGCCTTGACCATTGTCATGATAGGTTGGAAATGTTGGGTCTAATTCGCCGTAATAACGAAGTTCGTTGAATTCAAAGGGTAACACAATTTTACCATAACAGGAGACCAGACCATATTTGCCATTGAATTGAAGACTTTCAAAACGATTATCATCTTTTGGGTTAAAGCTTGTAAAGCTGGTGCCTTCACATAAATCTATAAATAAAATTTCATCATTCTGGAGAACGACATAAGTATCTGTTTTATGCCAATACCCCAACAAATGATCAAATTCTATTTCTTCAATTAGAGGTTGGTCTGATGTTGTTCTAAGTGTATACTTGCCGTTGTCTTTAACTAAAAATCGATAATTAAAGCCCTCTTCGCACTGATACCTTAATGGTTTTACAAAGGGGTATTTAAAGTCGAACTGTAAATCTCCTATAACATTATAGATCGCCATGAGACTGTCGTCATTAACCATTTGGAAAACATCAGTACCATAAGCATATAGGTCACCATCCCAATTGAAAACCGTCATAAAATTGCCGTAAAGTGTATTATAGGGGACAATAATTTTCCCAGAATCGTTTGTAATTGCAATTTTATCCCCTTTGAAAGACAAATACCTGTCATTGACAAGTGCAAAATATTCTAATGCTTTGAATTCTTCAGTAACTTCTGTAGAATCTGGATTGTCTTGCGCAAATAAAATGCTAGAAAAAGACAGGTATAGTAGTATGTACAATAATTTCATATGCTTTGCCCTTTTGACTAATTTAAGCATAAAACGTGAATTAACGGATATGGATTTTTCTAGTTATCTCGAGGGACAAATTTCAAAGAAATTCCAGTGTTTAAATTACCGACCCGTGCATGGTGTTAAGAGTAATTTTCTTAATCAGAGTATACTCGAATGTTTTGGTAGCTAAAAAAGGGTTAGCTTTACAGTTCAATTAATTTATAAAAATGAAACTATCAAGTCTTGGATATACTTCAAATTGGATCAAGTTTAAACTTTTAGATGAGACACTTTTCAACGAACAGATGGAAGAGTTTAAAAATGGAAATGACCAAAGTACTGAACAATTTAGGTATTATACTTTTGTGAAATGGTTAGATTCCAAAAAGGAGATATCCGATCAAGATATAGATAACTACCTTTCGCTTGCTCATGAAGATGAAGACCAGCAAATGGCAGGTTCAGCCGTTCGTGTGCTTTTTACATCAAATATCATTACAGATGAACAATTCAATGTACTCAAAGGAGCCTTGGCCAACTTTGGTGATTGGACTAAAAAAGTTATCCAACAAGAGGTGCTGAAAAGACGTTTAAATAAGGAAATTTTGACCTTTGATCTTTACCGTGACTGTTTGACTTATAAAAATGATTATGCAGACAGTCGACTTTTGGTAAACATAATTAACCAAACGGAAAATGAAGAAATTTTGGGAGATTTTGAAACCAATGGTTGCGGAAAAAGAATCAGAACTCTGGCTTGTAAAAAATTAAATCGTGTGAGAAAGGGAATTAAATCCTAAGTTAGGATAGGCAATGGTATCAGATGGTTCTTTTCCACCTTTACTAAAGTGAATTCACTTCTTATTGTTCTATAAATTGCCAAGTTTTACCAACCCTTATTTTTTCTCCTTGCATGTTAGCGCCTGCTTGTCTAATTATAATAAGACCACCAGTAATTAACCCACCAACAATTCCAAATTCAGGAGAGCCAAATGCTGTTACGGCAAGTGTATAAACACCAGCAATAATGATATACGGAACAGCAACTATTTTTATAATCAGACCAATGCCACGTTTGAATTCATTTTGATTTAATAGATGAATGACGGCTATCTCATTTAAACTTACTTTTATATCTGATCCTCGTTTTGGCCTAACAATAATTTCGTTCATATTAATGTCAACTATAATTCCTTTAAATAACAAACCGCTTGTTTTTCTTATCCTCACTAATTGGCCTTTACTGATTAGTGCCTTTTTACCAGAGTTAGATATTGAGTTTGAACCTGATTTTTGAAGATAAATTGAACCAGTTGTACTTTTATTAGTTAATGTGTCTTCATTATTTTCAGTTATTCTAACATTTGGTTTGTTGACCTGTTGAGCGTTAAATTTATCGGCAAAATTCCTAACTGATTGACCGTTAATATTTGATATGACCTTATACTTAATTTCGTACTTTTGTATATTATTATGACAATCAGTAACAATCATTTTTCTTGATTCTAATGCCAAAACAATACCTTTGAAAAATGTACCATCAGTAAATGAAATTCTAACACAATTCGAATCAGAGATTTCATTTTTAATCAAGTTATTCTCAATTAACGAAAGATTGAGTGTGTTTGAATAAGATAATTTGAGACTAAAAATTGTAATTAAAAGTATAATCAGTTTCATAACTTTTTTTTGTAAAGTTAGATTGATTATACGCCTTGTAATAATTGAATAACACAATGAGGTGTTAGATTTGCGAATTTCGCAAATAAGAATTTACTAGAGTTAGATTTTAATTATCTGATTATGCCCTTTTATCAATTATGCCTTTAGCATTTTCTAAAGAATTTGTCATAAACTTTTGATAGGAAATAGTTAAGATGACTGATAAGATTGCTCTTGCAAAAATGTTTTTATAGGTGAAAGAATAATCCCATTTAATCCGAGTTTGATCACCAATTGTATCAAACCAACATTGACCAAAAGCTTTATTTGACAATCGTTTAACGGAACTAGTAAAGTCGGTAATTTGATAAGTATAATTACCAGGAGGATTAAAACTAATTAATTCTTCCACGGCACTTGAACTATCTAAAAAATTAACACGTCGTTTCGCATTTGGATGGTTGTAAGGGTCAATTAAAACATCCACGCTTTCACAACCTGAAATTTTCCCATATGACTTAAGCCAAGAAGAGAGTTTTGAGCTGCTTGAAATAAATTCAAATGCAGTGTTTAAATCTACATTAACTAGAACTTCCGCACTACGTTTTAATACCTTTTCATTAGAATTACTTTGATTATTCATAAGTTGGCGAGCTAAAAGGGGTTGTTAAAAAATCAGCTGAATCTTTAGGTTCAAATACAGGTAAATCATTGTGTTTATGACGATATTTGCTCATGGTTTCATAGACGACTTTTCGAGCACGATTAAAGCTTCCCAAAGGTTGAAGTTCAGGTAAACAATGCCATGAATTAAAAGATAAATTTTCCCCAAATGTAGTTTGCGCTGCTGAATTAAAGCTTTGCTTAATTAGTGTTAAAGTAGCCACTTTTTGAAATTTTGATGACCATGGAACTGTTGGATCTTCAATTGGCATACTATCAGGATTGGTTTGAAATTGTACATAAAAGTCAAACTCAATAGAATTATTATTTAGGGTTTGAGACAGGTTAATTTTTAAAAAATCATCTTCTGAAGAATCTTCGTTAAGAATTTGATTTGAAGATTTTGGTTTAAGCATATACTTTACGGCTTTGTCATCCGCTCCAAATCGATAAGGTTGTGTACTCCAATAAGTTTCACTTAAAACATTCGTTGTCTTTTTCTTTGACTTCAGTAACCGACGCAACAACCCCCAATGTTTAGGGTTTAAAAAGTACATCACAAGATGTAATTTAGATTTTGCTGTAGCAGCCTTTAAAGTTTTCCTAAATTCCATTAGATTTTTTGAAAAAAAGGTCTCATGCGTCATCAGTAAAAAATCTTGTGTTTGCTTGAGGTGTTCATCTGGCAATAATTTTTCACCTGGAACAGACATTAACTTAATGGCTATTCCACGAATATCAGCTTTTCGATCAGGTTTGGGAATAGTACTTGCATTTGATAAACGAACCCAACAATGGTATGTTTTTGCGACTTTAAAAACACCTACCTTTAGTTCATCAGGCAAATCTTCTTCAACTCTAAAAGCAGCTTTGACACAACCGTGCATTTTTGTATGCACCTGTCGTTTCATTTTTTTTCCATCATATATTTGGTCTACTTGTGCTTCAAGCTCTTTGACCATTTCATTAATTACTTGTGGTTCAAGTGGGTTAGGATATTCCTTCCCGAGTTTTTTTTGAATTTGGTCTGACATCCATTCTAAGAGTTTATGACTTCAATATAAATATATCTAAATATTTCTGACTATAGCCAATGAAATCATTCAATTTAATTAGGAATTATAAGAATCAAAACTTAAATTTAACTGTCATACAAGATGATAATTATCTAGAAACAACCAATACCTTAACATGATGGATAAGGTCAGACAAACTGCCGTATTTTTACAAATATATATTATCCCTGATCAGGTTGAACCATTAAAACGGTTGCTCGACTCAGCAGGGAATCCAGCTAAAAAAAATTCTTTTTTTAACCTAAATCAATTAGATACGGTTCATTTTTCTCGTTGGGTAATAGCTCCTGCTGTTGGAGATTTTAAAGCAAGCGTCATTTATTCAGGAAATGTAGATTGTTCGGTTGAAAACCATTTGAATGATTTAGTAAATGGTCTTTCTGAAAGTCTTGATCAAATTTTAAGTCATTGTGAAGGATATCCACCAAAAGATAATCGAACAGTTAATTCTCGATTTTTATTTTTAAAGTCAAGATCATTTAAAACGCCAGCTTTTTATGTTGGGGTTCCTAATCGATCCGTGAAACAAATTCATAAAGAGCAAGAGTTACACTTAGCTTTGAAGCAATTTGTACTTGAGAATAAAGTTGAATGGAAAACTGACAAGGAGGCGTATCAGGCTATTTGCTTGTTCGTTAAAGATGATCCAAAATGGGATTGGGCTCGACAAGATTATAAATTACCAAGAAAGAACATACCAAAATTAATAGGCTTTGGACTATTGGTATTAATAATTCTACCTCTTGTTATTTTGGGAGTAATTCTTGTTTTTCTAACCAGTGAATTGTGGGATAAAAGAAAAACATTTACAATTAATGACATTCCAATTAAACGGATGCAAGAATTAAAAAACAAGGAAGACATTATATATCAAAATCAATTATCTCAAGTATTTGAGACAAAAAGAGGGATTAGAAAACTGATGTTAAGATTCATTCTGTGGGTTACAAATTTCTTAGCTCGTAATTTTGCTGTTGAAGGTCAATTAATGGGAACGCCAACAATTCACTTTGCAAGGTGGGTTTTTATTGATGGTGGAAAGCGGTTTGTTTTTTTTAGCAATTTCGACGGTTCTTTTGATGGTTATTTAGGAGACTTTGTTGATAATAATGGTTGGGGATTGAATGCTATTTATGGTGCAGCCAAAGGCTACCCAAGAACTTGGTTTCTTTTTGCTGGTGGAGCTTATAAGGTTTCTAGGTTTATGGGTTGGGGTCGTAATACTCAAGTTGACACGCAATATTGGTACTCAGCGTACCCTTGGGCCGGACTACAGCAGATTAATAATAAGTCAAGGATAAGAGCAGCCCTTTTTGATCAGGGAAGCTTGAATTCAAGTGAAATTAGAGATTTGCTGCGAAGAATATAAAAATAGAACAAAATGGCAATTATTCAGAATCCAAAAACAATTGATTTATCTGATATTCAAGGTATGGTTACAAGAGGTTATTCTAAACTTTTTGAAACGGCTTATATCATATTAAAAGTGGAAGATGCTGTAAAAGCAAAGGAATGGATTAAGGCCATTTTACCTTCCGTTGGCAGTGCAGATCACACAGTCAAATATACCAACACGTTACATTTAGCCTTTGGTTCAAAAGGATTGACAGCTTTAGGTTTAAATGATAAAAATTTAGCAACTTTCCCGATTCCATTTCGAGAGGGTATATCAACCCCACACCGAAATAGAGTTTTAGGAGACCATGGCATTAATAAACCGGACCAATGGCGTTGGGGAAACGAAAACGAAGCGGAAATAGTATTAATATTTCATGCTGAAAACAAAGAAGGAATGGATACCTTTCTTAATGCTGAAAAAGCTAGAATAAAGACAAATGGAGGATTGTCTATCGTTCATGAAATGAGGGGATATCTGCCTAAAGATAATAAGGAACCATTTGGTTTTCATGATGGCATCTCACAACCCGTTATTGAGGGTTCTGGTAAATCAGGACCTGAACATGACATCATTGCAACAGGAGAGTTTTTATTGGGTTATAAAAATGAATTTGGTTTGTACCCTGACTCACCTTTGTTAAAAGAGGATCAAGGTCAAATAAGTTTATTAACCAATGATGTGAATGGATCAGGCTTAAAAGACTTAGGAAGAAACGGAACTTTTATGGTGTTTCGCCAAATGGAACAGCATGTTGATAAATTCTGGAAGGCCATGGAACAGCATACTTTAAATCAAGATGGAACTATAAATGAAACAGCTAAAATTCGGCTAGCAGCAAAATGTGTTGGTCGGTGGCCAAGTGGCGCTGCTTTAGTTAATTACCCAAATGAAGATCCTGGAGGATCACATGAAAACAATGATTTTGGCTATGCTGATGAAGATCCTGATGGGTTAAAATGTCCTTTTGGATCTCATTTAAGAAAGAATAATCCAAGAGATGCTTTCCGATTTTACGATAAAAACAAATCTTTAAAAGCGACGAAACGACACCGAATTATAAGAAGAGGGAGGACCTATCAAAATTCTGAAACCAATAACGACAAAGGAGAGATTGGACTACAATTCATCTGCTTTAACGCCAATTTAGAAATGCAATTCGAGTTCATTCAGCACGCTTGGGCAAACAATAATCAGTCAGGTAAATTAAGTAACGACACTGATGTAATAATTGGTGTTCAACCAGAAGAAAACCCAAGTAACGAATCAGGAAAATTTACCATTCAAAATGAACCTGTTAATGAGATTTACTGTGGTTGGGAACAATTCGTGACTATCAAAGGAGGAGCATACTTATTTTTTCCCTCGATTACATTTATCAAATTTTTGACTACGTTGAATAAATAAATATCCTATTTTATGTCAATCAAATTCTTGAGCTATAATCTCTTCATTATCTATAATTGATGGAATGATACTATAACGTTTTTGCCTAATCATAGCCAAAGTAAATGCTAGCCGAAAAATCGTTCAAGAGCTGTTGTTCGATATTCAAATATTTGGTTTAGCTTTTTCTGAATAATTAAACGATTTGCTATTCTACCTAAGAAACCAAACGGGGGTTGGTAACTGATGATATCAATCATCATAGTGCCACCATCCATTGGCTCCAATATGTGTTCATGATGCCATAATTTGTATGGGCTAATTCTTTGTTCATCAACAAAGTATGAGTTGTTTTTGATGTGAGTAATTTCAGTTACCCATGTTGTTTTGATCTTTAACAATGGAGATACTTTATAGCTAATGATCATACCTTCATACATTTCAGATGAAGTGTCTTCACTCGTAATAATAAAACCCATATGATCGGGTGTTATTTCTTTTAAATTATGAGGGTTAGAAATAAAACTCCAAAGTTCTTCAGGAGATTGTTTGAAAAATTGTGATCGCTTGAACTGGTAAAAACTCATATTAAGATGTTAAGTTAAAATAAAACCCTAAAGCATTTTAAAGCTCTAGGGTTTTTGAATTGTTCAGGTAATAGGTAGGTAAGAATAATTATAGTTTAATGAATCTAGTTTGAAAAGTACCTGAAGTATTTGATAATTGTATGTAATATGTACCGTTCGCTAATTCTGAAACATCAATGCTGCCGTTTTCAAATGTTCCTGATTTAACAAGGACACCAAAATTGTTAACCATTTGAAATGATCCATTTGTCACATTCTTAAACTGAATGATATCAGTTGTAGGATTTGGGAAAACTGTAATGTTCTCATTTTTAATTTCGTCAATACTGCTGGTAGTTGCCGGAACTAAGACTGCATCAATGACATGAACAACTCCATTGTCAGTAGTCACATCTGCCAAAGTTACATTTGACGAATTAATTTTTACACCAGCAGTTATATCTACAGTGATATCTTGACCGTTAAGGGTTGAGACGTTACCATTCGTAAGAGCTGATGATAAAACTGTTCCCGAAACAACATGATATAATAAGATATCTGATAAATCAGGTAATGCAAGTATACCATTGAGATCAGTGTTTAAGTCAGCTGCTAAGTTATCAAATGCAGCATTATCTGGAGCAAATACTGTTAACTCTGCTAAAGGGTCAGTTAAGGCTGGTAGTAGTTCAGCAGTAACAACAGCTGTGGTCAATGTTGTAAAACCATTGTCTATCGCAACATCAACTACAGTTTCATATGGCAATATAACTGCATCAATTGTGTGAACATAACCATTGTCAGCCATAATATCAGCTCCATTAACTATTGCTTGATTCACATAAACCATTCCACCAGCTGTTTTGGTTAATTTAATAGTATTGGTTGAACTTAGCGGCAAAACTATATCTCCATTATTTATGGCAGAAGATTGAACAGAAGTTCCTAAGACGTGATAAGTTAAAATGTCCGTTAAGTTGGGTAAAGCTAATAATCCATTTATATCTGTGCTCAACGCATTTGCTAAGTTATCAAATGCAGCATTATCTGGGGCAAAAACTGTTAATTCTGCCAAAGGGTCAGTTAAGGCTGGCAATAATTCTGCTGTAACTACTGCTGCAGTTAGTGTTGTGAAACCATTGTCTATCGCAATATCTACTACAGTTTCGCTTGGTAGAAGAACTGAACTAACCGAGTGCACGTAACCATTGTTAGCCATAAGGTCTGGTGCGTTAACCATTGCTTGGTTAGCATACACTGCTCCATTGGATATTTTTGTCAGTTTAACCGTGTTTGCAGTATTAAGAGGTGTCACAATATCACCATTATTAATAGCAGATGATTGCACAGAGGTTCCTAAGACATGATACGTTAGAATGTCTGATAGGTTAGGTAAGGCCAATAGTCCAGCAACAGTTGTATTTAGGGCTGATGCTAAATCATCAAAAGCAGCATTGTCAGGTGCAAAAACTGTTAAAGTAGCAGCATTGTTTTGTAAAGCAACATCAAGCCCTTCTTGAACTAATGCATTTGCTAAAGTAGTGTGATCTGGGCTTGTTGCAATAATATCATCAAAGACATTTGTTTGAGCAAAAATTCCAGTTGAGAAGGTTGTCAATAAGACAAAGAAAAAGGTTTTGTGTAGTAAAGAATGTAAAAGTTGTGCTTTCATTTTGTTTAAAGTTTTGGTTTAAATCTTAAACAAAGGTATATAATTTTGTTTAATAAAACAGCAAAAAAATTAAACAAAATATTAAAATATATTATAAACTACTGATAATCAGAGTTGATTTTTCTATTTTTCCAATTCAATAGAAAAAACAGCCTAAATTTGCTAACCTTGTGGCATTAATTTGACTGAATGACTGTAGTTTGGTCTGAATTCTTTACGTTATTAATGTCACAAAACCAGGACAGGAGCTGAAAGCAAGAAATGAATCAATAAACAGGAAAGGTTGGTGAATTAAATAGAACCAAAATTACCAATGTTTTTTAAAGACTCGGCATTTAACGTAAGTACTGGAATTTTTAATTTATTTGAAATCATGTCTCGAACAAAGTTCTTTCTGATGATTAATCGGCTGCCATTAAAATAACCAGCTGCTATTAGATCGGCATCAATAGATTCGGCAAATTCCAACAATTGTTTTTCAAAGGAACCTTTGCGTTGAAGTTTAACAATTTCAAAATTGGCATTCTGTGCTTTAAAGGCGCCTTTAATAATGGCTTGATTTCTAACCATATCGTTTTTTAACCACTCATCATTGTCACGGTATCCCACTAAATGAACCTTAGCGTTATAGGTTGTGGCCAGCATGGCTACAACTTTGCCAATTTGGATGCTTTCTGAAGAAAATGAAAACGGCAATACGATATTATTTATCTGGTCTAAAGTCTTACCTACCTGAGTAATTAAAAAAGGTTTTTTTGTAGAGTTGACTAGCTTTAGTGCATTAGAGCCTAATACTTTTTGGATTCCAATCACACCATGTGTTCCCAAAACAACATAGTCAATGTGCAACTCATCAATTAATTTATCAATGATTTTCAATAATTTACCAACAATAATTTTGTAATGAAACGAGCCATTAATACTGCTTCTTAGAGCTACTATTTTCTCTTCAGCCTTTTTTATTAAGTCAGAACCATTAGACTCTAAGACATGCAAAACAGTGACTTTTCCGTTGTCTTTCTTTGCAAGGTTCAATGCACTTATTAAAGCATTTTCAGCAGCTTTAGTAAAGTCGGTTAAGGCTAGGTAATTCGACATGAAATTATATCGTTTTTAATTTGGGTACAAAAGTACTAATTTTTAGCTGATCAAATGAATGTTGAACGTTCTATTCAACATTAAGTTTTGATAATATTCTATTAATAACAGGCTATTTAAATAGCAGAACTAATTACTTATGTCTGCAATCGCGTCATTGATCTTTCTGATCTCCATTGAAAACTGATTGACATATTCAATTTTATTTTTGCAATGTGCTTTTTTAAAGATATTGGAAGCATGTTTTGAAACCGTTTTATTAGAGATATAAAGAAAGTCGGCAATTTCATGGTAATTAAGATCCAATAATATTAAATAGGAAATTTCAAGTTCTTTCGGCGTCAAATAATGAGGAAAACCTTCAAGTTCTGTTGTTTTTTCTCGGATATTTTGAATCATCTCATATTCAATATTAGACTGATCAATATGCCTTTTAACATAGGCAAAACAGATTAAGAAAAAACTGAAGTTGACTAAACTGATGTTTAAAGTCTGATAGTTACCAAAAAACACAACAATTGGCATAGAAGCCATAAATAAGATGCCTAGATACCCGCAAGTAATCATTAGCGCATTAAAATTTTTGTCACTAGTTAATTCTTTACGTTTTTTTACTAAAAAAATCACAGTTCGGACACAAAAGTATAGCGCTATTCCCATAGGGAAAATAATAAACACTTGTTTGGCTAATTGAATATCATTAGTCATTAAACCGCCAATAACGAAAATCAATAAAAATGTGGCAGCAACACTTATAATAAATGTTTTAACATTAAATGTCCTATCTTGAATTATACTGAACTCTTGAACTAAGTAATAATAGTAGTACATAACCAAGACGATTCCACTGCCATAACTGATAGAGTATTGTAGAAGTAAATTAAGATGAAAAGATTCATCCGGTAATAGACCGGATGCAAGGTTGTAAGTGATGAATAATAAGATTAGTATAAGAAATCTTAACCTTGATTTATCATCTCGTCTGGATAAATAATTAATACATTGAAACGACAAAACGCAAATCTCAATGAGCGTAATAATTACAGTCGTCAATGTTAATTCCGTACCAAACATAATTTCAGGTTACTTTAAGTTTAATATGTTATGGAAAACTTGTAAGTAATTTAAATTCTTCCGGAAGAAATTCTAAATAAACAGGAAATTTCTCCAGCAGTAATTACCATCATACTCATAAGTCACACAAACACGAACCTAATAATCTTAACGTAGTTTATTTAAGTTTAGTTGATAGATTTCAAAAAATATTCTGAACTTCATTTTTTTAACCCAAAATGAATTTAATTTTTATAATTAAAACAACAATTCTCTTTGAGAATTTAAAATAAATCTTTGCAGATCAAAATATTAAATATGGATCTATTCTAGCCAATAATTTAATACAAAGCTATGCCTTTTTTCTCAATAAACAAAATATGTTAACAGGACATAAATAGAATTTTTTCAGCATTTTGATTTTTAAGCCTGAATTTTGTAAAGTACTCAATTAGTATAGAATAAGAAGTTTATAACGATCAAATAGGGAAGTATATTTTCGATAACGACATTTAAAAAGCGACAGCTTGTTAAAATCGAATATTTCATTTTGGCACATAATTTGTAAACGCTATAATAAAATTAATTGTTATGAAAAATCTAAGTGTAATTTTGTTCGGTTTTGGTCTTTTATTTGGACTTAGTTCTTTGGCTCAAGGTCAAACACCTGATCAGAATCCAAATCATCAAATTAGTGCAGATAAGTATGCACAACAATCAGAAAACTTATTGAAAAAACAAGGAGAAACTATTCAAGCAACCTATAAGGCATATGATTGGACGGAAAATAAGCAAGCCCAGAAGCAAGCTAGAATTGACCGTAATCACCAATTAAGAATGGAACGCGCAAGATTTATTGGTTATTATACACCATACAGACAATGTAACCTTAATAACAGATATTATTTGGGATATAATAATTATTATTGTCGAGCCAATACATATCAAAATATGTTAATTGGGGCAAGAATTTATCATTTAGCACATTAAACGGATTAAAATAATCATCATGAAAAAGGTAGGATATAGTATATTAATAGCTGGATTTTTAATGTTAGGAGCGCAGAGCTGCATGCATAAAGTGTCAAGGGTTGATGTTAATGAACAAATTGATGTCAGTGGTAAATGGAATGATGTTGATTCTAGATTAACTGCTGAAGCATTAGTTGAACAGGTTTTAGGAGAAATATGGTTGACAAACTTTGTAAAATCGAAAGGTGAAAAACCAGTAGTAATTGTTGGATTTGTTAAAAATAAAAGTCACGAACATATTGAAGCAGAGACTTTTGTAAAAGATATTGAAAAATCATTTATTAAATCACAACGGGTTCGGTTAGTTCAAGGTGGAGATAAAAGAGAAGAACTAAGAGCTGAAAAGGCTGATCAACAGAACAACGCCTCTGTTTCAACAATGAAAAAATGGGGATTAGAAATTGGTGCTGATTTTATCATGCAAGGTTCAATTAACTCAATTGTTGATGCTTATAAAAGAGATAAAGTTGTTTATTACCAAGTTGATTTAGAATTGACAAATATCGAGACTAATGAGATTGTTTGGATAGGTGACAAAAAAATAAAAAAGACAGTAAGAAATTAGTTTTTAGTTAATAACAAGTATAGTTAATATTAAAGCCGAACCGTATTTTTTTCTGTTCGGCTTTATTTCATCAAATTTTAAGATGTCTAATAAAGTTTCATATAAAATAGTTCTATTCACTTTGGTGGCTGTACAGATCGGTTGTGCAACATACTATACAAAGTCTAAAAATACTGAACTGGCAATATTGGACTATAATTACATCAAAGCAGAACAAAAAATAGAATCAAATAGATACTTAGGGAAAAAACGAAATGCCTTATTGTATTATTTGGAAATGGCAAAAATCAACCACTTAAAAGGTGATTACAAGAAGAGTATTGTAAATTTTCAATACGCAGACTTTTTAATGGATCAGTATAATAGTGTGGCTGATATTGCAGTAGGAATGGCAATTAATCCTGCCATGCAACCTTATCGAACAGAACCACATGAACAAATTTTGTCACATTACTATAATGCACTAAATTATCTCTATTTAAACAATACTGAAGAAGCGGTAGTTGAAGCTCGTAAAATTAATTTACGAGAACAAGCTTTATTAGTAAGCGCTAAGGGTAAAGAAACTAAATATAGTCAAGATCCTTTTGGTTTAATGTTAATGGGAATGATTTATGAGTCTGACAATGATTATAACAACGCCTTTATCGCTTATAGAAATGCCTATGAAGCTTATAATAATACAGAGATTGAAGCCTTCTGTAATATGCCTTCATATTTGGTATCTGATCTAATTCGAGTTTCAAAACTGGCAGGAATTCCACACCAATTGAAAGATCATGAAGTTAATAAGATAAATTCCACTAAAGGAGAAGGTGGCGAGTTAATTCTATTTTGGGAGAATGGTCTTGTCCCAGTAAAAATGGAGAAAAATTTATTCTTTACGTTAATTAAAAGTAAGGAATCAGGCTTATATATTTTTATGGATTCTGAGCACTTAATTCAAATTCCGGTTGATTATGACTTTGAATCCAATTCCTCAAATTTTGAACCTTCAGATTTAGGGATTATTAGGTTAGCATATGCGTATTATGTAGATAGAGTTCCACAAATTAGATCTGCAAAATTAACTGCAAATGAAGAATCAATCAGTTTGCAAAGAGGAGAATCAGTCGGTCAATTGGCCTTTCAAATAGAGCGGGATAATTATTTTAAAAAATTAGCAAAACGCCTTTTGAGATTGGCTATAAAGAAATTAGCTGAAATAAAAATATCTAAGGAAAATGAGTATTTAGGTCTAGCTGTAGGCATTACTAATGCAGCAACTGAAAAAGCTGACACAAGAAACTGGCAATCATTACCAAATGACATTCATTATGCTAGAATTCCACTTAAAAAAGGAGTAAACAAGATTGAGTTGAAAACTGATCAAGATACGAGTATCAGCATAGAAGTAGAAGGCAACGGAGGAATGGTTTTCAGAAATATCGCAACTCATTAATTTCATCATCCCTTTGAATTAAATAAAACAGTGCAGTCGCGAAAATACCTTTACCACAGACAGTAAAGGTATTAATACGATAGACGATTTATTGGTTAGTTGTATAGGTAAAACGATAAAGTTCAAAAAAGTTACCCAGAATCAAAAGGTTTAGTAATTTTGAGATTATGCAGAATCAAGATTTAACTATTCGTGATGCAACACCAGCAGATATGACTACTGTTCATGCGCTGATAATGGAATTGGCAGTTTATGAAAAAGCAGCTGATCAAATGACAAATACAGTTGATCAATTAATTAAAGATGGATTTGGTGATAAAGCCCTATTTGAATGTATCGTTGCTGAGTTAGAGAAAGAAGTGATCGGTTTTGCCTTATATTATACTAGTTATTCCACTTGGAAAGGAGAGTGCCTTTATCTAGAAGATTTTTTAGTTACTGAATCTATGAGAGGTAAAGGAATTGGGAAACTACTTTTTGATAAGGTGTTTCAGATCGCAAAGGGTAAAAACGTTGGGCGCTTTGAATGGCAAGTTTTAGATTGGAATGAACCTGCAATCAATTTTTACAAAAAATATAATGCGAATCTTGATCCTGAATGGTTGAATGGAAAAATTATTTTTAACTAATTCTCTCTAGACATTAAAAATTGACTTAAGGTTTTAAGAGGTGCTTTTTTGGTGTCATCAACTGAAATAGAAGCTAGATTTTTCATGGCAATACCATAAAACTCATTCATTGTATTGGTTGCTTTTTCTTGAATGTTTAACTCATTATATATTTTCTTAACCCCTTCAACTTTTAAAACAGGATTCGTTTCACCAAGTAATTTATCTATTCGTTTTTTTTGATCAGAGTTTGCATCTTCTATGGCTTTTAGTAATAAATAAGTTTTTTTATTGGCTAAAATATCACCACCAACTTGCTTACCAAATTTTGACTGGTCAGCATAAACATCCAATATATCATCTTGTAATTGAAAAGCAATGCCAAGATTTAAGCCAAATTGATAAAGTTCGAGACGGTCATTTTCTGAAGCACCTCCAATACACGCACCCATTTCGAGACTGCATCCTAATAAGACTGCAGTTTTATAACTGATCATTTGGATATAATCGTTAATATCCACTTGATTCTGATGTTCAAAATCCATATCAAACTGCTGTCCTTCACAAACTTGAACAGCTGTTGTGTTGAACATTTTGAATAAGGTCTTAAATAAGGCTGATTCATATGATGAAAGATAGTCGTAGGCCTTAACCAATAAGACATCACCAGATAAAATTGCAACGTTATTATCCCATTTAGTATGAACAGTTGCATGACCTCGCCTTAAAGGTGCTTCGTCCATTATATCGTCATGAATTAACGAAAAATTATGAAAAAGCTCAATTGTAAGTGCCGCATTTTTAGCTTTTTTAATATCTGGATCAAATAGCTCACAGCCCATTAGCGTTAAAACGGGTCGCATTCGTTTACCACCAATTTTCAAAAAGTAAGTTAAAGGGTCATATAAACGATTTGGAGTTGTAGGAAAATTGATTTTCTCTAATTCACTCTCAATAAGATTTTGATATACACTAAGATCAATCATTCCGTAGGTTGCTGTTCAAGATCCTTTTCTTCGTATTTCTTCAGGCTTTGTTCAATCTCTAAATGTTCAAATTCGATATCTTCTTCTTCATCAAATAATTCAAATAGTGGTTCTTTTATGGCCTTATTTGTCATTTTTCTTTCCATAAATAAGAGTAAGGAGGGTAGGATCAGTAAGTTGGCCAACATAGCAATTAATAATGTTAAAGAAACCAACATCCCTAATGCCTTGGTTCCACCAAATTGAGAGAAAGCTAAAACTAAAAAGCCAAAGAAAAGCACAATAGATGTGTAGATCATACTAATACCTGTTTCTCTTAATGCTACCAAAATGCAACGTCTTAAATCATGTTCATATGATTTCAACTCCTGTCTAAATTTGGCTAAGAAGTGAATAGTGTCATCCACTGAAATTCCAAAAGCAATACTAAAAACAAGTAGAGTTGATGGTTTGATTGGGATTCCAAAAAATCCCATAATTCCGGCTGTTGTCAATAGCGGAATAAAATTAGGTATGAGAGATATGATTACCATTCGCCATGATCTAAATAAGACTGACATCAAAATAGCGATTAAGAAGATTGCGATAGCCAAGGATGTGAATAGATTTTTAACTAAATACTGCGTACCGTTTGATGCCACCACAGCAGTTCCTGAAAATACCAAATCCCAATTTTCCAGATCAAATGCTCCTGCTAAACTGTCGTTAAACCCAGCCTCATGATGATAGTTATATATTAAAGCGTCATCAATTGAGAGTTCGTCATATTTCTCGACATCTCCAGCGCTATAAATTGCAACCAGATTTTGATATATCATTGGGTGGTCAAAATAAAGTTGAGATAATGCGTTGTCTTTTGCTTCGGCTTCTAAGGAAATAATTTGATTTAACAAAGAATCATAGATTACGTTGTTAGGATTAATAGCTGCGCGAAGTTGAGGACCAAGAGTGTCAATTAATTCTTGTACTTCGTATGACCCAATATCTCTCACCTGCATTGAAATGTGGGTATAAGTATTTGTTGAATCAAGAAAAGGGTTGGTCGTAGCGTCACCGGTGGCATTTTCCAAATATGGTTTAAAGCGATTGAGTTTACTAAATGATGGAATTGTATAACGCTCAGGATTATTGTTGCTATAGGCCATGTTGATAATCTTGATGCCATCAGCAACTGACAAAGATTTAGAGAAAACCGAGTAAGTTTTCAGGATGTCTTGGACATCATCAATTTCATTAAACCGTTGTAAATAAGAATTTTTCTTCTTAGTGTTAATCAGGATTTCAAATGGAATTGCCCCTCCAAATTTATCTTGTAAGGACTTCACATCATTTGTAATGGGATCATTTTGAGGTAAATCTCCCGTGATATTCCCAGTTGTTTTAATCTGAAATGCACCAATAATAGCAGCGGTAACCAATAGGGTTGCTCCTATAAATACATATTTCCGCTTGAATAATGTGACATACTCAAGCTTTTCAATTGCATAATGTAACCATTGTTTTTCAAGATGCTTAAGATGTTTTGGTTTAGGAATTGCAGAATAGCTAAGAATAATTGGTAGAATGGTAATGCTTAATACAAATACCATTATAATATTTAGGGCCGCAATTAATCCAAATTCAAATAAACTCTCCGAATTGGTGAAAATAAAGGTTGCAAACCCCATTGCAGTTGTTAGGTTCGTTAAAAATGTGGCATTACCAATTTTTTGAATTACTCTTGTTAGTGCCTTCACTTTGTTGCCATGATCTTTTATTTCTTGGTGAAATTTATTGATCAGGAAAATACTATTTGGAATGCTAATAACAATCATTAATGGTGGGATTAATACCATTAATACAGAGAGTTTGAAGTCAAAAAAACCTATACTTCCCAAAGACCAAATAACACCAACAAATACGACAATGTTACAAATCAATACGATTTTAAGCGACCTAAAAAAGAGGTATAGTAATAATGAGGTGACCAATATTGTTAGGGCAATAAATAAGCCTAATTCACCTTTTAACTTTTCCCCAACCGATACTCTGATATGGGGCATTCCAGAAATTCTAATCTTTCCTAGTCTATCTTCAAATGACTTGGCCTTCGCTTCAACATCCAATAAAACAATTGCCTTTTTCATGTCACTCATGATGGATTCATCTATAAAAGCCATCATTAATGAAGTATGAGTGCTATCACTATAGATCATACCATCATAAAATGGTATTGATTTTATAATAGTCTTGATACTATCCAGTTCGCTTTGTGTTTTAGGTTGAAACTCTGAAATTTGCTTTAGTTCAAATCTTTTTTCCTTGGCATTTTTTACAAGATGATACAGATGAGCTTCGGAGAAAACGGAATCAACAGCATCAAATGCAGCAATTTCATTACCCAATTGATGCCAAGCATTGAATGTTTCAAGATCATATAGGTTTTCATTATCAATTGAGAATACAAGTAATGACTCGTTTTCGCCAAACAGGGCTTTGAGTTTAAGGTAGTTTTGTTTGGCATCAGAATTTTTTGGTAGCATGGTGCCATACTTATTGTCCATTTTGACATTGCTAACCATGTAATAACCAAACAGTAGGGTCAAGATAAATAGAAACGATAAAATTAAGATTCTATTCCTAAGAATGATTTGAGAAAGTTTTGACCACATTCTTTTTAAAGTGTCTGTTTTGGTTTAAAGGCTCAAAAATAATCAAACCAACTGACAATCGTAGATTTTAGATCAAATAGTTTAAAAAATTAAGTCAGAAATTAATAAACTCTTGAGGGTTCAAAACTACCCCACCTTTCCAAATTTCAAAGTGCAAATGTGGCCCGTCAGTTAACTCACCAGTATTGCCTACTATTGCAATTGGGTCACCCGCTTCAACGTAAGTGCCAGCTTTTTTTAATAAGATGGAACAGTGCTTATAAGCGGAAAGCATGTCATTAGCATGTTGAATAATAACAACATTGCCTTGTCTATTAGTCCATTCAGAAAAAATGACATAGCCCTCAAGCGTTGCTTTTATTGGTTCATCAGATTTTGTGACAATATCTACCCCATAATGCTGTTGAGATTTATCAAGGGATCTTGATATTGTTCCATTCACTGGGCTCATGAAAAAGCCTGTAATTTCATTTGACTCTTTAGGGTTAGAAATCGAGAATACATCTTGCTCAACTTTCTCTCTTAATAGAGAGTCTGCTTCACTTGAGTTGAATTCAATATCAATAATTCCTTCAAGCGTATCCATTTCTTTGTGTGCTGTGTCTATAAAATCATCACCATTAAGGATTTTTCTAATATCAGATACATAGTGCTCGTTGGCTCGCATTGTATTTTCTAATTTAACAAGTGATTTAGTATTTTGGATGTATAATTCGTTGAGGTCATATGTCGACTGGTCAAAAATCACCCTCTTGAGGGGGGTGTACAAAATCAATAAAAATAAAATAAACCCTAGAATAATACTATATAATAGCACTAAAGTAAGAATATTGAATGCAGAAACTTTAAAACTCCATTTGACAAAGAAAGTCTCGTCATTGGTATAAGAAAGTTTGTGCTTTTTTCGCCAATTATGAATTATGTTCTTAACCCAGCTCATTTTAGAATTGCAAATTTAATGAATTTATATTCAGCGTACAATTAAATCTATGAATCTGTTTAATCAATAATGAATACATGTTAAAGATTTTTTTATAGTTCAGACAACATAGTGAACAAAAAAAACGTATATTTATTAGCCGTATCTTTTGAAAATTATAGTCCACATTTTTTGCTTAAAAGCTTGAATGGGGGGTAACAAAAAGAAGTTCGTTTGAAAAGAGAAGCTCAGTTTCAATCTCAAAATGACTAGTGTAAATGTAGAAATTATACTACAGTCTGAGATTAGTTAAGAAACAAATTATTATGTTGGAAAGAATCAATTATGTAATTATAATTTGTCTTGTCGGATTGATAAGTCAATCAGCATTTAGTCAGCTGGTTACTGGTGTTGGTCAAACGCCACAACAATTGGTTCAAAATGTTTTAGCAGGAAATGGGGTAACAGTATCTAATGTAAATTATACTGGTCACCCTGAAGCAATTGGGACTTTTAATGGCACTAATACAAATCTTGGTTTAACAAACGGAATTATTCTAACAACTGGCACAATTCTAAGCAATACTGGACCAAACAATGTTCAAGAAGGACCACATGGACCAAATAATTTGGGTAATTCTGGTGTCGACAATAATACAAATGGTTATGCCCCATTAACGTCAATAGCTGGCGATAATACATTTAATGCTACAATACTTGAATTTGATTTTGTGCCGAATAGCGATAGTGTTAGGTTTAGATACGTCTTTGGGTCGGAAGAATATCCGGAATTTGTAAATGCTGGGTTTAATGATGTTTTTGCATTCTTTATTTCGGGTCCTGGATTTGGTGGGGTCTACAATATGGCAACCATTCCTGGGACTAATGGAACACCAGTGACGATTGATAATGTCAATGCTAATACAAACGCCAATTATTTTATTGACAACGGTGATGGAACAACAGCCCCAGAAAACTCAAGCAATTTTTATATTCAGTATGATGGATTTACAGTTGTAATTGAAGCAGTAGCTCAAGTACAATGCGGAGAAACTTATCACTTGCAGATGGCAATTGCTGATGTAGGTGATGGTGTCTATGATTCAGGTATTTTTTTAGAGGCAAATTCATTAGTAAGTTATTCCCCTGTTGAAATTAACGCAAACTTAAACTTAAATGCATTCGGAGATAATAAAACTATGGCCGAAGGCTGTGAAACATCAATAGTTACGGTAAGTAGAAATTCGAATAATGTATCCCAAGCTTTAAATATTCCGTTGACAACTGGAGGAACTGCTACTGCTGGAGTGGACTATACTAATATACCATCATCAATCAATTTTGGTCCAGGGCAATCAACTGTAAGCTTTCCTTTAGATATTATTCAAGATAATATTACAGAGGGTGACGAAACTATTATTTTAATTTTGGATCAACCTGATCCTTGTGGTAATTCAAATTTTATTGAATTAGAGTTGATTATTCGAGAGGTACCACCACTTCAAATTCAAATGGTTAACGATACGGTTCATTGTAGTGGTGATGTTGTTGTTCTTCAACCGAATGTCTCTGGAGGACTACCAAATTTCAATTATTTATACACTTGGAGTACCGGCGAGACAACCCCTTCAATTAATCATACAGCTAATCAAACAGAAACTATCTCAGTTATTGTTGAAGATGATTGTAATAGTACACCAGTAACTGCCACTATTGATGTTATGGTTCCTATTTATGATCCAATAGGTCTATTAAGCTCAAATGACACGTCAGTATTGTGTCCGAATACTCCAATCTCTCTCTTTGCCCAAGGGTTAGGCGGTGATGGAAATTATTCATACCAATGGACTGCAAATGGACTAAGTTTTGGATCGGGAAATAGTAAACAGGTTGCACCATTAGAATCGAGTACCTATACTGTTTCTGTAAGTGATGGATGCAATGACTCTACTGGGAATTCAATAGAGGTTATTGTGTTAACGCCATTACTTACCATTTCCATTGATCCTGAACATATCATTTGTAGTGGGGATGAAGCTGTACTAACGGTAACACCAAACGGAGGATTAGGTAATTTTACTTATCTGTGGACACATTCAGGTGAAACAACGCAAAGTGTAACAGTACAACCTGAACATTCAACGGAATATATAGTCCATGTTGGAGACGAATGTGCGACCTATACGGTATCTGGTAAAACATTTGTCAAAGTCACAAAACCAAGAGCAGCCTTTAGTGTTTTAAGCTCTGATCCAATGGAAGGGTTACCCGTATCTTTTAGAAATAACTCAAGCGGAGCAACTGAATGGATTTGGAACTTTGGAAATGGTGATATTTCTGATGAAATTGTGCCAAATGTAATTTATTCTCCATGGGGACAGTATGAAGTTCAACTCATTGCCATAAGTGAAATCGGATGCACTGATACAATGCGAAGAACTATATTCATTAAACCCGAATTTTATTTTTATGCACCAAATGCTTTTACGCCTGATAATGATCGTTATAATAATGAATATAGGGTTAGCGTAATTGGAGCCACTCAATTTCACTTCCTTATTTATAATCGTTGGGGAGAACTAATTTTCGAAAGCTATGATCCTGAATTTTCTTGGGATGGCAGATATGGTGGAGAAAAAGTTCCAGACGACGTCTATATCTTTAAATGTCAGGTTGAAGATAAAGTTGGTTATCGCCAAGAATTTCAGGGTATGATTACTGTGTTAAAATAAATATTTCTTAAGCAGAACATAGATTCAAAACGTTGTATAATGTATTAATAACCACAGATTATAGGTTAGCTATTTTTGAAAGCATGTAAGTGTATTAACTTGTAAATCAAATAATTAATATATTTATTATGAAAAAGAAAATTTTACAATCCCTAACCTTGGGGTTATTTTTGGCTTTGGGATCTAATTCTTATAGCCAATGTTGTCCAACAACATGTCTTAATACTAATGGTGACATGGAAACTCAAACAGCACCTATTACCGCAGGCAATACGTGGATTAATAATGAGCTAACAAATTGGAATGTTTCACATGGAGATCCCTCAATTGGTAGTACACCAAGCACAAATATTTGGATGTGGTCGTATTGGCATAATTCCGGTTATCAGAGAGGTGAAGGCGTCTATACCAGTTATAATTTTGTTGCTGGACAGACTTATACTATCTGTTATAAATTATGGCGTGATGCAAATTCAAATCCAGTTTCAACATTCAGAGTTGAATTAGCAAATGGATTAACACCGTATTTTGGAGGTGGTTTATCATGGGATTTTGGTGCTGCTACACCTACTTCCACTCAACCACTAACAATACAACCTTGGGTGAACACAGGGTCATGGGTAACGATTACCGAAACCTTTACGGCAAATGCAAACTATAGTCAATTATGGTTATACCCTTTGTTAACTTCTTCGCCTACACCTGATCAGGCAGCTTGCAGAATTGATGATGTTTGCATTGGTGTGCTGGATACAGATCCATGTAATTTTGAACCTCAATTTGATCCTATGATGAGTGTAGATGGTTGTTCATTATTACTGCAAGATGTTACTACATATCCTTGTTTCCCAGGATTTACAGTGCTTGGTGTCAATTGGGATTTTGGTGATGGAACAACTGGTTCAACTACTGGAACAGGTAGTACAATTTCACACTACTATCAAAATTCAGGTACTTATTTAGTATGTATGGAAGTTTGGGTTACTAATGGTGATATTTGTTGCAAACAAACCTTTTGCATGGAAATCGATTTTGAAGCCAATTGCGAACCATGCGAAGTGATGCAGTCTGCTGACTTCAGTTTTACGGGAACAGGTCCGATTACTTTTACCGCTAGTGGAATTCCAACAACAATGGGTTACGGATATTATTGGGATTTTGGGGACGGAAACTATGGTAGCGGAATTTCTACAAGCCATAATTACGCTGCTCCAGGAACATACGTTGTTTGTTTAACAGTATTCTATTATGATGAAAAGACAAGAGAGTGTTGTAGTTATAGAGTTTGTCATGAAGTTGAGGTCTCTACAACAAAGTCAAAAGTTATTTCCGATAATATTTATACACAACCAGTAGCTGATGATATTGCAATACCGGCTATGGGACTAACAGTATTACCAAATCCAAATGATGGAAATTTCGATTTAAGAACTGATGATAATACTGAAATTACAAATGTTAAAGTTTACAACCAAAGTGGTAAACTAGTTTATAATTTAGATGAGGTTTTACCTTCAACAAAAGTAAATATTGACCTTTCAACTTTAGGGAAAGGGATGTATTTTATAATAATTAATGAAACAGATGAGATGAATCGCAAATTTGAAAGAGTGATTATCGAATAGAATGTTTAAAAAATATGAAGGCGGATTGAACACTCAATCCGCCTTTTTTTTAAGCAGACCACTGTTGAGAGTCATTTTTCTCTAGTAAACGTTTGTAAAGGGCATCTTTTCTTCTTCTTGAAACGCTTAACTTGTCTCCATTCTCCATGACTACACAACCACCATCATCCTTTAGTATTTTTTTATTGAGGATCTTGTCGTTTTTGATGTATAGTATAAAGTCTGTCTTGGTAGTGCCATATTTAATTAAGAATTCATTATTACCTAAAGGGAATATTTTAGTCAGTTTTGAAAGGCTCTGCTCTAGTTGAATACTTAATGTTGATCCAGTAATGATATTCCTGTAGTCCAGCATTTTGGAGTACAATTCTGAATAACCTTTGTACCTGTAATATTCAATACTTAGCGAATTGTTTTGTTGATCAACTATAAGTTGATTAGATTTTGTTTTAGAATATAACTGAAACTCAATATTGCCTTTTGAATCAATTGATCCGCTTCCGCCTAGAGCAGTTGAAAAGTTGAGTTTTCCATTTGGGTTGATTTCAATAGTTTCAATATTATTGCCAGGTTGAATTGTTTCAATTAATTTATCCTTATAGGCATAAGGATGAATTGAATCATTTTTAAAATATCCAATTCCACCTGTAAAAGACAAATACCATATTTTTCCTTCAAAGTCAAGATATAAAAAGAAAATAGTATTATCTGTTAAGCCATTTTGAGTGGTGTAATTTGTAAATTCGTAACCATTAAATTTAGAAATACCGCCTTCAGTGCCGAACCACATAAAACCACTACTGTCTTGAATTGCACAATATACTTCTGTACTTGGAATACCATCTTCAACACCATAAAGATGTCCAGAATACATAATTTTTTGTGAAATACCATCAAAATGACATTAGGAATAAAACAGTAACTAATACATAATATAAAAAAGGATATGTTCTTAAAAATCTGATAGTTCAAAGTTTGATTTGTTTGATGCAAGATATCGAATTAATCTAATTTAGGGGTTTATTAGAAGTTATACAAAAAAGAAGATCGATTCTTTTAATAAATTGAATGTCAAATATTTGATTAGGGTTCTGATCTTGTCGTCATTTTAGCAGATATACCAAATATTAGTCAAATTTAACCGAATTCTAAACAAGCTCTACCAAATTCTATTTCGTATAAAAAAGACAAAAGACAATTTGATTCTTAAATTAATTTAACACTAAATCAATGAAAGAGATTTTTAAAACAAATGAATTTTAACTGTACCAAAGTAAACATCATGGCGTTTATAACTTTACTTAGACAAGTTATCTGAAGGTGGATTTCAATTTAAATTTGTGAGTTTATATGGGTTATTAAATGGATCATTTGGTATGAAAGCTTTTAAATATATAATTGTTTTACTCTTGTTACTGATTGCGGTGTCTGGAAATGCCCAGTTCAGTGAGAAATACAACAGTAAATATGCCGGTTTCTACAGGGCAGAAGAATTATACGATAAACAAAAATATAGCGCAGCTCAAGAAGAGTATAAAACGTTTATGACTCAAATTGCTGATATCAATGATCCGTTTTATGTTAAAGCAAAATATTATCATGCCATTTGTGCCTTGAATCTATTTCACCCTGACTCAGAAAAATTATTATTGACATTTATTGAAGACTATCCCGAAACAGTTCACAGAGATAAGATTTACTTTGAATTAGGAAAACACTATTATACTAGAAAACGGTTCGAGGAAACGATTGCTTGGTTCGGTAAAATTGATGAATTTGATTTAGAAGAAGAATATAAACCCGAGTATTATTTTAAATTAGGCTATGCTTATTTTAGTGAAGATGAATTAAAACTGGGTCGGAATGCGTTTCATGAAATTTTAAATATTGAATCGTCTTATCAAAACCCAGCATTATATTATTATTCACACATTTCTTATTTGGAAAAAAATTACCAGGTTGCACTTAATGGGTTTGAAAAATTAAAAGCGGACCCTTCATTTGCTGAGACAGTACCTTATTATATTACTCAAATTTACTATCTCCAAGGTAAGTACGACAAAGTAGTAACTTACGCTCCAATAGCAGCTCAAAATAAAAATGAAACACAAAACCTTGAAATGTCTAAGTTGATAGGTGATGCATTTTATAAAATTGGAAAATATGATGAAGCTGTACCCTTTCTAGAAACATATAACAATAAATCTGCCACTACAAGAGATGAGGATTACCAGTTAGGTTATGCTTATTTAAAAAGTGGAAATTATGAAAAAGCAATCCCCGTTCTTGATAAGGTGACAGATACCAAGGATGAATTGAGTCAAGTTGCTTTTTATCATATCGCCGAATGTTATTTAAAACTTGAGAAACTGGTACCCGCAAGAGATGCTTTTGAACGAGCGACAAGATTGTCATTTGATAAAGAGATTGAGGAAGACGCCTTATACAATTATGCTTTATTATCCTATAAAATAGATTATAATCCATTTAACGAAGCTGTCGAAGCCATGACATTATACTTGGATAAATATCCTGATTCAAAACATCAACAGGAAATTTACCAATATTTGATTAACGTTTATTCAACCATGAAAAATTATAAAGCGGCTATAACTTTCATGGATAAAATTGAGAATAAAAATTTCCAAATTAAGAGTGCTTATCAAATGATGGCGTATAACTATGGTGTTGAATTGTTTCAAAGTGGGAAGAATCCTGAAGCTATTGATGCATTTGAATTGGTAAGAGTATACCCTATCAATAATAAAATGAATGCGCAAAGCCTCTACTGGATCGCCGAAGTGTATTATAAAACTTCAGATTACCCGAATGCAATTAAGAATTATCGCTCCTTTTTAGAAGAAGCGGGTGGGTATGAATTGCCTTTTCATAATTCCGCATATTATAATATTGGCTATGCTTATTTTAAACAGGCGGATAATGATGAAGCTAAGTTTGAAGATGCAATACGGTCATTTAGAACATTCACGCTTGATAAAAATGAAACCAATAAAGTAAAGTTAACAGATGCTTTTTTACGAATCGGTGACGCTTACTTCAAAAGTAAAAATGACGATAATGCCCTCATTTATTATCAAAAAGCAATTGACCAAGGTGGTGGTCAAGCGGATTATGCCAAATTTCAAATGGGAATGTCTCATGGATATAAGGATAGCAATGCAACTAAGGCTGAAGTGATGCTGGCAATAGTTCAAAATAACCCAAGTTCTACTTTTGCTGTTAAAGCCTTATTCGAGGCAGGTGAAGCTTATCGTTTGATAGACGGGATCGATAATCAAAAACCAATTAAACTATACGAGCAACTGATTAGAGACTATCCAGATAATATTTTAGTGAAGGATGCTATTTTCCAGATTGGCATTCTAGAATTTAATAGTAAAAATTACAGAAAGGCGGAAACACAATTCTTAAAGATACTGAATGAATATGATGATGAGGCAAAACAACGGGAGGCACTCAGTCAATTGAAGGATGTGTATAGTGCTTTGGGTCAACCAGAAAAATATATTGCGCTAGTTGAATCAAGACCGGGTACGTCGATTGGAGATACTGAAAAAGATGAATTATTTTTTACTAGTGCCTACGATTTGTATCAAGATACACTTTGGGCCAAGTCGATTGATGCATTTAATAAATATTTGAGTACGTTCTCCAATCCAATTCATGAGCTGGAATCTCAATACTTGGTAGCAAGATGTTATCTCAAATTAAAAAATGAGGATGGTGCAACAAAAGCTTATAAGCAAATTCTTACAAAAGGATCAAATCGATTCACTGAAGAGGCAGCATTATTTGTTTCGGAAAAAGAGTATGAACAAGAAAATTACGAATTGGCAATTGTCAATTATTTAAAACTGTTGGAAGTTTCAACTTTCCCAAAAAATACTTTAATTGCACATATTGGTTTGATGAGGTCCTATGCTTTTCAAAAGGAGTTTAATGGAGGTAAGCCACATGCTGAGAAAGTTCTCCTTGATGAAAGTGCCTTGGATTTTGTAAAAACGGAGGCGCATTATGTAATTGGAATGGCTCATATGGATCAACAAGAATTTACTACAGCTGTTACTCATTTTGAGCATGTAGCCGATAATTCAAAAGCTGAAATTGGAGCAGAGTCACAATACCACCTAGCACTAATTCTGAATATTCAAGAAGAGTACAATAAATCTGAATTGGCGGTAAGAAAACTGATTAAGAACCATGGTGGTTATAGTTACTGGAGAGCCAAGGCCTTGATTTTGCAGTCAAAAAATTCTATTGGATTAGGAGATTTAGTGCAAGCAGAATATACCTTAAATAGTATAATCAATGGTTACGCCATAACAGATGATGGTATTTTGGATGAAGTCAATGAAGTCATGCAGGTTTTAACTGCCATGAAAGATAGAGACAAAGACATTAATACGAATTCTGACAATACGATTGAAATTAATGAAGGAGGTAATGATGAATAGGAAATTAAATTTATTATTAACAGTATTTCTGGTTACTATACTTGGTAATTCAGTGTTTGCACAAGATGACGAGAATTCAACAGTCACAGGTAATCTAATTGTTTTTACCGCTGAGCGGAAAACAGCTGAACCTTATAGGTTTACAAGTAACCCGGTAATAATTGACACCATTATTCCTTTACCTAGTTTTACTTATCCATTGCTAACAAAAAGTATGGAGACAACGATTAATGTTGAAAGTATTGAAGCATCAAAAATCAAAATAATTGGACAATTAGAAAAACTATATCCAGGTTATATAAAATTAGGGCTTGGTAATTATACAATGCCATTGGGTGAGGTGTATTATAACTCAATTCGAAACCGAAGATGGAATTATGGTATTCATGCCAAGCATCTCTCATCATTTGGTAAAATTAAAGGGTATGCGCCTAGTCAGTTTGATCAAACAGATGTCAAAGTATTTAGTGATTATTATTTCCTTAACCATTTTCTTGAAACAAAGGTTAACTATTTAAACCATGGGTATCATTATTACGGCATCCAAAATGATTCGATTCCGTCAGATTCATTAAAAAATAGAATTGGAGCTTTTGGTGGTAGTGTTCAGTTTTCAAACACACCTACTCGAGATAGTGCAAAACTGTTATACAAGCTTAATTTAGATTATAATTATTTTCATGAATTTAATAAAGACTCTCTCAAGTTAAGTACTGCAAATGCTAGAGGAAACACAATCAAAATAGGGTCAGATTTAAAATATAAATACCAAGAGAATTGGTTTAATCTTGAAACGGACATCTTACTGAATTATTACAAATATGGTGAAGGTGACACTGCTGTATTACCAATTTACAAACGGGAAACAAGAAATAATATTTTTAGTTTAAAACCAACGATCACAACTTTTCAATTTAAAGATAAGTTAAAGGCAGAAGTCGGGATAGATTTAAATTTTGACCTCAACGCTGATCAGATATTTAAGCCTATAGTTATTGCAAAAGCTCAGTATGCTCTGCTTAAAGGTGTCTTAATTCCATACGCTGGAATTGATGGTGATTTAGAACAACATTCTTTTTATAGTTTAAATAGAACAAATGAATTTATAGCTTCATCTATCAATATCAAGAACACTAAAAAGTTTATGGCGTATGCTGGTTTGAAAGGAAGTATCTCAAAAGCTATTTCATTTAATGGTATGATATATACCAAAGTAATGACTGATCTTCCTCTTTTTGTAAATGATACTGTTTTTTCTGACATGTATAAGTTTAATGTCATTTATGATAAAATTACAGCTACAGGCATTAGAGGAAGTATAACATACCAAAACAAAGAAAAGCTAAAAGTTGATGCATATACTGAATTAAACAGATACGTTGCAAGTAATGAAAGACATGCTTGGAATTTACCAGAATTGGTACTTGGATTAAGAGGAACATACAATTTGTACAATAAGATAATTCTTAAAGCTGATATTAGCATGGAAGGTGGAAGAAAAAGTCCAGGAGGACTATTTATTTCAGATCCAGATGCAACAGATAAATATAAATTAGGTTTTTTAGCTGATGCTAATCTTCATGCAGAATACCGCTATAATAAGAGGTTGTCTGGTTATATTCAGTTAAATAACTTAGCCCACCAAGCCTATCAACGTTGGTATAATTATCCTGTTTATGGATTTCAGGTTATGGGTGGTGCAACCTTTAGTTTTTAACCTTTGACTTCTCTTGGATAATCTAATTGCTGAATTGATACTATATTTATAGATCAAACGTTAATACTTTATGCTAAAATTAGTAACCCTTTGTTTTTTTATAGCTTTAGGTTTTAAGTTGTCAGCTCAAAAAATCGAATTAAAATTAACGGATTCTATTATTGGTGAAATTGATTATTTTTATGTTGACAATATCGGTAATATTTATTTATCCAATCAAGACATAATGTTTAAACTAGATTCTAAAAAATATGATACATTATTTAGTTCATCATTAAAATCAATAACACCTCAATATATTGAGGCTTCAAAAAATTTTAGAGTTCTGATCTTTGATAAAGATAGAAGTACCATTCAGTTTCTTGATAATACTCTTTCGTCGTTTTCTGACGATTTAAACCTTTTTAATTTAGATCTTGTTCAACCAATTTTAGTTTGCGAATCATTTAACGGCAATGCGTTTTGGATTTTAGATGCTGGAACCCTGCGGCTATTGAAAGTTAACGATAAATTTGAGGTAATTAATCAAATTGATAATTTAAGTTTCTTAAAAGAAATGGATGAACTGCCAACAAAAATGATGGAATATAATGATAAACTATACCTATTTATTCCTAATCAAAAAATACTGGTGTTTGATGCGTTTGGCACCTTTTTAAAATCCTATCCATTTAAGTATGATGATTTTTCTGTTCATAAAAATTTGATTCTAGCATATAAAAAGTCATATTTTGATTTCATTTCTTTACCATTTTTTGATCTAAAATTTTCATACTTATTTGATTTAAATCCAGTCAAAGCGTTTCAAGTTTCTGTACAAAAATTATATGTCTTGAATAATTCAGGAATTTTTATTTATCAAATAACATCTAAAAACTAGGCAGATAATAAGTTGTCACAAGCATTTTTGAATAAATTGTCATTTTTCTGATTGATTTAATATCTTTGCTACCACATTAAAAAATAGTGGATGAGAAAAATCCTAAATTTCCTGTTTAGTAAGAGGTTTGTTTATAATGTAATAGCTATTATTATCGTATGGGCTGTAGTTGTTTTTGGCACCCTTTCTTACCTGAAAAGTCATACCAATTATGGGGAGAAATTAGAAGTGCCATCATTGTATAAAATTCATACAGATGACTTGCCTGATTTAATGAAATCAAAGCAATTAGCCTATGAAGTTGTAGATTCTGTTTATATTGATGGATGGCCTAAAGGAACGGTTTGCTGGCAATATCCAAGACCAACTGATTCTACTTCAGAATACGTAAAGACTGGTCGAATCATACAAGTGTCTATAGTACCTTATAAGCCAAAAATGGTAAAGGTTCCAAATGTAATCGACAAGTCAAAACGAATGGCTGAAAGTCAACTGGAATCAATTGGACTAAGAACGAAAATATCTTACAAAGCTTCAAATGAGGGAGCCGGCTACGTAATGAATCAATTGGTTAATAATAAGCCTATTCGGTCAGGAATGTCTGTTGTAAAAGGCACGGTGGTTCAACTTGTTGTTGCAAAAGGAAACGGGGGTGCAGCAACAGCGTTACCAAATTTGGTAGGTATGACAATAAACGAGGCAAGAAGCCGTTTACTTAATTTGACTTTGTCATTGCATCCTGAATGCCCAAATTGTGTCAACGAAAATGAAATTGGATCAGCAATTATTAAATCCCAATCCCCTCGTGGAGGTGAAGGAATACTTATAGCGGCAGGTTCAACGGTTACAGTTTGGGCGGAAAAATAAAAATATGAGAAAAAAACTATTGCTAATTTTATTTGTTCTACCAATGCTGGGGTTTGGTCAGGACAGCTTAATACCACTATCATTGAATCCCTATCTTAAGGACAATTTTGTGACTAAGTCAGGAAACTCAATTGATAGTACTTTTCAATACAATTACAGCAATCTTGACTTACCAATATTTGATGAATTTTCAACTAACAAATGGGTTGACTATCATAAAAACTATTTGGCAGCTGGTGTGACCTCAACATTATATTATCAAATTCTTGACCCTGGTACTGTTTTACCAACAGATCCTGCATTAGGGTTTTGCGATTCTACTAGGTTTCACCATGATACTATTGTTATTCTTGATGGAGATGCTGAAAAATATTCCACTTATTTTAATTCTGGTACCGATTTAATTGTAAATGATTTGAATAATTTTCCAATTGCAGGGGAGCAAATTATGTTATTCAATGAATGTTATGTTATTATTGATTCAATTATAGACGGGGTTCCAGATCCAACTCAAGATACCATATTTTATTTGCCAAATTATGTGCAAGACAGTGCAAGAGTATTTTTTGCAGATATAACTTCAGCTGATCAAATTTGGATTGATAACTATGCTTGTCATAACTATAGAATGCCAATTAATCCACCTTCATTAGGTGTAGCCACATTTGACGGAGTTGATGAAACTGGATATCCTTACAGCTTTGGTGGACAAGGCAGTTATGGTAATGCTGACTACCTCACATCAAAGCCAGTTAATTTATCAGGTAAAACAGATGTCTTTCTATCATTTGTCTATCAAGCTAAAGGCTTCGGGAACTCACCAGATCCAATTGATTCTTTAATTCTTGAAATGTACGCTCCTGATCCAAATGTGGATACTTGGTTTAATGTTTGGGATGTATCCGGAGATGTTGCGGATGATGAATGGCATACTGCACATATTGAGATTGATGCTAGCGTTTTTTTAATGAATGGCTTTCAATTTAGGTTTAGAAACAAAGCGTCTCTAGCTGGTAATCTTGATCATTGGCATATTGATTTTGTTGATTTAAGAGACAACTCTTCTGATGATGATACAGTGATCAACGACTTGGCTATTTCATATCCAATAGAAACCTTCCTTCAGACCTATACAGCAGTTCCATGGGATCATTATAATAATCTATCAAACCCATCCGATCATATGAGACTTGAATATGATATGTTGGTAATTAATAATGCTACCACACCTAGCTTAACCAATGCAGGTAATTTGGAGATTGATGGTAATACATTTGGATTACCGGTTGCAAATCTGAATTGGGAAATTGGACAAAATAGTTATCCATTTAATGTTGGAAACCAGCCCTATGTGTTTCCTCAAAATTCTAGTATTGATTTGGAAGATTATGAAGTAAAAATGAATATTGCAACAAGTACAACCCCAAATAATCAGCATGCCATTAATGATACAACATATTTTACCCAAAGTTTCAGGAATTTTTATGCTTATGATGATGGAACTGCAGAGTCGGGTTATGGTTTGCTTGATGAAAATTCAGAATTAGCCTATAAATTTGAGGCATACGAAGCGGATACCTTAACTGGTGTTTTAATGAAATTTGTACCGAATGTTATGGATGTGACTGGTAATGTTTTCTTATTAACTATTTGGGATGATAATAACGGTGTTCCTGGAAATATTATTTACCAAGATGATTTTTTTGATCCTCATTTTCCTGATTACGCCGCTGCAAAAGATCAATACCATTATTACACATTTAATGATGGGATAAAAGTTGTTGTACCTAAAACCTTTTATGTTGGTTGGGAACAAATTGAAGATGATAACCTTTATATTGGTTTTGATCGTAATAATAACAATCAAGATAGAATTTTCTATAATAATGGTGGGTCATGGAATAACGGTTCTTTTGCTGGTTCATTAATTATTCGGCCAGTATTTTCTACCACATTAAATTATACACTTAACAACATAGTAAGTGAAGTAGAAGCGCTTAGCATCTATCCTAATCCAACGAGTGACATCTTGAATATTGATGGAATGCCGGAGCTAGGCTATGTTAAAATATTTGACATTTCAGGAAAAGAAATCTTACATGCTTTTCAAAATAGAATCGAATGTGGTCATTTAATAAATGGTTTCTATATTGTATCAGTATTCAATAGTAACGGGAACCTAGTACATTCCGATAAAATAATAAAACAATAAGCATGTCTGACGAGACGGAAGATAAAGAGGAAATTTTTGAACATTATCATTTTATTGGAGAACCAGGTTTAGCAATTGTCAGAATTGATAAATTCTTAATTGATCGTATTCCTAATACAACCAGAAGTAAATTGCAAAATTACATTAAAGATGGTTGTGTTCTTGTAAATGGTGTAGCTGTTAAAACTAATCATAAGGTTCATCCTGGTGATGAAATTAAAGTTAACATGCCTTTTCCTGTTAGAGAAATTGAATTGATCCCAGAAGATATTCCTATTAATATTGTCTACGAGGATGACAGTCTTGTTATTGTAAATAAACCTGCAAATATGGTTGTTCATCCAGCATATGGAAATTATACTGGAACATTAATGAATGCATTGGCTTTTCATTTTGAGAACCTCCCTAAAAGAGATGATTTTAGTACCCGACCAGGCTTAGTTCATAGAATTGATAAACATACCACTGGAATTTTAGTTGTGGCGAAAACGGAGGAAGCACTTGTGTTTTTGTCAAAACAATTTTTTGACAGAACTTCTGAAAGAACATATTACGCCTTAGTTTGGGGCGATTTGGAAGAAGAAGAAGGTACAATTACAGGTAATATCGGCAGGTCTCAAAAAAACAGAAAAGTTTTTCAGGTTTATGATGAAGATGAAGGATATGGTAGGCATGCGGTCACACATTATAAAGTGATAGAGCGATTTAGGTATGTAACGCTTGTTGAATGTAAACTTGAAACTGGACGAACTCACCAAATAAGGGTTCACTTTAAACATATTGGACACCCACTCTTTCACGATTTAGAATATGGTGGTGATAGAATATTAAAAGGAACAACATTTACCAAGTATCGTCAGTTCATTGAAAATTGCTTTAAATTGATTGAAGGACAGGCTTTACATGCTAAAACTCTTGGACTTACGCATCCTGTCACGAAAGAGTTTGTTTCTTTTAATTCTGAATTGCCAAAAGGCTTTAAAGAACTGTTGGAAAAGTGGCGCGGATACTCAAAAAATAGCGACAATAATTGATAATGAATATTGGATTGCCTAATTATTTTATTTTTCTATTTAATATTCAAAATAATTTACTATTTTCGTGCATTGTAACATAAGGAATAATTAAACTACTATTAAATGAAATTATTTATCAAATTACTTTTACTTACCATGATTTTAGGAGCTACTAATGCTTCTTTTGCTCAATTTAGACGTTATGGTAAAGAAGCAGATGCTCTATACAGTGCAGGACTTTATCAGGCTGCGGCGGATGCATACAAAAAAGCGTCCGAAAAAACAGATGCTAAAACTCCAGATGCCCGAAAAATGAAAGCAACATATGCTTACAGATCAGGCGAATGCTACCGTATGGTGCACAATTTTGGAGCTGCAGAACAACAATATGAAAAAGCAGTAAAATTAAAGCATTTTACAGATGTTCCTGAAACATATTTCTATTTAGCTGAAATGCAAATGGCTCAAGGAGATCACGATAAAGCACTTAATAATTTTAAAAAGTACAAGCAGCTTAATACTGGTGACCCGCTATTGGATGTTAGAATTGAGTCATGCGAGAGATACAAAGAATTTCAAAAGAATCAGGGTCGTCACGAAATGAAACCTGTTACCAAATTGAATTCTACAGTATTCGATTATGGTGCAACTGTTGATAGTCGTGGTACAACAATGTATTTCACTTCAACAAGAGGGGCGGCTACTGGAGAAGAACTAGATGAGATTATAGAGCAAGATTATTCTGATATTTTTTCATGTACGATAGATAGAAAGGGTGATTTTAGTGAGCCTACGCCACTTCCATCTCCAATTAATACAACAGCCAATGAAGGTTCTGTTTGTTTTGATGGTAGAGGAAAGAAAATGTTCTTCACACGTTGTGTTGTTGATGAGGCTAAAAATTTAGGATGTGACATTTATGTGTCTGAGAAAAAAGGAAGATCTTACGGGAATCCTATCAAGATAGACTTAAAAGATCATGATAGTTCAAATGTTGGTCAGCCGGCAGTTTCAAAAGATGGTAACACCATGATTTTTGCGTCAAATATGGCTGGAGGCGAAGGTGGAATTGACCTTTGGTTATCTACATACAATAAAAGGAATGATGAATGGTCATTGCCTGTAAATTTAGGGCCAGAGATTAATACAGCAGGAGATGACATGTTCCCAACTTGGGGTGCAAATGATGAGTTATTTTATTCTTCTAATGGTATGGTTGGACTTGGTGGTCTTGATGTTTATAAAGCTGATAGAAGAGGAGACAGAAATGAATGGGAAAATCCTATTAACCTTGGAGCACCATTAAATACATATTCTGATGATTACCATATCATTTTTACACAGAATGATGATAAGGGAACTAAAGGATATATATCGTCAAATAGAGCAGGTTCAAAAGGGAGCCGACAAAATCCTTCTCAAGATATTTGGTCTTTCTATTTGCCACCTGTGCTTATTGGTTTAACTATTGAAGTAGTTGATCAAGATACTGGAGATCCTGTTCCAGATATGGAAGTAAGGGTAGTTGGATCTGATGGGTCTAATTATATTGTGATGTCTGATGAGAATGGCGTAGTGACACTTAGTGAAAAAGCTGATGGTACCAGAGTGATAGCTCAAGGAAATACTTATTCAATTGAAGTGCCTGATGTAAGAGGTAAATGGTTAGGAACGAATTCAAAATTTTCAACGGTTGAAATTTATAGACCAACCAACGTAGTGAGAAGATTGGGTGTGCTAGATATTGACAAACCAATCCGATTACCAGAAGTACAATATCCTTTAGGAAGTGCGCAGTTACTGGTTGATGATAAAGTAAATTCAAAAGATTCGTTAAATTATCTATATGATTTAATGATGGATCATCCTAATATCGTGATTCAATTATTGTCTCATACAGATTGTAGAGGTAGCGATAGAGCTAACATGACTTTGTCTCAAAAAAGAGCAGAATCTTGTGTCAACTACTTAGTAAATGAGAAAGGGTTGCCAAGAGAGCGATTAGTGCCAAAAGGACTTGGTGAAACAACCCCTGCTACAATTAAAATCAATGGTTCAATGCGAACTTTAGACTGTGATTTTATAACTGGTTTAGAAAACTCTAATCCACAAAAATTTAAAGAATACCATCAAAAAAATAGACGTACAGAAGGAAAGGTAATTAGCTTCGAATACGTAGGGAACTAGATATAATAAATATTAAATTTTAAAGCGTCTCGGCTAAGCCGAGATGCTTTTTTTATTTTAAAGATAATTATAATGGCAGACGAAAGATATAACCAGAGAGGTGTTTCTGCTTCAAAAGAAGATGTACATAATGCAATAAAAAATGTAGACAAAGGTTTATTTCCTCAAGCATTTTGTAAAATTGTACCAGACTATTTAACAGATGATAGTGATTACTGTATCGTAATGCATGCTGATGGAGCAGGAACTAAAAGTGCTTTGGCGTATATGTATTGGAAAGAAACGGGTGATGTTTCTGTTTGGAAAGGAATTGCACAGGATGCCTTAATTATGAACATTGATGATTTACTGTGCGTAGGAGCAACTGACAATATCATGTTGTCTTCAACTATTGGTAGAAATAAAAATTTAATTTCTGGTGAAGTACTTTCAGCTATAATTAACGGTACAGAAGAACTACTGGATGATTTAAAGCGTTTTGGTGTCAAAATTTATTCAACAGGTGGTGAAACTGCAGATGTTGGTGATTTGGTGAGAACTATTATTGTTGATAGTACAGTTACAGCAAGAATGAAACGATCTGATGTAATTGATAATAAAAATATTCAAGCAGGAGATGTGATTGTTGGTATGGCTTCATTCGGTCAAGCATCATACGAAACTGAATATAATGGAGGAATGGGAAGTAATGGTTTAACCTCCGCTCGGCATGATGTATTTGAGAAATACCTTGCGACAAAGTTCCCAGAAAGTTTTGATCCTGCCGTACCTGAAGATTTAGTATACTCGGGCACTAAAAAATTAACAGATATTGTAGAAGGAAGCCCAATAAATGCGGGGAAATTAGTACTGTCACCAACCCGTACATACGCACCTATTATCAAAGCAATATTAGATCAAATGAGACCAAATATACACGGAATGGTTCATTGCAGTGGTGGTGCTCAAACTAAAGTATTGCATTTTGTCGATAATGTTCACGTTATAAAGGATGATTTATTTGATCTACCACCTTTGTTTAAGCTAATCCAGGAAGAATCTAAGACAACTTGGGAAGAAATGTACAAAGTCTTTAATATGGGCCACAGAATGGAGGTTTATCTGCCTGAAGCATATGCGAAAGACATTATTGCGATCTCACAATCTTTTAATGTAGATGCTAAGATTATCGGGCGAGTTGAAGCTAGTGATTCAAAACATTTAACCATAAAATCAGAATTCGGAGAATTTAAATATGTTTAAGGTTGATTAAAAAATATTTGGAAAAGCACTTGACGACATAAGTCAGTAGCAGATAACATAGATTATAAGAGTATAAAAAGTAAATTGATGAGTGATTTATTAAATAAACTTGAAGCTATTAAAATCAGATTTGATGAAGTCGGTCAAAAAATTGTTGATCCAGACATCATTTCTGACATGAAGCGATATGTTAAACTCAATAAAGAATATAAAGATTTAGCGGAAATTGTTGAGGTTTACAAGGTTTATAAGAATACAATCGAAAATATTGAGTCTTCAAAAACCGTTTTAAATTCTGATGAAGAAGCAGAATTTAAGGAAATGGCAAGAATGGAGTTGGACGAATTGTTGCCCAAAAAAGAGAATCTTGAAGAAGACATTAAGATGCTATTGGTTCCAAAGGATCCAGAAGATGATAAAAATGTTATTATTGAATTGAGAGCTGGCACCGGGGGAGATGAATCTTGCATCTTTGTTGAAGATATTTTTAGAATGTATACAATGTACTTTAAAGATAAGGGTTGGAAATTTGAGGTTGTAAATTCAAATTCAGGTGGAACAGCTGGTTACCGTGAATTGTCATTTGAGGTAGAGGGAGAAGAAGTTTATGGGACTATGAAGTTTGAGTCTGGGGTACACCGTGTTCAACGTGTGCCAGATACTGAATCCCAAGGAAGAGTTCACACGTCAGCAATTACAGTTGCAGTGATGCCTGAAGCGGAAGAGGTAGATTTTAAACTTGATATGAAGGATGTTAAAAAAGACACTTTTAGAGCCTCTGGTGCAGGAGGACAGCACATTAATAAGACCGAGTCAGCAATACGATTAACACATCTTCCAACCAATACTGTAGTTGAATGTCAAGATGGGAGATCTCAGCATAAAAATTATGACAAAGCGCTTCAAGTATTACGAACAAGATTATATCAAGCTGAATTAGACAAAGCGCACGCTGAGCGTGCAGCACAACGAAAATCATTGGTTTCCACAGGCGATAGGTCAGCAAAGATTAGAACATATAATTATCCTCAAGGAAGAATTACCGATCACAGGATTAATAAAACAATGTATAACTTGTCTAACTTTATGAATGGAGATGTTCAAGAAATGATAGACGCCTTGCGAATGGCAGAAAATGCTGAAAAATTGAAAGAAGGTGGTGTTTAGTATATTGTAAGTTATACTAATTATGAAATAATAGGAAAATGACGCATCAAGAATTAATTGATAATATTAAGAAAAAACAAAGTTTTCTTTGTGTTGGATTGGATGTTGATCTAGATAAAATACCACCCCATCTTTTAGATTTTGAAGACCCTGTTTTTGAATTCAATAAGCGCATTATTGATGCCACCAAAGATTTTGCTGTAGCTTATAAACCTAATATTGCATTTTATGAGTGTCATGGCAGTAAGGGTTGGGATGCTCTTAAAAAAACGATAGATTATATTCCAAATGATATTTTCACAATTGCAGATGCCAAAAGAGGTGATATTGGAAATACCTCTCATTACTATGCTAAAACCTTTTTTGAGTACTTAAATTTTGATTCCGTTACTGTTGCGCCATATATGGGAGTTGATAGTGTGAGTCCTTTTCTAGAGTATAAAGATAAATGGGTAATTCTTTTGGCATTAACATCTAACAAAGGAGCATTAGATTTTCAGTTCACAACAGACTTAAACGGAGAGAAGTTGTTTGAGAAAGTTGTGAAACGATCATCAGAATGGGGTGATCAATCAAAATTAATGTATGTAGTCGGGGCGACAAGGCGTGAGGATATTAAACAGGTTAGAGATCTTGTTCCCAATCATTTTTTCCTTGTACCAGGAGTTGGAGCTCAAGGCGGATCCTTAAAAGATGTCGTTGATTTCGGTTGGAATGAAAATTGCGGACTTTTGGTCAATTCATCTAGGGGTATAATTTACGCGGGAACTGGTGAGGGTTTTGAAGCAGATGTCAGACAAGCTGCTAAAAATATACAACTTGAAATGGAGGAAATTTTAAAATCAAATCAATTTACATTATGACTCAAGAAAAGGATTCGAAGCAAATTGCACAAGAAATATTGAGTAGGTCTAGAACATCTGAAAACTTAAAAAAAGTAAAAAATGCAAGAATTGTTTTAGTTGTATTGGGGGGATTAAATGTCTTAGTGGGGGCATTTTATTTGTTTGGACAAGAGCTAGAATTAGAAGGGTATTCAAGTTTAGTTGTTGGAGCAATATTTATTGGTTTATTTTTTTTGGGGACTAAATTTCCATTAGCAGCCTTAATTTCAGGTCTCTCAATTTTTGTTTTACTTCATGTGTTGAGCGCAATAGTTGAGCCAGAAAGTATTGTAAAAGGCATTGTATTGAAAATAATTTTTGTGGTATTATTGGTCCGAGGCATAATTTCAGTTAGCAAAATTCCAAAAATTAAAGAGGATGATGAAGAGCTTTTGGATACTTTTTAAGTAAGTAATGTTGAATGAAAATTTATCGCCGGATGAGGTACTTAGGAATCTTACTAAAAAACGAAGAGAAAAAAAGTTAAGATCTAAAATTTTGACTGCCAGAATAGTACTTTTGATTATAGGACTTTTGTTAATGATAACTACGGCAATAGCCATTTATTACCTTTACAATTTTGTGATAAACAACCCAACCTTGCATCTTGAAGATACAGGTAGGATCATGGTATATTGGCGTATGCTCATTCCAATTTTATGTAGTTTGGTAATTTCATCAATGTTTTTTGTAGCAAAAAAACAATCAGTAATTGGTTTGTCAATAGGCTTAGGTTTTTTTATTTTGCAGGTAGTTGTTATTCTTATAGGTATCCGAATCATCAATCTAGATTCTATTTCTTTATTTTTTTATGGCTTGATAATTTTAATTGTTTTTCTAATTATTAGAGGAATTGTGGCAGCGAGAAGTTTACCATCAAAAAATATAGATGATGACTTAGAAATTATTGATAATCTGTAAAAAATTGTATATTAAGCTCTTGTAATTAATTGTATGCAAGAGGAATACCTTCATTATTTATTTGACACCAATAGCATTGGTAAATCTTTCACTACTGTTGATGGAAATTCTATAACCGTCCTTAATAAAGGCATTCATAATCATAATGCTGGCCCAGATTTTCTTGAAGCAAGTGTAAAATATGATAAGAGAAAGTGGTATGGACATATTGAATTCCACGTCAAATCTTCAGACTGGAACAAACACAATCACCAATTTGATAAAAATTATAATAATGTGGTTGCTCATTTTGTATATGAGCATGATTTGGATATTTATGTTGGACAGTTTAAAATTCCAACAATTGAAATAAAAAACTTAGTAGATCATGTGCACCATGAAAATTATTTAAAATTTAAAAACTCGAATAGTTGGATACCGTGCGAGGCTAATATTATGGCTAATAGAATTACTGAAATTGGTAAGTTCAAAACAGAATTAATTCAGCAACGATTTGAAAGAAAAGCAAACAGTATTATTAATGAGATTAGAGAGAGAAATGGAGATAGGCAGCACGTTTTTCTTTTGCTTATTGGTCGTGTGTTTGGATCAAAGGTTAACCAACAAGCCTTTGATGACTTGATCCATAAGATAGAATTGAATCATCTAGCAAGATTAGATTATGATATGTTCAAGGTCGAAGCTTATATTTTTGGTTTGGCTGGTTTTCTTATAGAACCATTCAATGGCGAAACATACCGTTTAAATCTGCACCAAGAATTTGAGTATCAAAAAGAGCTATTTAATTTGGAGGAATTAAATGTTCAAATTTGGAAATTTTCTAGGATGAGACCAGCTAATTTTCCAACAGTAAGGCTGGCTCAATTTGCAGCCTTTCTTTCTGAACCAAATAACTTAGATAATTTAAAAACCAATGGTAACTTCGAGATGCTTAATGTAAGGGTTAGTCAATATTGGCAATCGCATTATCATTTTGGTAAAGCATCAAGCCCAAAGCGAGCTGAACTGTCAAACGATTTTAAAAATTTATTATTAATTAATGCCTATATCCCATATCATTTTGCAATTGGATCTCTTGAAGAAAGTGTCCAGGTTAAAGAAAATAGCATAGCTGTTTTGCACCAGTTGAAAAAGGAAAAAAATAATATTATTAAGCGTTGGGAATTATTAGAGTTTTCAATGAGTTCTGCATATGACAGTCAGGCCCTTTTAGAACTTAAAAATAGTTATTGCAATCATAAGAAATGTCTATTCTGTTCTATCGGAAATCAATTATTGAATCAGGCAAATAAAAACAGTGATTTAAAGTGAAAAATAAATTAAATCCTATATCTTTACCAGAGGGATAAATGAAGAGAACAGTACAAAAAATAGCCTTTTTCTTTGAGATGCGATCATTCGGCGTTAGCACATGGTTTGCGAATAAATTTGGTATTAAAGTATCTAAAGTAAGATTGTTTTTTATCTATGTTTCTTTTCTTGGTTTGGGCTCTCCTTTGATTTTGTATCTAATGATGGCTTTCGTTTTAGAGCATAAGCATGTTTTTAAATTTCAACGTCGGCCAAAAACCATCTGGGAACTTTAAAAATTGGTTTTTGCAATTTGATATTAACAACTACTAATTAAGACAATTATAGAATGAATAAGCATTTTTACTATTTTAAAAAATTATATTATGCTTTGGGATTGATATTGATTATCGTTCTGCTTGGAACTGTTGGTTATGTTATTGTAGAAGGATGGGGTATATTTGATGCTTTTTATATGACTATCATTACAGTGACAACCGTTGGTTTCAATGAGGTTCAAGAGTTGTCAACGGTAGGGAAGCTATTTACAGCATTTCTAATCATCACTAGTTTTGGTACCTTTGCTTATGCTATATCAGCAGTTACAACCTATGTAATCGGAGGGGATTATGTAAAATATTATAAAGAATTTAAAATGGCAAAAAAATTAGAAAATTTATCTGATCATACAATCGTTTGCGGATACGGAAGAGTTGGCAAACAAGCAGCACATGATTTAAGATTTTATAAAAAGAAATTTTTAGTTGTAGAACGGAAAATAGAAGTTTCAGAAGGAGAACAGGCTGATTCAGAGGCTATTTTCATTAAAGGTGATGCTACAAATGATATGATATTGGTTAAAGCTGGTATTAAACAAGCTTCATCTTTAATTACCGCATTACCAAAAGATGCTGATAATCTATTTGTCGTTTTGTCAGCAAGAGAGCTTAACCCCAAATTGAAAATAATTTCAAGGGCATCTAGCTATTCTTCTATGCGAAAACTTAGAATTGCCGGAGCCAATAATGTTATCATGCCTGATACTGTTGGTGGTGCTCACATGGCATCATTAGTAGTAAATCCTGATGTAATGGAGTTTTTAGATTTAATTAAAGTGTCAGGTAAGGCTGCGGTTAACCTTGAAGAAATTGATTTTCAAGAACTACCAGAGGACTTAAAATATTGTACAATTTCTACTTTAAAAGAACGTGCCGTAAACTGTAATGTTATTGGTGTTAAGACTAAAGATAATGAATATACAATCAATCCTCCGGAAGACACGGAAATCCTTCCAGGTACTAAATTATTTGTCTTAGGAAACCCTGACCAAATCAAAGAGTTGAATAATACATTTAGGATTAAATCAATATGAAAATTCTAATTACTGGTTCTAATGGTTTATTAGGGCAAAAGATAGTTGAGCAATGCATAAAACGTAAGCTTGATTTTTTAGCTACTTCAAAAGGAGAAAATCGAAATCCCAATTGTAGTCAAAAAAATTATCAACCTCTTGATATTTCAAACCGCGAAGAAATTGTCTCGGTATTAAAGATCTATTCTCCAACTCATATTATTAATACAGCAGCAGTCACTAATGTTGACTATTGTGAATCAAATATTGAAGAGTGCCAGAAGGTTAATGTCTATGCAGTTAGACTTCTGTTAGAAGGAGCAATACAAAATAATTGCCATTTAATACAGCTTTCAACCGATTTTGTTTTTGATGGAGAAGATGGACCATATAAAGAAACAGACTTGGTGAATCCATTGAGTGTTTATGCTACATCTAAAGCAGATTCAGAAAAATTATTAATTGAATCGAATTATAAAAATTGGTCCATTTTGAGAACGATAATTGTATTTGGACAAGGAGAAAACCTTAGCCGTTCAAATATTGTACTATGGGCAAAATCAGCACTAGAAAAAAAACAAACATTAACTATTGTGAATGATCAATTTCGCGCACCGACTTGGGCAGCCGATTTAGCATGGGCCTGTATTAAAACTAGCGAATTGAATGCTAAAGGTGTTTTTCATATTTCTGGTCCAGAGACTTTTTCAATCTTTGATCTCGTGAAAAGAATAGGGTTATTTTACGGACTAAGCATTGAGCATGTGAAACCAATTAAGTCAGTAAAATTAGATCAGGCAGCCAAACGACCACCACGAACAGGATTTATTTTAGATAAAGCTAAAACTGTTTTGGGCTACAACCCAAAAACCCTTGAGCAGTCACTCAAGGAAATACATTAATTAGGATAGCCGGATTAAATTTTTATATTTGTTAGTCATTCTATAATTACCAAATTTCAACATGAAAAAATTAACTACACTTTTATTATTGATATTATTGCCAATTTTGGTCAAAGCTCAGGAAGTAGGAATTGATAAGAAAATTAATGAAACATTTGGTGACTTAACAGGTTGGTTTGTAAAATTGATATTTTATGAAATTCCATTTACAGAAAAAGTTCAAGTACCTTGGGTATTAATTGTCCTTGTATTTGGTGCACTATTTTTCACATTCTATTTCAAATTCATTAATATAAGAGGGTTTAAAACATCTATTAACATTATACGTGGGAAATATGATGAGCTTGAAACCAAAGGACATGTTGAAGTGTCAGAAACTGTTTTTACTGATGATGGAGATAATCCAGACACAATTAGAGTTGAAGGAGATCATCATGGTGAGGTTTCTCATTTCCAAGCGCTTACAGCTGCTCTATCGGCGACTGTTGGCTTAGGTAATATAGCAGGAGTGGCAGTAGCAATTTCAATAGGCGGGCCAGGTGCTACATTTTGGATGATTATTGCTGGATTAATTGGAATGGCCTCAAAATTTGTTGAATGTACACTTGGGGTTAAATACAGAGAAATTGATGAAACCGGGAAGGTTTTTGGAGGACCAATGTATTATTTGAAAAAAGGATTAAAAGCAAAAAAAATGGCCAAACTTGGACAAGTATTGGCTGTTATTTTTGCAATAATGTGTATCGGAGGCTCTTTTGGAGGAGGTAATATGTTTCAGTCAAATCAGGCTTTTGCAATGCTTGAATATTCTGTACGAACAGAAATGTCTGAGGTTGAAAACTTGGAGGATATAGTTGGAGAGAAAGTGAAATATGAGTATAATGAATTGCAGAAGAGAACAGTTACTGCCACAACAGATGATTCTGTAACATATCATTATTATATTCAGGAGAATCAGTCTAGCGACACAATAGTATCGAAAAAGGAATTTGTTAAAGACTCTCTTACAATTATTACCTCAGGCACAGGGATAGATAAGAAAGCGGATTTAAAAGCACTAATTGGTGTTGGATTATTAGCTACAATTCCACACACTTTAGATTCAAAAGTAGAAGCCATTAGTGATGACCAGGTTGTATTGAAAAGAGGTGATTTTGAAATGAAAGTCACGAAATCAGAATTTGTAAAAAATTCTAAACTAAATCCTTTAGGAGGAAACGGTTGGATATTTGGCATTATAATGGCCATTTTAGTTGGTATAGTAATTATAGGGGGAATTAAAAAAATTGCCAAGGTAACCGATAAAATTGTGCCATTTATGGTCGTGATTTATGTAATTGCCTCGCTTGTAATTTTAGGGATGAATTTCTCAGAAATTCCAAATGCTTTTGGACAAATATTTTCAGGCGCATTCACAGGGTTTGGTATAGCTGGGGGAACTATTGGTGTTTTAATTCAAGGGTTTAGAAGAGCAGCCTTTTCAAATGAAGCTGGCATAGGTTCTGCATCAATAGCACACTCCGCGGTAAAAACAAAATATGCTGCAAGTGAAGGTCTAGTAGCTTTGCTTGAACCTTTTATTGATACTGTTTTGGTTTGTACAATGACTGCATTAGTATTAATCGTTTCTAATGGAGATGGAGATTTAATGATTTACGGCCAAAAAGTAACCGAGGGTGTGCAAGTAACTTCAAAAGCCTTTGAAACCTCAATCTCTTGGTTCCCTGCTGTATTGACAATTGCTGTAATACTCTTTGCATTCTCTACAATGATATCATGGTCATATTATGGGTATCAGGCGTGGTCATTTTTATTTGGTCGTGCAAAAATTACAGAATATGTATATAAAGCTATTTTTTGCCTATTTGTAATTGTTGGTGCAGCTTCACAATTACAGTCTGTCATTAATTTTTCTGATGCTATGATTTTCGCTATGCTTGTGCCGAATATTATTGGACTATTTATGTTAGCACCAAAAGTAAAGGAAGAGTTAAAGATCTTCATGACTAAAATTAAAACCATTAAGTAAAACGTTGAAAAGATATTTTAAGTTTAACAAGTCTCAAAAAGTTGGGATTATTAGTTTAGGCTTAATTACATTGACTTTAGTTTATTTTCTAAACACGCCTAATCACAATTTTGTAAAGGGTGTTTTTGTAAATGATACTACCCAACTTGAATACTTTCATATTACAGAGGATTTGATTGCAGTTACCAATTCAGAGCCTAATAAACCGAAGTCGAAATTGACAATAGTATACGAAAAATTTAATCCCAATTCATATGATAAATCAGATTGGATGGCAATAGGTTTTTCTAAAAAACAAGCAGAGGTAATACTGAAATTTAAAGCAAGTACAGGAGGGTTCAAATCTGTAAATGATCTCAAGAAAGTTTATGTAATTAGTGAAAAGAAACTAATCGAACTAAGCCCATATCTTATTTTTCCTGAAAAATTGGTCGAAGATACTGATGAAAAAGAAGTGATTGAATTGGTTGAACTGAATTTGGCTTCAAAGTCAGATTTAATAAAAATTAAGGGAATAGGAGAAGTGTTAGCTGACAGGATTATTAATTTTAGAGAAAAGCTAGGGGGATTTTATTCTAAGGATCAATTAAAAGATGTCTATGGTTTGTCATCCGAAAATTTTGATAGAATGGATCAATATTTAATAATTGATCAAACAAAAATTTTGAAATTAAACATACGAACGTCAAGTTTTAATCGTTTAAAATCACACCCATATGTTACATGGGATATTGCTAAATCAATTATTAAAACGCGAGAAAAAGACGCCATAAAATCGCTTGATTTTTTAAAAGTAGAAGGTGTTAGTGAAAAAGAGATTAAAAATGTGGAACCCTATATAAATTTTGAATGACTACTGCCGATTTAGTAAAAGAAGAAATACGAAATGTCCCTGATTTTCCAAAGCCTGGAATTAACTTTAAAGATATAACACCGTTATTCCAAAAGGCAGATTTGGTAAAAAAAATAGTTGATGAATTATACCTAAAATACAGAGATATTGGAGTTGAAGGCGTTGCAGGAATAGAAAGTCGAGGATTTTTAATTGGTGTTCCTTTGGCATTAGCCCTTGAGGTTCCGTTTATATTAATTAGAAAAAAAGGGAAATTACCTTACCATACAGTATCTCATCAATACAGTTTAGAATATGGGACAGCAGAAATTGAAATGCACGTTGATGCAGTTAAACCTAATCAAAAAATCTTAATCCATGATGATCTATTAGCTACAGGAGGCTCAGCTTCAGGCGCAGCAGAATTAATTACTGGTCAAGGGGCAAGCTTAATCGGATTTAATTTCATAATTGAATTAGACTTCTTACATGGCGCTAAAAATCTTTTAAAATTCTCAGATAATATCAGTAGTTTTGTACACTATTAAAAATATATGTAATGAACTTTAACCAGAATGAAAACCAGAAAATGATTGCCCAAATGGTCAGAGATTTTGCCAACAAAGAAATCCGACCAAAAATGATGGAATGGGACGAAAACCAAGTGTTTCCAGTAGAATTGTTTAAGAAATTGGGAAATCTTGGATTGATGGGAGTGTTGGTTCCTGCTGAGTATGGCGGAAGTGGTTTTGGATATAATGAATACATAACCGTTGTATCAGAAATTTCAAAGGTTTGTGGGTCAATTGGGTTATCCGTAGCAGCTCATAATTCTTTATGTACAGGTCATATTATGTACCATGGTTCAGAAGAACAGAAAAGAAAATACTTACCTAAACTGGCTACGGCGGAATGGATTGGTGCTTGGGGCTTGACTGAAACTGGAACAGGCTCAGATGCTGGAGGAATGAATACAACAGCAGTTAAAGATGGTGATTATTGGGTTTTAAATGGTTCAAAAAATTTTATCACACATGCTATTTCAGGTGATGTAGCAGTCGTAATTGTAAGAACTGGGGAAAAAGGAGACTCACATGGTATGTCTGCCTTTATTATAGAAAAAGGGACACCAGGTTTTATGTCTGGGAAAAAAGAAAATAAATTGGGGATGAGGGCTTCTGAAACCGCAGAATTGATTTTTAATAATTGTCGAGTACACAATGATCAATTGATTGGTAAAGAAGGAGAAGGGTTTATTCAGGCTATGAAAATCTTAGATGGTGGAAGAATTTCTATCGGTTCATTGGGGCTAGGTATTGCAAAAGGGGCGTATGAAGCAGCCCTAAAATATTCGAAAGAGCGTGAACAATTTGGTCAACCAATTTCGAAATTCCAGGCTATCGCTTTTAAGTTGGCAGATATGGCTACTGAGATAGAAGCATCCGAGTTGTTACTTTATCATGCGGCAGATTTAAAAGAACGTGGGGAAAAATTGACAAAAGAGTCTGCTATGGCAAAGTATTATTCTTCAGAAGTGGCTGTTTCAGTTTCAACAGAAGCTGTTCAGATTTTTGGAGGTTATGGATATACAAAAGATTTTCCAGTTGAAAAATTTTATAGAGATTCAAAACTTTGTACGATCGGAGAAGGAACTTCTGAAATACAAAAATTGGTGATTTCAAGAGAAATTCTAAAATAATTTTCTAAAAGGTATTGTTGAAAAAAGTTTTTTAATTACCTTTGCCGTCCAATTTAGAATTAATAAATAAAAAAGATATGTTAATTATTCCGATTAAAGAAGGAGAAAATATTGATCGAGCACTTAAGAAATATAAGAAGAAGTTCGAGAAAACTGGAACAATGAGACAGTTGAGAGAGAGAAAGCAATTTACTAAACCTTCTGTTGAAAATAGACAGATGAGATTAAAAGCTGCTTATAAGCAAAGATTACAACAATCGGAATTGTAAACCTTTTGTAAAATTATACGTAAAAAGGTGTACCGAAGCTTCGGTACACCTTTTTTTGTTTATGCTCGACTCATTTATACAATATTTATCTTTTGAAAAACGCTTTTCAAACCATACGGTCAAAGCATATCGAAAGGATATTGAGCAGTTCATGAGTGAAGTTAATATCGAAGGCGAAGCTTTAAATATGGTAAACCATAGAACAATTAGAGCATACTTAGTGGGTCTAGTTGAAAACGGATTGGAAAATACCACAATTAATAGGAAGCTATCAAGTCTTAAAACTTTTTTTCGATTCTTAAAACGAGAGGGTGAGATTAAAATTAATCCTATGCAAAAAGTGCAAGGTTTAAAACAAAAAAAACACCTACCACAATTTGTTCCTGAAAATCAATTGTGGGATAAGTCAATATTTTCTATAAATGAAGATCTTTTTTCAAACCTGAGAGATGAATTGATTCTAGAACTGTTTTATCAGACTGGAATAAGATTAAGTGAGTTGATTAGCCTTAAGGAATCAGACACTTCAGCTAGCCAAATAAAAGTGTTAGGGAAACGGAACAAGGAAAGAATTATCCCAGTTTCACAATCATTGCATAACCTGATCTCAAGCTATAGATCAGAAAAAAGAAATTTGAACCTTAATTCTGAATATTTAATTAATCTAAAATCAGGTAAAAAATTAACCGCAAAGTTTGTTTACAGCAAAGTAAATTATTATCTTAGTAAAGTAACGAATTTGAAGAAAAAGAGCCCCCATGTTTTGCGTCATACCTTTGCAACTCATATGCTGAACAACGGTGCATCTCTAGAGTCTATAAAAAACCTTTTGGGGCATACTGATTTGGCGGCAACTCAAATTTATACTCATAATTCGTTCAAGCAGATAAAAAGTATTTACAAAACATCTCATCCAAGGGGAGGAGAATAAAAACGGTTAGATTATGGATTTAAAAATTGAAGCAGTACATTTTGTTGTTGACAAGAAATTAGTCACTTTTGTTGAGGAGAGAGTTCATAGGTTAGAACAAGTATTCGATAATATTGTGTCAGGAGAGGTATTTTTAAAATTGGATCGTACTTCAGATAAGGAAAACAAAATCGCGGAAATCAAATTGTCAGTCCCTGGGAAAGAGATGTTCGCTAAAAAGCAATGCAAAAGTTTTGAAGAAGCGACTGATTCTTGTGTTGAAGCACTGAGAAAACAAGTAAGAAGGCATAAAGAAAAATTAGTTGTATAATATTAATAAGTTGGTAAGACCCGTATCTATTTTGGTACGGGTTTTGTTTTTAAAAGAATCTAAACTAAATAAATAATGAAAAATTTAATATTGCTAATTGCACTTATGGTTGGGTTAAACCTTAGTGCTCAGTCAGGAGGGACAAAGGTTAACGGCATAATAATGCCGAATATTGTAAAGTTAGACGGAAAGTATTTAAAAATTAATGGTGCTGGGGTAAGAGAAAAAATGTTTCTCGACCTATATATTGGCGCATTGTATTTACAGAATAAAACTAATAATGCTAATGATATAATTAATGCCAATGAATTGATGGCAATTAAGCTGAGAGTAATTTCTGGTATGGTGACAAGAGAAAATATGGAAGAAGCTATTAGAGAAGGATTCAAAAAAGCAACAAAAGGAGACACAAAAAGTCTTGACTCAAAGATCAATGATTTAATTAATAAAGGCTTTGCAGGAGTGATTGAAAAAGGAGATGTTTTTGATCTAGAATATGTGCCAGGAAAGGGTACAACTTTGAAGAAAAATAAGAAAATATTAATCACGATTCCAGGTCTTGAATTCAAGAAGGCTTTGTTTGGAATCTGGCTCTGTGACCAGCCTGCAGATAGCAACCTAAAGAAGAAAATGTTAGGGAGTTAAAAAAAATCGAAAAAAAAATCGAAAAAAGTTTTTAATAAATAAATATCTATTATATTTGCACTCCCGTTTTGATGCGGGAGTTGTTTTTTAAGCGTTCTTTAATAGATATTAAACAAAATAAATCGCCTCTGTAGCTCAGCTGGCTAGAGCAGCTGATTTGTAATCAGCAGGTCGTGGGTTCGAGTCCCTCCAGAGGCTCCATTTGATTTATTTTCTTGGGGAGATACCAAAGCGGCCAACTGGGGCAGACTGTAACTCTGCTGACTATGTCTTCGTAGGTTCGAATCCTGCTCTCCCCACTAAAATAAAAAGGGGATTTATTTATAAGCGGGAGTAGCTCAGTTGGTAGAGCGTCAGCCTTCCAAGCTGAGGGTCGCGAGTTCGAGTCTCGTCTCCCGCTCAATTGAAAGGAAGAGGAATGAGAAGTTTGTACTGAGTTTGTCGAAGTAAGTCTTGTCTCCCCTCAAATTTAAAGAACGAAGTGCCGGTGTAGCTCAGGGGTAGAGCGTTTCCTTGGTAAGGAAGAGGTCACGGGTTCAATTCCCGTCATTGGCTCAACGGAGCTGGGATGGGGGAAAGAGTTTTTAATGAGTTGACTTTGAGTTGTTAAACATGAATTCAAAGTTAGCCGAACATGGTTCGAAAAATTGTTACTAACTCTATGGGAAAGTTACACACTTTTAGGTGTGTTTTGGTATTTGTAAAAATTGATAAATAAATATAATAATAAACTAAGATTATGGCTAAGGAAACATTTGACCGTTCAAAACCACATGTTAACATTGGTACAATTGGTCACGTTGATCACGGTAAAACTACTTTAACTGCAGCAATTACTTCAGTTTTAGCTAATGCCGGGTTGTCAGAAAAGAGAGACTTCGATACAATCGATAACGCTCCTGAAGAAAAAGAAAGAGGTATTACAATTAATACATCTCACGTAGAGTATTCAACAGCAAACAGACACTACGCTCACGTAGATTGTCCAGGTCACGCCGATTATGTTAAGAACATGGTTACTGGTGCTGCTCAAATGGATGGTGCGATCTTAGTGGTTGCTGCTACAGATGGACCAATGCCTCAAACTAGAGAGCATATCTTATTAGGTAGACAAGTAGGAGTTCCTAGAATGGTTGTATTCATGAATAAAGTGGATATGGTTGATGATGAGGAATTGTTAGAGTTAGTAGATATGGAGATCAGAGATCTTTTATCTTTCTACGAATATGATGGTGATAATACTCCAGTTATTCAAGGTTCTGCTTTAGGTGGATTAAACGGTGATGATAAATGGGTTCCTAAGATTTTGGAATTAATGGAAGCTGTTGATACATGGATTGAATTACCTCCAAGAGAAGTAGATAAAGATTTCTTAATGCCAGTTGAAGATGTATTTTCAATTACTGGACGTGGAACTGTAGCTACTGGTAGAATTGAAACTGGTGTAATTAATACAGGTGACGAAGTAGATATTATTGGAATGGGAGATGAAAAATTGAAGTCTACTATTACAGGTGTTGAAATGTTCAGAAAGATTTTAGATAGAGGTGAAGCTGGTGATAACGTTGGGTTATTATTAAGAGGTATTGAAAAAGCGTCTATTAGAAGAGGTATGGTAATTGCTAAGCCTGGTTCTATTACGCCTCATACTAAAGTAAAAGCTGAGGTTTACGTATTGAAAAAAGAAGAAGGTGGTAGACATACTCCTTTTCACAATAAATATAGACCACAATTCTATTTAAGAACAACAGATGTTACAGGAGAAATCATTCTTGAAGAAGGAAGAGAAATGGTAATGCCTGGTGATAACGTTTCTATTGTTGTTAACCTAATAGTTCCTGTTGCAGTAAACAAAGGTTTACGTTTTGCAATTAGAGAAGGTGGTAGAACAGTAGGGGCTGGACAAATTACAGAAATAATAGAGTAATCTATAATATAATTCTATAAAGAAGAGAGGAGTTTTGTACTTCTCTCTCTTTTTAGCTTTATACGGGCGTAGTTCAATGGTAGAATACCGGTCTCCAACACCGTTGATGAGGGTTCGAATCCTTCCGCCCGTGCAAACAAAGGATTGAATTTTTAATCTGATAAAAAACTAGACAAGGTGGCAAATATTATAACATATATAGAAGAATCATATAGCGAGTTGATCCATAAAGTAACATGGCCAACATGGAATGAATTACAAAGCACCTCAATAGTAGTTTTGGTTGCATCTGTTTTATTTGCGCTTTCCATTTTTGTGATGGATTATGCATTTGGAATTAACCCTGAAAATGCATGGGCAGGTGTAATGGGATTCTTTTATAAAATGGTCGGACTTAAAAGTTAATCGAAAATGGCTGAGATCAAAAAACGTTGGTACGTTGTTCGTGCTGTTGGCGGTAAAGAAAAAAAGGTTCGTGAAAATATTGTGATGGAAATTAAGCGTCACAATATAGAACATTTGGTAGGTGATGTTTTAGTTCCTACTGAAAAAGTATATCAAATTAGAAATGGGAAAAAAGTTAGTAAAGAAAAGAACTTTTTTCCTGGCTATATTTTAATTGAGGCTTCACTTCAAGGTGAGGTTGTGCACATTATTAAGAGTGTACCAGATGTAATGGGATTCATGAGTGGTGTAAAAGGAGGAGATCCAATGCCACTTAGAGTGAATGAGGTAAACCGTATTCTTGGGAAAGTTGATGAAATGGCTGAACAAGAAGAGGAAATGAATGTGCCATACGTTGTTGGAGAAACCATCAAAGTAATTGATGGACCATTTAATGGATTTACTGGTATCATTGAAGATATAAATGAAGAGAAGAAAAAATTACAAGTAATGGTTAAAATCTTTGGGCGTAAAACACCTTTGGAATTAAACTATATGCAAGTAGAAAAAGAATAAAGACTTAACTCGTAGGAGTGCTGTAATGTAATAAATGCTTCCCATTAATTATAAGGCACGTTTGACTACATAAAACAAGCAAAATGGCAAAACAAGTAGATGGATTAATCAAGCTACAAATCAGAGGTGGTGCCGCGAACCCTTCTCCGCCAGTTGGACCTGCATTGGGTGCAAAAGGTGTGAATATCATGGAGTTCTGTAAGCAATTTAATGCTAGAACACAAGATAAACCAGGGAAAGTGTTACCAGTAGTTATCACTGTTTATGGTGATAAATCTTTTGAGTTTGTAATCAAAACTCCACCAGCAGCTGTACAATTATTAGAAGCTGCTAAAATCAAAAAAGGTTCTCCTGAATCGAACAAGCAAAAAGTTGGAACAGTATCATGGGATCAAATCAGAGTAATTGCGGAAGATAAAATTCAAGACATGAATTGCTTCAAAATTGACTCTGCTATGATGATGATTGCTGGGACAGCAAGAAGTATGGGACTTAACGTAAAAGGAGGAACAGTTCCTGAACAACTTAATTAAGAGAAAATGGCTAGAGTAAGTAAAAAGAGAAAAGAGATCTTGGCTAAATTAGACCAAGAAAAATCTTATTCTTTGACTGAAGCTGCAAGCTTAGTTAAAGAGATCACTACGGCAAAGTTTGATGCTTCTGTTGATTTGTGTGTAAGATTAGGAGTTGACCCACGTAAATCTAACCAAATGGTTAGAGGTACTGTAAGTCTTCCTCACGGAACTGGAAAGGATGTTAGAGTTTTAGTACTTTGTACGCCTGATAAAGAAGCCGAAGCAAAAGAAGCTGGTGCTGATCACGTTGGTCTTGATGATTATATCGCTAAGATTAAAGGTGGTTGGACTGACATTGATGTTATTGTTACAATGCCATCTGTTATGGGTAAAGTTGGTGCTTTAGGCCGAGTATTAGGACCAAGAGGATTAATGCCAAACCCTAAAACAGGTACTGTGACTATGGATATTGGTAAAGCAGTTTCTGAAGTTAAAGCAGGTAAAATTGATTTTAGAGTTGATAAATTCGGTAATGTGCATACTGCAGTTGCTAAAGTATCATTTGATCCAAATAAAATTGAGGAGAATGCTAACGAATTATTGCAATCTATCATTAAGTTAAAACCTACTGCTTCTAAAGGGATTTACATGAAAAATGTATACATGAGTTCAACTATGAGTCCAAGTATCCAAATTGATGTTAAATCTATTGAAAACGCCTAAATAACCTAGATAATGACAAAAGAGGAAAAATCAAAGTACATTGAAGATTTATCTGTAAAATTATCTGATTCTGGGGTATTTTATCTTGCAGATACAGCTGAGTTGACAGTTGAGAAGGTTAACGAATTAAGAAGAAAATGTTTCAGTAGTAATATTGAATTAAAAGTTGTCAAAAACACATTACTTCAAAAAGCGTTAGAAAGAATTGAAGACAAAGACTATAGTGAGCTATATGGCGTGCTAGCCGGTCCTACTTCAATTTTGTTCTCAGAAGTTGGTAATGCTCCTGCAAAGTTGATAAAAGACTTTAGAAAAAAGAATGATAAGCCGATCTTAAAGGCTGCTTATATTGATGAAGGAATCTATATTGGAGATGAAAATTTAGATTTCTTAGAGTCTATTAAGAGTAAAGAGGAGCTTATTGGAGATATCATTGCATTACTTCAATCGCCAGCTAAAAATGTTATTTCTGGACTTAAGTCTAGTGGTGGCAAATTAGCCGGTATTTTAAAAACCCTCCAAGAAAGAGGGTAAATTAATTAATTATTAACAAATAACAAAAACAAATAAAAATGGCTGATTTAAAAGAATTTGCTGAAACGTTAGTTAATCTAACAGTAAAAGAAGTTAACGAACTTGCTGACATCTTAAAAGATGAATACGGAATCGAACCTGCTGCTGCTGCTGCAGTTGCTGTAGCTGGCCCTGCTGGCGGCGGTGACGATAGTGCAGAAGCACAAACTGAGTTTGATGTAATCTTGACTGCCGCTGGTGGTTCTAAGTTAGCAGTTGTAAAATTAGTTAAGGAATTAACTGGTTTAGGACTTAAAGAAGCAAAAGAAATGGTAGATAGTGCACCAACTACAATTAAAGAAGGTGTTGCTAAAGACGAAGCTGAAGGTTTAAGAACTTCATTAGAAGAAGCTGGAGCTGAAGTTGAGGTTAAATAACCCCATTTAGAATTAATACAGGATAGGCACTGCTATATAGCAAGTGCCTACTCCTGTTTTATACTTTAAACACTTTTTCACAATTGTTTAAAGTAATAATGAAAGTGTCGTCATCACTTTAAAAAAATGGACAACTTATTTTAAATAAGTGTGTTAACTTTAAAATATTAAGCCGTGGTAGCAAATCATAATAATGCCGAAAGAATTGATTTTTCAAGCTTATCTACTAAATTCGATTATCCAGATTTTTTAGATATCCAATTAGAATCTTTCCGTAAATTCTTTCAGTTGGAGACAACTCCTGAAAATAAAAATGAAGAAGGCCTGCATAAGGTATTCTCAGAAAACTTTCCTATTACTGATACCAGAAATCAGTTTGTGTTGGAGTTTTTAGATTATTTTATCGATCCGCCAAGATATACAATTGAAGAGTGTATAGATCGTGGATTAACTTATAGTGTGCCACTAAAGGCTAAACTCAAATTATACTGTACAGATCCAGAACATGAGGATTTTGAAACTATCGTACAAGATGTTTATTTGGGTACTATTCCATACATGACGCCAAAAGGATCTTTTGTCGTTAATGGTGCTGAACGTGTTATTGTATCACAATTACACAGATCTCCTGGCGTATTCTTCGGACAGAGTCGTCATGCTAATGGAACTAAATTATATTCTGCAAGAATTATTCCTTTTAAAGGATCTTGGATCGAATTTGCAACAGACATCAATAGTGTAATGTATGCTTATATCGACAGAAAAAAGAAATTACCGGTAACAACACTTTTTCGTGCTATAGGTTACGAAAGTGATAAAGATATATTGGAAATCTTTGATCTAGCTGACGAAGTTAAAGTCTCAAAATCTGGATTGAAAAAAGTACTTGGACGTAAATTAGCGGCAAGAGTATTAAAAACATGGGTGGAGGATTTCGTAGATGAAGATACAGGTGAAGTTGTATCGATTGAAAGAAACGAAGTTGTTTTAGACCGTGAAACAATTCTTGAAGAAGAACATATTGAAGTTATTATTGATGCTAATGCTAAAAACATCATTTTGCATAAAGAAGACGTGAATTCTGCGGATTATGCAATTATTTATAATACACTTCAGAAAGATACCTCTAACTCTCAAAAAGAAGCAGTTGAACATATCTATAGACAATTAAGAAATGCTGAGCCGCCAGATTTTGAAACGGCAAGAAATGTATTTGATAAATTATTTTTCTCTGACACCAGATATGATCTAGGTGAAGTGGGAAGATATCGAATCAACAAGAAACTTGGTTTAGATACCGCTATTGAACAAAAGGTATTAACTAAAGAAGATATCATTTTGATCATTAAATATTTGATTGAATTGATTAACTCTAAAGCTGAGATTGATGATATTGATCACTTATCTAACAGACGTGTAAGAACTGTCGGGGAACAATTGAACAATCAGTTTGGTGTTGGTTTAGCGAGAATGGCTAGAACAATTAGAGAAAGAATGAACGTTAGGGATAACGAAGTTTTTACACCAATCGATTTGATTAATGCGAAAACATTGTCTTCTGTAATAAACTCATTCTTTGGTACTAATCAGTTATCTCAATTTATGGATCAAACGAATCCATTATCAGAGGTTACTCACAAAAGAAGACTGTCTGCCCTTGGACCTGGAGGTTTATCAAGAGAAAGAGCAGGATTTGAGGTTCGTGATGTTCACTATACACACTATGGACGTTTGTGTACAATTGAAACACCTGAGGGACCAAACATTGGTTTGATTTCTTCGCTTTGTGTTTATGCAAAAATTAACAATTTAGGGTTTATTGAAACACCTTATTGGGAAGTTGAAAAAGGTAAAATTGATTCTGGAAAAGGACCAATTTACTTAAGTGCAGAAGAGGAGGAGGGTAAATTAATTGCTCAAGCTGATAAAAATTTAGATAAAGGTAAATTTAAAGGAGATAGGATTAAGGCAAGAATGGAAGGTGACTTTCCAGTTGTTGATCCTAAGGAACTGCAATTAATGGATGTTGGGTCTAACCAAATTGCATCTATTGCTGCATCTTCAATTCCATTCTTGGAGCATGATGATGCCAATAGAGCCTTGATGGGATCAAACATGCAGCGTCAAGCTGTACCATTATTAAAACCAAATTCACCAATCGTTGGAACTGGTATAGAAAAATTAGTTGCACGTGATTCAAGAGTTTTAATAAATGCGGCAGGAAATGGTGTTGTAGAATATGTTGATGCTAACGAAATTAAAATTAGATATGATTTATCGGATGAAGATAGATTAGTAAGTTTTGAAGGTGATGTGAAAACATATAACCTAGTAAAATTCCAAAAGACGAATCAAAGCACATCTATGAACCTTAGACCTATTGTAGAAAAAGGTCAAAGAGTAACTAAAGATCAGGTACTTTGTGAGGGGTTTGCGACACAAGCTGGTGAACTAGCTCTAGGTCAAAACTTAAAAGTAGCCTTCATGCCTTGGAAAGGGTATAACTTTGAGGATGCCATTGTAATATCTGAAAAGGTTGTTAGAGATGATATATTTACTTCAGTTCATATTGATGAATATTCAGTAGATGTTAGAGATACGAAAAGAGGAGTTGAAGAATTAACTGCCGATATTCCAAATGTATCAGAAGAAGCAACTAAAGATTTGGATGAAAATGGTATCATTCGAGTTGGTGCAGAAATCAAAGAAGGTGATATCCTAATTGGTAAAATTACACCTAAAGGTGAAACTGATCCATCTCCAGAGGAAAAATTACTAAGAGCTATTTTTGGTGATAAAGCTGGTGATGTTAAAGATGCATCATTAAAAGCGTCACCTTCGTTAAGAGGTGTAGTAATTGATAAAAAGTTATTCTCAAGAGCAATTAAAGACAGAAAACAAAAAGCAAAAGATAAACCTATCTTAGCTGAGTTAGATGTTGAATTCGACAAAGCAGCAGCTGAATTAAAATTGAATTTAATTGAAAAATTATTGCTGATCTTAGACGGTCAGAAATCAAATGGTGTATTTAATAATTTTAAAGAAGAAATTCTTAAAAAGGGAATTAAATTCACTGAAAAGAATCTATTAACAGTAGATTTCTCAATTGTTAGTCCATATGATTGGACTAAGGATGATCACATCAATAAATTAATTCAACGTGTCTTACATAACTACAATATCAAGGCCAATGATTTATTAGGAATTTTCAAGAGAAAGAAGTTCCAAATTGCAGTTGGTGATGAATTACCAAATGGAATTGTAAAAATGGCTAAAGTTTATGTTGCCAAGAAACGTAAATTAAAAGTTGGTGATAAGATGGCTGGACGTCATGGTAATAAAGGTATTGTGGCTAATATCGTTCGTCAAGAAGATATGCCTTTCTTAGATGATGGAACACCAGTTGATATTGTCTTGAATCCACTAGGTGTGCCTTCGCGTATGAACCTAGGTCAGATTTATGAAACTGTTCTTGGTTGGGCTGGAGAAAAATTAGGTGTAAAATTTGCTACACCAATTTTTGATGGTGCTTCTATTCCACAAATTAACGAGTATACTGATAAGGCAGGAGTGCCGAGATTTGGTAAAACTCACTTAATTGATGGTGGTACAGGAAAACGATTTGATCAACCTGCAACAGTAGGGGTAATATACATGCTTAAATTAGGTCATATGGTTGACGATAAGATGCATGCAAGATCTATAGGGCCTTATTCATTGATCACTCAGCAGCCATTAGGTGGTAAAGCACAATTTGGTGGTCAAAGATTTGGTGAGATGGAGGTATGGGCACTTGAAGCATATGGTGCGTCAAATATCTTAAGAGAGATTCTTACAATTAAGTCAGATGACGTAATTGGTAGAGCGAAAGCTTACGAATCAATTGTAAAAGGTGAGCCGTTCCAAGAACCTGGTATTCCAGAATCATTCAATGTATTATTGAACGAATTGGCAGGTTTAGGATTGAATATCACATTAGACTAATTTAAGAATTTATTAATTAAAAAAAATTAAAATGGCTTACAGAAAAGAAACACAAACAAGAAGTAGTTTTGATAAAATTACAATTAGTTTAGCTTCGCCAGAGCAGATTTTAGAAAAGTCTTATGGAGAAGTTTTAAAGCCTGAAACAATAAATTATAGAACGTACAAGCCCGAAAGAGATGGATTATTCTGTGAGAGAATTTTCGGACCTGTAAAAGATTACGAATGTCATTGTGGAAAATACAAAAGAATTCGTTATAAAGGAATTGTTTGTGACCGTTGTGGTGTTGAAGTAACTGAAAAGAAAGTACGTAGAGAGCGAATGGGACATATCTCATTAGTGGTGCCTGTGGCACATATCTGGTACTTCCGTTCTTTACCTAATAAAATTGGTTACCTATTAGGTTTACCAACTAAAAAATTGGATCAAATTATCTATTATGAAAGATATGTTGTGATCCAGAAAGGTATTGCTGAACGAACTGATGGTGAAGCATTAGAATATATGGATTTCTTAACTGAAGAAGAATACCTTGATATTTTAGAAGAATTACCAAAAGAAAATCAATATTTAGAAGATTCTGATCCGAACAAATTTATTGCTAAAATGGGTGCTGAGGCACTTCATGATTTATTGCAAAGATTAGACCTTAATGAATTGTCTTTTAAATTAAGACATAGTGCGAATACTGAAACATCTCAACAACGTAAAAAAGAGGCTTTAAAAAGACTTCAGGTTGTTGAATCTTTAAGAGATTCACATAGTCGTGTTGAAAATCGTCCAGAATGGATGATTGTAAAAGTTGTGCCAGTTATTCCACCAGAATTAAGACCATTAGTGCCTTTAGATGGTGGTCGTTTTGCAACCTCTGATTTAAATGATTTATACCGAAGAGTAATTATCAGAAATAATCGATTAAAAAGATTATTAGAAATTAAAGCGCCTGAGGTCATCTTGAGAAATGAAAAGAGAATGTTGCAGGAGTCTGTAGATTCTTTATTCGATAATTCAAGAAAATCTTCAGCCGTAAAAACTGAATCTAATCGTCCTTTGAAATCACTATCTGATTCATTAAAAGGTAAACAAGGTCGTTTCCGTCAAAACTTACTAGGTAAACGTGTGGATTATTCAGCACGTTCGGTAATTGTTGTAGGGCCAAACTTAAAGCTACATGAATGTGGTTTACCAAAAGATATGGCTGCTGAGCTTTATAAACCGTTTATCATCAGAAAACTGATTGAAAGAGGGATTGTAAAAACGGTTAAATCGGCAAAGAAAATTGTAGATAAAAAAGAACCAGTTGTATGGGATATTCTTGAAAACGTATTAAAAGGACATCCTGTATTATTGAACAGAGCACCTACTCTTCACAGATTAGGTATTCAATCTTTCCAACCAAAATTAATTGAAGGAAAAGCGATTAGACTTCACCCGCTAGTATGTACTGCATTTAACGCCGATTTTGATGGTGACCAAATGGCAGTCCATTTACCATTGGGTAATGCTGCAATATTAGAGGCTCAATTATTAATGTTATCTTCTCATAATATTAGAAATTCTGCTAACGGTGCACCTATTACTGTACCATCTCAGGATATGGTATTAGGTTTATACTATATGACCAAATTGAGAAAAACAACGAAAGATTTGGTTGTAAAAGGTCAAGGAGGCATATTTTATTCTGGAGAAGAAGTAAATATTGCAATTAATGAAGCCAAATTAGATATACATGCGCAAATAAAAGTGCGTTTGGAGATTATGGATGATTCTGGTGAAATTGAATCAAAAATTATTGAAACAACTGCTGGAAGAGTTTTATTCAACGAATATGTGCCAGCTGAAGTTGGTTTTGTTGATGAAATTTTAACGAAAAAGGCCTTAAGAGATATTATTTCTAAGGTACTTGAGAAATGTGGTTCTGCAAGAACAGCAAAATTCCTAGATGATATCAAAACAGTTGGTTATAATATGGCTTTCAGTGGAGGCTTATCTTTTGTTTTGGATGATGTAATTATTCCAAAAGAAAAAGAAGAATTAGTTGAAAGCGCTCAAAAGGATGTTGATGAGGTTATGGCTAACTATAACATGGGTCTGATCACAAATAATGAGCGTTATAACCAAATTATTGATATTTGGACACATACCAATACTAGATTGACATCAAGATTGATGGATCGAATTAAGACTGATCAACAAGGATTTAATTCAATTTTCATGATGATGGATTCTGGCGCAAGGGGTTCTAAAGAACAAATTCGTCAGTTATCTGGAATGAGAGGCTTGATGGCGAAACCACAAAAATCTGGTGCGTCTTCACAAGATATTATTGAAAATCCAATTTTATCAAACTTTAAGGAGGGATTAACGATCTTTGATTACTTTATTTCTACTCACGGTGCCCGTAAAGGTTTAGCAGATACGGCCCTGAAAACGGCAGATGCTGGTTACCTTACAAGAAGGTTAGTTGATGTGGCGCAAGATGTTGTAATTAATGAAGAAGATTGTGGTACTTTAAGAGGAATTACAGTGATTCCATTAAAGAAGAATGATGATATCGTTGAATCTTTATACGACAGAATTTTAGGTCGTGTAGCGGTGATGGATGTGAAACATCCTGAAACAAGAGAAATGATTATTCCTGCTGGTGAAGAAATTACAGAAGTATTTGCTAGAGCAATTGAAGAAGCTGATATTGATGAAGTAGAAGTAAGATCTGCATTAACATGTGAGTTGAAAAGAGGTGTCTGTGTTAAGTGTTACGGAAGAAATTTATCAACGAGCCAAATTGCTGTGAAAGGTGATGCTGTTGGTGTAATTGCAGCACAATCAATCGGTGAGCCAGGAACACAGTTGACTTTAAGAACATTCCACGTTGGGGGTACAGCTTCTAACATTGCAGATGAGTCTTCTATCAAAGCTAAGTTTACTGGTAAATTAGAATTTGAAGATATCAAGACCATTACTAAAACAGACGGTGAAGGAAATGATGTTGAGGTTGTAATTGGACGTTCGGGAGAAGTTAAGGTAATAGATGAAGAGTCTAACAATATCTTATCAACGCACATTATTCCTTATGGGTCACACTTTGGAATCAAAGGGAAACGTAAGATTAAAAAAGGTGATAGTATTTGTACATGGGATCCATATAATGCGGTAATTATTTCTGATGTTAAAGGTAAAGTAGAATTTGAAAACATCAATGAAGGCGAAACATTTAGAGAAGAAATTGATGAACAAACAGGATTTACTGAAAAAGTAATTATTGAGACTAGAAATAAAAAGATAGTTCCAACAATTAAAATAATTGATTCTAAGACTAAAGAAGAAATTAAATCTTTCAGTTTACCGGTTAACGCACATATTATTACAAATAACGGAGAAGCAATTGAAGCTGGAGATATTTTGGTGAAAATCCCTAGAGTTTCTGGTAAATCAGGTGATATTACCGGTGGTCTACCTAGGGTAACTGAGTTATTTGAGGCAAGGAACCCGTCTAATCCTGCAACTGTTTCAGAAATTGATGGTATTGTTTCTTACGGAAAAATAAAAAGAGGTAACCGAGAGGTAATCGTTGAATCAAGAACTGGTGATAAACGTAAGTATTTAGCACCTTTATCAAAGCATATCTTAGTTCAGGAAAATGATTACGTAAAAGCTGGTCAAACATTGTCAGATGGTGCAATTACGCCAAGAGATATCCTTAACATTAAAGGCCCTACTGCAGTACAAGAATATTTAGTGAACGAAGTTCAAGAAGTGTATAGACTACAAGGGGTGAAAATTAATGATAAACATTTTGAGGTTATTGTTAGACAGATGATGCTTAAAGTTGAGATTGAAGATCCAGGAGATACAAAATTCTTGCAAGGTCAATCTATTCATAAAGCTGATTTCTTCGAAGAGAATAATGCACTATACGGTAAAATGGTAATTACAGACGCTGGTGATTCAGAAAATGTAAATGCTGGAGAAATTATCACTGCTCGAAAGTTAAGAGATGAAAACTCTATGCTTAAGCGTAAAGATAAAGCCTTAATAGAAGCTTATATTGCTGTTCCAGCAACCGCTAAGCCAATGTTACAGGGTATTACTAAAGCATCATTGCAAACAAGAAGTTTCATTTCTGCTGCTTCCTTCCAGGAAACAACAAAAGTATTAAATGAAGCTGCATTAAATGGTAAGCAAGATTACTTATTAGGACTGAAAGAAAATGTAATTGTAGGGCATAAGATTCCAGCAGGTACAGGTTTCAGAGAATTCCAAGATGTAATTGTTGGGAGCCAAGAAGAATATGATGAATTAACAAACGCATAAATCAAAAAGCGCCTCTGTTAACACTGAGGCGCTTTTTTTTCAAAAAATAGTAAGATGAGTGAGAAAAAAGAAAATCAGTTAAATATTGAATTACCTGAAGAAATTGCAGAAGGTACTTATTCTAACCTATCCATAATTACACACTCCCACAGTGAGTTTATTGTTGATTTTGTACAGTTAATGCCAGGGATTCCTAAAGGAAAAGTGAAGTCTAGAATTGTACTTACACCTGATAACGCTAAGAAATTAATGCGCGCCATGGTTGAAAACATTACTAAATTTGAGGAAATTCACGGTCAAATTAAAGAAAACCATCCACAACATGGAGGTGGAGCCATTCCAATGAATTTTGGTGGCCCAACAACTGAAGCTTAGTCGAACATTTATTATAGAATTTTAAAAAGGAGTGCTTCTAGTGCTCTTTTTTTATGAAATAAATAATTCACCAGTAATTTCATTAAAATATATAACAGTTTTGCCATCAATTCTTATATTTTTATACCATGAAGTTATCAATTCTAATTCCAGCCTATAATGAGGAAAATACAATTCAGCTGATTTTAGAAAAAATTAAGCAAGTTGAATTAATTAATAATTTGGAAAAAGAAATCATCATTGTTAATGATTGTTCAACAGATAAAACATTAGAAAACATTGAGGCTTTCATTATTTTAAATCAAGATACAGATATTAAATGCTTCTCACAAACAAAGAATCTTGGAAAAGGTGCAGCCATCAATCGAGCAATTCAAGAATGTAGTGGGGATTATTTGATTTTTCAGGATGCTGATCTTGAATACGATCCTGATGAGTATAATTTATTGCTAAAACCAGTTTTTAAGGCAAATGCTGACGTAGTTTATGGCTCAAGGTTTATAGGAAGCAGTCCTCATAGAATGTTATTTTATTGGCATTCTAAAGGCAATAAAATGCTAACAGGGCTATCAAATATGATGACTAATTTAAATTTAACCGACATGGAAACATGTTATAAGTTAATTCGTTCGTCAATTGCAAAAGAGATTGAAATCAAGGAAAAAAGATTTGGCATTGAGCCAGAAATCACCGCAAAACTAGCCAAGAGAAAAGTCAATATTTATGAAGTAGGAATTTCCTACTATGGTAGAACCTATGAAGACGGTAAAAAAATTGGCTGGAAAGATGGATTTCGAGCACTCTATTGTATCTTTAAGTACAGGTTTTTTAATTGAGTTTCTTTACAAAATGAAAGCCTAAAATTTCATAACCTTCATTATAATAAAACTTGTGAGAGGCAGTGTTTTGAACATAAGTATTTAATTCTATAGCTTCATATCCTTTAGAGATCACATATTGATCTATCCAGTCGAATAGTAATTTCCCAATGCCTTGGCTACGATAGACTTCATAAATGATGACGTGATCTGGCTCAACACTTCGTCCACTATAATGCCGGGTTTGAAACCATAATCCTGAAATACCTATCAGTTTTTCTCTGTCATAAACGCCAATGCATTCATAATTCTGCGTGGACATTTCCTGAACCCTTTCTTTTAGAATGTGGTCTGCTGTATTTTCATTAAGCAACTTAATTAAAGGCAAAATCGTTAAGATATTAGACGGATCAATTTTTTTAATCGTGATTTGATTCATGTTTTAAAATTAGAAAATTACTGAATAATAAAAGGCTATGCGCGGATTAATTCTTTTTCTTTTGAGTTTAATTTCACTGTATTCGTACTCACAATGTTCTGTAAATATCGCTGCGAACAGTAGTCCATCATGTGCAGGGACCTATGATGGATATGTCTTTATAATTCCTTCTGGCTTGTCCCCATTTACTTTCACATTTAATAATGATACGGCTAATATTATCGTAGGGAATAGTCTAGCAAAGGCCAATTTATGTGCAGGATATTATCCTATTGAAATAGTAGATGATACCGGCTGCATTGTTCAGGATACTATTGAAATTGTTGATCCAGAGCCATTATTTGCAAGTATCTCTGTTGTGCAACATCCATCAGGACCAAATGCCTGTGATGGTAGTGTTGGCATTGATAGTGCAAGTGGAATTGGTGGAAGTTCTAGTATTGAATGGTATAATTGCGTGGATTCTACGTTTATGTTTGGTCCTTTTGCTTTGTCACCGTGTTTTAGTCCAGGGCAGTATTATATGTCTATCACAAATGTCAATGGGTGCATTTTTTTTACAAATTGTGTTGAATTAATATCAACTGTTGGAGCTAAAGAAAATGTTGAGGATATTATAACTACTGCCATAATTAATGGACAGTTAAATTTTTCTTCAAAGGTGCATTCGGTTTTGATCTATAACATTTCAGGACAAATGATATTTGAAGAACAAGGTCACATACAGTCGTTAAATTTGAAGCAGTTTAAGACTGGATATTACATCTTATCATTTAGTGGATTAGACGGTACTCAGCAGAGCAAAAAAATATTTATAAACTAAAAAAGCTGTTTCGAATTAACAAAACAGCTTTTTATTAAATATAATAGTATCTAGATACTCACACCAATCCTTGGTCAATCATAGAATCTGCAACTTTTACAAAACCTGCAATATTTGCACCTTTCACATAGTCAACATATCCATTAGCATCTTTTCCATATTCTACACAAGCTTCGTGAATTGATACCATAATACCGTGTAGTTTTTCGTCAACTTCTTCGGCCGTCCAAGATAAACGTAAAGAATTTTGAGACATCTCTAATCCAGAAGTCGCTACACCACCAGCATTAGATGCTTTTCCAGGTGAAAATAAAATACTTGCGTCATGAAATGCAGCAATCGCTTCAGGTGTTGTTGGCATATTTGCCCCTTCAGCAACGCAAATACAACCATTTGCCAATAGTGCTTTTGCTTCTTCGCCATTTAATTCATTCTGCGTAGCGCATGGTAAGGCAATATCTGCTTTTTCACTCCAAGGTCGTTTGCCTTCATGGAAAGTCGCACTTGAGAATTGTGATGCATATTCGGAAATTCTTCCTCTTCTATTATTTTTTAAATCCATGATCCATGCTAATTTTTCAGCATCAATACCAGCAGGATCCATAATGTATCCTTTAGAGTCGGACATTGTAATGACCTTACCGCCCAATTGCGTTGCTTTTTCACAAGCATATTGTGCAACATTACCAGAACCTGATATCACAACAGTTTTACCTGCAAATGAATCATTTTTGGTTGCTAACATTTCCTTAGCAAAATAAACTGTTCCATATCCAGTCGCTTCTGGTCTGATTAATGATCCACCCCAGTTTCTACCTTTTCCAGTTAAAACACCAGTAAATTCATTTCGTAATCTTTTATATTGACCAAATAAATAGCCAATTTCTCTTCCGCCAACACCAATGTCACCTGCAGGAACATCTGTATCTGGGCCAATATGTCTTTGTAATTCAGACATGAAAGATTGACAAAATTTCATCACTTCATTGTCAGATTTACCTTTTGGATTAAAATCGGATCCACCTTTACCACCACCCATAGGTAAAGTAGTCAAAGAGTTTTTAAACACTTGTTCAAATCCTAAAAATTTTAAGATTGATAAGTTTACTGACGGGTGAAATCTCAACCCTCCTTTATATGGTCCAATAGCTGAATTAAATTCTACTCGATATCCACGATTAACTTGAATATTTCCAGCGTCATCTAACCAAGGTACTCTAAACATAATTGTTCTTTCAGGTTCAACCATTCTTTCCAGTAGGTTGATGCCAGCGTACTTTGGGTTATCATTCATAAATGGGATAATAGCCTCAGCTACTTCTTCAACAGCTTGTAAAAATTCGGTCTCATTACCATTTTTAACTTCTACTTTAGCCATGAACTCATCAATTTGAGCTTGATATTTATTTGCCATGATTTTAATTAAATATATTTAAAGCAAATTTAATTGTTTTTTAAAAATAATATCTATTTAATAATTAATTGTTAATCAAATATCTTCAATTTATTTTTTTTGAGTTAATAAATCAGTTGATTAATAGCTTGTTGTACAATATTATTCTGTTTGAATTTGAATACGGTTGACTCATTAGATGAAAATAACGTCTATATGTTAAAATGCACCGCACTATATGGTGTATTATGCAACTAAACCTGCTTTTTTGGGGTTTATATATTTACTGACCATTTTAATTTGCTTAACTTAGTATAATGTAATCAAATTACGTCAGTAATAATTTGATATATATTTAAATTGTAGATGAAAAGGATAAGTCTATTTATCATTGTAATATTGTTTTTATATCCTGGATTTAGTCAGGTTGTAGAGAGGGAAAATGGCGTCTATAAGTTTATTGAAAATAAAGGGCAATGGCCTGAAAAAGTACTTTTTAAATCTACGACAAATTTTGGAAATATCTGGTTAGAAAAATACGGGGTGTTTTATCAGTTTTTAGATATGTCTGAATTGCAACATGCTAGTCATAACCATAAATTGTCAGACCAGCCTCAAAAAATTAAGTCATATTTTTTGTATTTACAGTTTATAGGTGCGAATAATAACCCTGAAATAAGTACTAAACAAAAATCGAAAGAATATTATAATTTCTTTTTAGGAAACGATAGGGAAAAATGGGCTAGTAGTTGTTATGCTTATCATGATATTACTTATCATAAATTGTATCCTGGAATTGATGCTAGAATTTATGAGCAAAAGAACTATTTGAAATATGAATTTAAAGTCGAGCCAAATGCTGACCCATCTATCATACAACTCAAGTACAATGGTTATCAAAAAATTAAAAAAGATCGACAGGGTAACATTTTAATCCAGACAGAAGCAGGTGAAATATTGGAAGAAAAACCATACGCTTATCAAATTAAAAATGGTAAAATTATAGAAGTGACATGCGAATTTGGTTTAATTGATGGGATTATCCAATTTGAACTTGGAGAATATGACAAAGATTTATCACTAATTATTGATCCAATTCTTGAATTTGCCACTTATTGTGGTTCATTGTCTGATAATTTTGGAATGACTGCTACTTATGCATATGATGGTAAGGCTTATAGTGGAGGAACTGTTTATGGTAATGTATATCCTACTCCAGCTTTGGTATGGAATTCTACAAGTAATATCAGCGTACAAAATGTGGCTAATTCAGCAACAACTGATGTCTTCATTTCCAAGTATTCATCAGATGGAACGACAATGCTTTGGACCAATTTTGTTGGAGGAGGTGATGATGTTCAGGGAACTGAAACGGTTCATAGTTTAATCTGTGATAAAAGCAATAATATCTATTTATATGGGGCCACAGCTAGCACAGATTTTCCTATGATGAATGCTTATCAAAATACGCATGGAGGAGGAACAGCATTGTCAATTGTTTTTAATGGTACTTTATTTGGTAATCAAGGTACAGATATATTTGTGACAAAAATTAGTTCTGATGGGATGAGTTTATTGGGCTCTACCTATATAGGAGGGTCAGGAAATGATGGAGTCAATTACAAACTCAGTTCTGGGACTTACAATTCTATTGCAGCATATGATTCACTAACAACCAATTATGGCGATCAATTCCGAGGTGAAATTATGTTGGATTCATTTAACAACATAATTGTGACTTCAAGTACAAGGTCTACTGATTTTCCTGTTTCAAATGGTTTTCAGATGTTAAATGGAGGACAACAGGATGGGGTTGTTTTCAAACTAGCCTCCAGTTTTTCCACAATGTTATGGTCAAGTTATTATGGAGGTAATGAAAATGATGCTTGTTATTCAGTTAAAATAGATTCTTCTTATAATATTTTAATTGCTGGTGGGACTTCATCCAACAATTTGCCAAATTCTGTCGGTGGTTTAAATCCAAACTATCAAGGTGGAAAAACAGATGGTTTTGTGGCAAAGATTTCAAATGATGGCTCAACAGTTATGCAAACATCATATATTGGGACACCAACTTATGATCAAACCATATTTGTAGAGATTGATCGCTGGGATAACGTTTATATTATTGGTCAAACAAATGGTACCATGCCTGTTCAGAATGCTACTTATTCAAATCTAAATGGAAAGCAGTTTATTATGAAATTAACCCCTGACTTAACAAGCATTGTTTATTCGACTGTATTTGGAAGTGGTGGGGTTGCACCAGATATTTCGCCTGCAGCTTTTTTGGTAGATATTTGTGGAAATGTTTATGTGTCGGGATGGGGTGGAAATATTTTACCAGGAGGAACAGCTATGAATAATATGCCAGTGAGTGGAAACGCTTTCCAAAATTCACCACCAAATGGGTTTGATTTTTACTTGTTTGTTATGGAGCGTGATGCACAAAGCTTGCTTTATGGGAGTTACTTAGGTGGCGGACAAGCAAACGAACATGTTGATGGCGGAACATCAAGGTTTGACAAAAATGGAATAGTTTACCAAAGTGTTTGTGGAGGATGTGGTGGTTTTTCAGACTTCCCAACAACTGCTGGAGCTTGGTCGTCTACTAATAATTCAGCCAATACTAATTGCAATAACTTATTGTTCAAATTTAATTTTGAAATTGTGCCTTCTGCCAATTTTACAGCTAGTTCTATTCTAGGCTGTGCACCATTACAAGTGCAATTTAATAATACCAGTACAGATGCATTGAATTCTGTTTGGGGTTTTGACAATACTGTGACAATTGTTCAAGGCGGACCGAATCCAATTGTTAATTTTGATACGCCAGGAGATTATAATATTTCCCTAACCATTACTGATACTATTTGTGGTATTACAGATGTTGAAGAACAGACTATAACTGTTTTGGCTCGTCCAGAGCTAGAGGTATTAACTAACGATACTTTAATCTGTGACGGAAATGTTAATCCAATTGATTTAATAGCAAATGGTTTTGGAACTGTAACAGATTTTATATGGGCAGATAATATAAACTTTACGAATCCCATCAACAATGGTGGACTTGATTCAGTAGTAACAGTAAGTCCAAATACGTCAACAACATATTATATAAAGGTCTCCAATGGAAATTTAGCATGTGATTTAATTGATTCTGTGGTTGTCCAATTGAGTAGTTCTGCAATAAATTTAATGCCAGATACTGAATTTTGTATTGGTGATACAATCAGAATTGTGGCCCAAATATCTGACGGAGTTTTTGTCACGTGGGAGCCAGCTGATGATATTGTATTTGAGAGTCCAAACCAATCATATATTGATGTTGTGCCAGGTCAGGCACAATATTTTTATATTCAAGCTTCAGTTAATGGTTGTATTATTACAGATTCTGTTTGGGTGGAAGGTTATGAACTAAATATGGATGAACTTGAAGCATTAGCTGAACCTCAAAAGATAGCTGAAGGTGGGACTTCAGTTCTTAGCGGTTTTCCAATAAATAATCAATATAATTATCAATGGACACCACAAGATTTAGTTAATGAACCTAATTCATCAACAACATTAACTACAAATTTATATGAAGATACCAATTTTGAACTTGAAATTACGAATGGTGTTTGTATTGGTAATGCAACAGTCTTAGTCGAAGTTCTAGAGTTTGTTTGTGGAGATGTTTATGTTTTTGTGCCAAACGCATTTAGTCCTAATGGAGACGGAAATAATGAAAAGGTTTTTGTTAGAGGACAAAACATTGAAGAAATAACCTTTAAAGTATTTCACCGTTGGGGAGAAATGGTCTTCGAAACTAATGATCCTGAAATGGGCTGGGATGGGACTTTTAATGATGAACCTTTAGATCCTGATGTTTATGTTTTTCATTTGAAAGTAACCTGTGTTGATGGACAACAAAATCTAATTAAAGGAAATATCACACTACTGAAATAAGTGCTAGGTAGAATACTCATATTTTTGATCTTATTGTTAAGTGCAAAAGCATCTAGCCAAGATATTCATTTTACACAGTTTGATAAAAACCCCCAGATGTTGAACCCATCACTGACTGGAAATTATACTGGAGATTGGCGATATGTATTTAATCAGAGAAGTCAATGGCGATCCGTGTCACGATCTTATAATACTTTTGCAGTATCAGCTGAAAACAAGCAAGAATTAATATTGCCAAACCTATATCATGGTGTCAATTATCTTAATGATGTGGCAGGAGATGGTGATTTTAGAACCCATGAATTGAATATTTCAAATGCATACTTAATTTACCTTAGTGAAGATTCAAGTCAATCCATTGTCCCATCTATTCAAGTGGGCATAAATTACAAAAATATAGATTTCAATGCTTTCAATTATGATTCACAGTTTAACGGATATCAATTTGTAGGATCTTTACCGAGCAATGAAATTTTCATTAATCAATCTTATGCCAATATTAATTTGGCTTTTGGAGTAGGTTATTTTGCCAATTTTAAAAATAAAGCACGATTAGAATCAGGCATTTCAATTTTTAATATTATTGATAAAACGGAGACATTCATGGGTAATACAAGTATCAAACGAAATAGACGTTTGAGTGTTCACGGGAAATTTATTTATCCAATAAATCAAAAGTGGGATGCTTTACCTGGGTTATTATATCAAAGACAAGGCACATATCAGGAGCTGATTTTTGGATCTAATTTTAGACATATCCACAGGAATCAAGGAAGAGATTATATAGCGCCTTATATTGGTGCCTGGTTTCGAAACAAAGATGCCATCAATGCTGTCGCAGGATTGTACTATAATAACTGGGTTGGAGGTTTAAGTTATGATGTTAATATTTCTCAATTGTCCCCAGCTAGTAATATCCGAGGAGGGCTAGAATTCTCATTACAATACATTGTCAATATTTTCAAGCCAAAAGATATCCAATATAGAGTTTGTCCTGATTATTTGTAATTTAAAAATAATGCTAACTTGTACGAATCTTTTAACAATAGAGAGCATCATTCATGAAAATTAAGATTCTTCTTTCTTTGTTTTTACTATTTCAGTTGCCTGTGAATTTAACAGCGCAATCTTTTGTTCAATTGGTAGAACATGCTGATAAAAAAGTAATGGAAGGAGATTATGTTGAGGCATTAATCTATTATGAAAATGCTATGGTTTTAGACTCAGGTTCAGTTGAAATTCTTTGGAAATATGCTGAAGCTAATCGCTTCTATAAAAACTACAAAAAAGCTGAGTATTATTATAAAAAAGTATTTAACCTTGAAAGTGCTAGAATTTATCCAATGAGTATTTTTTGGCTAGCCACCATGCAACATTATAATGGGAAGTATGCCAGAGCAGCTAGAAGTTGGAAGTCAGCTAAAAAAGTATTTAAAAGAGATAGAGACAGTTATTTATATTTAAAATCTGTGCAGGAACTAAAATCCTGTTTATGGGCTCAAAAAGCCATGAGAGATACAAATCGCATTGAGGTTGAATCGATTGGGCTTCCAGTCAACTCAGAAGATGCTGAACTAGCACCATTAATTCATAATAACAGATTAATCTTTACTGCTTTGAAGGCAGACTCTGTTCTAGTTAATGAACAGGTTATTGCTAAAGACTATAGTTTAAATTTATTTCAAGCAAAAAAACAAGGATATGATTTTTCTGAGGTTAAGCAATTGATAGGAACAAAACAAAATGGATATCATGCTGTAAACGGTTCCGTTAGTTTAGATGGAACAAGGTTTTACTTTACAAGATGCGACCAAAATCTAAACTGCAAAATATTTGTAGGTAAAATTAAGGAGGACAAAATTGTTGATGTTGATAGTTTAGGAGATGTCATCAACTATGATGATGCTTCAAAAACAACAATGCCTCATATTGCTGAGATTAATGGTAAGGAAGTTCTCTTCTTCGTTTCAGATCGTGATTTTAGCTATGGTGGATTAGATATATGGTATTCAATAATTGAAAATGGTAATCAATACAGTCTTCCTCAAAATCTAGGTGAGGGGATTAATACCCCGGATGATGATATTTCTCCATTTTATGATGCCTCAAACAATATGTTGTACTTCAGTTCATCTTGGTATCCTGGTTTTGGTGGACATGATATTTTTGGCGCGCAAATGATTTCAGATCAAATGGCGTTTAGTTTGCCTCAAAATTTAGGATTACCAATCAATTCCACTAAAAATGATACATACTTTACCATAGATAAAGCTGATGGGACAGCTTACTTTTCTTCAAATAGAGAAGGTGTTAGCTATGCCAAAAACCCAACCTGCTGTAATGATATTTTTATGGTTAAGCCAAACCTTGACACGGTTTATGAACGATTTTCAAATTTAGATGAACTAAATAGAAAACTACCAGTAACACTATATTTTCATAATGATGAACCCAATCCAAAAACAACTGATACGGTTACTTATTTAAGCTATAAACAGACTTATGATGATTATTTAGATTTGATCCCAAAATACAAGCGAGAATATTCTGATGGCTTAATCGGTGAATCGGCGGAAGAAGCCAAAGAAGATATTTCTGACTTCTTCTTAGAATTTGTGGAACAGGGTATGTTAGATCTAGATGACTTTACAAGGTTGTTATTGGTTGAACTAGAAAAAGGAAACAGTTTAATTATTACCGTAAAAGGATTTGCAAGCCCTCTAGCCAAATCTGATTATAATGTGAATTTAACGAAACGTAGAATCAGCAGTTTTGTAAATTATTTGAGAGATAACAATACTGGAGAATTTTCATCTTATTTAAATTCTGGTGCATTGAGCTTCATTGAAGTACCATATGGGGAGTATACTGCAGATGCATTTGTAAGTGATAATGTCAACGACCAAAAAAACTCAGTTTATAACCGAAAGGCTGCCTTGGAACGAAAGATTGAAATTCAGTCTGTAACCATTAATAAAAATACAACTATAAAAGGTTTGTCAATAGATAAAGCCATATATGATTTTGGAATTATTAATGAGGGGGAACAGAAGAAGACAAATTTTCAGCTAATTAATAATTCTGATTCTGTAATTGTAATATCAGAATTAATCAATGAGTGTGGGTGTATTAGTTCAGCAGTTGATGTCAGAATTCTTGAGCCAGGCGATAGAGCTACTATTACAGTAAAATTTAATGCAACAAACCAAAAAGGATTAAAAATTAAGAGGGTGTTAATTTTATATGATGAGGGAAAGAAATCACATGAAATTGCTGTGACTGCAGAGGTTAAATAATTAATAAAGGAAGTTGTGATAAGGATATCTTACTTGAAAAATGGCCTTCACTTCATTGTAAAGAATTGTTTTAAACTCGGCAATATTTAATTTTTCCTGAGCAGAAATAAATATACATTTATTGTCACCTAGTTTTGCCATCCAAGTTGCTTTTAGTTCCTCAAGCGCATATTTTCTGCCATCTGGATGATAACTAATGTCTTCTGGTTTTGGGTTGTAAGCATCAACTTTATTAAAAACAATGATGGTGGTTTTTTCACTATCATCAATTTCAGAAATAGTTTCATTAACTACTCTATAATGGTCCTCAAAATTTGGATGAGCTATATCCAAGATATGTACTAGTATATCCGCTTCTCTGACCTCGTCTAAAGTAGATTTAAAAGACTCAACTAATTGATGTGGTAATTTTCTTATAAACCCAACAGTGTCAGATAATAAAAAAGGTAAATTTTCTATCACCACCTTTCTTACAGTTGTATCTAATGTAGCGAATAGTTTATTTTCAGCAAAAACATCAGACTTGCTAAGCATGTTCATAATTGTTGATTTCCCAACATTAGTGTAGCCAACAAGTGCAACCCTTACCAACTGTCCTCGGTTACCACGTTGAACCTTTTTCTGCTTATCAATGTCAATTAGTTTGGTTTTTAATAATGAAATTTTTTGGGTAATAATTCTCCTGTCAGTTTCAATTTGTGTTTCACCCGGTCCTCTCATTCCTATACCACCTTTTATCCTATCAAGGTGAGTCCACATTCTTGTTAGTCTAGGTAATAAGTACTGGTATTGTGCGAGTTCAACTTGTGTTTTAGAGTGAGATGTTCTAGCCCGACTTGCAAAAATATCGAGGATCAAATTATTCCGATCAAGAATTTTGATTTTAAGAATTTGCTCAATATTTCTTAACTGAGAAGGGGATAGCTCATCATCAAAAATCGCTACATCTATTTCATTAGCTTCGACATAGGCCTGGATTTCCTCCATTTTTCCTTTACGGATATAAGTTTTAGGATGAGGTTTATCAACACGTTGTAGAAACTTCTTTTTGGTAACCGCTCCAGAAGTTTCGGCTAGGAAGGCAAGCTCATCAATGTATTCTTTGGTCATTGATTCAGTTTGATCTGAAGTAATAACTCCAACCAAAATTGCCGTTTCAGGCTGAGTGTCAGTTGTAATAAAACCTTTCTCCATTCAAAAAAATTAAAACCATTGTCCGCCTAATCCTTCTCTGAACGGCCAAGGAATAGAAGCCAGAACAATTATTAAAGCAATTGTAAACCAAATTTTTATAGGTTTACGTTTAGCTAAAGCCGATTCTTTTTTCTTTGACATGGAATAAGCCATAGTAACAAAGATGATGGCTAAAACCATACCTACAAGATGCTCGATATTAAAAAACCTTGTACTTTTTTCACTCATAAAACCTTCAATAAAACTAACCTTTGCACTTGTAAAGTAAAGGTATAATCCAATTAATGCTTGAGTATGAAAGCTTATTAAAGTAAATAAGCCTAATTTTTTTTCTATTGGTTGATAAGGATTATTCTTTGAGGAAAATGCTTTGAAAATCGCTAAAACCAAAAATAATAATGCCACCCATCTCAATCCTGAATGTGCATGAAGTATTACGTTATCCATATTTTACTATTTTTACGCAAAATTAACCATTTCAATAAGTAAATGATATGTTAAAGCGTATTTTCTTTTTTTTCGCTCTCATTTTGATTCCGGTGCTGGGAAATTCTCAAGAAATAGAGCCCCAAAATGGGGTTTATTCTAAGGACAATATCTTATATGCAATGACGAATGTTACAATCTATACTTCGCCAGGAGAAGTTTTAGAAAATGCTACAATTTTGTTCCAGAATGGCGTTATTCAAGAGGTTAGTAAAAGAATTACAATTCCAAAAAATGCGGTAAAAATTGATCGAAAAGGGTATACTGTTTATCCTTCTTTCATTGATCCATATAGTAACTTTGGTATACCAATAGCTAAATCTGGAAAGAAAGGAAATCGACCACAACTTACTAGTCTAAAAAGTGGACCATATTATTGGAATGAAGCAATTCACCCTGAAGTAAATGCTTTTGATTTGTTTGACAGTAAACTGACTGCTGGTAAAAAAGATTTTATAGGACAAGGGTTTGGTACTGTGTCGACTCATCAATCAGATGGAATCATTAGAGGAACGGCAACAATATTAACTCTTGGTGATGGAGGTTATAAAGCTGAAATTATAAAAGCTAAATCTGCCAATCACTATTCCTTCACAAAGGGTGTGTCAAAGCAAACTTATCCTTCTTCTCAAATGGGAGTTATTGCCTTAATGCGGCAATTTTTTTATGATCTTAAATGGTATAATAGTTTGAACGTAAAGCTGACGGAGCATGTTTCTTTTAAATCCGTCCACGAAAATTTTGGTTTACCTCATATTTTTGAAGTTTCAGATAAACTTGAAATACTCAGAGTGGATAAGATTAAGGAAGAACTAGACATTCCATTTATATTATTTGGCAGTGGAGATGAATATCAAAGAATTAAGACGATTAAAGGAAAGATTGATCAAATGATAATACCTCTGAATTTTCCTAAACCATTTGAGATTTCTGATCCATTTTCGGCAAGATATATCAAGTTAAGCGAATTGAAGCATTGGGAACTTGCGCCATATAATCCGTACATTTTGAGTAAGAATGGTGTCGATTTTAGCTTTTCAATGTATAAAACGAAATTGAAAAAGTCATTTTTAGATCATGTTCGTTCCGCAATTAAACATGGATTATCAAAAGAGATTGCACTTGCAGCTTTAACAAAGAATCCAGCTATGTTACTAGACATTTCAGAAAAGGTTGGTAGTCTTAATAAAGGTATGCTAGCTAATTTTATTGTTGTAAAAGGAGATGTATTTGAAAATGGTGAAATTTATGAAAATTGGATTCGAGGCAAAAACCATAATATTAAGTCAATTGAAGAAACTGATATTAGTGGATCATATGATTTTAACATTGATGGAGAGTCTTTCCCAACAAAGATAAAAGGTATAGGAGGAAAATACTCTGGAAAAGTTACGTACATACAAACAAAATACGATTCTGTTAAATTGACTATGTCAACTGATACTGTTATATCAAAAATGACAATTACTGTCTTTGGAAATCAATTCAGCGCAATAGTCAGAATGATTCATAATAATAAACTTGGATTAATTCAACTAAATGGGGTTTATCACGAAAAATTAGGCATAATAGACGGTAATGCTTTATTGGCCAATGGAGAGTGGGTTAAATGGAGCGGAATACGACATAAAAAAACTAATCCCGAAATAAGGAAAAAGATTTTTGAGGTGGATACGTCTGCCTTAAATCGCATCTTTTACCCCAACATGGCTTATGGTTTTGATACTCTACCAGTTGCAAAAATTTACTTTATCAAAAATGCAACGATTTGGACCAATGAAAAAGAAGGAGTTATTAAAAATGGAAATTTATTAATAAAAGATGGGAAAATTGTTGCAGTTAATAAAAGGATTAATGCCTATCCAAATAATACAATAGTAATTGATGCTAAAGGGAAACATGTTACTTGTGGGATGATAGATGAGCATTCTCATATTGCTATAAGTAAAGGTGTAAATGAAGGAGGTCAGGCAAATTCTGCTGAGGTATCAATTGGTGATGTTGTTAGATCTAATGATATCAATATTTATCGACAGTTAGCTGGAGGTGTGACAACTTCGCAACTACTTCATGGTTCTGCGAATCCAATTGGTGGACAATCTGCAATTATTAAGTTAAAATGGGGGCTTGTTCCAAATGAAATGTTAATTAAAGATGCGGCCCCCTTTATCAAATTTGCGTTAGGAGAAAATGTGAAACAATCTAATTGGGGTGATTTTAATAGAGTAAGATTTCCTCAAACAAGAATGGGTGTAGAGCAAGTGTTTTATGATGCTTTTATTCGGGCAAAAGATTATAGAAGAAATTTGGATGCTTATAAAAAATTGTCAGCTAAGGAGAAAATAAATACTGCACCTCCTCGTAAGGATCTTGAATTGGAAGTAATTTTGCAAATTTTAGAGTCTAAACGATTTGTAACTTGTCATTCTTATGTACAAAGTGAAATAAATATGCTAATGAAAGTTGCTGATTCAGTTGGCTTTACGTTAAACACGTTTACACATATTTTAGAAGGATATAAAGTTGCTGATAAAATGAAAGTGCACGGTGCCGGAGCTTCAACATTTTCAGATTGGTGGGCATATAAATATGAAGTTAATGAGGCAATACCATATAATGCGGCTATTTTAAGTAAAATGGGCATCATCACCGCTATTAATTCTGATGATGCTGAAATGGGAAGGCGATTAAATCATGAGGCGGCTAAAATTGTCAAGTATGGTGGAATAAGTGAAGAAGAAGCTTGGAAAATGGTAACACTTAATCCCGCAAAACTACTTCATCTTGACAACAGAATAGGAAGTATAAAAACTGGTAAAGATGCAGATGTTGTAATATGGACTGGTCACCCTTTAAGTGTCACCTCAAAAGTTGAACAAACTTTTATTGATGGAATTTTGTTTTATGATCATATTAGAAATAAGGAACTCCATTTTAGAGATCAATTGGAAAGAAAACGATTGATTGAGAAAATGATTGATATAAAGCAATCTGGGGGAGAAACTCAGAAGCCGAAATTGAAAAAAGAAAGACACTACCATTGTGATACCATGGGTGAATAATATATAAGTGGAATGAAAAAGAGAATAGTAGGAATAATGTTGTGTTTGAGTGCCTTGGCTATTTCCCAAGTACCAACACCATTGGATCAAAATGCCGATAAAATTTTAATTTTGAATGCTAAAACTCATGTTGGTAATGGGGACGTAATCAATAAATCAGCAATTGGAATTGAAAACGGTAAAATTACCGTAGTAGCAAATGCCTTAACCTATAGATTAAATCCTGACGAATGGGATACAATTATTAGAGTTGATGGTCAGGAGCTTTATCCCGGATTTATTGCTTCTAATACCACAATAGGACTGACTGAAATTGATGCTGTAAGAGCGACAAATGATTTTAGGGAAGTTGGCTTTATTAATCCACATATTCGCGCGTTAATTGCGTTTAGTACAGATTCAAAAATCATTTACACCTTGAGGACAAATGGTGTATTAATGTGTCAATCTGTTCCCAGAGGTGGATTAATTTCAGGAACATCATCAGTGTTCAATTTGGAAGGATGGAATTGGGAAGATGCAGTTTATAGAAGGGATGATGGGATTCATATCAATTGGCCTAAAAAAATTACTGAAACAGGTTGGTGGGCTGAGCCAGGAGAATTGAAGGAAAACTCAAATTATGTAAAGTCAATTAAAACGCTTCAAGCATTTTTTAATTCTGCCAAGGCATATTTAGCTGAAAAGGTTCATGAAAATTTTAATTTAAAATATGAGGCTATGACAGGGGTGTTTGAAGGTAATCAAAATGTGTATTTCCATGCTGATTTTGCACCTGAAATTAATGATTTGATTGACTTTTCAAAGCAATTTGAAATAGATAAACCCGTTTTAGTAGGTGGGTATGATGCTCATTTTTTAGCTGAAAGACTGATGGAGAATCACTTTAGTGTGATGTTGTCTAGTCCACATAAATTACCACGGTTTGAAGGTGAATTACCAGCTATAAGCTATGAGTTGGCTGCTGTTTTGCAAAAAACTGGAATTTTATTTTGTATTCAAAACCATGGCGGGATGGAAGTGATGAATGCCCGTAACTTGCCTTTTTTAGCTGGAACAGCAATGGGATATGGACTAACTGAAGAAGAGGCGATTGCAGCAATTTCAATCAATGTTGCCAAGATTCTTGGGATTGACAAGTCAGTAGGGTCAATTGAGAAAGGCAAGAATGCCACTCTATTTGTTTCAAGAGGCAATGCTCTAGATATGATGACAAATCAAGTTAGTCTTGCTCTAGTAAATGGTAGATTTATTCATCTAACTAATCATCAAATTCAATTGGCTGAGAAGTATGCGAAGAAATACGGGCTTACAATCAGATAATTACTACTTAAAATATCTAAAGTCATGATCTTTTTTAATGTTTAGGAGCGTTTGGTAAATCAATTTAATACAATTCTCAATATCATTTTTATGGGCCATTTCAACAGTTGTATGCATATAACGAAGTGGTAAAGAAATCAAACAAGAAGAAACACCAGCATTAGAATAAGCAAAAGCATCAGTATCTGTGCCAGTTGACCTTGATGCTGCAGCACGTTGAAAAGGGATTTTTTTACGCTCCGCAGATTTGATCACTAAGTCTAACAAATTGTTTTGTACAGCAGGTCCATAAGTTAAGACTGGTCCGTCACCACCAATGATATCGCCTTGAACAATTTTATTTAACATTGGGGTTTGTGTATCATGGCAAACATCTGTAACTATGGCAACATTAGGTTTTATTCGTTCCGCAATCATTTGTGCCCCTCTTAAACCAATTTCCTCCTGAACAGAATTAGTGATATAAAGACCGAAAGGAAGCTTTACATTGTTTTCCTTTAAAAGCCTTGCAACTTCTGCTATCATAAATCCGCCGATTCTATTATCTAGGGCTCTTCCGACAAATTTTGTTTCGTTTAAGATGATGAATTCATCAGGATATGTAACAACACAACCAACATGAACTCCCAATTTTTCCACTTCTTCCTTGGTGTTACAACCACAATCTAAGAAAATATTATCTGTTTTAGGCGCTTTCTCAGCTTTGCCAGATCTTGTATGAATTGCTGGCCAACCAAAGAGAGCCTTTACAATCCCTTTTTTAGTGTGAATGTTAACCCTTTTTGATGGAGCAATTTGATGATCTGACCCACCATTTCGTTTCAGATAAATAAAACCATCTGGTGTAATGTAGTGAACAAACCAAGAAATTTCATCTGCATGAGCCTCAATAACTACCCTGTATGAAGCTTTAGGATTGATTATACCAACAGCGGTTCCATAGTCATCTACCCAGTAATCATCAATATATGGTTTCAAGTATTTAAGCCATATTTTTTGTCCCTCTTTTTCAAATCCTGTCGGAGAAGGATTATTTAAATATTTGGTTAAAAAATTAAGTGATTTAGTGGAAATAATTTTGTCTAATTTCATTTTTTATTGTTCTCAATATTACGATATCGAAGGTAAGATTTTTTAAGACAAAAGAATCTGTGAGGTGAAAAAATATAAATTTCTAAAATTTAAGGTTACCAGTTCAATAAATATTACTATTTTTGTTAGTTGTTAAAGTCGTGACCATAATAACGGTAAAGGTTCACTATGCTAACGGTTTTTAAAAGAAATTGAAAAATATGAAAAAAATATTTCTGTTATTATTAATAGCCCCTTTAATTTCCTTCGGTCAGAAGGAATATGCTGAGGAGGCAAGATTAATGTTTGCTGAAGCGAATTTTGCCTATAACAAAGGAAATCTCACAGACGCTTTTGCATTATATGAAAAATGCATAGGAATTGAACCACAGTATGCTGAGGCTTTTGTTAACATGTCTTTTATCAAGTTTGATTCTAAGGACTACAATAAAGCTTTAGATTATGCATTGAAAGCACACAGTATTGAAAAAGTTCAACATAGTATTTTTTCTGCTCTTGGAAAATCTTACTATATGGTAGGGGATTATGATAGTGCAGCTACTTATTTAGCTAAAATTGAATATTTTGATGATCTAACAGAAGTGGAAGAATATTTTCTTGCTGCCTCTAATGTTAAGTTAAATAATTTTTCTGCAGCAAAACCATTGGCGAAGAAATTGTATACCAATCGACCAAGCAATTCTGATTACGCAGCGCTAAAAGGAAATGTAATGTATGGTTATGGTGAGTACGAACAAGCTATGGAGTTGTACAAAAAAGCGCTTGATTTAAACCCTGATAATGTTTACATTTATAGTAATATTGCTAAAGCTTGTTTACAGTTAAATCAAAACGACAAGGCTTTAGAATATATTAACAAAGGTGTTGAAATTGCAACTGGAGAAGGTAAAGTAACTTTCTTAATCCTTAAAGGAAATTATTTTCACAGTATTGGAGAATTAGATAATGCTGAGAAAGCTTATGATGAGGCCTATAAAATTGATAATTCAAATACGAATATATTGGTAAACCAGGCTGGAATTTTAATAGATAAGGAAGATTATCAATCTGCTCTTGAAAAATGTAATATGGCTATTGAGAAAAATAGTGAGCTAATGGAGGCATATTTCAACAGAGGCATTGCTAACGAAATGCTTAGAAATATAGAAGATGCTTGTTCAGATTGGGAAGAGGCGTTTATTTTAGGGTCTGAGAAGGCTGAAAAGTTCTTAAATAGTTCAACTTGTAATGAATAACATAATGAAAAAGATATTATTACTACTAGTCCTCATTGGTACACTCACTAGCTACGCTCAGGATGTACCTTTTGATGTTAAGCAATTAGGTGATAAACCTGGGTTTAATAAGGCTGTTAGAGCCATTAAGTTGGGAGATATAGATTACGAAAGAGGTAGTGAGGAGGATATGGCTAATGCATTGAAGCACTATGTTGTTGCAGATTCATTTAACTCTAAAAGTGCATATTTAAACTTTAAGATGGGAGTTTGTCATCTATATGGTGGTCAAAAGTATGAGGCTAAGGATCGTCTTGAGTTTGTAAAACAATATGGTAATTCAAAAGATTATCCGGATTTAGACTTTTATCTTGCGCAAAGTTATCAGCTTGATGGACAATGGGGAAAGGCAATTGAACTATTCAAGGCGTATAAAGAGACTTTAGCTGATGCTGATGAGGAACAAAGATTCTTTATCAATAAAAAGATTAAAGAGTGTAGAGTAGGTGAAGAATTAGCTAGTGCCCCTGTAAGGGTATGGATTGATAATTTGGGACCAGGTGTTAATTCATCTTACTCAGATTACGGACCTGTCATTTCAGCAGATAACCGGGAATTATTTTTTACTTCAAGACGACCAAACGGTGATGATGCTGAAAAAGATGAAACAGGTTACAACTATGAAGATATCTACTCTTCTTCCAGAGCATTTGGTGAGGAATGGGATGAAGCAGTTAATTTGGGTAAACCAGTTAATACAAAAAAACATGATGCTACTGTAGGGCTTGCTCCTGACGGTAGATCTTTAATTACTTATCATGGTATTAATAGAAAAAATGGTAATTTACAAATTACCAAAAAAGACGACGCAGGAAACTGGGAAAAATTGACAGATTTAGGGTCAAATATTAATTCTGATTATCATGAGGAGGCTGCAACGTTATCTTTTGATGAAAAGAAACTATTCTTTGTTTCTGATAAACCTGGTGGTCTAGGTGGACATGATATCTATGTTGCACTGTGGGATGAGGCTAATCAAACATGGGGAGAAGCTGAAAACCTAGGTGAAAATATTAATACCGAGTTTGATGAAAAAGGTGTGTTTTTCCATCCAGATGGTAAGACATTGTATTTTTCTTCTGCTGGTCATAGAACAATGGGAGGTCTAGACATCTTTAAATCTGAGTATAATAGTGATACTGAAGAGTGGTCAACTCCTGTAAATATTGGATATCCAATCAATACACCTGATGATGATGTCTATTTTGTAGTTTCTGGTAATGAGAGATATGCATACTATTCGTCAGTTAGAGAAGATGGATTTGGAGAAAAAGATATTTATAAAATCACCTTTCTTGGTGAGAAAAAGAAGCCTGCATTTGCAGCTTCTGATCTAGTTAATGGAAGTTTAGATACAACCTATGATGAGAGAAGCGCTGCAGGAAACTTCGATAAAAGAGATTTGATTATTGTTGAAGGAAAGGTAAGCGATAAGATTTCGGGTGCAGGTCTTGTTTCTAAAATAACTTTTATTGATGCTATTACAAATGAAAGTATTTCAGAATTGGTTACTGAGCCAGATGGAACGTACCACATTTTATTAGAAACAAATAAGGATTACGCTATTACAGCGGAAAAGGATGGTTTTACTTTAGCGTCTGACAATATAAACCCTAGATTTGAAGATGAAGGTAATTCGTATACTAAGAACTTTGGATTGTCTGCACTTGATGGTACAGTTGTTATTAATAATACAAATAACACTACTGATGCTAACGATAGCAATAATGCTACAAATAATACCGATAACGCAAATAACAACAACAATACAGATAGTGCTAGTAACAATAATAGCAATTCATCAAGTGAAACTAAACCAAACTCAAATAATGAATCGATTAGTTTTACATTGAGAAATATCTATTTTGATTTTGATCAGTCAACATTGAGGCATGCTTCAGTAGGAGAGTTGGATAAATTAGTTAAAATTTTGAAGGAAAATCCTGAAATGAGAATTCAATTAGTTGGGCACACTGATTCAAGAGGTCCAGCATGGTACAATAATGCCTTATCTAAGCGAAGATCAAAAGTTGCTAAAGACTATCTAGTTTCTAAAGGTATTTCAGCTAGTAGAATTGATGCTAAAGGTGCTGGTGAAAGAGAACTTGAAGTTTCTGATAATCAGATTGAAAATATGTCTTCAGTTAGAAAAAAGGAAGAAGCACATCAGAAGAATAGACGAACTGTTGTTAAAATTATAGATTAAATTCTAAAGAAAATTAATTTCAAGGCGCCATTAAATATTTAATGGCGCCTTTTTTTGTATTTGTTATGAATCAATTTCTAACCCTAACCTTCGCTTGTTGTATCGGAATAAGCGTAAACGCACAACGTTTCTCATTAAATGACTTCTTTAAGTATGACGCTGAATTAGCTCAAAAAATAGATTCTGTTTTCTTTGAACTCAATGATACGAGTCGTGTTGGACAGATGATTGTTGCAGCAGCAGGTCGTTTAGGGAAGCCTGATAGTGAGATAAATGATTTGGTGAAACACCAAATGATAGGTGGAGTAATTTTGTTAAATGGAAGTAAAACGGGATTTACAGAGAAAATAAATGCCTTTAATACTTTAAATAAAGGCGTTCCTTTAGTCTACTCCGCTGATGCTGAGCCAACTTTAATCGGAAGTAAAATAAAGGGAACAACCCCTGTTAAAAAAGCTAATGCTATGCTAAATAGATTAGAAGTGCTACACTATACACAACTAATATGTCAGGATTTGAAACAAATAGGCATTACCTACAATTATGCACCCGTAGTTGATATGTCACCAAACAAAGTAGTCAGTACAAGAAGCTTTGGAAACAACCCAGATACAGCTCAAGCATGGGCAAATATTTTCATCAAGGAAAGTCAGAAAAGTGGTATTGTGGCTACTGCTAAGCATTTTCCTGGTCATGGTTATGTTACTGGGGATACGCATGAGAGATTAGTAACAATTGATGGTGAGATGAAAGAGTTAAACAATTATATCCCCTTAATTAACGGGGGAGTATTATCAATAATGGTAGCGCATATTGCAATAAAAAATAACGCTAAATATAATACTAATGGTCTGCCATCTTCGTGCTCAAAAGTCATAGTTACTGATCTACTTAAAAGAGAATTAAATTTTAAAGGATTGGTGATTACAGATGCTATGAATATGGGGGGAGTTGCTAAGATTGACAAATGTGAATTAATGGCTGCAAAAGCTGGTTGTGATATTATATTAATGCCTGTAAATGAGAGAAAAGCAATTATGGACATTCTTAGTGGGATGGAAAAAAACATCCGCTTTAGACAACAGATTTATGCATCCGTAAAAAAGATCATCAGACTTAAAATTTGCTTAGGGTTAATCACATAATTTTTTAACAAATAATTTGACCTACGGCTTTTTTATTTAAAGGAATAGCAGTATATTCGCAAATTCTAAATTTAAATAAAATAAGCAGTAATGGCAGTTATTGGAAAAATACAAAAAAACTCGTACCTTTTATTGATAGTAATTGGTGTAGCTATGCTAGCGTTTATCTTTACTGACACGTTTTCAAATATAGGTGGTGGAGATGAAATGTTAGATAAAGGAACTATTGCAGGTGTGCCTATTGATGAGCAGAAGCTTACTGAATTAGAAAATACTTATGTAGACCGAGATAGACAAAATGCCGCTTATCAAAAAAACGATTTTAGCCGAGAGGATGAGCAAAATTCGAGAGATAAAGCTTTTAATGAAATTGTTCGGACCAAGTTAATGGATATTGAGCATGAGAAACTTGGGATTCTAGTGACAACCGAAGAGTTGAATGACATGATTTCAGGTGAACATATTCATGCTTGGATTTCGCAAATTGCTATGTTCAAAGATAATATGGGGCAATATTCAAGAGATTCGTTGTATAAATTTTTAGATAACTTATCTGTTGAACCGAATGTAACAGACAGTGCACAATATTCTAGATGGAAGGAAGCGAAAATTCAATGGGTAAAATTCGAACAGGAATTAAGAGGAGCAAGAAAAACTGAGAAATATATAACTTTAGTGAATAAAGGTCTGTTTGTTAATAGTCTTGAAGCTAAGGATAGCTATACTTCAAACAAAGAAACTAGAAACATCAGTTTTGTATTGCATAAATATGGTCAGATTACTGAAGAAGAAGTAGGTTTTACTCTGGACGATATTAGAGCATATTATGAGGAACATAAGAATGATAAACTCTATGAGCAAACGGTAGAAAGTGCTGAGATTAATTTTGTTGAATTTCAAGTGAAAGCAAATCAGGCTGATTTTGAAAAAACGTTGGAAGACTTAAAAACACTCAAAGGCGCATTCAAAGCATCAACGAATAATCCGTATTTTATGAGTTTGAAAGGGGAGGATGACTTTTATACAGATACTATTGGTTTTGAGTTAGGGACTAATTATTTAGAATTAGATCCAAAACAAGGGATATTTAAATATCCTGAAAGTATAGACTCTTTAATTCAAAAGAGCGAGGTTGGAGATGTATTTGGACCATTTGAATCTATTAACACAGAAACAAATGAAAGAATGTTAGCGATTGCAAAAATCAATGGATTTGAACTTCAGAAAAGAGCGTGGGTAAGACATATTTTAGTTTCTAATAACTCAAGAACAGATGCTTCCGCTAAGGTGCTAGCAGATAGCCTTATTAAAGTTATTAAAGCGAAAGATAATTTTGTTGAGATGGTTGAACAGTTTTCGGATGACCCTGGGTCAAAAACTACTGGAGGAGAATACAAGTGGTTTAAGAGAAACGAAATGGTTAAGGAGTTTGATGAAGCATCTTTCAATGGCGCTGAAGGAGAGTTACAATTAGTAAAAACAACTTATGGCTTTCATATTGTTGAGGTTTTAGGAAGAGAAGAAAGAAAATTACCAAAATTAGCACCAATCAGAAGAACAGTTCGTCCAGGAATAGAGACAATTGAGGAAGTAAAAAATATAGCTTACGATTTTATTTCAGATGTTGAAGAGATGGGTAGTGATTCTGCATTCTATAAAATAGCTGACGAACAGGGTCTAGTCTATAACTATTCCAAGCTTTTTATAACATCAAATTTTGTGACTGGATATGATAACACAACTGAGATTAAGAAGTTTGCGTTTTCAAAAGACGCTGGAGAGGGAGATATTTCAGAAGCAATTATTGATGGAGACGTTATTAAAGTAGCTGTGCTCGACAATATCATTGATATAGGAGTTCCTAATTTTGAAGATGTTGAAGACCAAATGAAAGTTCCGGCTTTGCAAAAAAAGAAAGCTGATATGTATAAGGAAAAAATGGGCGGAACGGCAAACTTAAATGAAGTTGCTGGGAGATTGAATGGAGCTAAGGTACAAACAGGAACCATAAAATTTGGCGCTAATTCAATCCCAGGTGGAGGAGGAAACGAAGGAGAATTAGTAGGTATAATCTTTTCTTTAACCGAAGACCAGGTCGGTGCCGTTCTTAAACCAATCCAAGGACAAGCTGGGATCTATGTTATTACATTAGATGAAATTAGTCCTGCTCCAGAATCTGAAGACTACGTTATTGAGAATAGAGCCCTATTAAATCAAAGGAGAGGAAACACAGATGGATCAGTAATGGTCGCTTTGAGAAAAAAAGCCGACGTTAAAGATAATCGACAGAGAATTGATGCTCGAGGAAGATAGTTAATTTTAAAAACGCTCACATTTGTGAGCGTTTTTTATTTGTAAATGTATGGAATCAAAAACACCAGCCGAATCGTTAGCAGAAAGTACTAAATTGGTTTTGCCTAACGACACAAATACCTTAGGAAACTTATTTGGAGGGAGATTGTTAGCATGGATGGATGAAATAGCATTTGTTTCTGCAAATAGACATAGCAAACGCGTTGCTGTAACGGCCTCAGTCAATAATGTGTCATTTAATAAGTCAATTAAGCTTGGAGATACTGTCACCTTAAAAGCAATGGTTTCAAGGGCGTTTACATCCTCTATGGAGGTGATTATTGATGTATTTGTAGAAGATAGGTCATCCAGTGAACAGATCAGTAGTAATCAAGCTATATTTACTTTTGTTGCTGTAGATCAAAATGGTTTGCCAATTGAAATTCCGCAAATCAACCCTGTTACTGATGAGGATAAGAAAAGATACGCTGCTGCACTTAGAAGAAAACAATTAAGCTTAATTTTAGCAGGTAAAATGGACCCGTTTAATGCTGGAGAATTGAAAGCTCTCTTTGAATAAACTAACCTAAAACGATTCAGCTTTTTCAACCATTGATTTTACTCCAGTATAAAAAGGTATACGTTGGTGAAGTGAGCTAGGTATAATCTCTAAAACACGTTGCTTACCATCACTAGCTAACCCGCCAGCTTGTTCAGCTATAAACCCCATAGGGTTGCATTCATACAATAAGCGTAATTTCCCGTTTGGTGCCGTTTGTGTGGCAGGATAAATATAGATCCCGCCTTTTATTAGGTTTCTGTGAAAATCAGCAACTAATGACCCAATATATCGAGCAGTGTATGGCCTATTAGAAGGTAGGTCAATAGTCTGTGCATATTTAACGTAGCTTTGGATATTCTTGCTACAGTTCAATAAATTCCCTTCGTTTAAAGAGTATATTTTTCCATTTTTAGGAAATTTTAAATCCGGATGAGATAAAACAAATACACCTATTCCCGGATCATAAGTAAAGCCATTAACACCTTTGCCAGTTGAATAAACTAGCATTGTTGAAGAGCCATAAATGACATATCCTGCAGCCAATTGCTCAGTACCTTTTTGTAAAAAGTCAGCTTCTGTAACTGGGGAGCCTTTTTTACTCACCCTTTTATAAATACTAAATATAGTTCCAACGGATACATTAACATCAATATTAGAAGACCCATCCAAAGGATCCATAGCTACTATATAATCTCCATCATGGTTTAATTCAATGAAGTCATCATTTTCCTCTGAAGCTATACCACAAATCACCTCTCTTTTTTTTAGTGCTTTAATGAATTGGTTATTAGCATATATATCAAGCTTTTGTTGCTGCTCACCTTGAATGTTTTCTGATTCTGCGGCACCTAGAATATCGTTAAGTAAACCTGCCTTATTAATTTGATAACTAACAATTTTAGAGGCTAAACGAATGGCACTTAAAATTTTAGAAAACTCTCCCGTTGAACCAGGAAAGTCTTTTTGCTTATCAATTATAAATTCACCAAGTGTGGTCACATTTTCCATATCAATAATCTTAAGATTGTGCAAAGAAACGTAAAAACTCACGAAAATGAAAGAAAAGTCGCTGAACTTACTACTTTGAATTTAAAATGCATAACTGTTACGGTCAAAAAAGGCTATCTTTGCAGTTATGAAATTGGTTTCAAAGAATTTTTTGTTTCTAATCTTGTTTCTATTATTTGTACAAGACCTTTTTTCTCAATGTGTAATGTGTAAAGCGCAGGCGGAATCACAAACAGAAGAGAATGGCAGTGGAATCAACACTGGAATTTTGTATATCATGACCATCCCATACATTATTTTACTAATTGTATTCAGAAAGCAAATCATGACGTTTTTAAAAAATTGGAAGACACTTAAATAAAAAAAGCCAACTTAACTAGCTGGCAATTTGTATTATAGTGGTTTTATTATTTGATCTGATTAGGATCTTCTTCAGCGATTTTATTATAATCTACTTGACGCTTCATCCAATATGCAAAGGCTACAAATCCTAAAATCAGAACACCAATCCATGGCATATCACCCAATGGCTCTAATGTATTCTCAAATAACCAATATATACCATCTTTTAGTGCGTAAAAAAAATCTGATGAACTCATTTCTTGTTAGTTTTGTTAAGCAAAAGTAATTATAAATTATGACAAGCAAAATAAATTTATAAAAAAATAAAAGCTACATTTAATTTTTAGAATGATAAAACTATTTAAAACTAATATTCCGGTGTCATTTTTTATAACCGGTGTCTTGACAGTTATATTTTCATCTCAGATTCTTACTAAGGATACGGCTGTAATCTTATCATTTTTTGCCTGGTACGAACATTTATTTGAATTTATCAATAAACATGTTTTTTTAAATGCGATTTTATCTGTAGGGTTAGTTTTATTAATTGGTATAATACTAAATACAGCATTTAATAAGACCAGTTTCTATCTTAAAACAACAGCTCTCTCGTCAGTTCTATACCTTTTGGTTTTAGTCACTTTTAAACCAATAGAGTTTTCCTTAGGCTTAATAATCGACTTAATTTTAGCCATTTTTTTAGTGAAAGTAGTTGATTTAGATCAAAATGAATCAGCTGTTCATACTTCTTTTATTGCAGGGTTTATTATTGGCCTAGCATTTATTTTTACGTATTGGGTAATACCACTTGGGGCAATTGTATTTCTTTCAATTAGTACATTTAGACCTTTTATTTGGCGTGAGTGGATAGTTGGGATATTAGGTTTATCACTTCCACTAATTTATGTCTACTGTATGATTTATATTTTTACTGGAACTATAAGTTTTGAAATTTTGAAACCTGAAATTACAGTAAACTCAATCTCAATAATAGACTGGACGGCTTATAGTGTGTTTGGTGTAATGATATTAGGAAGCTTATATGGTTTGGCAAAACATTACAGTACATTAACAATTGTACAGCGCAAACAAATGAATGTTTTGATCCAGTTCCTTTTGTTGTCATTGATATTAAGTCTAGTTATCTATTTTTATACTGGAATCGGGATGCTTTTATTTACCGTTCCTTTAGTGAGTTTATTAACCATTTATGTAGTGAATTTGAAGCGTGAGAAGTGGTTTGGTTTACTATTTGGTTTACTTTTGATTGTGAATTTGTTGAGAATTTTTGTGGATTAGTGAATAAAGATTAACAATTAGTTTAAGCTAATTAATTACCTTTGTGAACTTAAAAAACAAATAGATGAAATTTGGAGTAGTTACTTTTCCAGGATCCAATTGTGATCAAGATATGGTGTATGCCCTTGAGTCAATGATGAATCAAAAGGTTGAAAGACTTTGGCACAAAGAACATGATTTAAAAGGTGCCGACTTTGTTATATTGCCAGGCGGTTTTTCTTATGGAGATTATTTAAGATCAGGAGCCATTGCAAGCTTTTCACCTATTATGCAAGAAGTTGTTGCGCATGCGAATCGAGGTGGGTATGTTTTAGGAATATGTAATGGGTATCAAATTTTAACTGAAACAAACCTTTTAGAAGGTGCATTATTGCATAATAATTCTCAGAAATTTATTTGTAAGAATGTGTTCTTGAAACCAATGTCTCAATCTGCTGCAATTTCTAAAGCACTGAGTAATGATAAAGCATTAAACATTCCAATAGCACATGGCGAAGGTCGATTCTTTGCTAACGACAACGTTTTAAAATCATTGCAAGATAACGATCAGATTACATTTAAGTATTGTGATGAAAATGCTGAAGTTTCAGAAGATTTTAACCCAAACGGGAGTGTCTTAAACATAGCAGGGACTGCAAATAAAACCAAAAATGTATTTGGAATGATGCCTCATCCTGAAAGGGCTGCTGATCCTAATTTGGGTAACACTGATGGTCGAGATATCTTTAATAGTATTTTAACAACGTTATCATAATATTAAATCATTTAACTTAATAAAAAAAGAGCGTCTGGTAAAGATGCTCTTTTTGGCTTGGTATAAAACAAAAAAAGCCTTTACGTTTGTAAAAGCTTTTTATACTAAAGTTCAAATTTATTATTTTAAAGCAAAACTATTTTTGCCAATTAATACGCCTTCGCACCATAACTCTGTTGTATAATCTCCCTTTGTAATCTCCTTGGCCAGTTTGTAGAAAATACATACATCAACAACATCTTTCTGATAATTAATGGTCTTTTTGTCAGAAAAGACAAGATTCTTTCCGTCTTCAGTTTTAAATGTGTTAGAATTAGAAGAGTACAATACACTTCCGTCTTGCGCAATAACACGCATATGAATTGTCTTATTGCCAACAGATGCAATTTTATTTGAACCAATTTTAAAGCAAGCCCTAACGTGTGTAGTCCTGTTTGCGCGTTCAGTAGGTTTATAGGAGCCTGAGCTTCGTTCTCTGATCCCTTCTGACACAATACTGAGTGCAGATAACTTGGACCCTTCGTTAACTTGTTTAGTTAGGTCTTCAGTTTGAGATTGTAAAACATCTCTATCCTGAATAACAGTTGACAAATCTTTTCTTGTATTAGTTAAATCAGTTTTTAAGACAAGATTTTCAGTATTTAAGGAATCAATTGTTCTTACATAATCCTTCATGATAGCCCTTAAAGTTTCAGTTTCCTTTTCAAGTTTGTAAACTTTTCCAGCATAATACTTTTTGTTCTTTTTTTCTTTTTCCAACTCTGCTAAAATATCTACAATTTTCTGCTTTTGTTCCAAAATACTGTCATTCAAATCTGTATTTAGATTTTCCATGGTTTCATAGTCATCAAGCATATTTTGAAGATTCTCACGTAAATCTTCTCCCGCTTCAACGCCTTGCTCATACATCATTTCACTTAAGATATCCCGTTCGGCAGTCAACTCCGTGTTTTGAGCGTTTATCAAATTGATTTCTTTGTTTTTTGTTGATAATTTCCACCATAAAAAACCAGATAAAATCAATAAGGCTGTAATGATAAGGATATAGAGACCTCCTTTTTTTGATTTTTCTTCTACTTCTATTTCTTCACTCATGTCATTTTGATTTTAGTTGTTAACGATTTTTTCTCTTAAATTTTTCATAAAATTTGAGGCGTAAACGAAATCGACAACCTCTTTATTATCTGTTCTCAATATTTCCTGATTATTGCCTTGCCACCAATTTCTACCTTGATTAATGAATACAATATGGTCTCCAATTTCAATGACCGAATTCATATCGTGCGTAATGACTATAGTCGTCATATTATATTCGTAGGTAATTTCTTTAATTAAGTTATCAATAAGAATTGATGTTTTTGGGTCAAGTCCTGAATTTGGTTCATCACAAAATAAGTATTTCGGATTCATGGCAATTGCTCTTGCTATAGCGATCCGTTTTTGCATTCCCCCAGATGCTTCTGCTGGTAGTAATTCATTTTTATTAATGATTCCTACTCGTTCTAGACAAAAGTTCGCCCTTTCCATGCGTTCTTCCTTCGACATATTTGTAAACATCTTTAACGGAAACATCACATTTTCAATAACTGTTAAGGAGTCAAATAAGGCACTGCCTTGAAATAACATTCCAATTTCTTGTCTGACTGTTTTTCGCTCCTTGACAGACATCTCAGTAAATATGCGATTATCATAATTGACTTGACCTTCGTCTACTTCATGCAGTCCAACAATACATTTTGTTAAGACTGATTTTCCTTGCCCGGAGGCGCCAATAATCAAATTAACTTGACCAGTATCAAATTTAGCAGAAATGTCAAATAAGATTTGAGTATCACCAAATGATTTCGATATGTTGTTTACCTCAATCACTAAATTAAGATCAATTGAGTTAAGATATAGTTTGCTAATAATATAGCTACAGAAGCTGCGACAACTGCATTTGTACTTGATTTTCCAACCTCTAAAGCGCCTCCTTTAGTATAATAGCCATAATAACATGCAATTGAAGTGATCAAAAAAGCAAATACCATGGTTTTACCAAGAGCATAAAATAAATGATGTTGATCAGTTTCCCAAAAGGCTCTTAAACCTAAAACATATGTTTCGGTAGAATATAGATTAGATTGAACACCTGCCATCCAACCACCAACTAAACTTAGTAGCATTGAAATAATAATTGCAAATGGAAAAAATATAGTTGTAGCTAGTATTTTTGGAGTCATTAAGTAACCAATAGAATTAACTCCCATGATTTCAAGTGCATCAATTTGCTCAGTTACACGCATTGTTCCAATTTCGGAAGCAATATTAGATCCTACCTTGCCTGCTATGATTAACGAAATAATAGTTGGTGAAAATTCAAGTATGGTTGATTGTCTTGTAATATAACCTATAGTGTATTCAGGGAGCAATGGCGAACTCATATTTGATGCCGTTTGTAAGGAAATTACACCGCCCATGAATATCGAGAGGAATCCAATTAATGGGATAGAGTTAATGACGATATTTTGGGCCTCTATAAAAAATTTTTCCCAAAACACACTACCTTTTTCTGGTTTTGAAAAGACGAAGCGGAGCATTAGAAAATATTTACCAATATGTTCAAATAAGTTCATATTCGACGCTAAATTAATTATTATTTTCTTCATTTGACTATGGGACCATGTACTATTATTTGTTTTTTTAACTTTGAAGAATTATTCTAGCAAAAAACTTATGGAAATCAGATTGCATAAAATGCGCACATCACTTGAGGATGAAGTTAAATACACCATGAGAAATGGTGATGAAATCATTGAAATGAATGATTTAATCGGGCAGGATGTACAACTTAAATTCGAGGGTAAAACGCAGTGTAATTCCTGCGGAAAATTTAAAAAGATTTTTGCTCAGGGTTTTTGCTATGATTGTTTTATGAATGCACCGGAAGCTTCAGAATGCATTATTAGCCCAGAACTTTGTAAAGCTCATCTTGGTGAAGGTAGGGACATTGAATGGGAAAAGAATCATCATTTAAAACCACATTTTGTATATCTTGCAGTAGCTTCCTCTTTAAAGGTTGGTGTAACAAGAGATACTCAAATCCCAACAAGGTGGATAGATCAAGGCGCTTCATATGCCATCAAAATTGCCGAAACACCATATCGGCAGTTAGCTGGTGAAATTGAGGTTGCACTTAAGACAGAGTTTACTGATAAAACCAATTGGAGAAGAATGCTCAAAAATGAAATTGCTGATTTTGATCTGGAAGAAGAAAAGTGGCGTTTAGAAGAGGTTTTACCAACAAATCTAAGTCAGTACATGACTGAGGATGATGAAATCATACAAATTAATTATCCAGTTTTAAAGTTTCCAGACAAAATTAAAAGTATCGGTTTTGATAAGGTTGCGAATATAGAAGGTCAACTATTAGGGATAAAAGGGCAATATTTATTGCTTGATGGCGACCGTGTTTTAAATATTAGAAAACATGAAGGGTATTACGTTGATATGAGATTTTGATTAACTCAGCTTATCATTTTCTTTATGTCTAGAATGATCACGCTTTGTTTTTTTGTCAAGGTTCTTAATTAAGGCTTTTTCTAGATCAACACCTGTTTGGTTGGCTAGACAAATTAGAACCCACAATACATCCGCCATTTCATCACCTAAATCTTTATTTTTATCAGATTCCTTTTCTGATTGTTCTCCATATCGACGGGCAATTATTCGAGCAACTTCACCAACTTCTTCAGTAAGTTGAGCCATATTTGTTAACTCATTGAAGTAACGAACCCCATATGTTTTTATCCATTTGTCTACTAAAAGCTGCGCTTCACTAATTGTCATAGTTTATTCTTTTCGTTTTGAGTCAATTGAAATTGTCACTGGACCATCATTTACAAGTGAAATTTTCATGTCAGCACCAAATTTACCACTTTTAATGTTTGTAGGCATTATTTGGTTAAATGTATGAACAGTTTGCTTATATAAGTGAATGGCTAGGTCTGGTTTTGCTGCATGAATAAATGAAGGCCTATTTCCCTTTTTAGTGCTAGCGTATAGCGTAAATTGGCTAATTAATAAAATGTCGCCCTGAACATCTGTAATTGATTGGTTCATTTGTCCATTTTGGTCAGGGAACACTCTAAGGTTTATGATTTTTTGAACCAGCCAATTAATATCATCTTGAGCGTCATCTTGAGTAAATCCGACTAAAACCAGAAATCCAGCATTAATTTTACGATATACTTTTGAGTCGATAGTTACACTTGCACTAGAAACCCGTTGAATGATCACCCTCATTTTTTGTAGAGATTTTGCCGATAATTTTCATTGTCATCATCTTGATACATTTGGAGGTAATTATAATATCTTGACGGGTGTATTTCACCTGAATCAACAGCCATTTTAACGGCGCAATTGGGCTCGTTAACGTGCTTACAATTACTAAACTTACACTGATTAACTAAGTTAGAAATTTCCGGAAAATACTGCCATAAATCTGATTTTTCAAAATCAATCAAACCGAATGCTTTAATGCCAGGTGTGTCAATAATATAACCCCCGCTTGATAACTCATGCATCTCAGCAAAAGTAGTGGTATGTTGGCCTGATAAATGGTGACTAGAAATGGCTTTAGTTTTAATGTCAATTGTCTTGTCTAGCGCATTAATAAGAGTTGACTTTCCAACACCACTATGTCCACCAAACATTACTTTTTTGCCTTTGATTTCCTCTTTTAAAAAATCTATTCCACTTTCTTCTTTAGCTGATATATTTATACAACGGTAACCAACGTCCTCATAAATTTTTTTAAAATCTGCCAATAGCACTAACTCTTCTTGAATAAACAAATCTATTTTGTTAAAGAGAATAGTGACAGGTATATGATAAGCCTTAGCGGTAACTAAAAAACGATCAATAAAACCAGTAGTTGTATCTGGCGCAACAAGCGTAACCAATAAGTACACCCTATCAATATTTGCAGCTAAAATATGAGATCTTTTACTAAGGTTAATTGATTTTCTAACAATATAATTTCTTCTAGGTAAAATGTTTTTGACGATTCCCTCTTTTTTTTCTTCATCATCAATCTCAAACTCTATTTCATCTCCTACTGCAACCGGATTAGTTGACTCAATACCTTTGATTCTAAGTTTTCCTCTAATGCGACAATTCCAATCAACATTATCTTCGTCAGTAATTTTATACCAGCTCCCAGTAGATTTTATAACAACTCCTTTTTTCAGATTACATCAATTTGTTGCAAAAGTAGAACTATTATTGATATTTTTTTAAACTTATAATTTGTTAATTATTCTTTAATTGAATTTTTCCAGTTTAAAAAATACTTACCTTTACTGCTTTTCAAATTGAATGACTTTAGAAAAACAATTGAAATATGATAGAGCCTATTTGAGAATTGCTAGCGAGTGGGCAAAATTATCATATTGCGAGAGAAAAAAAGTTGGTGCAATTATAGTTAAAGACAGTATGATTATTTCAGACGGATATAACGGGACACCATCTGGTTATGTAAACTGCTGTGAGGATGACAAAGGAGAAACTGAATGGTATGTTTTACATGCTGAAGCTAATGCGATTCTTAAAGTTGCAAAGTCAACTCAATCCGCTGAAGGAGCTACATTATATATCACTTTGTCGCCCTGTAAAGAATGTAGCAAATTAATTATTCAATCAGGTATCAAACGGGTTGTTTATAATGCTTCATATAAAGATACCTCAGGAATTGATTTTTTGACGGAATACGGTATTGAAACAAATTTAATAGAGCGCTTATAATATGGTAAAAGAGAATTCAAGGTTTGTTATCCCCTTAATTATAAGTTTAGTTTTTGGATTTGGATTATGGCTTGGCTCAAAGTTTATGGTACAGGAAACTGTTCATTTTCAAGAAAATCAAACTGATTCCAAATTGACTGCCATCTTAGGTTTGATTGATCAGAAATATGTAGATACAGTTGATTACAACCTTTTACTTGAAAGTTCAATTGAAGGAATGATCAAAAAATTGGATCCACATAGCCAATACATTCCAACTAAAAATCTAAGTTATGTCAATGAACAACTAGATGGACAATTCGGCGGAGTTGGTATCCGATTTTTAATTCATGAAGATACACTAGTAGTCACGCATGTTTTAGATGGTTCTCCTTCTGAAAAAGCTGGTTTAATGCCAGGAGATCGGATTTTAGAAGTTGATGATTCTTTATTAATAGGTAAGAAAATCACCAATAGAAATGTGATGGATTTATTAAAAGGTGTACCTAATACTGAGGTGAATTTAAATGTCTATAGAGATGGTGCTACTGTACCAATTAGTATCGTTAGAGGTATTATTGAAGTGAATAGCATTGATGCAAATGTGATGTTGACAAATGAAATCGGATTTATTAAGTTAAGTAGTTTTACAATGAACTCAGCGACTGAGTTTGTGACTGCAGCAGGAGAATTAAGAGATCTAGGAATGAAGAAACTCATATTTGATTTAAGGAATAATGGTGGTGGTTTCTTGCGTGCAGCAGAAATTATTTCTGACCAATTTTTACCAAGAGGAAAGTTAATAGTGTATACTGAAGGAAGGAGAACAGGCAGAGTTGATTATGTTTCTACAAGAAAAGGAATTTTACAAGATGTTGAATTGATTATTTTGATAAATGCCAATTCAGCATCTGCCAGTGAAATTGTCGCAGGAGCAATTCAAGATAATGATAGGGGCTATATTTTAGGGCGGCGTTCTTTTGGAAAAGGGTTGGTGCAGGACCAGCAAGAGTTCAGTGATGGCAGTGCATTAAGATTAACTATTTCAAGATACTTTACCCCATCAGGAAGAAGTATTCAAAAACCATATGGTGAATCAATTGACTATGAAAATGACTATTACGAAAGATATGAAAGCGGAGAGCTATTTAATGAAGACAGTTTGAAGTTTAATGACTCCTTGAAGTATGAGACTCCAGAAGGTCGAATAGTGTATGGGGGTGGAGGTATTTATCCAGATTATTTTGTGCCAAACGATACTTTAGGAGCCTCATATTTTCTAACCATGTTGTATTATGGTTCTGCATTTAATCCGTGGGTATTTGGTTACATTGATGATAAACGGAATAATTGGCAAAATTTTGATGCATTTGTAAAAGATTTTAAAGTAACGGATGAGTTATTTAATGATTTCATTAGATATGCAGAACAAACGTTAAAAATTAGCAAAATAGAAGCAGATATTCTAAAGTCAAAAAAGATCATAAAAAATAGGATGAAAGCAGAAATTGCTAGACACCTATTTGAAGAGAATGGATATTATAAAATATACCTAGAAGATGATCTAGATGTCAAGACGGCAATTGAGAAGCTTGATTCTTAATTTGTGATTTGTACAGTAAAGTTACCATCCCAAGAAGCAAAGTATTGTCGTAATCCCCATTGTGCAGGTCCATTAGTAACCGTGCCATCAAGTAAATTGTATTTTGAGGTAGAACAAGGGTCATTAATTGAAAAGAAATTGACATCATCTACTTCTCCAATAGCACAGGCAGAATCTGGCTGGTACGTGGTGTGACGATCAAGTGCTACGAAATTGTCAAAATTTCGGTATACCACAATACCTTTAGATCCACCGTTTACATAAGCCCAACCACCTGGGTTATTTAAGCTCTGATACGCCGGTAAGTTAAGATTGATATATATGTTAACTGGAAGGTTAGGGACTGGATGGTCAGCATTTTCTTTGCAGCTTGAAAAAAATAGGATTAGTGTTGCTAGGAAGAGTGGTATTCTGTTGTATATTTGCATTGTATGAGAAGTAAATTAATGTCCCTTTTTGTAAAATTAAGCATAATTCTTGGATTAATGCTGGTCGTTCCAACGAATGGTTTTGCTCAAACTGGAGGTGCTAAATCCGTAAAGTCTTCTCGAAAAGGCGGAAAATCCAAGTCAACAAATATGGATTATAATTCTCGAAAACGAAGAATTAAAAAAGTAAATCGCAAGCAAGGTAAGGCAACAAAACGACGGAATAAAATGATAAATAAAAACGCTATGCGTCGTCAAAAAGGTAGGCTTCCAAAAAGCACTAGACTTGTATAAAATCGTTTTAAATTGCAGGTTGAAGCCTTTTGTTTTCTAAATATTCAACATATTTTTGTAAGACGAATTAAAAGTTAAATTTTTGTTAAAAATAATTTGGCGGTTCAAATTTAAAATATCTATATTTACCGCTCTAATGTATTTTAAGGAAATTTAACAAATACACGTACTTATGCTAACAAAGATTAAATTTTTATTTCTAACATTCTTATTGTCAGCCAGCTTTGCATATTCACAAACTGGTATGGGAACAATAAAAGGAGCAGTAACAGATAAAGAGACTGGTGAGGAATTACCATTCGTTAAAGTTATTGCTTTTCAAAATGGGACACAAAAGGGATATGCCTCTACAGGGTTAGACGGTAAATTTATAATACCATCACTTCCTCCGGGAGAATATGATGTTGAATTAAGATTTATTGGATATCAAACCAAAAGAGAAGAGGGTGTTGTTATAAAAAGTGATAGATACACAATTAGAAACTATGATTTGTCGGTATCAAGTGAGATGTTAGACGTAGTTGAAGTTGTACATTATGAAGTGCCTTTAATTGATAAAGATGGTGGTGCTTCTGGAGCAACCGTAACCAGAGATGATATTGCAAAAATGTCAGCCAGGTCTGCAACAGGCGTTGCACAGACCGTAGGTGGTGTTTATTCTACTGAAGGTGGTGGTGAAGGTGTAAGTATTCGTGGTGCTAGAAATGGTTCAACATATTATTATATTGATGGTATTAAAGTGCGAGGATCATCAAGTCTGCCAAAATCTGCTATTCAAGAAGTGTCTGTAATTACAGGTGGTGTGCCAGCAAATTATGGTGATTTAACGGGTGGAATTATTTCCATTACAACTAGAGGGCCTTCGGCTAAATATTTTGGTTCTGCAGAAGTTGTGACTTCTGGTTTTTATTTTCCTGGTGATAAAAAGGTTGACCCACTTGGGTATAATGCTAATGTTATCGGATTAGACAAGTATGCATACAATTTGGTTGAGGGAATGATTTCTGGGCCACTTTTAATGAAAAAAGATTCTACTGGAAAACCAACAGGGCGTCCAATTTTGGGGTTTTTTCTATCTGCAAACTTCACAGATCAAGTTGATAGTAGACCTCTTGGAAATGGTGGGGGATACAGACTTAAAGATTCTGTAAGAACAGAATTGTTAGATTTTGAAAACGGTGTCGGTCCACTTAGACCAAACGGATCAGGTTCAGGAACATATTATAATGCAAATTTCTTGCATCAGAATGATTTTGAACAAGTTGACTGGAGAATGAATGCTAGAACAAAGAGCTATTCAGCCGCAGGTAAAATTGATGTTAATGTTGGGCCTACAATGAATTTAGCATTTGGTGGTTCAATGAATTTTAGAGGCGGTTCGATATACGATTTATCTAACTCATTAATGAATTTTGAGAATTTTGGAGAAAGTCAAGCATATGACTGGAGAGTATATGGTAAGTTTACGCAACGTTTTAATAATAATGTTGAAGGATCTACTTCAAAGATCAAATCTGCATACTATTCATTAATGGTTGATTATTCTCAATCTCATTTCAAAAGAAATGATCCAAAACATGAAGACAGGTTATTTAATTATGGTTATGTTGGTAAATTTAAAACAACATTAGAGCCTTCATACGGGCCTACAACAAATGGAGATAGCTTAGTACAAACAGGTTGGAACGAAGTGATTGTTGACTTTGAGGCATCTGATGAAAACGCTGCTTTTGCAGCAATTACATCACAATATTATGATATTTATGATGGGCAACCTTTTGGTCACTTTGAAAATCTAGATCAAATACAAGCAGGAAATGCATTGATTAATGGTGCTTTACCAGATAATATTTATGGTCTTTGGGGTAATTTAGGAACCCCTTACGGTAACTATGGTTTTTCTCAGGCTGATCAGTTAAGAATTACAGGATCAGGGACTATTAACTTAAACGATCATGCAATTTCATTAGGTTTTGAATATGAACAAAGATGGGATAGAGCATTCAATGGTGCACCTAGAGGGATTTGGACTGTAGCAAGACAATATATGAACAGTCATATTGAAGAGCTAGATAGAAGTAATGTGTCATTCCAATATGATGGTACTTTCCCTAAGATTACTTACGGTCGTTTAAATTCTTCACCTGGCGTATATGGAGGTCAATCTGCAAATGATAATCAGTATTTCTTTGATTACTCAGTAAGAAAGGCAATCGGAGAAGAGAATGGATTAGCGGGAGCTGACTTAGAAGCATTTATTGATGGAACTAAATATATTGATTTGGATGCAATTGATCCTGATTTCTTTAGTTTGTCAATGTTTTCTGCAGACGAATTATTAAATTCTGGTAACCAATTATTCACTTGGTATGGTTATGATCACACAGGTAAAAAAGTATCTGGAAATACAAATATTAAAAACTATTTTGAGGAAACAGATGAGAATGGAAATTATGTGAGAAAAATTGGTGCTTTTCAACCAATTTATATCTCAGGTTATGTGATGGATAAATTTGCTTTCGACGATATTATTTTTAACGTAGGATTAAGAGCCGATATTTTTGATGCAAATCAGCCTGTATTGAAAGATCCTTACTTGATTTATGGCGCTAAGACAGCAGGTGAGGTAGCAACAATTAACGGAAACCCTGTAGATCATCCTGAAAACATAGGAGAAGATTTTGTTGTGTACGTGAACGATAAAGACAATATTACTGCAATCAATGGGTATAGAAATGGAAACGTGTGGTATGATGCCACAGGATTAGAAGTTGATAACCCTGAGTTGATCAAAGGACCACAAGGTATTGCGCCGTATTTAAATGATCCAGAAGCTACATCACCAACACCAGATGATTTTGAGGATTATACAGCCCAAATTAATTTCATGCCTAGAATTGCATTTTCATTCCCAATTTCTGATGAAGCCTCTTTCTTTGCACATTATGATATTTTAACTAAAAGACCAACAACTAGTAATATTTTCTTTCCGACTGATTACCAATTTTTAGGAACGAGAAACCAAATTGTAAACAATCCAAATCTATTGCCTGAGAAAACAATTGATTACGAAATTGGATTCCAACAAGTATTAACTAAAACATCATCTATAAAAATTTCAGCGTTCTATAAAGAGCAAAGAGATGAAGTTCAAATTATTAATGTCGTAGAAGCTTATCCAAGTACATATAGAACATATGGTAATAGAGATTTTGGAACTGTAAAAGGAACCACAGTATCATATGATTTAAGAAGAACGGGCAATATCAGAATGAATGCCTCTTATACTTTGCAGTTTGCTAGTGGTACTGGTTCTGATGCAAATTCAGCATTAAGTTTAATTAATGCTGGTGAACCAAATTTAAGAACGATTAGTCCGTACAATCGTGATCAAAGGCATGCATTTACAATGGTAATTGATTACAGATATGGTGGAGGTAAAGATTATAAAGGACCAAAAATAGGAAAATTTGGTATTCTTGAAAATACAGGATTAAACGTAACTGCCAATATTGGTTCAGGGACACCTTATTCAAGACAACAAATTATTACTTCTTTAACACAAGGTGCTTCTGGTTTGGAGGGAACACTTAATGGTTCAAGAAAACCTTGGACTTATAGAGTGGATGCACAGTTAGACAGAAACTTTAGTTTAGAATTTGGAAGTGATGAAGAAAAGAAGAAAGCAGCGTATCTTAATGTGTACTTAAGGGTATCGAACGTGCTAAACGTTTTAAATGTGCTGAATGTTTATAGAGCAACAGGTAATCCAACAGATGATGGTTTCTTATTGTCAGCATTAGGGGCAAACGTCATTGAGAGTCAATTGGATCCAGTATCTTACACTGACTATTATGCGTTGAGAGTAAATAACCCTTTTAATTTAGGTCTTCCAAGAACGATTAGATTAGGTGTAAAATTTGATTTTTAATATCATTTCAAAGAATTAGGAAATATGAAAAAAATAGGTTTAAGTATATTATTAGTATTGGGATCATATGCAAGTTTTGGTTATAAAACGCCATATTCCAGTAATGATAATGGTGGGATAGAGAGCAGAGCAGCAGGTTGTGCAACATCAACAGGTTGGATTTTCTTAGATTTTAATAATGTTAAAGCAATTATTGAAACAGGTGGTGTTTTATGGACTGAGCGTGCAACTACAACTGCAGCATATGAGGTGCCTAGGACAAAAGATTTTAACGGACCAAAAGTAATTTATGCTGGTTCATTATGGATGGGGGGAGTCGATATTAATTTACAATTAAAAATGGCTGCTGCTAGATTTGTTAATGATGGGCCTGATTTTTGGTCTGGACCATTATCAACTTTTGGTGGTTCTCCTGGAAATTATGACCCTTCGGTTCCTCAAGATGCTTCGTCAAATGTAATAAGAGCGTTTGGTGATGCTGAAATTATACCTGAACAATGTTCTAGCTATGATAAGTTCTTTACAATAGAAAAAAGTACAGTTAGAAAATTCATAGCTTGGTGGAATTGTGAGGCAAATAATGAGTTTGCTGTTGAATGTGATTTAGTAGAAGCTCTATCTGATGAAGAATTGAGAACTGTTGTTGAATGGCCGGCTCATGGAGATGTTGGTTTAGGACAAGATTTTTATTTAGCACCATTTTACGACAACCCTAATGGACCTGAAGGTGCAAATGGAATATATAGACCAATTATTGATGGAGATTATCCTTGGTATGATCTTCAAGGAGAAGTAGATTGTAGGGCGGATAGAAGAATTACTTTATTTGGTGATAAAACACAATGGTGGGTATTCAATGATAAAGGTAATGTTCATCAAGCCTCCCAAGGGGATCCAATTGGAATGGAGATCAGAGCTCAAGCATTTGCGTTTACCACTAATGATGAAGTTAATGATATGACGTTCTATAATTATGAAATGATTAATAGAGGTACGCAAACATTGTTTGAAACATATTTTGCCCAATATGTAGATGCTGATATAGGATCTTCTGGTGATGATTACGTTGGTTGTGATGTTGGAAGAGGGTTAGGATTTGCATACAATGGTGATGCTGACGATAATTCAAGTGGAGGTATTCAGTGGGGGTTAAATCCACCAGCTATAGGTATCGATTTCTTTGAAGGACCTTATCAAGATCCAGATGAGGGTGTTATTAATCCTCCTGGTGGAGTAAGCGGAGATAATCCGTTAACAGAAAGTACGCCGGAAGGAGCTGCAATAGCGTTTGAGTTTGACGGTATTCCATATGATGGCCTAGGATTAGGTTATGGGGATGGAATTGCTGATAATGAGCGTCTTGGGATGAAAAGATTCGTTTACTATAATAATGCTGGAGGTATCCAGGGAGATCCTAATACAGCTGCAGAGTTTTATGGTTTTATGCAAGGTTTTTGGGGAACAAGTGGTAACCCTTTTACGTTTGGTGGAGATGGATTGTCTGGCTCAGTTCCATGTAGTTATATGTTTCCTGGTGATTCTGATCCAGCTGGATGGAATACCGTCTCAGCTGGACAAAGTGCAGATGTTTCCTCAAATATTGATTGGTCGGAAGGTAGCGAAGATAATGTACCTGCCGATAGACGATTCGTTCAGGTTGCAGGACCATTTACATTAAGACCGGGAGCTTTAAATAACTTAACCGTTGGTGTTGTCTATGGTAGAAGTTTTGATGGAGATCTTTTGGCTTCAGTGAATGCTATGAAAAGAGCAGATACTAAAGCTCAAAACCTATTTGATGCATGTTTTAAGATACTTGATCCACCGTTGGCTCCATCATTAACAATTCAGGAAATGGAAAATGAGTTAATTTTATTGATTGATGGAACAACTCCTGGAATTGAAGATTATGATAAAATTGATGAAGTTAATATTCCTAAAACAGACGAGAATGGTAACCCATATGATAGATCATACAGGTTCCAAGGTTATCAAATTTTCCAAATGGAAAGTGCAACAGCTTCTGTCAGTGATATAGATGATATTACTAAAGCAAGATTAGTTGCTCAGTGTGATGTACAAGATGGTGTTTCTAAATTAATTAATTATGAATTTAACGAGGCTGATGGTGTTTCAGAACCTAAGGTTAAAGTAAATGGTGCTGATGAAGGAATTTTCCACTCTATAAAAATTACAGAGGATTTGTTTGCGACTGGTAATAGAACATTAGTGAATCATAAAAAATACTATTATATTGCTATTTCATATGCTTATAATCAGTTCTTAGAATATGACCCTAACACTGCGGAAGGGATAAATGGACAAAAAGTACCATACATTGCGTCAAGGCAGTCTTCAACTTTCGGGAAAATTGAATCTGTAATTGGTATTCCTCATAATCCTAATGTTGAGGCTGACGGAACTGTTTTTGGAACGTATTATGGATGGTCGCCTAAGATTACACAATCTGAAGGTATTGGTAATGGAGGACGAGAACTAAGACTTACAGATGAGACTGTTTCGACTATTCTTGAAAAGAATGAAGCAGCTGAATTAGAATATGATAATGGATTTGGACCAATTGATGTAAAAGTAATTGATCCTTTAAATTTACAACCAGGAAGTTATGAAATAAAATTCCGTGATGATATTGGTGATAGACGAGGTGGTATTAATGCGACTGATACTTCAACATGGTCGATAACAAGAACGCATGATGGTGTTGTTGAAGAAGTGCTTTCAAATTACGGTATCGGATATGGAGATGAGCAGTTATTCCCTGAATGGGGTATATCAGTTACCATCAAGCAAATTTTTTATGATAATATTGATCAAGCAAGCCCAACTGCATGGTCAACTACACCTATTACATCAAGCATTGAGTTTGCTGATTCTTCAAAAATCTGGTTAACAGGTGTAGAAGACACTGATCAAAATTATCCAAATAACTGGATTCATGCTGGGTCTAATGTTGAACCTGATGAAGATGACCCAACATGCTCAGTTAACTCTTGGATTGTTAACCCTTGCTATTATTACGATAGACAGCCTACAACTGATCCAGGTCAGACTTGGGAGGGGATAGTGGATGGCACAATTACTGGATACGAGTATTTAGGATATGAGGTTTATGGTATGCCTTTAGGATCTCCTGGTGATAACCCTTTAACTGATGCTAATGAGAGTTATTTTTCATCCTTGGGTAGTTCATTTAATTCTTCTAAGATTGAAAATATGCATGATGTTGACATCATTATTACAAGTGATCCAACAAAATGGACTAGATGTGTAGTACTAGAAATGAATGATAATGAAAACCAAACCGTTGGTGGAGCTGACATTCTTGAAATTAGGGAGCAAATTTCTGTAAATAAGGATGGTGATAGAGTTTCTGATGAAACTGATAAGGGTCGAGGATGGTTCCCAGGTTATGCGATTAATGTAAATACTGGGCAACGGTTAAATATGGCTTTTGGTGAGAATTCATGGTTATCAGGAGATAATGGTAACGATATGATTTGGAATCCTACTTCAAGTTATAGCGAAGCTGTTAGTTCGTTAGGAGTTGGTGCACCATTGTTTGGAGGAATGCATTATGTATATGTCTTTAATGCAAGTCCAGAGTCAGATGAAATGCCAGTTTATGACGAAGGAGATTTTATCCACGAAAAATTATCTTTAAAATCGAACTCAGGTCACAGGGAGGTATTCGGTTCATTAACTTGGGTTTGGGAACCAATGTTGGTTCCTTTTCATGAAGTTTTAGAAACAGATGTGAAAGTAAGTGTTAGAATCAATAAACCTTATGGCGAACGTGATGAAACAAAAGGAGTCAATAAAGGTAAGCCAAGATACAACTTCGAAATCACAGAAGAAGATATGGCTCAAACGTCAATATCAACAGAGCTAGAGTCTCGTCTTGATATCATTAACGCTGTACCTAACCCATATTATGCTTACAGTGAATACGAGCAAGGTCGTTTAGATAATAGAGTTAAAATCACTAATCTTCCTGAAAGATGTGAAGTTAAAATCTTTAATATGCAAGGTTCTTTGATTAGATCATTTAGTAAAGATGATCCAATTACCTCGCTAGACTGGGATTTAACGAATACGAAAGGTGTTCCGATTTCAAGTGGAGTGTACTTGATACATGTTGAGGTGCCTGGTGTAGGGGAGAAGATTGTTAAATGGTTTGGAACTATGCGCCAAGTTGATTTAAATAATATATAAAAAGTAGTATTAAAAAAACGGACTATGAAAATTAAGAATATGTTTAATCACGCTATTTTATTAGGATCAATCTTATTATTATCATCTTCGGCCTTTGCAGGAAACGGTGATAGAGTTGGGTCTGCAGGAGCAACAGAATTACTGATCAATCCATGGGCAAGAGGAATTGGAATTGGGGATGCAGGAGTTGCTAGTAATATTGGTCTTGCTGCTACTTATACAAATATTGCAGGATTGGCTTTTACACCAAAGACTGAAATTATGTTTGACAGAACAAATTGGCTTGGAGGTACAGGAATTAATATGAATGCTGCTGGATTAGCGCAGCGTATTAATGAATCTACAGTATTTGCGGTAACTATTGTTTCAATGACTTTTGGTGATATTGACATTACAACAGTAAATCAACCTGAAGGTGGTATTGGACAATTTACGCCAAGATACAATAACTTCAATATTGGTATTGCACATGAATTTTCTAAGTCTATTTATGCTGGAATGAATTTGAAGGTCATTTCCGAATCGATTTCAAATATTAGGGGTAGTGGTATAGGTCTTGATTTCGGTATTAGATATGTGACAGGAGAACAAGATAATATCAAGTTTGGTATTACATTGAAAAATGTTGGTCCAACAATGAACTATTCTGGTGATGGATTGGCAAAGTTGATCTTATATCCTGAAACTGGAGAATTGGCAACTTTGGAACAAAGAGCAAATGCATTTGAATTGCCCTCATTGTTAACAGTTGGAGGCGCATATGACTTTAACTTTACTGATGTTGATAAACTAACCATTTCTGGTGCGTTTTCAGCAAATTCATTTTCATATGATCAGCTAAAACTAGGTGCTGATTATGGTAAAGAAATTGGACAAGCTGCATTTCACATTTCAGCTGGGTACATATATGAAAGAGGTGTATTTAGTCGGGATTTCGTAATTGATGGCAGAGCAACAGCTTTAAATGGTCTGACTGCTGGTTTATCAGTTGATGCGATTGTTGGAGAAAACAAAAATAATCTCGGTATTCAATATGCTTATAGAACCGTTTCCAAATTCAATGGAATTCATACAATTGGCTTAGCTATTAGCTTAAAGTAAAAAAAAATATTTATATTTGCATTTCAAGAGAGCCTTTTTAAGGCTCTCTTGTTATTTTATTATAATTAAGTTAGAAGTATGTCTGATATAAGTTACTACACAGAAGAAGGGTTAAAGAAGTTAAAAGATGAGTTACGTCAGTTGGAAACTGTAGATAGACCATTTATTACACAACAAATTGCGGATGCTAGAGATAAAGGTGATTTATCTGAAAATGCAGAGTACCATGCCGCAAAAGAAGAACAGGGGCACCTTGAAACAAGAATAGCTAAATTAAAAACAATTGTATCTAATGCGAGACTTATTGATGATTCTAAATTAGATAATTCGAAGGTTTACATATTGTCAAGAGTGACCATTAAAAATGTGGCCAATAAAGCAACAGTGGAATATACATTGGTGGCTGAGAATGAGGCAAATTTAAAACAAAAAAAGATCTCAATCGATTCACCTTTTGGAAAGGGATTATTAGGGAAATCAGTTGGTGATATTGCGGAGATTCAAGCACCAAACGGAATAATGCAGTTCGAGATACTTAATATTACAAGATAATGCCAAGTATTTTTTCAAAAATTATTGCTGGAGATATTCCTTGTCATAAAGTAGCAGAATCTGATGATTATTTGGCGTTTTTAGATATATCTCCTTTACAAAAAGGACACGTTTTAGTTATTCCGAAAGTAGAAGTAGATTACATATTTGACATAGATGATGCAATTTTAGGGGACATGATGATATTTGCAAAGGCTATCTCTAAAAAAATAAAAAAAGCTTTTCCTTGTGATAGAATAGGAATTACTGTCATTGGATTAGAGGTTCCGCACGCTCATATTCACTTGATTCCGATCAATCAAATGTCAGACATGAATTTTTCAAATAAAAAATTGAAATTAAATGATAATGAATTGGTAGAAATAGCATTAAAAATTAGGAATCAGAATTAAAAAAATATTAAATTTGCCGCATCTAATGCCTGAGTGGCGGTCCAGATAACTATCGGGATGGTAACTCTCACAATGCCTGAGTGGCGGAATTGGTAGACGCGCACGACTCAAACTCGTGTTCCACTGGAGTGCCGGTTCGAGCCCGGCCTCAGGTACAAAAAGCTTCCTAATTAGGGAAGCTTTTTTAATTTTATAAATAATATAAAATTATAGACAACTCATTTAATGATTCTAGCGTCAACAACAGAAAAATATTAATTATGAATAAAATTATTGGATTGATAATCGTTATTGGGATGACCGCATCCTGCAAGAAAAAAGAAGTGTCAGTATTTGTTGGTAAATATAAATTAGTGGAGACTTTGGTTGATCCAGGTGACGGAAGTGGAATCTTTCAATCGGTGTCTAGCGATAAGACCATTGAATTCAGTGAAAATTATACAGTAACATCTAATGGTGATTTATGCAGTATGTCAGTGGATGCAGATGTGGAAACATCTGGAACATACTCTGATTTAGACTCAGTGCTCCATTCTACAAGTTGTAGTCTCAATATGTTATTAGATGGTGATGAGATAATTATTACATATCCTTGTATTGAGCCTTGTCAAGCGAAGTACGAAAAGTTATAATTTGGAAAAAAATAAAGACCTAAAAAGAAATGGCATGATAGTCATTGGTAGCAATCTCTTTTTAGGCCTTTTGCAAGGAAATTAAAACCAAAAAGCAAAAAAAATGCTCCTTGTATAATCTATTAACGTAATAAGTTGAAAAAAGGTTGCCTATTCTTGAAAAAAAAAGTAAAATTGTCTATCAATGGACGAAGTGCACCGAGTTTTTATAGGTTTGGGATCTAATTTAGGTGATAAACAGACTAATATCTTAGTTGCTTATCAACATTTAGAAGAAAAAGGATATGAAATTATTAATAAATCATCATTTTATGTTACACCACCTTGGAAGTTTGAAGCTAAAGAAGATTTTATTAATACAATAATCGAAATTAAAACAACCCAATCAGCTGAAATTTTATTATCGCACTTAAAGGGAATTGAGCATTTTATGGGAAGAAAGGAAAAGTCTGCTGGTGAACCTTATAAATCGAGAATAATTGATTTAGACATTATAGATTATAATGGAACTATATCAGAATCAGGAAAATTAATCCTACCACACCCCTATATTGAACAACGGAATTTTGTTCTATGCCCTTTAAATGAGCTTGATCCAAATTGGATTCATCCAAAATTGAAAGTCCCAATTGGCAACCTAATTAGTGCGTTAGATCTATCTGATATTCGCATTGTTAACACCAAATAGTTGCTAATTTGTGATTCAAATAACTAATTTTTAATCTCAAACATAGGCCTAGCTTAAAAAATATAGTTAATATTGTAGAATTATTAGAATATTTAAATAGGTAAAACTTATAAATAATGAAGAAACAAGGTTATAAAGGATTAGCAGCATTAGCGATTACAGCGGTTGCATTAACCGGATGTAAACTAATTGGCGAGATAGAATACACAGTTGAGCAAGATCCTGTGCAAATGCATGGTGATAGTGTGAGAGTTAGCATTACTGCCACAGTTCCTGAGAAGGGTCTAAACAAAAAAGCCAGTGCTGAAATAACACCTATGTTAGGCAATAAGGCGTTTAAAACAATTACTATCCAAGGCGAAAAAGCAACAGGCAATGGTCAAACCATCACATTCAAGCCTGGCGCAACAGTTAATTATACTGATGCAATTGCATATTCACCGTCTCTAGAGAAAGCTGAATTAAAGATTACTGGAAAAGTAATGAAAGGAAAAATAGAAGAATCACTTCCTGAAACTAAAATTGGTGATGGAACTGTTGTAACTCCTTTATTAGTTCAAAATGATGATAAGGCAATTTTAGGAACTGATGAATTTGTAAGAACTACTGAACAAGTTTTTGATGGTACTCAAATTAACTATGATAAAGCTAAATCAAATGTTAAGGCTTCTGAACTAAAACAGGATGATATCGTTGCGTTTATTGGATGGATGGCTGAGGCTGATTCGAATGCAAAAGTAGCGCCAAAGGCAATTAATTTATTAGCTTACGCTTCTCCAGAAGGAGAAACTGCGAAGAATAATACTTTAGCTGATGATAGAGCTAAGTCTACTAATGATGCTTTAGTGGCAATGTTAGCAAAAGGAGAGATTTCAGGACAGGATTTACTTAAAGCAATGCCTAAAGGTGAAGATTGGGCTGGTTTTGAAAAAGCTATGCTTGCTTCTGATATTGAGGATAAAGAGTTGATCATTAGAGTGCTTAAAATGTATCCTGATCCAGCAAAACGAGAGGAAGAAATCAAGAAAATGTCAGCTACATATAAAGTTTTGGAAAAAGACATTTTACCAAATTTGAGAAGAACTCAAGTGAAAGTTGTTTATGACAAAATTGGTTGGTCTGATGAGGAATTAAAAGCATTATCTAAATCTAATCCTGATACCTTAACAGTAGAAGAGTTGATTTTTATTGCAGCAAAATATGACAATATTGAAGATAAAATGAGAATTTATAAGGAAGCCGTGAGGTTATATCCAAATGATTGGAGAGGACATAATAACTTGGGTTATACTTACTACATGCAAAATGAAGTTTCAAAAGCTAGTACTAGTTTCACTAAAGCAAACGATTTACAGGAAAGTGCTATTACTTTGAATAACTTAGGTATCATTGCTAGACAAAATGGTGATAGAGATAAGGCTGAACAATTATTCAATTCTGCAGTATCTGCTGGTTCTGAAGTAAAATATAATTTAGGAATAATTGCAATTCAAAACGGAAACTATTCTGATGCAATTGCAAATATGGGATCTGAGAATACATTTAACAAAGCGTTGGCTGAAGTATTAAATGAAGACTATTCAGCAGCATTATCAACAATTGATGCATCATCAGCAGCAAATACAGCTATGGGATATTACCTTAAAGCAATAATTGGTGCAAGACAAAATAATATGGATATGGTTGTCAATAATTTGACTAGTGCTATTTCAAAAGATTCAAGTTTGAAAGACAAGGCAGCAGATGACAGAGAATTTATTAAGTTCTTCGAAAATGCAGCATTTCAAAACCTTGTAAAATAAGTTTACAACCTTTTTGTTTAATCCCGACCATTATAATAATGGTCGGGATTTTTTATATTTAAGAAATAAAATGATTCAGCGCATACAAACCATATATTTATTACTAGCCTCTATTATTACTGGCTCACTTTTAATCGTTCCAATCTACTATCTTGAAGTAACTAAAGGGAGTTCACAAATAGTAGGAACTTTTGGAGCGTACGGGTTAGTATCTGATGGACACTCTGGAAGTGTACCACTATACCTTTTGTTTATTCTAACAACTCTAATGTCAATCACTGGTCTATTGCTATACAAGAATAGGAAAAAACAAATTTTGATTACAAGACTAAATTTAGTACTACAGGTTTTGGTATCTATTGCTTTTTTACTGTTTTCTTTTTTTGGAAAAAGTATGCTAAAGTCTGAGATTGCTGAACTTGGATTTGATGCCGAGACTTTACAACTTTCGTTTGGGGTTGGGTATTTTTTACTGTTCTTAGGTATTCCTTTTTTACTTTTAGCCATACGCGGTATGAGAAAAGATGAGGAATTATTAAGGTCTATAGACAGAATTAGGTAATATGAATTATCTATCTGTTGAAAACCTGACCAAATCTTTTGGCGTAAGAGTATTGTTTGAGAATTTAACCTTTGGCATTGATAAGGGGGATAAAGTTGCTATTGTTGCTAAAAATGGGGCGGGAAAGTCGACACTGCTTAAAATACTATGCGACTTAGAAGACAAGGACTCAGGAGATGTTATTTACCGGAATGAAATTAGAGTAGACTATCTTCAGCAGGATGAAAATTTTAATCCTGACCTTGACATTTATTCGGAAGTTCTAGCTGCTGATAACCCTTCTACAAGAGCAATATTAGCTTACGAAAAAGCACTTCAAAATCCAGAGGATTCAGATGCCTATGAAAAAGCATTCGATACTATGAACATGACCGGAGCTTGGGATTATGAAGTAAAAGCGAATCAAATTTTAACAAAACTCAATTTAACAGATAAAACAAAAAAAATTAGTAGCCTTTCTGGTGGGCAAAAAAAGCGACTAGCTTTAACCAAGCTTCTTGTAGCTGAACCTGACATTATGATTTTAGATGAACCAACCAATCATCTTGATTTAGATATGATAGAATGGTTAGAATCATATCTTTCCCAGAGTCAGTCTACAATTATAATGGTTACTCATGATAGATATTTTTTAGAGGTTATTTGTAATACTATTTACGAATTAGAAGATCAAACTATCTATAAGTACAAAGGAAATTTCTCATATTATTTAGAAAAGAAGGCTGAACGGCAAGAAATATTAGAGGCTACGATTGGAAAGGCAAAAAATTTGATGCGAACTGAATTGGAATGGATTAGAAGGCAACCAAAAGCAAGAGGCACAAAACAAAAGGCAAGAGTAGATGCGTTTTCAGGTTTAAAAGAAACTGCTTCTCAAAAAGTGGTAGAGGACAAAATGGAAATTCAAGTACAGATGAATAGACTTGGATCAAAGATTGTTGAACTGCATAAATTGGGAAAATCATTTGGAGATTTAAACATTATTGAAAATTTCGACTATGTGTTCAAACGTGGAGAAAAGTTGGGAATTGTTGGGGAGAACGGAGCAGGTAAGTCTACTTTTTTAAACATGTTGGTAGGTAAGGAATTGCCAACAAAAGGAAAAATTAGTATTGGTGAAACAGTTGTAATGGGTTATTATCATCAAGATGGTTTAAAGTTTGATGAAGATAAAAAGGTAATTGAAATAATAAAGGATATTGCTGAATTTATTCCTTTAACAAAAGGGCGGAAGTTATCCGCATCTCAATTTCTTGAGATGTTCATGTTTCCGAGAGATACCCACTATAACTTTGTTTATAAACTCAGCGGAGGGGAAAAAAAGAGACTATATTTAATGACAGTCTTAATGTTGAATCCGAATTTCCTTATTTTGGATGAACCAACTAATGATCTTGATATTTTTACGCTTAGTGTTTTAGAAGAGTATCTTGCAAAATTTGAAGGTTGTTTGATTATTGTTTCACATGATAGATATTTCATGGATAAGTTGGTCGATCACACATTTTATTTTGAAGGAGATGGAAGGATAAAGGACATCATTGGAAATTACACTAACTATAGAAAGTATCTTAAATCGAAAGTTACAAAGAAGAAGCAAGAAGTACTTGAAGAAAAAGTAGAAGCTCAAAAACAAACGCAGTCAAATGTGAAAGCTAAGCAAAAATTAACTTATGGTGAGAAACAAGAATTTGCTAAATTAGAAATTGAATTAGAGGATCTTGCTAGAGAAAATCAGGAAATTGTCGAGAAAATAAATTCAGGTATTCCTGATTCTGAAGAAATGAAAATAATTAGTTTAAGAATGTCTGAAATTTCAAAACTCATTGAACAAAAAGAAAACCGTTGGTTGATTTTGTCTGAGTATAGTTAAGTCATTTAGATAGAATTTTGTCCTTTCTAATCCGTAATAGATTCTTCCATATGCTTAAACCAATCAATCAGTCTTAGTCTATCTTCTTCATTAAGATCTGCTTCAGGGTGCATTGTAACATAGCCACTAATCGGCATTTTAAAAGCCTCAATCTCTTCGTGACATTCTTCTAGTTTATGGATCTTTTTCCTTAGACTGTAAGCATCCCAATCAGAAAAATTTAGATGTTCTCTACCTTCCGCCACATGACCCTTTGTTATCCAAGAAGCAGGCGCAATGTGCATATACCATTTATATTCAGTGTTATAGGAATGACAATCATAACAGGCACCTTTTACTAGTTTTTGAATATCTTCCGATACTTCATACTTAGTTAGAAAGTCTGTTTTCGTTTCCGCATCATCTGGAATGGAAACATCAATCTGGTAAATCTGCATAATTAAGAATACTGCAGCAAGTAGAAGTAGAATTTTTTTAAGCATTTTTTAGGATTAGATAATGAAATGCGAATGTACTAATTATCCACGAATTTATATCCAATCCCTTTTACGGTTTTTATAATATGCTGTCCAAATTTTTCTCTTAGTTTACGAATATGAACATCAATGGTTCTGTCTCCAACAAAAGTTTGAATTCCCCAAATTTGTTCGAGAATCTCATCACGTCGGTACACTTTATCTGGATTAGTCATTAATAGGGTTAACAATTCAAATTCTTTTTTTGGAATAATATTTTCGATCCCATCTTTTGTAACAGTATACTTACTAGGGTTAATTGTCATATGACTGCTAGAAATATTTCCTTCGACTGATTGATTGGAACGTTGTAGTAAAGCTCTAATTTTTTCTGTTAAAATTTTGAGTTTTACAGGCTTTACGATATAATCATCACCTCCAACTTTGTAGCCTGCTATTTGAGAATAATCTTCACCTCTTGCTGACAAAAATAATATCAAACAATTTTTTAAGGATTGGTGTTTTCTGATTTCTTCGCATACTTCAATACCGTCAATATCTGGAAGCATGACATCTAAAAGAATAACATCAGGGGTATGTTTTTCAGCCAAATGGATAGCTGTTTTACCGTCAGATGCAGTAAAAACAATCATATCCTGTTTTTTAAAATTATAGGCTAATAATTCAAGAATGTCTGGCTCATCATCAACAATTAATATCTTTTTACCATTCATATTGTAAAATTTTGAGTCTCTATTTTCTTTAATTGTACAGTTTCTGATTAGGCACTGACAGCTGTTGATAGATCCGAGTTAAGTTTTTGTAAAATTAGTCTTACCGATCTAGAAGAGTAGTTAAGGGATATTTATTTTTACATTAAGCTAATGTTAAGTAATATTAACTTTTTGGTAATCGCATGTTAATGGGGTTAACGACTCACTTAGCCTAACTTTGCAAAAAAATGTATTAAGTGATGAAGCGTTTATTTTTAAGTTTAACTACGGTACTATCATTATCAATTTCTTTTGGTCAAACAGGCATCTTAAGGGGGGTTTTAACTATGGATGATCTTGGATTAAAAGTTGAGGTACCTTTTGCAAAAGTATGGGCAATCGAGGCTAGTACAGGTAAGAACACAAACATCATGGGAGAGTATGAGTTTGAACTACCTATAGGGAAACATAATATTGCGTTTGAAGCATCTAATCTTAAGACAGATACTTTGGAAGTTGAAATATTCGAAGGAGAGATTAGTACCTTGAATATTGAAATGGTTAGTAACGAAAACCAATTGGGTATTGTTGATATTGTTTTTAAGGCTGAATCACAGGATGCATCACAAGGTGAGATGATTTTGGAAACCAAAGGGGCAACAGCTGTGGTGTCAACAATGTCAGCAGAAACAATGGAAGGTACCGGAGCAGGAGATATAGGAGCAGGAACAAAAAAGATGCCCGGTATGTCAATGGTTGGAGATGTTTTATATGTTAGGGGTTTGGGAGATAGATATAATGTTGCTTATTTAAATGGGTTACCAATTCCTTCACCAAATCCGGATTTTAGAGTAGTGCCATTAAGCATCTTTCCAACGGATATTATTAGATCTGTTTCTGTAAGTAAGGTAATGTCATCAGAACTATATGGTGATTTTGCAGGTGGCGCATTTAACATGATAACTAAAAGTTACCTTGAAAAACCTGCTTTATCTGTATCGTTTGGGACTGGAGGGAATTCTCAAACAACATTTAAAGATTTTAAATCTTACCAGGGCGGAAAAACGGATTATTTTGGTTTAGATGATGGTACAAGAGCCATTCCAGAATTTGTTGTTCAAAATTCTACCCCTTCAGCATATTCGGCTATAAATAGAGTTTACTCAAATTCATTTTACAATTCAGTTGAAGGTAGGTCAACTGGTTTTATTGATAATTTCGGCACAAAAATTAGCGCAGCCTTACCAAATTCTAACTTTTCTGCAATGGGAGGTAATTTTTATGAATTTCCAAAATCTGAAAGCAAATCTTCAGGAATTGGTTTTTTAGCTTTATTAAACCATGATCATAGTTATAGAAGTTCTATTGGGTCAATTAAATTAATCAATGCACAAAGTGAGGAAAGATTAAATTATGATATTTTTAAATATAATAAGACTACTTCAACAACTGGTTTGTTAAGTTTATATGTAAGAGTAAACCCTGATCACAATATTACATTCAATACGTTATTTGTAAATACCTCTGATGACGAAACAAGAGATACCTGGGGTCAACATTTTGATTACGCAAGAGATATTTATTCTAGTAGATTGACTTATAAACAAAATTATATTTCAACCAATCAGATTTTAGGGTCTCACAAACTAATCAAACCTTATGAACAAGATGATTTCAGTAAATTAACAATTGATTGGCGTGCATCATATAGTTTAACTGGCAGCCAAGAACCAGATAGAAGACAGGTGGTCATGTTTTATGATGATAAAGCTGAAACTGAGAATTATGCAATCAATTATATTGATAAAAATGAAAATCACAGATTTTATAGTCAACTAAACGAAACTGAATTAGCTGGGAAAGTAAATGCTAAATATGTTGTGAAACAAAGGGTTATACAAATTAAAAACACACCAAAGGTTGAAGAATTAATTACCATAGGTCTAGGTGCAGATTATAAATCAAAGACAAGAAATTTCGACTATAAACAATATAACTATATCCTTAATACATTAGCATCCTCAGTTGGAAACAATGTTGATATTAATAATATGGATGCATATTTGAATTCAGAACAACATGATGATGGACAATTTTACATTCAAGAGGTTGCAAATTTCGGGTCATCCTATAAAGCCAATCTAGATGTGATAGGAGCATATATGGATGCTAAATTTAAAATAAACAAATTCGAATTAGTTCCAGGCGTAAGATACGAAATGTCAAATCAATTGGTGTTAAACAGAAACCAACAAACACCTTCAATAATTGAAAGTACACCAAATAATAACAACGTTATTTTGCCAAGCTTCATTGCTAAATTTGAGCCAAATGATGAGGATGTATTTAGATTCGCTGCAAGTAAGACTGTAACAAGACCGAAGTTTAACGAGCTGGCACCGTTCCAATACACCTTATTTTTTGCTGGGATGAAAGCAGAGGGGAATCCAGCATTGCAAAATGGGTCTAATTATAATTTTGATTTAAGATATGAGCATTATCCAAGATATGGTGAGATGTTAACTGTAGGTGCATTCTATAAGTATTTGGATTCTCCAATTGAACAAACCATGAAAGCAACCGCAAGCGGACAATTGATGTCATTTGCAAATGCATTATCAGCTCAAGTTGGTGGAGTAGAAGTGGAATTTATCAGAAAATTGACTTTTTTAGTGCAAGATTCATTAAAAAGAGAAACTTCATTTCTAAAAGACTTAGGGGTTGGAATGAATGCCACTTACATGTTTACAACTGTCAATATTGATACAAATGACATGAGCTCGATCAACACAAATGTAATTCGACCATTAGAGGGGGCTTCACCGTTTTTAATTAATTTTGATTTAAGATATGAAGCAGATTTAAATGATGATAAAGATGAGTTATTATTGGCATTGTCTTACAATGTTTTTGGGAAAAGACTAGTGACAGTAGGCTCAAACGGTATTGGAGATAGTTATGCTAAATCAGTAAATACGTTAAACTTTGTATCAAAATATAAGTTTGAAAATAACTTATCTCTTGGGCTTAAGGTTAAAAATATGCTTAACCCAGCAATTAACATCATTCAGGAAGATACAGTTAATGAAGGTGAATTTATTAATGTAAGCAGTATCAAACAAGGCGTGGATGTAAGCATGTCAATTGGTTATACAATTGAATATGGTAAAAAGAAAAAAGAACCTAAGGCACTTTAATTAAATAATAAGATTATAATTGAAAAGGGTTGTATTTTAAATACAACCCTTTTTAGTTAGAAGAACTTGAAATTGTAGTAGTTTTAAAATTTTCAGATATCGGCTCGGGTTTATAATTTTTCTCATAATTAGGAGAAAAGGCAAAATATATGCTTAAACCAATTGATTTTCTTTGATTTTGAATCTTACCTAAATTTTTAGCTTCAATAGTATTGCTCCGCAGTCCATATTGATAATCTCGATCTTTGGATTTGGAAAGTTTAAGGAATTGACCTTCTATTAATCTTGCAAAGAAAATTGGCTTGATTTTCCCTTGATCTAACGCCTGTCTGAGCAATTCTATAATTTCATTATCATCTTGAAATTGAACAAATTGAAAACAAAGCGTCTCGAAATGACTTAAAGCTGTTGGGTGAATTGGTATCCCATGGTTTGAAAAAAGATTGATAAAATTGTCATGATTTTTCAATAGAAAGCTTTGTTCCAACTGCCGAATTGAATCCAGTTTTAGAGAGTCTCTGTCTCCACTAATAATGTTATCCATATAAGCTGATGAGTAGTGTTTTAATTCATCATATAATAGATGAAGTTGCTCATGATAAATTGAATCTTTAGTTGATATTTTTTCTAGCGATTTAGGTTTAATCAATAATGCATTTTTAAATTCATTTTCAAATATGAAGTCTGTGAACCACAATGAGTCTGTGAGGACAAAATCAATATTAAGTCCATTGAATATTGATTTTTCTAAATATGAATACATCAAGTCTGGTTCATTCATTTGAGCATAACATTTTGAAGCAAGATAAAAATCTCGAGCATAGGGAAGGTTAACCATTTCAAATGCCATTTCAAAGTTAGAAATGGCAAGATCATAATTGCCTTCATACATATGAAACTCACCCTCGTTAACAGCATTATGATAGTCAATGTAGCCACCATAAGTGGAGTAGCCTAAACCTAAAAATGCGATTAGCAAGATTATTTTCATAATATTAAATTATTAAAAAAGGTATTTGACTAAAAAAAAATAACAGTAATTTAACAGGGTTAAGCCTAATATTTTAAATTATAAACTTGTCGAATCAGTTGCTCTACTGGTTTGTTCTGTGGGGTAAATCTGTTGTTTTTTAAGCCACCTGAATTGTCGTGGTTTGGAAACCACTTCCATAAAAAACCTCCCATAAACCAAGGCTCTCCCCAAAACCTTGTAAATATTGCTCTATAGGCATTTTCTTGGGCCAGTGAGTTATATGTATCATTTCCTGCTTCATTCCAAGGCTCAAGTGCTGTAAAGTCGATATTTCGGTATCCAAATTCGGTAAAGATGACCTTTTTTTCTGTGGCATAACTCAAACGCTTAATAGCATTGTAATGATTTAACCAGCCAGCGTAACAAGATTCATATGTTGGTGTTTTTTCTGAAGCAATTGGGAAATAGGCATCTATTCCAATATAGTCTAATTTATTCCAAAAGGTAACATTTGTATAATTATCCCAATTAGCAGCATAAGTTAATTTTCCTGAAAATACTGTCCGTACCGTATCGATTAGATCTGACCAAAATTGAGGTCGCTCTATAACCGATTTTTTAGCTTCTACACCTATAGCAAATATGCCAACATCTAGTGATTCGGCAATTTTAGCAAACTCTAAAATATAGTCTTGATAACTTGCTTCAAAGATCAACCAATCTTTTTCATTATCAAATTTTAAATCTCCAACCCACAGATGTCGCATCCAGATATGAGGTTTAAGCATCACTTTTATGTTTTGTGAATGTGCTAGTTTAATAGTTTGTTTTATGCCTTCAAGTGTTTCACCAGACCATTGATAACTGCTATTATACTTAACTTTTGGGCTATCTTTGGATAAAAAACCAAAAGGCATTACTGTAATCCAATTGGCATTAAGTTTATTAACAGGTGTTAAATGCTTAGATTCTATTTTGTGATTGGTAGCTACAAAACTGACACCATTGATTTTACTATTTTTAGGAATGCCAATGTCATTTTTTTGATTAAATGATAGGAAAAAGCCAATAGTGAAGCATCCTAAAAGTATTATTGTAGTACGCGCAATCTTTTTATTGAACATATTTAAAGTAAAGTGTACAACAAATATCGCGAAAACTATTAAAAAATTCTAATCAAAATAGTTAAGACTTAATTGTATCTTTGTCTTGAATGCAAAAAAAGATCCTTCCAGCTTATATGCTGACCTTCGTCAATGTTTTAGGATTCAGTATTCTCATGCCAGTTTTACCTTTCGTTGTAGAAGATTTTGGTGCTCCAGAATGGGTTTATGGCCTACTTTTAACAAGCTATTCAGCTTTTCAATTTATTGGAGCACCGTTATTGGGAGCTGTTTCTGATGAACGAGGTAGAAAACCCATTTTACTCATCAGTCAAGCAGGAACGCTATTGAGTTGGTTTGTTTTTTTATTAGCACTAACAATACCTGATATTAGATTTGCAGGTATTGCGCTCTCCTTGATAATAATTGCCATATCAAGAGTGCTAGATGGAATTACAGGAGGTAATGTTGCGGTAGCAAACGCATATGTTGCTGATATTACTACCCCTAAGGAGAAATCATATATTTTTGGAAATTTAGGTGGAGTAGCTGGGATTGGACTAATTGTTGGGCCTGGTTTGGGTGGCATCACAGCTTCAACATCTCTTGGACATATTGGAACATTGATTACAGCCATTATTATTTCAACTTTAACCTTATTAGCCTTATTTTTCTTTTTAAAAGAGTCACTTCCAAAAGAAAGGCGACGACCTATTGAAAAACATTCTTTACGTGATAGCTTTTTTATTTTAAGGCGTATTAGAAAAGTGAATCCAGTTAGGTTTATCAAAACGCTTTTTGTTATTAAATTCTTTTTTTCTGCAATGCTAGCATTCTACATGTCTACAATTGCATTATTTATAAAAGATTTGTTTTTGTTTGAGGAGAAAGAATTAGGTTTCTTCATGATTGCGGTTGGTATTTTCTTATTTGTCAACCAAGCTATATTGTCTAGATGGTTTATTGCAAAATTTGGAGGATTTAATACTTTACTTATAGGCTTAATTTTATCTGCATTTGGACTTATTGCAATTACATTAACTGATGTTTTGTGGTTGTATATTACCTTTTACTACGTGATGAATTTAGGCTTGTCGTTATGTTTTCCAACGTTTAATTCTTTAATTGCAAAGCACGCCAACCCAGAACGCCAGGGTGAGGTGATGGGGATAAGCGAATCCATCAATTCCCTGGCGTTGGCAGTCTTTCCGGTTTTGGCAGCCGGTATATATGGGTTAATTGGGTATCATGTATATTACTTTATTGCGTTACTACCAATAATTGGTTTTTTAGTTGCCATTTATCGTGGTAAGGGTGAAATTAGAAGATCTTTTAGCGAACAGTGATAATTCCACCAGCTCTTTTTCGTTTGCCACCTGGGTCATTATAATAAACTATAAAGGTGACTCTTTTACCGCGAGACTGCCTAATAATATTTAGACTTCTTTGGTCAACAATTCCTCCTGAATTAACTTTGCCTCCACCTGACGTTAAATTACTGACGTCAACTTCTCCTGCTGCAATTCGAAAGACAACACCTGTTAATTCTATCTCTGGACCATAGCGTAATGATAACCTTCTTTGCGCGCGAATCTGTGCCAAACTAACAGTTGGATTTTCACTGGCATTGATATTTCCATAATATAAATTTGGAGTAGGTACATCTCTAACTTTAAACTCGTTTGATCCTAAATTAACTCTTGATCCATCCTCTTTTTCTCCTATAACTGAAACTGTCGCAGTTCTTACACCTCGATTTGGTTCTGCAAACCATTGTCTCCCATTTCTTCGTAAAGTGCATCCGTTGCCAGATAATGTTATTTTTTCTGGAGGGAATCCTGAAGCCGTTCCTTCAATAATATTATCATATCCTCTATATAGTGTCATTCTCTTGGGCATTGATATCACTCCCATTGGCTGTCCAACAGTATAATTAAAGTTCCAAGGCTTCCAAACAGTTTCACCGCGTTCTTTAACACCAATTGCGCCTTTGACTTTATGTTGGCCTGGAATTGTACTTTTCAAAGCTAAAGCACCAGTTGTTTCCTTCCAGTTCTCTACAAGCGTATCAGCATCAACGCCATAGCGAATTTTTGTGACTGCATTACTATCATATGCCGCAATCATTACATTTAAGGCTAATGAATCGCCTTGATTAATGTATCCACTTGATGCGAAAGTCATAGGTTCAATTTTATTAAAATCAAAAATTGGTGCATTGACTTTGGACAATAAAAAGTCTGAGGCTAGAGATTCTGCATTTTTAATATCTAACTTCAAAGAAGTAAGCATTGAGGCAGCAGCAACAATTGGTGCGTGGTCAAATGTAACTGAGGACCAAGGCATCAATCCTGCACCATCTTCATGGGATTGTAACTCGTCGGGAATGGTCAACATAGTGTAGAATTGTTTGATTCGATCTCGATCTTCTTCATTTACTGAGTTTAAAGCATCTTTTAATCCAGATAAATCGCTTGGTGGTTCAAAAGAAAACTGATTTTTTCCTTTTGTGTATGTTGACATTAACTTACTCATCATATCTCTATAATGGTGTATCTGCCTGATTAATGCTAAGCCTCTTTCATTTGGTTTTTTAGGATCAGACCCGACAAAAAAGTACGTTGGAATATCATAATTGTCCATATTTTCAATATCAATCAGAGGTTTTAATTTAACAATTTGATTAGCATCATTTTTTTCTTCGATCCAATCTTCACCTTCTGCCTCTTTAATCATTTCATTTGCTTCACTTAAAATATAACTGACTATACTTTGAGTTTCGGCCTTTAATTCATCTGCTTTTTTTTGCCAAGTATTAAATTCAGTGAGATCACCTTTTAAGAGGGTTAGTGCTGCCCTCTTTTTATCAAATCCAGCATAGGAGTCTTCACTTTTAAGGTGGATTGTTGTGCTACTTGCATCTAATTTGTCGTTAATAGTTACGAATGCTGCAATGACTTCTTTTGAGACATTGAGTGCTAATAATGCGGTAAGTACTAAGTACATCATACCGATCATTTTTTGTCTTGGGGTTTCTTTTCCTCCGGCCATAATCTTTGTTTTTTGGTTTTGATTATGGAATACGAGGTTCAAAAAAAGTAACGTAAATAATATTGAAGAATCAGAATTTTAGAATTTATTTCGCCATTGCATCATGATTCTATTGACATCAAATTTAATATCTTCTCGAATCTCTCGTTTGGGCTTTCCCTTTCCAAATTGTTGATCATAATTGGTTTCTAAATGCCGAATATGTGCCTCAACGGCCATGTCAATCATTTTTTTGTCAAATTGTTTAGCGGCAGCAGTTCTACCAACACGCCTACTGTATTTTTCGCAAGCGTGTTCAGCAATTTTGAATTCTCGATTTGGAGGACAATTTGGATAAGCTCGTCGAATAGCTTGAGCAAAATTTTCAACATAAGTTTGATCTTGTTTAATTCTTTGTTGTGCCGCCTTTTTATTTTTTTGAGTACGTATTGCTTGATCAGCTTGACACTCTATTTTAGCTTTTTTTATGGCATCAGCTTCAACATATTGACCTTTTCTTTCAAATCGTTTTCGCCTTTGATTCCACCCCAAAACAACACCACATAATTCAGAATGTTTTTTTGACCGTCTAGTAAGTGCAGCGTCACCTGGTGCTAATAAAGTGTAATTTGTAAACTTGGAACAATTGAAGCATATGCCAGAAGTCTGTTCAGTATCTGCAACGAATAATTCCCCTTTTCGAACTAAATTCTTGCACGAACTACACCGCAATTTTTCCTTTTTGGTGATGTAAATATTTTGCGAAATACCTGCCAATCCTAATGCTTAGCTTTACCGTATGATTTTATGCCTGCCTTGATTTCAACGTCTAAGTTGTTTTCCGAAGGGGGGATAGGACAAGAGTATTTTGAGTTATAATGACAATAGGGGTTATATGATTTGTTAAAGTCAATTATAATCGTATTTCCTTCAGGAATTAGCAAATCAATATATCTCCCACCATAATAGCTACCATGTCCATTTGTTTTATCATTGAATAACAAAAATAAGTGGTTTTTGTATTTTTCCGATTTTAAATTGGCTAGGTTTTGATACACACTTAAAATAAATTGTTGACCATCAATTTCAAAATGTACTTCCCCAAACTTACGATAAATTGGTCGTCTTTCGGTTGTGGTTTTCATTTCAAAATTTTCTGTATCTGGTGTTAAAATAAACTTGGCAACAACACGGTATTTGGAATTTATTTCGTAAAAATCATGACCCTTAAATTTTCGTCTATCCTTTTCAGTTAAAGGAGAATGTTCCTTGTCCTTGTATTGGTCATTGAGCTCATTTCGAAAACGATCAACATCATTAACAAAGCTTGTATCGGTTTCTTGAGCAAAACCTTGATTAAAGGTTGATAAAAGAATTGTAAGAAAAAAAATAAACTTAAACATAATCATAATTTGATAAGAAGACAAAAATATAAGATAACATCAATAATGAACAAGAATTATGAATTAAACTTCTCCGTCATAAACCCAGTGTCCATTTTCTTTAACAAATTTTGAATTTTCCCGAATGGTTTTTAGTTTGTTTTTTTTCTTAAATGTGGCTGCAAATCTGACTGTTCCCTCTTCATCATTTTCTAACCCTGCAACAGTGTCAAGAATTTGGAGTTTCTTCCACTGAACTGATTTCGCCCAAGTCTCAATGTCAGCCTTTTCGTTTAGTAGTCTAGTTGAACTATGATGACTTTCCATTAGGTAATTAATCTTTCCCAAGACAAATGCACTATATCTTGATCGCATTAAATCTTCCGCCGTTTTGGCTAGAGTAATGTCTGCATGGATTTTCGCGCAGCAATTACCATATGTCAGGTTTTTATTACAATAACAGAAAAGTTCGTCTGAATTACTTATGGTTAATGGTATAAAAAAAAGCCCATTAACCACAGGCTAATGAGCTTTACTAAACCCAATAATTTTTAATGAAATTAATATTAAACATCAAAAACCATACTAATTACAATCTCAATTTCAAAAGGTTGTCTAACCAGAATGTTTTTTTTATGATTTATTAATGACACTAAATCTTCCTCTGCGATCTTCTAATGATACAGGGACTTCGTTTTCGCCAATCATTTCCAATAAATCAATTTCAATACCCCTACAAATTGTACTCATAGGCGTGTCTGCGGCTTTACCTTCAAACGGTGTTTCTGTAATTAGACCAGTTTTATTTAGAATTGCAAAAGCAAATGAAATCGCAATACTAACTGGAATCAAAAGCCAGTTGTGCATAGTTTCTGCTAGCGCAAAAGGCAAACTTAAAGTAAATAACCATAGAAAAAAGTTAGTGAAATAATTATAGTAAAATGGAAAAATTGTATTTTTAATTCGTTCACATTTACCCTGATCATCATATAATTTTTTTATAGTTGTCATTAAAGCATTAAGCCTAAACTCTTCTATCCAACCTTTTTCCAAAGCATAAGCTATTGCCTTTCCTTGGATAACCAATATCTGTGCAGGAACATTAGTCATTGATTGTAATTGTGTACATTTTTCCCTAGAAACCCATTTACTTAATTCTAGACATTGGTTTTCTTAAAAGCTAAAAAGATGGCTAGCGCCCCTCCAAGCACACTAATTGGAATTGCTGGTAAAATAAAAAAGTTAATATGGTAGATACAGCACAATACGTAGGCTAAAGTTGAAGCCAAAGTAAAAAACAATATGGTGCCAATGTTCCAATAAATTATGCCAAATACTTGAAGAATGGGGTTTTTAGAAAAATTTACAATCATAGTAGGTGAAAAAAATTGGAGATGCCAAGATAAAAAGAATATTTAAGAATTGTATGCTTCGCTTAACTAAACCAAAGATCATTTTTTGATCTGACGTATGTCATAAAACCTTGGCGATAGCTAATCTAAATTTGTTATAACTTAAATTGATAATAAAATGGAGACTTCAAATAAATACAATTCAAGATTAGGCATGTTGGAATTTAATAGATTTGGTCTAACAGCTTTTACATTGACAGTGCAAAGTTGTGTCGGGGCATTGGCTGCACACGCCATTCTTCAATTGCCAGATCATTTAATAACTATTCCATTAACACTAGTAACGATTTTAGTGATGATAGCAAATTCGTTTGTGATTGCACAAACACCTATGAAGTGGACAATGAGGGCTTTTTATGGGTCTTTATTGGTATCAATTATCACACTGGTGTCTAGCTGGATTTACTTACTGAGTTAACCATTCTTATCTGAGTTGATAATCTAGAATCTCTTTATAGGATTCTTTTCTCTTCGAAACGGATTTGCATATAATATTTGTTTAGCTGCAAAAAAAATCGTATTTTAAAGCTAACCCTATAAATCCTAATCTATGAAGAATTTAGTTTTAATTGACTTCACTGATGAGTCAATTCATGCTTTAGAATATGCTGTCGCATTTTCTAAATCAATTAAAGGTAAATTGGAATTGATAAATGTCACAAAATCATTAGAGTTTGATCAAAATTTTGAAAAATTAGAATTCATAAGGTCTAAATATTCAAGTGAAGACTTTTACTTAGAAATAAAGTCAATTATTGGAACGCTTGACCATGATCTACCCATTTATATTGAAGATCAAAAAATAGGGTTTGTGTTCTGTGGAACACATAATTTAAAATTACAGGAATACTTATTTTCAAGTCGTGCTTTAAAATTAATGAATCATATTGAGGCTAATTTTTTATTCATTCCCACAACTTTAAAAACTTTTAGACCAATTAAACATGTCTTGGCTCCAATTTTAACGAACAAACATTCATTACAAAAGCTTGAAGCACTTCGTTATCTACGTTTAATGATGGATTTTAAACTTTCTTTAATAACCTATAGATCTTCTAATAGTGATGAAAACCACGTTTTGAATGAACAGTTAATTATTGCAGGAAAAATTTTAGAAAAGGCAAATATTAATTTTGAAGTAGATTATATTGGTCGATCTGAGAATGAATTGAAATCAATGCTTATTGAACATTCAGTTGAAAATGATGTAGATATGATTTCCTTGGTTAATCTTACTAAATCTGGGCTCATTAATTTAAATAGCAAAGCCTTTATGGATGCGTTGATTCGTAACGATTATAAAATTCCTATTTTAGCTATTCAAGACCGGCAAGTTTCTAGTTATTCTGGTCATCAAATAAGTGGAGGTGTATAAAAAAACAAAAGCCTGGTATAGAACCAGACTTTATTTTCAACATTATTAACTAACGAATAAATAATTTAATGAAGAAATTAGTTATATTTTTAATCCCCTATGATAAAAATACATCTATATAACGCGATCATTTAAAGATAAGTTGCCTGACCTTTTCTATTTAAGTTATTTTAACAAATCTATTAGACAAAGAAGTCACTTAATAACCACCATTGAATCCAATAAAAAAGTAATTTTGTCAATATGCTAAATTGGAATGACATTATTAGGTTCGCAACACACGGTAATCCAAAACCTGACAAAAGGGTTGAAAAAAAAACAACGGAATGGCAAGAGCAGTTGACTCCAGAGCAATATCAGATTACTAGACTCAAAGGAACTGAAAGACCTCATACTGGAGAGTTTTGTACTAGTTATGAGTCTGGGCAATATAATTGCATTTGCTGTAATACGCCCTTATTCGATTCCTCAATTAAGTTTGAGTCTGGCACAGGATGGCCAAGTTTTACACAGCCTATTCAAGAGAATGCAATTAAATACGAAAAAGACACAAGCTTTGGAACGATACGGGTTGAGGTAATGTGTAATACTTGTGATTGTCATTTAGGACATGTTTTTCCTGATGGTCCTCCTCCTAGTGGATTGAGATATTGTGTTAATTCTGCCTCAATTACTTTAGCTGACAACTTTGAGGATTAAAAAAAAAGCTGTAAATTATCGTTAGTTAAGAACTGGCTAAATGAGAAAACTCAAAGAAATTGATCTAAATAATTCTTTTATTGAGACGTTGCCCGCGGATCAATCTTCAGCCAATACCGTTCGTCAAGTTTTTGAGGCTGGTTATTCATTTGTTAAGCCAGAAACACCTGAACTACCTAAATTAATTCACGTTTCTGACGATATGTTAAATGAGTTGGAAATCAATGATCAAGATTCAGAGGAATTTCTAAATATTGTGACTGGCAAAGACCTAATTAACAACAGCAAACCTTTTGCAATGTGTTATGGTGGCCATCAGTTTGGTCATTGGGCAGGTCAACTTGGAGATGGTCGTGCTATTAATTTGGCAGAAGTAAAGTTAAAAAACCAAAGATGGACCTTACAATTGAAAGGAGCTGGAAGAACACCTTACTCCAGAACTGCTGATGGTTTAGCAGTTTTAAGATCTTCTATCAGGGAATATTTATGTAGTGAAGCCATGTATCATTTAGGGGTGTCTACTACTAGGGCATTATCTATTGCACTAAGCGGAAAGGCAGTATTACGAGATGTCTTATATGATGGCAATCCAGCATATGAAAAAGGAGCAATTGTTTGCCGAGTAGCTAACAGTTTTATTCGGTTTGGAAATTTTGAAATTTTTGCTGCCAGAAAAGATCTTGTAAATTTAAAAAGGTTAACCGATTATACAATAACTGCCTTTTATCCAGAATTAGGAAAACCTTCAAAGCAAACGTATCTTAAGTTCTTTGAGTCAGTAGTCCAAAAGACAAAAGATATGATTTTACATTGGCAGAGAGTTGGTTATGTTCATGGTGTGATGAATACTGATAATATGTCAATACTTGGACAAACAATTGATTATGGTCCATATGGCTGGTTAGAGGACTATGATCCAGGTTGGACACCTAATACAACAGATTCGCAACATAAGAGATACCGATTTGGTAATCAACCATCTGTAGGCTTATGGAATTTAACTCAATTAGCGAATGCTCTTTTTCCTTTAATTAAAGATGCTGACGCATTAACACAAATTCTATCAAATTTTAAAATCGATTTTAAGCAGAATTACATTAAAATGATGAAATCCAAAATCGGATTAAATCTAGAAAATGAACAAGATGAAGCTTTGATTGGTAGGCTAACTGAAAACCTTCGACAAAGTGAAGTCGATATGACGATTTTTTTTAGAACCCTAAGTCGATTTAATGGCGATATTGACATTTATCTAGATGTTATCAAACAAGCTAGTTATCTAGATTCGGTTGATTTTGAAAGTAAAGTGGACATATGGACGGATTGGTTAACGAGATATAGAATACGATTAACGCAAGAAACTGACGAGCCTAACGAAAGGGTGTCTAAAATGAATTTGGTCAATCCTAAATATGTTCTACGTAATTATATGGCTCAGTTAGCTATTGATGAAGCTAAAACCGGAAAATATACAATCCTAAATGAATTGTTTATTCTTTTGAAAAAACCGTATGCGGAGCAATCTGAATTCGAAAAATGGTTTAATAAAAGGCCAGAATGGGCAAAGGAAAGAGTTGGATGTTCAATGCTATCGTGTAGTTCTTAAAGAAAGTAATTTTTTTTGAAAGGTTTTGATTAGTGTCTCGACTAGTAATTTGACTTATCGTTAAAACATTTCATTATTTAAAAATTACATACAGACTTTATGAAAAAAGCAATTTGGAACAATACAGTTATAGCAGAAAGTGATCAAACAATTAATATTGAAGGGAATCAATACTTTCCACCTGAGTCTGTAAAAATGGAGTATTTCCAAAAAAGTGAATTACATTCTACATGTCACTGGAAAGGAGAAGCTTCTTACTACAATATTGTGATTGACGGTAAATCTAACAATGATGCTGCATGGTATTATCCAGAAACATCAGATTTAGCCAAATCAATCAAAGGCTATGTTGCATTTTGGAGAGGAGTAGAAGTGAAATAATATTTGAGTTAAAAAGGTGTTGCCATTAGTGTAATGATCTGTTTTTTATATTGTAATTGGGGAATTAGGATTAGATTTTAACGGGGGAATTTACATTAACTGGCAGCATTTTTTTTGAACGTTATTTTATACTGATCAATTATATCAAACAACATGTCTACAAAACTCAACTCCACTACATTAGTTATCCCGAGCGCACAAGGTGAATTGTCTGCAAGGTTAGAAATGCCCGCCAACGGTGAAGTACATAGTTATGCTATATTCGCCCACTGTTTTACTTGTAGCAGTGATCTTGGTGTTGTTCGGCATATTAGTCGAACCTTAACCCTAAAAGGCATTGGCGTAATTCGGTTTGACTTTACAGGTTTAGGGAAAAGTAAAGGTAAATTTGAAGACACTAATTTTTCAAGTAATGTTGGTGAAATTATTGATGTATATAATTATATAAAGACACATTATCAAGCTCCCGAAATTTTAATTGGACATTCATTAGGAGGAGCTGCTATTTTAATGGCAGCCTCATTATTAACGGATATAAAAGCTATAGTTACAATAGGTGCGCCAGCAGAACCAGAACATGTTCAACATTTATTTAGCGATAATCTTAAAGAAATTAATCAATTTGGAGAGGCAGAGGTTAATATCGGTGGGAGACCATTTAAAATTCAAAAGCAATTTATTGATGACATTCAAAAGTATGATTTAATGTCGATTGTTGAAAACCTTAAAAAACCATATCTTATTCTTCATTCACCGCAAGATAACATTGTGCCGATTTACAATGCCGCTAAATTATATTCAGCTGCATTTCACCCTAAAAGCTTTATTTCTTTGGACGGAGCAGATCATTTATTGTCAAAAAAAACTGATGCGATTTATGTTGCTGATGTAATAGGGGCGTGGGTTGGTAGGTACACTGCTTTGGAATCTGATAAAAATTCAATTTCTACTGAAGGAGAGCAGTTAGTTGCGCATCTTGATATGACCAATAATTTCACAACTCAAATATATACTTCAGATCATCAATTAGTTGCGGATGAGCCAGTTTCGGTTGGTGGAGATAATCTTGGTCCGTCGCCATATGAATTATTAAATGCTGGTTTGGGTGCTTGCACTGTCATGACACTCAAATTGTACGCAGAAAGAAAAAAGTGGGATTTACAGGAGGTATTCGTATATTTAACTTATGCAAAAAAGCATGTTGATGAGCTGAATATTGATACTGAAGAAATAGGCATGATTGATCATATCCAAAAACGAATTAAATTCATAGGTCAATTAGATGATAAACAACGACAGAAGCTTCTGCAGATAGCAGGGAAATGCCCGGTTCATAGGACATTAACTAATAGAGTGGTGATTGAAACAGAGGAGTTTGTAGATTAACAATGCAATTACAATGAAATCCTTATTGGAAAAATATTTAAAAACAAGACAACATACTGAAATTCTTTGTCAACCATTAGAAAAAGAAGATTACATTCCACAACCTGCTGAATTTGTTAGTCCACCTAAATGGCATATCGCACATGTGACTTGGTTTTTTGAAGAAATGATTCTAAAAAAATTCAAAGCAAATTATCAAGAGTTTCATCCAGATTTTGGTTTTTTATTCAATAGTTATTACAACACAATTGGTGATAGGGCTCTAAGATCTCAACGTGGTAATATTACGCGCCCAGGAATAAGTGATACTTTTAGCTATCGAAAATATGTTGACCAACAAATTATTGAACTCATTCAAGAGCAAATGTCAACTGAACTAGAAGAATTATTGACGATAGGAATTAACCATGAGCAGCAGCATCAGGAATTGTTTTTGACAGATTTAAAATATGCTTTTGGACACAATCCAATTTTTCCAATTTATAGTAATCAAAGTAATTTAATTCAAGACCATAATGTAAACTCTGGTTGGTTGAGTATAAGTGAAGGTATCTATAAAATTGGTCACCAATCTGACTCTTTTTGTTTTGATAATGAGCTCGGAAACCACAAGGTATTTTTGCACGATTTTGAAATCTCAAAACAACTAGTGACTAATGGGGAGTACATAGAATTTATTGACTCAGGGGGGTATGAAAAATTCAGTTTTTGGTTGGATGAAGGTTGGTCCTGGGTAAATGCTAATCAGGTTCAAAGCCCGTTATATTGGCATAAAATTAATGGTCACTGGCATTATTATACGTTGGCCGGTTTGCAACCTGTAGACCCAAAGGCAGTTTTAGCTCATGTGTCTTATTATGAGGCAAATGCTTACGCAAATTGGAAAGGATACCGATTACCAACTGAATTTGAGTGGGAAACCGCAGCTGACCAACTAGATTGGGGTTTAAGATGGGAATGGACTAATTCAGCCTATTTACCATATCCAAACTTTAAAATAGCAGAAGGGGCTGTTGGAGAATACAATGGCAAATTTATGGTTAACCAAATGGTTCTTAGAGGCAAATCTGTTGCCACATCTGAAGGGCATAGTAGAAAGACATATCGGAATTTTTTTCATCCACATTTTCAATGGCAATTTTCAGGAATTCGTTTAGCAAAATAGTATGATAGAACAGTTTAAAAAGGATGTTGATCAAGGATTAAGTAGCAAGCCAAAATCACTTCCCTCTAAATACTTTTATGATTCAATGGGAGACAAATTATTTGTCGAAATAATGAATATGCCAGAATACTATCTGACAAGAGCTGAAATGGAAATTTTTAAAACCCAAGTCCAGACTATTATTGATAAATTGGATTTGAGTAAAAACCAACACTTTGAGCTTATTGAATTAGGTGCTGGAGATGGAACAAAAACTATTGAATTACTTAAGGAATTAGTAGGCGAAAATTATAAGTTTGATTACTTACCAATTGATATTTCACAGCATGCACTCAATGGATTGAAAGTTAAATTAAAAAAGCAATTGCCAACCTTGAATGTTTCAACTCAGCAAGGTGACTATTTCGAAATTTTATCAACCTTAAAAGCGAATCAGAAACCAAAAGTTATTCTGTTTTTAGGATCAAATATTGGTAATATGTCTGATAAAAAAGCTAGTCAATTCATTTATAATTTGGGTGCAAATTTATACCCTGGAGATAGCTTGTTTTTAGGTGTTGACTTGATTAAACCTGACCATGTTGTTCTACCAGCGTACAATGATTCGAAAGGAATCACAAGTGCGTTTAATTTAAATTTGTTACACCGTATAAATTGTGAGCTTGAAGCTGATTTTGATCTCAATAATTTTGTTCATTCCCCGGAATATAGAGAAGAAGAGGGTATTGCGTATAGTTTTCTTACCAGCAAATGTGAACAAACAGTTAGTGTAAAATCGTTAAATAAAACTTTTGAGTTTGAAGCAAATGAAAAAATTCATACTGAAATTTCGAGAAAATATAATGACACGGTTTTAGAGAAAATTATTGCTAATACTGATTTTAGTATTGAATATAAATTAACTGATAGTGATGGTTATTTTGCGGACTATATTTTAAAACGTAATTAATGCCAAAGTCAAAAAAATATATTGGTGTTTTAGGATTAGGAAGTCGTTCAACTTTGCATTATATCAATCGGTTAAATGAAATTTATAATCAAAAGTATTTGGGATATAGTACTTGTCCAATAAAATTATTAAATGCAAATTTTGATCAAATTAATCCGTTTTTGCCAGATCGTTTTGATAAATTAAAACCTATTGTTAAATCCAAATTGGATGAATTAAATGATTTAGGCGTTCAAAATATTATTGTGCCAAATATTACCTTACATGAAACTATTGATCAATCGGATTTCGATTCAAAGGATAAGTTGATTCACCCTATAAAATCAACAATCAAACAATTGCAAGAAAAGAAGATCTCAAAAGTTGTAATTTACGGATCAGCATATACAATGACATCCAATTATCTAACTGGTTTATTGGGTGAATCAGGAATAGAAGCTATTATCCCTGAATTAGCAGATATACAGGTGATTGATGATTTAAGAACCCAAATTTATGCTGGTGTTAAGAATAATATTATTTTCGAAACTAATTTAAAAAAGTATTGTCAATTTCCTGCACTAGTGTCGTGTACTGAACTCTCGCTAGTAGCAAAGAAATTTAAAAATCAGGAAATTTTTGATTTGGCAGAAATTCAAATAAATGAAGCTATCAAGAATATTGAATTGGCAAGTTGAGAATAAAGTTCGAAGAACAAAAAAAGGTGAGTTTTGAATTAAATACAGAACCCACCTTTCGGTTAAATCTTAAATGAATACTGCTAATGTAGTTGAAACATGTTGCTGAAAAAAGCTTCAATTCATGATCAGTGGATTAGAGTTGATAACTGGTCGACCTTATTTGAATATCAGTTTCAAAAATTAAAGGATTCCAGTGTAGAATAATCTAATTATGAAATTCTATTTTAGAACAAATTATTGATTAATTTGCCAGCAGATAGGTCAGAAAGATTAACAGTAAATCTAATTTTTTGCCATATATTTTTGACGTATGGAATATGAGCATCAACAATATTTTCACTTTCATATAGTGGCATATATACACCTAAGTTTCCATCTAATACCCTTATTCCAATTCCAGCTTGAACATAATGTGTAAGTCCAGTACTGTATGATACTGCTCCATAATCACCAAATATTCCAATTAAGGGAACATAAGGCAATTCAAGGAAAAGATTGCTAGTGAATAAATGATCTCCAAAAGTAAGGGTACTTACAGTATTAAAGTTTCCATGATTATAATTTCGACGTTGTGTGCCCAATCCGTCAGTAACACTTCTGGCAAACATATAGTTTTCGTAAAATACATCTTGAGTACCACTTTGGCCACCAAGTGCTAAACCATATCTTACATTTGGAGCGCCTGTTTGAAGAAGGTTTTTCCCAAAATAAGCACTAACCACAAACTTTTTGTCTTGCTTTTCGTGATATTTATACGAATATGATGCACTAATGTGCGAATTTACTACTTCAATATTTTCATCAATACCTTGAATATAATCCCCTCTTAAGATCGTTTGAAAACTTTGTCTTTTACCAGAATAGTAAAATTGGTATTTTGCAAAACCACCCATAACAGATTGGGTTATGTTAGTATTTTCAATATTGTAAGCGCCTTGTAGTTTAAGTGTTTGAGAGTAGTTTACTCTTTTCTTTGGTTTCCCAATATCGAAATTAATATAGGGACTTATAGCTATATACGCACTTGTGCCATCTTTTTCATGAAAGCCGAAAGTTTTGGCTTTTAAACCAAACATGATCATTTTAAAATGTTCTGATGGTACAACACCATATCTTATACTAGCCATACCTGAAAGGTTCTTTCGACCAATAGAAAACATTGGTGCTAAAACATACTCAATTTTGTTTCTGGGTAAGGTATAATTATGAAAACCTATCCCGAGCATAATATTGTCATATATATTGTACCCTCCTATTGGTGAAACCCAAATGGTCGATTTATCTGATTCATTATCGCCTGCTAAAAACTCAAAATTAATAGGTTCAATTTTTCCAAAGAGTCCTTTATGCCAATTGTTGTTCTTACGATTAACTTCAGGCATCCGTTTAAAGCCATCTATTCTCACCTCATCAATTGATCTTTCTGGAAACTTGATGGTAGCCTTTTTTTGTCCGGGCTCTATTAAAGCAGTGTTTCGGTGTTTTCCAAAACTGTAGGCATCAATTCTCACCGGGCCATCAACATGTCCAATGTTTTTTATGGTCACTTCAGTTCCGTTTTCATCTTGTCTAACCTTTTTTAATTTGAAGTCAATTTGTTTAGTTGTTGGGATAATGTCATCAAAAACCCAAGATAAATTTTTACCCGATACTTCTTCTAAAACTTGTCTAAAATCTTGAGGTTGGGGGTGTTTAAAATGCCATTTATCAAAATAGGCTTGCATGCATTTATCAAATAACTCATCCCCAAGATAATCCTTCAGGTATGTAAATACCAAGCCGGTTTTTGAGTAAACTATTCCACCATAATTTATACTTGTATAATCGTCAGAATGTAATTCGATAGGCTGATCAATCCCACTTCCCGCTGTAGCAGAATAAGTAAGATCACTCATGTCGTGATGACTTAGATGTTCCAAATGAATAGCTTCTGCTGCACCACGCATCATATCAGATAATTGTGTGTTTTGAGGATATTTTGTTGCAATATATCGCATTTCATTCAAGGTATTTAAGCCCTCGTCCATCCATGGGTGAGTTCGTTCGTTAGACCCTAACATACCATAAAACCAGTTGTGACCAACTTCATGAACAATCACCACTTCAAGTTCCCGTTTAGAACTGGCATTGCCAATTACTGTTACATTTGGATATTCCATGCCTCCTCCAGCACTTATTGTTCCATCAACGGCAGTTACTTGATTGTATTGATAATCTCCATTCCATTTTGAATAATAGAATGTACCATCATTAATGTATTCAATAGCATCTTCCCATTGAGTAGCATGGTGGGGGACAAACATAGCCCATGAAGTAACCTTGCGTTTAGAGTGAGGTAATTCAACTTCCCCTTTTAAAACATTAAATCTTTTATCGGCAAACCATGCGAAATCATGTACATTTTGTTGAGTATATCGAATGGTTTTGGTTAATGTATCAGATTTAGGGAATCTCGAATTTCCACCTTTATATCGTTTATGATTAGTATAACCATCACTTTCATATTTCAACTTAGTTTGTTCTGCAATGTCATTTAAAAAGGCCATTTCACTTTCTGTTTGGAGATCACCCGTTGCACCAACAACGTAATTTTTCGGTAACGTGATTGACACGTCAAAAGAACCATATTCAGAATAAAATTCGCCTTGATTAAGATATGGCATTTGATGCCAACCGTCTCTGTCATAAACTGCAGGTTTTGGATACCATTGTGTAATTTGATACGACTCTTCGATATGACCCAATCTAGAAATTTGACCTGATGGTATTTTAACTTTAAATGGCGTAGAAATTAAAATTGTTTCTCCTGGATTAACAGGTTTATTTAAGTAAAGCTTCACTATGTCAATATGTTCGGAATCATATTCCCATTTGATTGAATCTCCATCAACTTTAAAGTCTAAAGAATCGATATACCCACGCTCCTCTTGAGAGGCATTTTCCAAGTCCATTTGATTTAATCTGTAAAGCTGTTTAGCTAAGGCAGTTTTGTTATTTTTATATGCATTTGGCCAAATATGAATATATATAAAGTCTAAAGCACATGGTGCATTATTAGTGTAGTTGAATTCTTCAAAGGCAGATAAAGTATGGACCTCATCATTCAATGTTACATTAATTGAATACTCAACTTTTTGTTGAAAATAGGATTGAGAAAAGCTAAAGGAAGAACTAAATAAAATAAAACCAAAAAGTATTTTATGCATATCACCGACATTTTAGCAGCTAAGTTAAGTATATTTACAAAATTAAAATATGATCAATTTACAAAAGGTATGAACATTACGAACTTGATAAGGTATGCAACACTTATGCTAGTTATCGCTATTTCTTCATCATGTGCTAACGGGCAAAAAAAAAAGGAAGTGACACCTGAATATTTATATACTAATGCGTTGATAAATGAATCAAGCCCTTATTTATTACAACATTCTCATAATCCAGTAAATTGGTATCCTTGGGGAGATGAGGCTTTTCAAAAAGCAAAGAAAGAAGATAAATTAGTATTGATTAGTATTGGGTATTCCTCTTGTCACTGGTGTCATGTTATGGAACATGAAAGTTTTGAAGATACTTTGATTGCTAAAATAATGAATGATAATTTTATCTGCATAAAAGTTGACCGTGAAGAGCGACCTGATGTTGATCAAATTTATATGAGTGCAGTTCAATTAATGACTGGAAGAGGAGGATGGCCTTTGAACTGTTTTGCCTTACCAGATGGAAGACCAGTTTATGGCGGAACTTATTATCCTAAAAACGATTGGGAGGTATTATTAAATGATTTAAGTACTACCTACCAAAGAGATAAGGGGAAATTTGAAACTTATGCTAAAAATCTAACCGAGGGAATAAAAGAGTCTGAACTCATTAAAAGCCCGGTCGAAAATACTGGGATTGATAACACAATTCTAGAAAAGTATTATACAGCGTGGGAAAGTTCATTTGATTACAAAGAAGGGGGGGCAAATCGATCACCAAAATTTCCGCTGCCAAATAATTTTAAATACTTAATGTCATATGCCCATCTAAGTCAGAATGAAGAATTAATGGACTATGTTGATTTAACATTACATAAAATGGCTCTCGGTGGTATTTATGATCAAGTTGGGGGTGGGTTTGCTAGATATTCAACTGATGTGAAATGGAAAGTGCCACATTTTGAAAAAATGTTATATGATAATGGACAACTGGTAGGTTTATATAGTCAAGCCTATCAGCGCACAAAGTCAGACTTATATAAGCATACTGTTTATCAAACCATTGATTGGCTAGAACGTGAAATGACAACTTCAGAAGGCGCATTTTTATCCGCCTTAGACGCTGATAGTGAAGGAGAAGAAGGTAAGTTTTATGTGTGGTCAAAAGAAGAATTAAAATCTTTATTGACAAGTGCTGAATATGAATTTACTAAGACCTATTATAATGTTGGACCAAAAGGGGCTTGGGAGGGTCATTTTATCTTGCTGAAAGATTTAAAAGACACCAACTATGCATCCGTAAATGGCCTGACAAATGAAGAGTTGAAGGCACAGGTTGACGATATTAATTCTAAACTGCTAACAGCAAGAAGTAAAAGAATTAGACCAGGGATAGATGATAAAGCTTTAACGAGCTGGAATGCATTGATGCTGCATGGGCTGGTTGAAGCCTCAATGGCATTCAATGAGCCACGATTTAAGGCATTGGCTCTAAAAAATGCCAAATGGATTTTGAAATATCAATTAAAGAAAGATGGTTCCCTTTTTCATACTTATAAAGATGGGGAAAGTAAAATTGATGGATTTTTAGATGATTATGCCTTTACAATTACTGCTTTCATAAAACTTTATGAAGTCACTTTTGACGAAAAATGGTTACAGCATGCTAAGAAAATGGCAGATTACGCAGTAAGCAATTTTAAAGATAAGAATTCCGGAATGTTTTATTTTACATCTAGCTCAAGTCAAGTGCTGATTGCAAGAAAAATGGAAGTGAATGATAATGTCATACCTTCCTCAAATTCTGAAATGGCAAAAGCACTTCACACGTTAGGAAGCCTTTTGGATATTAATGAATATAAAACAATGGCTACACAAATGTTACTTAATGTGCAGGCTGATATGGCTGGTTATCCTTCAGGTTACTCAAACTGGGCTTTAGTGCATTTGCAGATGAGTAAACCATATTATGAAGTTGCAATTACAGGTAAAGAATGGACTGAAAAGGTGTCAGAGCTCAATAAGCATTATATTCCGAATAAAGTAATTATGGGTGGTGAAGATGGTGATATCCCTCTTTTGGAAGGCAAGTTTATTGGAGAAACAACAATATTCGTATGTGTTGACAGGGCTTGTCAAATGCCAGTAACTAAAGTTGAAGATGCCATTCAGCAAATGAAAAATTATAAATAATTGAAAATTAGATTTTTAGTCTTAGCCCTATTAGTCGTAAATATAATTTGGTCTCAGAACCCTGGGAATATTGGCGCAACAGACCTAACAGCATGGTTTAAACCAGATGCATTAGTTTTAGGAAACGTAACCACTTGGACGACAACAATTCCTGCTGGCGCTGGCGCTATTACAGTCACAGATGCAACAGCACCTTATCCCGAAGCTACAAACGTTCCTATAGGGGAGGTTTCCAACTATAATATGACACTTGAGTTTACCTTAAATACAACAGCTAATTTGAAAGCCCTCCAAAATACAACTTCGCTAGATTTATTGGATAATGCATCTGCTGGAGACGAGGGTACTTTCTTTGGATGTTATTACATACCTGCAGCTTCTACAAATAATCATATGATGTTGTATAATGAAACTGGTAATGATGCGATTCAATTTAGAAATTTGGGTGCTAATGGCCGTTTTGCCATAGGGAAAAGTCTTGGCACAAGTACTAATGCCTCTAGAGATTGGCCTGAGGATTTTAGACCAACAATTATTTCATATCAAGGGAATAGGAGTGGTGTTGGTACAATGTCAACGTTTGAATTTATGTTCAAGCAGGGATAGTATAAATGTAACTTTCAACCCAATTCCGGTAGTTGGTTTAGGACAGAATTTTTCCTTATGTATCGGAGATCAACAACTTTTAGATGCTACCGCACCAAATGCTGCTTATTTATGGCAGGACAATTCCACAAGTGCAACTTTTAACGTTGACGGACCTGGTACTTATGATGTTCAAGTGACAATTGATGGTTGCACTAGTTACGACACAATAGTAGTCGATAGCTATGCGCCTATTCAAATTGCAATTGATCCAATATCTGATTTTTGTGAAGGAAAAGAAGTACAATTTGTCCATAATATTCCAACAAGTCAAGGACTTATATCGAATTCAACTTGGGATTTTGGTGATGCCAGTCAATCTAATGATTACTTCCCATTACACACCTATAGCTCTTCAGGTACTTTTACTGTCACTTTAAATGTGACCTCTATTTATGGTTGTACTGCGCAAACGGCAATAAATGTTTCTGTAATTGCAAAACCGAATGCTGATTTTTCATATAGTCCTGAAAATCCATTAAAAGAAAAGGAAATTGATTTTACCAATTTATCCACAGATTCTGAGCTATGGGTTTGGACTTTTGGAGATGGAAGTGGAAGAGATGAGCAGAACCCAGTGCACACCTATGAAGTGCCATTTTTATATAAAGTAGTTCTGATTTCGTATAATCAATCTTGCTCTGATACGGCAATAAAATCGATTCTAGTTTTAGATGAACTCGTCTATTATGTGCCAAATGCATTTACGCCAGATATTTCTGGCTTTAATGAATCATTTAAACCTGTTTTTACTTCTGGTTTTAACCCATACCAATATCATTTAACAATATTTGACCGATATGGGGAAATTCTATTCGAATCATATGATCCTGATATTGGATGGGATGGAACCTATTCTGGTAGGACAATTGTTCCGTTAGGGACTTATGTTTGGAGGATTGAATTTGGCGTTGAAAATAGTGATGAAAAAAACGTCGTAAACGGACAGGTTACAATTCTTAGATAAATTTTACTTATAAATACTTTTTGTTTAAATTGTTAAAGTGATCGTGAAGCAATTTTTAGCCTGTATTTACTTCTGGTTTTGATCCATATAATTACCGTTTTACAATTTATAACCGATACGGAGAAATTATATTTGAATCTTTTATTTCATCCAAGGGATGGGATTTATGCTAGAGACCTTGTTCAAACCGGTACTTATGTTTGGAAAATACAATTTAGGAACCTGCTTAATGATAACAATAATATTGAGTATGGAACCGTGACATTAATTAAGTAAAAAGGTCTCAGTGCGGTATATTTTATAGATTTGGGGTTACTTAATTTAAAAATGAACATCAATAGGAAAGAATATTTATGAATGATAGTGAATTAATTGCGTTAATTAAGAAAGGAGATACTGAAAAACCTATTAAATTATTGTATAATGAATTCCCTAAAATAAAGGCTAATATTGTTTCAAGCGGAGGAGATGAAACAATTGCACGTCAAATATTTCATGACAGTTTAATTTTATTGGTTGAAAAGGTTAAAAAGAGAGATTTTGAATTGACTTCTAAGATTACAACTTTTTTATATGGCATTAATCGGTTTTTATGGAAAAATGAATTAAGAAAAAGGCAAAAATCGATTGAATTAGAATGGAAAGACACACTAATCATTTCAGCGGATGACATTGATTATTCAGAAGAAAAGGAGATTAGAATAAAGGCATTGGAGAAAATTTTAGACCAAGTATCAGAAAAGTGCAGAGCCATATTTGAGTTGTTTTATTTTAAAAAACAAAGTATGCAGATGATTGCCGAGCAGCTAAGCTACAATACAGTTAATTCGGCCAAGACCCAAAAGTACAAGTGCATGGAAAAAGCCATTCAACTCGCTGAGGGAATAAATTTAGAATATTAACGGTATAAGACTAATGAGATCAGAATTAGAAATATTAGAAAAAATTGACTGCTACTTAAGAGGCGAAATGTCAACCGTTGATCATACCGCGTTTAAGCAAGAAATTGCCTTGAACCCTGAGTTGAAAAGTAAGGTTAAACAACAAGAGGTTTTGATCCAGGCAATAGAAAGACAAGCTTTATCAAAGCAGATTAAAGCTGTTTCAGGGAAAAAAGGTTTTGGAAAATTTAAGGTTGGATTAAGTGTGTTGAGCATTGCGGTCTTAACCATGTTAGGTCTTTACTTTTGGAATAGTAATCAGGAGCTCAATGTTCACGAAAATCAAGCTACAATTATCCAACCTGAAATTGAACCAGAATCTAAGATTGAATTTTCAGAGGAGGAAATAATTGAAGAGGAGGTAGTAGAAGATCTTGTAGAAGAACAATTTGCTGAAGAAGAAATCTTGGAGGAAACGAATACAATTCCAATTCAGGATGAGGAACATGAGATCGCAGAAGAGCCTCTTGAAGAGAAAGAGAGTTTAGTTATAGAGTCTGAAAATACATATAACATTGAAGAAATTCAAGAAGATGATTCGGATGACGAAGCCAATGAGTCAAGGATAAAATTAAATATTCTTACTGAATCAAATATTGTTAAACCTGAAGAGCCTGAGATAAGTAATTTGCGCTTAAATTCTGAGGCAGAATTTCCAGGAGGAGAAGGAGAAATGGTCAAGTATATCGAAGATTATTTAATATCATATAAGGGCAGAATACCTAAAGGAATTATAGAAATAGAATTTATTGTAAATAAAGATGGTTCGCTTTCTGATATTAAAGTGATTCAAGGTGTATCTAGAAAAATAAATGCTGAGGCAATTGAGTTGGTTAAATCAATGCCAAAATGGACCCCTGCAATGCGTAATGGTAAACCAATTTCAGCATACAACACTATTCCAATAGAATTGCAATTACGGGAATGATGTTAATTTATTTAACTTGAGCTTCGCTTGAGAAGAGAATCATCAAAAAAGCATATCTTTAACGTAAAATATCAAATTATGAAAAATATATTTTACAATTTATGTATTGCAGGGTTTTTACTCTCCTGTAGCGCAACAGCTGAAGATTCTGAAGACCAAAATGTTGAAACACAACAAACTGATATTGTTGCCGAAGAAACTAAGGTTGAAGAGAAAAAAAAGAAAAAGCCTAAAAGCCCAAGAATAGAAGCCGTTGGTGACAATATGAGTATTGATTATGGGTCGCCATATGTTAAAGGCAGAACAATATGGGGAGATTTGGTGTCTTATGGGAAAGTCTGGCGAGCTGGAGCCAATGAAACTACAGCCATTACTTTTCAAACCAATGTTATGATTGGTGAGAGCGAAGTTGAAGCAGGAACCTATGCTTTGTTTATTATTCCAGAAGAAAGTGGAAACTGGACGGTGGTCCTAAATGAAAAGTGGAGTAAAGCTGAGCATGATGCTTGGGGCGCTTATGACTACAAAACAGAATTAGACGTGTTAAGATTTGAAGTAAGTCCTGAAAAGGGAACTGAAAACACGGAATCTTTAACTTTTAGTATTGATGGTAATACAGTTATGTTCGCTTGGGAATTTATGTCTTTTACATTTGACGCTAATCCAAAGTAAGAGAACATTTAATAATTAACGACGGTCGTATTTATTGCGGCCGTTTTTTTTGCCCCGATCTACCCAATCCCATAAACCTCCAATAATCACGGCAATTATAATTAAAGGAATTAGTAGACGAAGTGCCCTTGATAAAAGCCAGAAGATCAGTAGCACTGTGAACACAATCAAAATTTTATTTCTTGTACTTGGTCTCATAATTTTATTCCTGAATCACAAATGTAGTAGTTTATTCTTTTTTTGGAGAAAAAAGATCTCTAAATGCCCAAATTGCAGCAATGGTTAAACCGATAAATAATATGTATCGTCCATATGGGTATCTTATATAAAGAAGAACTGCACCAAGAATGATAAATAAAGCGGCAGAACTGTACATTAGGTTAGATCTGATTTGTGCCTTGCTTAGCATTGTGGCATTATTAATAACAATGATTTGAGTCAATGAGGGTGAAAAAATTTCTTTTAGAATAAATGATATTTTTAATGAAAATGCAGTAATTAATATTTGATTGGCTAATGGCCAATGCATTATTTTCAATATGATTCCAGCAAATAGGAATAAAATGGCAAGAATGATTAAACTTATAGAAGTATTAACATTTAATCTATTAGATCGCTTTCTTGAAATATGATAGCCATTTAGTATAATGAGTAGTAGAAATGTCAAAAATGTGGTCAATGACAAGACATTAAAAATAATTCCGAATGGCCAATGATTAATTGTGAATATACCATTTAAAGACCACGTAAAAACTAATATTAATTTGACATAATCTAAAAGTCCTTTGTGCTTTTTAAAACTGAAACGAAATGGATATAAAATTGCAATTATTGAATATGAGGTACTAATTAATAAAACAGAATAAGGCCAATGAATTAGATGTAATGGTATTCCAATAAATAAGAATATTAGGGCAAAGCCAATTGGAATTCTTAATATTTTTTTATTCGTATTTACAATAGGTTTGGCATCCACTAATTTTCAATAATTTTAAATTCGGTCCGTCTATTGTCTTGTCTGCCCTGATCCGATTTATTACTTGCAATTGGTTTTGAAGAACCATAACCTTTCGCAACTAATCGATCTTTTGAAATGCCTTTACTAACCAAATAACTAACCACGGCCTCAGCTCTACTTTGAGATAATATATTGTTGCCAGAAACAGAGCCAGTATTGTCTGTGTGACCTGAGATTTCTACTTTTAGGCTCGGTACGTCATTCATCAGTTTTATTAATCGATTAAGTTCTGCATTAGACTCACTTCTCAAATTAGATTTACCTACATCAAAGAAGATATTTTTTAAAGTAACCGTATTACCAACCTTCACATTTTTTAGAATAATAGTTTTATTGACAAGATTGTAAGCGCTTCCAGGAGGGATGTCAAAGTTTTCAGAGTGGAACATATAGCCATCTGCTTTAACTGCAATACCATAATTTTTACCTGACTTTAGTGATAATAAAAATTTTCCAGTCGAACTGTTTGTGGTAAAAGTTTCAATGACTTGACCAGTCGCATTATCCGTGATTTCTATTAAAGCTTCAACTGCGTTTTTGGTTCGATCATCAAGCGTTTTTCCTTTAAAAACTGTTAAGTTTATTGATTTTGTGACTGCAACAGCGTTTTCCAGTTTTGGGTCATTAATTGGCTGCGTAATTGAAGCCAATAGATAATCTTCAATTCCTAAAGCAGGTTCTTTTTCCGGCCCCCAAAAAGTGACTCTATAAATGTCATTGCCACCTTTTCCACCAGCTCTATTTGAGGTGATATAGGCATATTTGCCGTTGGCAGAGGAAGAAAAGAAAAAATCATCATAAGGCGTGTTAATAGGATACCCCATATTAATTGGTTCCCCCCATTTTCCGCTTTGATACTTGCACATGAATATGTCATAGCCACCCATTGAATTGAATCCTTCTGACGCAAAATACATAGTTTTGCCATCTGGGTGAAGGTAAATTGGTCCATCATTAAATGGTGAGCTACTATTCATAACTTTATTTGGTGTGCCATATTTTCTCTCAGGGCGGTTCATAACACCAGAGATATAAATGTCGTAACCAGTATTTCCCCCTTCATTTGCTTTTGCATAATAGATATAAACATCATCAGCGCTATAAGAAGCATAAATATCATTGCTTTTTAAGTTGATATTTCTTGAAAAACTAATTGGTTCAGACCATGTATCGCCTTTTAGGAAGGTTTCATAAATGTCATAATTACCTTGATCATTCCTTTTTGAAATCAGCATTTTTGTCCCGTTGTAAGAAAAGCAATTTGAAATTTCGTCTTTATCAGAATTAATACCCCCCTTTGCAGGGGTTGGTTTAGACCATTTTCCATTTTCAAAAGTACAAGTGTAAATTTCATTGTCAAACATATTCATGTCGTTTGCATTATGACTATTCTGTCTGTTTGAAGTAAAAACCAACTCTTCACCATCCATTGTAATTGATGGTGCAAAATCGTTCTGATTAGAATTTAATTCGCTTACATTATCGACCCATGCACGAATAGGCGTTTTTGTCAATTCAATAGCGTTTTGACACTCTTTCTTACGTTTTTTGACATATTTACCATAATCATCAGCTTTTCTATAACTTTCTTCAAATGCTTTATAAAAATCTAAAGCAGCACCATAGTTCCCTTCAAGATGATTAGCATATCCAATGTAATAATTCATGAATGGGTCTACATCTGGGTTAAGTTTGTGCGCCGTTTTGATGAAATTGACACATTTTTCTTTTTGATCGCTATGGGCGTAGCAAACCCCCATTTTAAAATTTAATTCTGCACTGTTTGGGTTAAAGTCATATGCTTTTTCAAAGTGCATTAATGCTTTAATAAATTTATCACCAGGACGTTGAGTGGCGAAGAATTTTGTCTGGCCTTCTTCATATAGAACATCACCAAGGTCGAGTTCAGTATTTGCTTTTTTAAATTCTTCCTTTTTATCTTTAAAGTTTCCAGCTTTGAAAGCTACATCTTGTCCAAAAGTTAGGATCGAGATAAATAATATTGAAAATGTAAATAATAGTTTCATATAGCTTAGTTTGAACAATTCGTAGATTGATAGTGTTTACCCAATGGAGATCCAAGTTCTCTGGCTTTATGCCAATCCATACATGCACCACTCATGTCTCGTAACATTTCTTTTGCCATTCCTCGGTTGACATACGCATCTGCAAATTCTGAATCTAATTGAATAGCTTTATCAGCATCTGCCTTCGCAGCTTTATAAGCTTTGGTTTTAAATTTTGCACCCGCTCTATTGCTATAAGCAGGGGCGTATTTTGCGTTAATAGAAATACATTTATCGAAATCTTTAATGGCTTCATCCACTTTACCCATCTCCATTAAGCAAACGCCTTTGTTGTTATAGGCTAAATAGAACTTTGGATCAATACTAATGGCCTTATTGAATGCTTTTAATGCTTCTTCATATTGTTTTAATTTTGTTTTTGTGGAGCCAATATTATTAAAAACAAATGCCAAATCTGGATTTTGTCTAGTGGCTAGTTCATAATCTTTAACGGCTGCTTCATATTTGCCAAGCATTCTTTTGCAGGATCCTCTATCGTTATAAGCAAAAGCATTTTTCGGCTCAAGAGTGATCGTTTTTGAAAAGGCTTCAATTGCACTGTCATAATTTTTTTGAAGGAACAACATAGTTCCAAAATTATAATAGACCTTTGGGTTATTTGGTTCGGCTTTAATAGCGCGATTATAATCTGTCTCAGCGTCACCAAAATTCTGATTACCTTGATGTGCCAATGCCCTTTGAAGGTAAGCTTTCTCAAACATTGGGTCTAGTTTAAGTAAAGCGTCCAATGAACTAACCGAAGCTTTAAAATTATTAAGTTTATTTTCTGCAATGGCCTTGTTGTAATATGACGCCTTAAAGTTTGGATCAGCTTGGATTGAAGCTTCAAATTTTGTGATGGCAGTTTTATATTTTTTTTGCTCAAATAAGGCAATGCCTTCATTATAGCTTTTCTGTGCTAGCTCAGTTGCTGCACTCATTTGATTAACCTGAGCGATAGAGTCCTGATACTTTTTTTCTTGTTCAGTTAAATCTTCCTGGGCAAAGCTGATGCTTAAACAACAGGTTAAACCAATTAGTAAATATATTTTCATGATCTGAATTTTAAATGGTTAAATCTAAGCGGATCTTCACGGGGTAAGAGTTTAGATCTTGATTTGCTAGCCTATGAAGGTACATTTTTTCAAGGAAGAAAAAAAGAATTTCGCTTTTTTAGTTTATATATTGTAAATTAAAGTCCGTTCTATTACTGTTTTATTCTCTCTTCTATCGGCAGCAACAATTTTTATAATATTTTGTCCGGAAGTTAGGAATGGCCTTGAATAGTTGTTAAGAGGGATAATATATCTCCCCTTCTTTTTGTTGTATTTAAGGAGGACCCAATTGCCATTTAGGTACGCTTTGTATTTTGATACACCAGACATGTTGTCGGAAATGGTCATTTCAAGTGTTGAATACTTCGAAATGTTTTGATTGTTTTTAAAATCTAATGGTTTGATGATTGGTGGGATTGAATCAATAACTAAAGTAAACTTGCCAAAATCTCTTACTTCAACTGTTATCCAGCCATTTTCATGATAGCCCCCTTGAAAGAAAGTACGTTGTTTATGATCAATAAGCGCTATTGCTAATTTTGATTTTGATAAGTGCTCAATTTCTGAAGGAATTTTTATTCGAATATTGTATCGAGCTTGAACCGGAATATTGTATTCAAATAGTTGATATACTTTACTTAAATAGGCTTTCAAAGAGTCGTGTGGTTTGGTGTTTATGATCGCTTCAATGGGCTCATAAAATGAATGCTTTTCTATGACAGCTTCAAATCCATCCAATTGAATGGTGTTTAGGCGATCAGGGTAATAGTATTTTTTAGATTCAAAGACATTTTTTAAGAAATTTTCACTCGTTTTTTCGATCTTAAATTTGAGTTGACTTTGGTTGCCATGTACATCCCTAACTGTCATTGAATATTCCCCAGCGGCTTTATTCCATTCAATTTTTCCATTGTTTAAAGGGTATATCGGTAATGGGTTAATAGAAGTTGTAAATTGTTTATGTATATGCTTTCTTTGATTTTTAAAGGCAAAATAATCTTGATGACTATTTAAAAACCTGTTAAAGTCAAAGTTCATATAATCAATTTTTTGCTGATGGATTACAGTTTTATTTTGCTTCAATTCTGTTTCATAAATCCCACAGGTATTATGAGCCCCATCTAGCTTGTCAATCGTATAGAGACCAATACCTAACATACTATTTTCTACAAGTATATTATTGATATTTATTGGGTTATTGTCATTAACAACATAAGTTGATCCCGATTTTTTAATCGAAAAATAGAGCGATTTGCCGGGGATCATAAAACCAGATTTTGTCAAAGCGTATAGTTTAATTCCTCTAATCTCTGGTGATTTACTGTCTTTGATTTTTTTTCTATAACAGTCAAAAAGTAAAGGGTTAATGGCGTGTTCGGTTATTGTTTCTCTAATTTCAAAGTGTAAATGAGGTGCGGTTGAACTCCCTGAATTTCCTGAATAGGCAATAATTTCACCTCGTTTAACAGGGAGTTTAAAATGGCTAATATCTTCATCTATGATGTACGTTTCATTTTTTCTTTGAATAGCATAGATAAGGGAATCAATCAATGGTGGAAAATCACTACAATGTGCATAGACACTTGTTAAACCGTTGTTATGTTTAATGTAAATCGCTTTTCCATAACCCCAAGGTGAAATCCGTATTCTTGAAATATAACCATCTTCAATAGAATATAATCTATAACCTTCAGTATTATTGGTTTTAATATCTAGTCCAGTATGGAAGTGATTAGACCTCATTTCACAAAAATTGCCTGCAAGAACCATTTCTATTTTAATTGGCATATGAAGATCCATGCCATAATTAATGTCCTTATTTTCAAAAGAAAAATTAAGGAAAGAATGTCCTAAAAAACAGATTAATAATGAGATGTGTTTCATATTTAAGTCGACTTGTTACAGTTTTTACAAAGCTAGCACCCTAAAATAAAAGTCACTCGACTTAGGCGGTTATATTTTCAAGAAAATGTTTTTAATAATTCCTTAGACTTTACTTTGATAATGAATTTTCAAATCGTATTTTTGTTTTTTAAAATTCGATTAAGAACTTATGTCAAATTCTAACGCCAAAGTTTTAGAAATAGAGCAAGGTGTCGACCAACTGGTTGACAAAATAGGCGTGTTATCAGACTTGGTAAAAGACCAAGAAGGAAGAATTAGTGTATTGATTGAACAACTTGGTGAAGCAACTCGGAATAGTGAGGAACTTGCAAAGTTAAATGCTGCACTTGAAACCAAATTACAAATGGATTCAACTGCTGTTTCTTCTGATGAGGAAGCTTCAGATCGATCAACGCATAATCATAAGATCAATGAATTGGTAAAGGAAATCAATACATGTATTTCTTTGCTTAATAAATAGAATATGGAAAAGGTATCTTTGAAGGTAATAATTGCTGGTAGAACATATCCTCTAACTATTAAAAAGGAAGAGGAGAATGCAATTTTACAAGCTGCTGAAAAGATCAACTCGAATATAAAAAAGCTGCAAAATAATTATGCAGTGAAGGATATGCAGGATCTATTAGCTATGACCACACTTCAATTTGCGGTTCAAGCAAATGAGCTTAAGTCCTCAGTGTCATCCATTGATTCTTTAGTTGAGCAAGATCTCGATCGGATTTTGGATAAAATTAAAACGCAGATAGATTAAAATTTCTGTGCAGTATGAATTTATCTTAAGGTCAGACATAAGATAAGGTTAAAACAAAATTAAATGGATACTACAAGTATAATTATGGGATCGAGTATTGGCATAATCGCAGGAGCAATTATTGCATTTATTCTCCAAAAGAGTGTATTAAAGTCTAAAGCAAATTCAATCTTAAAAGAAGCAGAGGTAGAAGGGGAAGCTTTAAAAAAAGATAAAATTCTTCAAGCGAAAGAGAAGTTTCTGCAATTAAAGGAAGGCCATGAAAACGCCGTTAGAAATCGTGAACAAAAAATTCAATCAATAGAGGATAAAGTTAGACATAAGGAAAAGGCGTTTAATCAGAAAATAGGTGAGCTCAATAGAAAAGAAAAAGATCTCGATAACCTTAAAAAAGATTTAATAGCCGAAAAGGAAGTTGTTTCTGGGAAACGAAATGAGATTGAAAAATTGCACGTAAAACAAGTTACTGAGCTGTCAAAAATTTCTGGATTGTCACCGGAAGAGGCAAAAACTGAAGTTAAGCAGGCTTTAATTGATGAGGCAAGAACTGACGCCATGGCTACAATTAAGAATATTGTAGAAGAGGCTAAAATTAATGCAAACAAAGAAGCAAAAAAGATAGTTGTACAGTCTATACAAAGGGTTGCGACTGAACAAGCCATAGAAAATTCAGTGTCAGTTTTTAATATTGATAGTGACGAATTAAAAGGTAGAATTATTGGCCGTGAAGGTCGAAATATTAGAGCACTAGAAGCAGCAACTGGTGTGGAGATTATTGTTGATGACACGCCAGAAGCTATCATTTTGTCATGCTTTGATTCGGTTAGAAGAGAGGTGGCGAGATTAGCGCTTCATCAATTAGTGTCAGATGGTAGAATCCATCCGGCTAGAATTGAGGATGTAGTGTCTAAGACCAAAAAATCACTTGAAGAAGAAATTATTGAAACAGGAAAAAGAACTTGTATTGATTTAGGTATTCACGGTTTGCATCCAGAATTAATCAGAATGGTAGGGCGAATGAAATACCGTTCATCTTATGGTCAAAATTTATTACAACATAGCCGTGAAGTTGCAAATCTTTGCGCAATTATGGCTGCAGAGTTAGGGCTGAATGTTAAGGTGGCTAAACGAGCTGGTTTATTACATGATATTGGAAAAGTGCCAGAAGATGAGCCAGAATTACCTCACGCTTTGCTTGGGATGAAACTCGCAGAGAAATACGGCGAAAAAGCTGATGTTTGTAATGCAATTGGCGCTCACCATGATGAAATTGAAATGACTACGCTTGTGTCTCCAATTATTCAAGTTTGTGATGCTGTCTCTGGTGCTAGACCAGGTGCTAGACGAGAAATAGCGGAATCGTATATAAAAAGAATTAAGGAGTTAGAGCACACGGCTCTTGGCTTTGATGGCGTGTTAAAATCGTATGCTATTCAAGCAGGTAGAGAATTAAGAGTATTAGTTGAAAGTGAAAAAGTATCTGATCAAAGAGCAGATGAATTATCTTTTATTATCTCTCAAAAAATACAAAACGAAATGACATATCCTGGGCAGGTTAGAGTAACTGTGATTCGGGAAAGAAGAGCTGTTCATATTGCAAAATAGTAATAACGTGTTTGAAATAATCTAATCAAAAATACTTAAGATAGGAGTTTTAAAATGTATACGTATTAGTTAACTTAAATGGTGAAAGTTTAATAGTATGAATCAAAAGTATCTGAATATAATACTCGCGTTATTAATCTATTTACCAACATGTGCATTCGTGCCGTTGTACCTTTATTTGGTGTTGATCGCGGTCTGTATTTACTTAAATTTAGGTTTTTTACAAAGATTTGCCTCTAATTTATTTAAAGGAAAAATTATTGATAAAAATTTTGCTTTCCTATTATTATTCGCTTTTATCACTTTTATTTATCGGATAGTAGATTTAGAAAATTGGGAATCGATAAAGGATATTTATAGTTTCGGATATTTATTTCCTTTTACATATATTATAGCAAGATCAATAAAAGGAAGAGAAGTAATATTAAAATACATACTATATTTTATTCTTATTGAAGTGGCTGTGTCTGTTATACAGTATGCTTTTGGTGTTAATACTTTTTATACATCCCTTAGAAGGTATAGAGTCTTCGAATCCTATGATATGCTATATTTTACGAGAACATTTGGTTTAGGTGCCAATTCATCTCTTTTATCTTTTAAATACATATTTGGACTAATATTGTTAGGTGTTATTAAACTCCCTCAGAGAACGTCTATTGTTTTTGAACTAGTTCTATTAATAGGCTCGATTATAACGTTTGGGAGAATTGCACTTATTGTGGTGTTTTTCTTTTTACTTTTAAGGTTAATAGATAGCATTTTCATAAAAAAGAATTTTAATCTTGTAAACCAAATCCCTTTTATCTTAATTGTATTGTTTTTTGCTGTCAATCCAACTTGGACCTATAATCAATTTACAAGAAATGATACTGTGGTATCATTAGGTAGAATTGATATTGATGAATTAGAAGAAAATGATATTCAAGACGGAGAAACAATTGCATTTACGCATGAATTTGGATTGAACAAGATTGATATGTCAGGAAGGAATGAAATTTGGAATACTTTTAGTACTTATATATCCGAGAATCCTCAATTTGGTAATAAAGGGAAAAAAGTGATGTTTGGTAGATACCATGCACATAATTCATTTCTTGAATTGTTAGCCTCATATGGGATTTACATGTTCTTATTTATGCTGTTTATTATTTTTAGAAACATGTCGATCAATAACTACGTCCTCATTTTTACCCTTGGATTATTATCTTTTGGTCAGTATTTAGTGTTTTGGGGCGTATCCATATTTGATATTCTATTTTATTATTTAATCTTTTTCTATAAAAAAGATGAAAATAAGTGAAATAATACAAAATATAGAGCAGAAATTTGATACCAAAGATCTTAAGTATAGAGAGGTAAATTTGTGGTTAGAATTTAGAAATAGATTTTTTTACAGTTTATCAATTGGAAAGGAATCGAATTTGGTAATAAATTCAGCATTGTATTTAACGGTCTTAAAATCTTTTTTTTATGGTTTTTTTTATTGGTTTAAAAGTTATGATTCTTGGGTTTTTAGTTCAAGTCTTTATAGGGTAAAGGTTGAAGACAAGTATTTTGATAAATTTTTTGATTATCCAGCAGAAAAATATGGTAAATCATTATTTATTGAGTTGTCAACAAAAGCACATTATCAGAGAAAAAATATTTATTCAAAATTTATTGTTTCTAGATCTCCACTAATCATTTTAGAAAAAATAATCTCGATTTTCATATCATTAAAGAAAGTTGATTTATCCATAATTCAAGACATCCAAGCTGAGTATGGTACCTCAATAAATCCTAGTTATTCTGCCAAAAAAATTATTTCACAATATAAAGTAATGAAAATTCTGTTGTTTTTTAAAAAAACACCTAAAACAGTCTTTATTGCACCAGCATATATGTCTTTTGGTTATGTTAAAGCTCTAAAAGAAAAAAAAGTTAAAGTAGTGGAAGTACAGCATGGTGTTATTAATCAAGAACACTTTGGATATAATTACTATGAAAGCTTTGATGCCAATTATTTTCCAGATTACCTTTTGACCTTCGGAGGGCAAGAAAAAGAAGTTTTTAATGAATTAAATACTTACATTAGTAAGGACAATATAATTCCAGTCGGCAGCTATTATATAGATTACATAATTAAAAATTATCAACCAACCATTGATGTCTCTGGCTATAGATTAGTATTTTCAGTTTCACTACAAGATTGTGTAATAGGCAATAAATTGATGTCATTTCTGGTAGCAATTTCTGAAACGAACAAGGATTGCCTATTTTTATTAAAACCAAGACGTACAGAAGTTTCAGTTTACAACGATAAATTTGAGTTTCCTTCAAATGTAATGTTTGTTGAAAATAAAGATGTTTATCAAGTTATATTGCATTCAGATTTCCATATCACTGCTTACTCATCATGTGCATTAGAAGCACCAGCAATGGGAGTTAAAAATATTTTGATTAATATTGACAATAAAGCGAAAGATTATTATTTCAATATACTAAATGAGGAAACAACACATTACCTCAATACCGAACAAGATTTTCAAGATTATATAAATAATGTAGTGGTGACTAAAAAAAGTGTGGTTAAAAGCGAACACAAAAAAATTCTAAAATCAAATTACCAGAATAATGTAGACGAATTTTTAGAAAAATTTCTCGAATAGATGAATAGGATAGCAAAAAAATCAGAAACAATAAGCGCTGGTCTGCTAGCCACAGTTATTTTTGTGCTACCCTTTAGTCATAAATATATTGCACCTCTTATTGGTTTTTGGGTTTTATCAACAATAGTTTCTATTATAGTTTCTAAACCGAAGCTTAAGCCAAATAACGCTTTAATTAGTTTAATTATTTTCTATATTCTACTAGTTGTAGGATTGTTATGGACTTCGAATATGAAGTCTGGCACCTTTGATTTGGAAGTTAAAATGTCTTTATTAATATTCCCTCTAATTTTTTTATATAAATCATATTCAATTAAACATATTAAGTGGATTTTGATTTCTTTTTTTATAGGGTTGTTGTTGAGTAGTTTTTATTTTCTTTTAGAGGCGTTCAGGAATTTTTTGGAAAATGGAAATGACTTTAACACTTTTTTATATGCTGATTTATCGTATAAAATTCATCCAACATACATGTCGCTTTATTATGCAACTGCGATTATAATAATGCTAATCGATTTAATTAAAAAGAGATTCCTAAAAAACAATTGGCTATATGTGATTCTAATTATTTACTTCTATTCTTATAATCTATTATTATTGTCTAAGGTTGGGATAGTAACAGTAACTCTACTAATATTTGTTTTTATAGTTTTTTGGTCTGTTCGTAATAGAAATATTATTTTGCCGTCTATTGCAGTTCTGGCACTTGTGGGAATCCTATTATTTTCATATAATCAATCGGCATTTATCCAGCATAGAATGGGAGAATTTGTTTACGGATTATCACCTGACCCTGGGAAAAAAAATAATGGTTCAACAGGAATAAGGCTGCAAATATGGCATCAAGGAATTGATTTAATAAAAGAAAAACCGTTATTTGGTTATGGAACGGGAGATGTTAAAGATGTCTTAATGAAGCGATATGATGAGGTGGGAATGACATCTGCTTACAACAAAAAATTAAATGCCCATAATCAATTTATCCAAGTCACAATATCTTTAGGTATTATGGGATTCTTGATTTTCGCTTTTGTTTTGATAGAGCCCATTTGGAGGGGACTAAAGCAAGATAATTTATTTATAGTTAGCTTTGTATTAATGTTTATTGCTTATGCACTTACTGAGTCAGTTCTTGAGAATCAGGCAGGAACAATATTTTTTGGATTCCTATTTAGTTTATTAAATCAAAACGCTTTTTTCACAAATGACAAGTCCTGATGTTAGTATAATTATTCCGTGCAGAAATGAAGAGAGATACATTTTTCAGTGTGTTGACTCTATTTTAAATCAAACCTATAATGGAAAAGTAGAGATCATTATAGTTGATGGCATGAGTGATGATGATACGTTATTAATTATTAGTGAATTAGCTAAGCGTCATGCGAACGTGAAATTAATATCAAACATTGAGAAAACAACCCCTCAAGCAATGAATTTAGGATTGAAGGCTGCTGTTTACGATTTAATTTTAAGAATTGATGCGCATGCAATTGCATTGCCTGATTTTATTCAAAAAAATGTCGATACGTTATTTGAATATGATGAGGTAATGTGTGCAGGAGGTAAAATCATTAATATCTATGAAAACAAAGTGTCCCATTCTATTGGTATGGCCATGTCGAGTGTATTTGGTGTAGGGAATGCCACTTTTAGAGTAGGGGGGGAGAAAAAATTTGTAGACACCCTGGCATTTGGTATATATCGAAGAGAGGTTTTTGATAAAATTGGTGACTTTGATGAAGATTTAGTTCGAAATCAAGATGACGAACTCAATTTTAGACTGACTAAAAACGGCTATAAAATTTTGTATAATCCGGAGATTCAAAGTGAATACTATGTCAGGGGATCAATACGAAAGTTGTACAAACAGTATTATCAATATGGCTATTGGAAGGTATATGTGAATAGAAAACACAAAACAGTTACTTCAATCCGACAGTTGATTCCTTTATTTTTTGTTTTAGGCTTGTTTCTGAGTGTGTTAACATCATTATTATTTCCATTGTTTTGGTATTTGCTACTATTTAGTATCACATTTTATGCTATCCTTGCCTTACTATTTGCGTACAAGTCAAGTGAGAAATTAAAAGAAATTTTAGGAGTAGCAAGGGTTTTTCCGGTCTTACATTTTAGTTATGGTTTAGGATATTTGGTAGGTATTTTTCACTTTCTAATTTTGGGTAAAAAACCATCAATGAAAAGTAAGGAGATTACTAGAGCGTAATAATTTCAAAAATTTGTAGTTTTACAAACATAAAAAATGTCACCTTTGATGTCAATTGTAGGCGGTTATTTAATTCCTTTGTATGCTATGAGTAATTTGAATATTTTAGTTGTAATACCTGCAAGAGGGGGATCAAAAGGTATACCAAGAAAAAATTTAAGATTACTTGGGTCCAAGCCATTATTGTATTATTCTATAAGCACAGCGTTAAGTTCTCAGTTTAACTTGGATGTTTTCGTATCGAGTGATGATGATGAAATTTTAAATACGGCGAAAAAATTTGGTGCTAAAATACACCAACGAAACCCAAATATAGCAGATGATAAAACAACTTTAGACCCGGTAATATACGATTGTTACTTATTTGCTAAATCAAAGGAAGAAAAGACCTACGATCTTATTATAACAATGCAGCCAACGTCACCTTTGTTAACTGTTAAGTCGTTAGATCAGGCAATAACTTCTATGATCGAGAATAGTCAAATTGATACTATTATTGCGGCAAAGGATGCCACACATTTATCATGGCGAAAGGATAAGGATGGTTTTAAACCCAATTATACTGAGCGATTAAATCGCCAATACTTAACACCTGAGTTTACAGAAACTGGTGCCTTTTTAATCACAAGACAATCAATTATTACTGAAAATAGTAGGATTGGTCCTAACGTCGATCTGGCAATTTTAGCGAATGGTGAAGAGATTGACATTGATACCTATGAGGATTGGAACTTATGTGAGTATTTTTTGAGAAGAAAACATGTTTTGTTTGTGGTGACAGGGAATACCAGAGTTGGCTTAGGGCACGTTTATAATACATTATTAATCGCAAATGACATCTTAAACCATAAGGTCACATTCTTAGTCGATAGTGAAAGTGAATTGGCTTTTAGCAGTATTAAAGCAAAGAATTATCCTGTAAAAATTCAAAGCGAAAATAATATTATTGATGACATTGATAAAATTTCCCCTGATGTTATTATAAATGATAGACTTGATACAGGAAAAGAATATGTAAGTAAACTTAAAGCTAAAAAATATAAGGTCATTAATTTTGAAGATTTAGGTGAAGGGAGCAAATCAGCAGATATTGTAATTAATGCCATTTATCCGGAAAAAGAATTCATTAAAGACCATTATTTTGGACAAGACTATTTTATATTAAGAGACGAGTTTATTTTATCTGGCACAAAGGAAGTGACAAAAAATGTGAGTTCAATACTGATTACTTTTGGAGGAGTGGACCCAAATAATTATACTAAAAAAGTAATAAAAACAATAAATAAATATTGTGAAGACAACAATATTGACATTAATGTTATTGCAGGGTTTGGATATGATAAATTTGACACCTTGGAGGCATATTCAAAAGTTAATATAGTCAAAAACGTCTCAAATATTTCAGATTATATGTTAACGGCTGATTTGATTTTTACTTCAGCTGGAAGAACTGTTTATGAAGTGGCAAGTATTGGAACGCCAACGATAGTTTTGGAACAAAATGAAAGAGAATCTACTCATTTTTTTGCAACAAACCAGTACGGATTTTCCAATTTAGGATTGGGCTATAATTTAAAAGACATAGATTTGGAGAATGAATTTTTAAGGCTAGTTAATTCATTTGAAACAAGACATAAAATGAGTGAATTAATGAAGTCTCAAGATTTAAAACAAGGAAGAACAAGGGTTCGGAAATTAATACAGGATGTAATACAAGACCAATGAAAATATTAGATTTATTGAATAATGGTGTTAACCCAAATGCACCAATTGTTAAACCTTATATGATAGCAGAGGTAGGTGTAAATCATGAAGGATCAATGCTAACCGCTAAAAGATTAGTTGACGAAGCAAAAGAGGGGGGAGCACATGCAGTGAAATTTCAGTCATACAAAGCAGAGACTTTAGCTTCAAAACATTCACCTGCATATTGGGATACTACCCAAGAACCAACAGAGTCTCAATTCAAACTTTTTAAAAAACATGATTCATTTTGGAAAGAAGAAATGCAAGAATTGAAAGATTATTGTGATGAAGTTGGGATCGAATTTATGAGTACGCCATTTGATGTCGAGTCAGCAGAATTTTTAAATGACATGATGGACGTATTTAAAATATCTTCATCTGACATTACAAATAAACCATTCATACAATATATCTGTAGCTTTGGTAAACCAATTATATTGTCAACTGGAGCAAGCGACCTTGAAGAAGTTCAAGATGCGGTGAATTGGATAAAACCCTTTAATGTACCATTAGCACTTTTACATTGCGTATTAAATTATCCGACACCTGACAAAAATGCTAATCTGGGAATGATCCATGGGTTAAAAAAAGAGTTTCCAGAGTATATTATTGGTTATTCTGACCATACCTTACCAAAGGACATGAAAGTGTGTGAAATGGCAACAATGTTAGGTTCTGTAATTATTGAAAAGCATTTCACTCATGATAAAACATTACCAGGAAATGATCACTATCATGCCATGGATAAAGAAGATTTAAAAGTTTTCAATTCTAATATTGAGGAAATGTTTACCATACTTGGAAACTTTAAAGTTGAAGCATTGGCAGATGAAGATAAAGCAAGGGAGCATGCTAGAAGAAGTTTGGTAGCTAAAAGAGATATTCCAAAAGGGAAAATTATTGATAAAGATGATTTAACATTTAAAAGGCCAGCTCATGGCATCAGCCCAAAGTTCATTGATGATGTTATAGGTAAAGTTGCTAAGGTTGATATAAATGAAGACGATATAATCGTAACAGATTTGATATGAAAGATCAATACGTCATTCTTACAGGGAGTAAAAACAATGCGGGAGATTATTTAATTAAGTTCCGAGCAAAGCAATTGTTTGCAAAATTAAGGCCTGATAGATCAATTATTGATATGAATGGTTGGGAAACAATGTCTCAAACTAATTTAGATATTGTAAACGATTCCAAAGCACTAATTCTAATGGGTGGGCCAGCTCTTGTTGAAGATATGGTGCCAAGAGTATACGGTCTTGCTGAGGTGTTAGATAAAATTAAGGTGCCTATTATTATGATGGGAATCGGATGGAAATCTCAAAAAGGAAATTGGGAAAATACGTACAATTATAAATTAAATCCTAAGTCATACGAATTGGTTAAGAAAGTAAATGATTCTGGTTACTTGTCAAGTGTTAGAGACTATCACACATTAAATGCGTTAAGGTTTAATGGTTTTGATAATATTTTAATGACAGGTTGTCCAGCTTATTACGATCAAAATCATATTAACACAGAATTTACACCAAACGAAATTAAAAAAGTAGCATTTTCTCTGGGGGTGTCATTCATTGAATCACCTTCAATGTTTAAGCTGATGAAGGAAAACATCTTAGCGTGTAAAAAGATGTTTTTTGATAAAGAATTTGAAGTCGTTTTTCACCATTCATTAAATAGAGAAAAATTTTCGAGTGCCTATAAATCCGCTTCACACCATGTTAAAGCACATAATAAATTTGCCGATTGGTTAGAAGAAAATAATATTAAATATTCAGATATTTCTGGAAGTGCTGAGAATTTAATGAATTATTATTCTAACGTTGATTTGCATATTGGCTACAGAGTACATGCACATATTTTTATGAACAGTATTGCACGAAAATCAATATTAATCAGTGAAGACGGCAGAGCTAAAGGCGTTAAAGGGGCAATCGGCGGAGTGGTGCTGGATGGCTATTTTAATTTTAAAGATGGCTTTGTTTCAAAAGTGTTCAACAGGCTGCTTTCGTCCTATGATCGGTTTGAGTCAAATCCATATTTAACCAAAGAATTATTAAAGGAAATTAAATATGAGGAAAGTATAGATTTTGCTAGATTTAAAAATTCAAGAAGTAGAATAGATGGTAATTATAAGATTATGAGTCAATTTTTAAAACAATTACCATGATTATTAAGATTTTAAAAAAGGTAAAAAACATTTTAATTCGGCTAAAATATAGTCGGAATAATACTTTAAGCTCAGTTTTTAGAATAGGTAAAAAAGTAACACTTAATAATTGTGAATTGAGCTATCATTCGAGAGTAGCAGAATATGCAACCTTGCAGCACACTGTTATTGGTGAGTATTCATCTATAGGCAGGTATGCCAAGATAGTTCATACTAAAATTGGTAAATTCTGTGCTATATCGTGGGATGTTACCATAAATGCGATCAGTCATCCACACACCAATTTATCAATCAGTGCATTTCCATATGTTCCTTATGTTGGAGATTTTGTAACAAAAAGAATTCAAAGACATTCGGAAGTGGTTATAAAGAATGATGTTTGGATAGGTGCGAATGTTGTAATAATGCCAAATATTACAATTGGCAATGGTGCAATTGTTGGCGCGGGCGCTGTGGTAACAAAGGATGTTCCTGATTATGCCATTGTTGGAGGTGTTCCAGCAAAAATAATTAAGTATAGGTTTTCTGAGGAGATAATTAAAGACCTTAAGAAATTAGAATGGTGGAATTGGGATAGAGAAATCATAAAAGAGAATATTCATTTATTTCAAAATGGAGTTACACCTGAAACTATTAATAAACTGAAGAAGATTGAAAGTAGTTAAAAATTCAATTATCTATTTAGGGGGCACAATATTAAATAAGGCTATTCCTTTTTTATTGTTACCAATTTTGACTGCTCATTTAGCAACGGATGAGTTTGGGATTATGTCGATTTATTTAATGATGATTAGCTTTTTTTCTGCATTTATAGGTATGGCCATACATACTAATGTGGCTAAGAATTTTTTTAAATATGCTAAGGAACAACTATCAATTATGATAGGGAATATCATATTAGTTCTTCTTTCGACTACCATTTTTTACTTCCTTATATCATTAGTGCTGTCGTTTTGTTACACAGAATTATTTTCGGTTCCTTCAATCTGGGTTTTAATTATCCCAATAATTAGTTTCATGCAGATGATAACGTCTATCAATCTTACAATTTTAAGAAATGAAGGTAAAGCCATGTTGTATGGTGTATTTGAAATAGTGAATACCTTAATTAATATAGGAGTTGCATTAATCGTATTGTTATATTTTGATATGGGTTGGATTTCAAGACCAATTGGAATCATTTCAGCCTTTTCAATTTTCGGTATATTTTCTATTCTATACATGAATAAAAATGGGTACATAAGATTGAAATATAATCGAGATGAAACAAAAAAAATATTGAATCTCTCAGTTCCACTTATTCCACATGTAGTTGGTGCAATTATTATTGGATTAAGTGACCGTTTCTTTATTGAGGAAATGATTAGTATTGAAATGGTAGGGATCTACTCAGTTGGATATATGTTTGGACAGGTAGTCATGATATTTACGGAAGCATTTATTATGGCATGGTCACCTTGGTTTTATAAAATGCTTTCAGAACCATCTGAGAGTAAAAAGCGCATAATAGTAAAATACAGTTATTTGTATATTGTTGGGGTTTTTGCAATTGCAATATTGATCTCTGTTTTCGCAAAATTAATCATTCCGTATTTTGTAGATGAACAATATCATGGGTCAGTGGAGTATGTATTCTGGATTGCAATAGGTTATGCTATTCATGGGGTTTATAAAATATTTTTCCCCTATATAGTGCATGTCAGTAAAACTGCTTTTTTAGGTATTAGCACAATGGTTGCTGCCATTCTAAATCTAATATTTAATTATTTTTTAATTGCCAAATATGGCGCCATTGGGGCAGCTTATGCTACTGCAATTGCTTTTTTGGTTAGTGCAATTCTAGTTATTTGGTATCAGAATAAGCATTATAAAATGCCTTGGCTAAAGTTATAGAGTTATTCTATTTCTTATTAAATTGGAATATGTCAAGCCAAACCTAATTTCAAAGTTTGCATCTGTCATTCTTTCTTCGAGTGACACGTTTATATCGTCTTATTACTAAACTCAATTAATGAAAATTAATCGTATTTTTGCCACACAAAGATTATTATGATACCATTTTCACCGCCACATATTGACCAGAAAATTGTTGATGAAGTTTCAAAGGCATTACTTTCTGGATGGATCACCACCGGACCAAGAACCAAGCAATTTGAAAATGAGCTAACTGAATATATTGGGTGTAAAAAAACGATTTGTTTAAGTTCGGCCACAGCAGGTTTAGAACTAATTTTAAGATGGTATGGTGTAAAAGCTGGTGACGAAGTGATTGTGCCAGCATATACCTATTGTGCTTCTGCAAATGTGATTATGCATTGTGGCGCTAAACCAGTTATGGTAGATTGTAATGCTAAGGATTTTAATGCTTCCGTTGAAGCTATTCGAGCAGCAATAACCTCAAAAACAAAAGTGATTATTCCAGTTGATATCTCAGGTTATCCAGCCGATTATGACCAGATTAATGCGTTAGTTCATGAACCAAGAATCATCAATCAGTTTGTTCCCGAGACAAAGGAACAAGAACAGCTGGGGCGTATTCTAGTAATGGCTGATGCAGCCCATAGTATTGGGGCAACAATGAACGGGAAGCAATCGGGTAATCTAACAGATATTTCGGTATTTTCTTTTCATGCAGTTAAAAACTTGACTACCGCAGAAGGCGGTGCAATATGTTTAAACCTACCTGAACCATTTAACTGTGAAAAAATTTATAATGATTTAAATCGGATGTCATTGCATGGTCAGTCAAAAGACGCCTTGGCAAAAACCCAAATAGGCAATTGGAAGTATGATGTAATTGAACCAGGATATAAGTGCAATATGACTGATATTCAAGCAGCAATTGGGCTGGTAGAATTAAACAGATATGAATCTAATCTTACCAGAAGAAAAGAAATTTTCAAACAATATGTAGACGGATTTCGAAGTAAGGATTGGGCTATTATACCACCCTACAAAAGTGAGGGTAAAGAATCCTCATATCATCTTTTTTTATTAAGAATTGAAGGAATAAAGGAGTCAAAAAGAGACGCCATCATGCAACAAATTTTTGAGGCAGGTGTTTCTGTTAATGTCCACTTTCAGCCACTGCCATTATTAACAGCATACAAAAGTCAAGGATATATTATGAGTGATTATCCTGAGGCCTGGTCAAAATATGAAAATGAAATTACCTTACCAGTTTATTTTGATTTGACAGATGATCAGGTAAAAACAATAATTTCAGTAGTTATTAATTCAATTGAGAAGGTTACAAGATGAAAATTTTAACCGTCATAGGTGCCAGACCTCAATTTGTAAAAGCAGCAGCATTAAGTAGGGCGTTTAGTGAGTATGATAATATTGAAGAAGTGATTGTACATACTGGACAGCATTTTGACAAAAATATGAGTGGGATCTTCTTTGAAGAAATGGAAATTCCAAAGCCTAAATATAACTTGGAAATTAATAATTTAGATCATGGAGCAATGACTGGTCGAATGTTAGAAGGCATTGAACGAATCCTTATAGAAGAATCACCTGATGTCCTGTTAGTTTATGGTGATACCAATTCAACAATTGCAGGAGCGTTGGCAGCAAAAAAGCTGCATATAAAAGTGGCACATGTTGAAGCAGGATTAAGAAGTTTTAACATGAAAATGCCGGAGGAAGTTAATCGGATATTAACTGATCGGATATCTGATTTTCTACTTTGCCCAACCACCACGGCAATTAATAATTTGCAATTAGAGGGATTTGATAATATTGATTGTAAGATTGAAAAGACAGGTGATGTTATGCAGGATGCTGCCAATTTTTATGCTCTTAAGTCAGAAGAAAAGTCGTCTATTGTAGGTGAGATTGGATTAGGGAAATATATTTTAACCACGCTCCACAGAGCTGAAAATACAGATGATGAGTCTAGGTTAACCCGAATAGTAGAAGCCTTAAATGAAATTCATTCTAATATTTGCCCGATAGTATTACCACTTCACCCGCGAACAAAGACGAAATTAGAAGCTCTGGATATTAAACTAAAGGTAAAGCTTATTAATCCGGTTGGGTATTTTGATATGATTGAACTAATTAAAAATTCCGAACTAGTGATGACCGATAGTGGTGGGCTGCAAAAAGAGGCTTTCTTTTTTGCTAAAAATTGTGTGACTATGCGCGATCAAACAGAATGGGTTGAGTTAATTGAGGCGAATGTTAATGTTTTAGTTGGAGCAAATAAACAATTGATTATTGAACAGGTTGAAGTAATGCTAAATACGGATTCTGATTTTAGTCTTAATTTGTATGGGAACGGACAAGCTTCTGAAAACATAGTTAAATTTCTTTTAGATAATTTCTGATGTACTCAATTTTAAAACGAATATTTGATGTAGTTCTTTCAGTAATAGTTTTACTCGTGTTATCACCATTATTTATAATTATTGCAATTTTAATCGTTGTTGACAGCCGAGGAGGTGTATTTTACAAACAAATTAGAGTTGGAAAAGATGGAACAGAATTTGGGCTTTTGAAATTCAGATCAATGACAACAGATTCTGATAAAGCAAGCCAAATTACAATTGGCAATGATTCCAGAATCACCAAAGTAGGCCATTTTATAAGAAAGTATAAAATTGATGAGTTTCCTCAGCTAATAAATATTATCATTGGAGATATGAGTGTTGTTGGTCCACGGCCTGAAGTACCCAAATACGTTAAAATGTATGACGTTTCTCAACGTCTTGTTTTGCAAGTGAAACCTGGTTTAACTGATTTTGCCACAGTTGAGTATTTTGATGAACAACGGCTGTTAGGAGAATCAGAAAGTCCACATGAAACTTATATTAAAGAGATTATGCCTGCAAAATTGGAGTTGAATAAGAAATATATTGTTGAGCGAAGTTTTGGTACAGATCTAAAAATTATCATGCAAACAATCCTAAAAATAGTTAGGTAATCTTCCATAAATTGTACTAGGTAAAGGAAAAATCACTAAGTTTGTAGATTAGGTAATTATTACAATAAGGCTTGTTAAGCTGAAAACTTTGTTTAAACCTATGGTTCTTTAATGATGTGGTCATAAGCTAATAAAATGCTTTTCAAAAATAAAGCTATGCAGGCATAATTCAATTGTAAAAATTGTACGGGAAGTGATTTTATTGTTAAATTTTGAGAATATTGTTAATAACAAATATGAAACGAAATGTAAGTTACACCGTATTAAATGGACGAAAGAGTGAAACACTATAAAACCAATAATTAATAAAATTCTAAAAAGAAACGGCAACTTGTTTTGACATAGTCTTCAATTATGAAAAAAATTAATCTTATAATTTTTTTGCTTATTTTTTGCTTTAAAGCTGGCTCTCAGTGCCCAATAATTGTGCCTACTGTAAACGATACTTGTATTATTGGTTCTTCTTCGGTTACGCTCACGGCTTCTGGATCTTCAGGCAATTATGCTTGGTATGATGCATTGGTTGGAGGTAATTTTTTAGCGAGTGGAACGAGTTATACTACACCGGTCATTAGCTCAAATACTAATTTTTATGTTGCTGCACAGGGAGATAATGGCGGATTAGACTTTGATGGTATCAATGATCGTGTAGCTATTCAGACTTTTAACTATAATTCTTCTGGAATCCAAGAGGTAACAGTTGAAGCTTGGGTAAAAACAACAAAAACAGGAGGACAAATTATTTCTTCATATGATAGAAGTGATTATTGGCGCTTGGGCATTGGGAGTACCGGTTCAAGTTCAGGGAAAGTTTCATGGAGTTTACTTACAAATTCTGGGATTTTGGACTTTGGGGGATCTATTTCAGTTAATGATGGTGTTTGGCATCATGTTGCTGGTGTTTATGATAATGGTTTAGCTTCAATTTATGTGGATGGGGTTTTAGATGCAACTGCAAATTTGGGAACCACTTTTGGGTCAGGTAATACACGGTATGGTTATTTAGCCATAGGCTCTGAGGCTACAGGACCCAGTGGTAGTACTGGCCCCAGTCAGAGGTTTCAAGGTCAAATGGATGAATTCAGGATCTGGAATATTGCCAAAAGTCAGACAGACATTCAGAATAGTATGAACATATGTTTAATTGGAAATGAACCAAACTTGGAATTATATTATCAATTTGAAGATGGCACAGGGTCCGGAACGGTAACGGATGTAGCAATTGGAAATACGGGTAATTTACTCAGTATGTCTACAGCAACAGATTGGATTATTGTGGATTATGATTATTCATGTCCTTCATGCGAAAGTGCAAGAGATCAATCATTTGTTCAGGTTAGTATGACGGGGAGTTTAAGTATTAGTGGCAATGATAATTCAGCGTGCACAGGGAGTAACCTTGTTTTAGATGCTGGGTCTGGTTTCGGATCCTATTTATGGAATACAGGCGAAACTACCCAGACTATTTCCGCTAATTCTTCAGGTATGTATTATGTTGGTGTTGTAACTGGAGTGTGCTCTGCTACTGATTCAGTTACTGTTGAGTTAGGTGGGCATTCAGCTCAAAATAATCTTGATTTTGATGGTACTAATGATTATGCTGCAATTACCAACTTTTTCTACAACTCATCAACCATCACTGAACTTAGTGTTGAAGCTTGGGTTAAAACAAGTAATTCAGGAAATCAGATTATTGCTTCGTTTGATAGAAGCGATTATTGGCGTCTTGGAATTAACGGTGATGGGGCTGCTGCAGGAAGAGTTGCATGGAATTTAAACACGTCTGGAGGCATTCTTGACATGGGTAGTGTAACCAGAGTAGATGACGGCAATTGGCACCATGTTGCGGGTACATATGACAACGGATTGGCTTCAATTTATATTGACGGAGAATTAGACATTTCGCTAACCATGGGAACAACTATTGGCAGTGGAAATACTCGATTCGGATTTGTAGGTGTTGGATCTGAGGCATCAACATATAATGGCCCAAGAGGCCCAAGCTACTATTTTAATGGTGAAATAGATGAATTACGTGTTTGGAATAAATCTTTAACTGAAGTAGAAATTAAATCACGAATGTGTCAATCCTTTTCTTATGCTTTGACTGATTTGGATTTCATGTTAAATTTTAATGAAGGCACAGGACTTACAACATTCGATCCAAGTTCAACCGTGACAGCTATTTTAAAAAATACAGTACCAACTATTTGGACGGTCAGTTCTGCTCCACTGGGAGATACCAGTGCTTATGTATACCCACTCGTAAACTGGGCAGGTGAAACCGTTTCATTAACTTCTTGTAGTGGAGATGAGATCACTGTTTCTAATGTGACAGGAGGAGGGACCTTAGAAGGAATACATGTTTATGTTGTTGAGGATGATCCTAATATAATTGCAGGAATGACTGAACTAACAAACTTTAACCATTACTTTGGTGTTTTTCAAATTGACGGCGGAAACTCCCCTTTTGACGTTGAATATAACTATGCCAATCACCCTCTGGTTGGTCCAAGTAATGAACCAAGTATCACACTTGTAAAAAGAAACACTAATGCATCAACCCTTTGGACTCCAACCTCAGCAGTTTTAGATGTACCACAGCAAAAACTTAACGCATCTAGTTTAGGGACCAAAGAGTTTATTCTTGACTCAAAAGAATTCATTTGGACCGGTGCAGTAGATACAGATTGGAACACTGCTGGAAACTGGACGCCAACTACCGTTCCGCCAACATTTGCTAATATTCGTGTTCCAAACGTGACAAACCAACCAATTTTAGATATGGATAGGACTATAACTGATTTAAGTATTGGTATTAATTCTACTGTTGATTTAGCAGGATTACAATTAAGTATGATGGGTAATTTAACGCACGACGGTCTCATATTATCTAATGGGGGAACTTTACATTTTAACGGTGTGGGTACATTACAACAAATTGATGGAAATGTCCCAATGACAATCGATAATATGATTGTGGACAATCCTGATGATGTAATCAATGTGGATAGAAATGTGTCAATAACCAATACTTTAACAGTATTACAAGGTTATTTTATAACAAACGACAGTTTGACGTTAGTGTCAAATGCATCTGGAACTGCCAGAATTGATGAAATTTTAGGGGATGGAATTCAGGGAGAGATATCAATGGAACGTTATATTGACGCTGGCGACACCTACTACAGGTTCTTCTCCTCGGCAGTGCAAGGTGCAACAATAGCTGATTATAATGATGATTTTACAACTTCTGGTTACAGTGGAAGTTTGTTTCCAAATTTTCCTTTTACCTCCATTTATACTTATGATGAGGGCAATGATTATGTAGGGGTTTCAAATGCTAATCAAATCATAAATGTAGGTGAAGGTCTTATTGTGTGGAGTGGAGATACCATAACGGGGACTGATCCCTTTGTGGTTGATTTAAGAGGTGTCCCTAACCAAGGGGATATAATCATGCCAGTAAGTTATACAACAGGAGATGGGTGGAATTTAGTTGGAAATCCTTATGCTTCTACAATAGATTGGGATTCACCAAATTGGAATAAAAATAGAATATCAGATGCTATTTATATTTTAAATCCAGATACTGAACAGTATGCAACATATATTAATGGAGCAAGTACACTAGGCGGATCTCCCTTAATTGCGTCTCAACAGGCATTTTGGGTTGTAGCTACCACAGGTACAGGAAGCCCTTTGCTCGAAGCAACTGAAAGTATTAAATCTACGGTTGATCAGGCCTTCTTTAAAGCAGGTGGCGGTATAAGTCCAGGTATGCACATTACAATTCAAGGGTTTAATAAACATGATGAATGTGTAATGAGACATGTTGCTGAGGCAACTGATGAATTTGATGATAATTTTGATGCCTATAAAAGATTCAGTAATTGGGATGATTATCCACATATTTCATTACTCAATACGGAATTAATTGATCTTACCATTCATTCATTTAATAAGGCCTACCAAGAATGGTCTATTCCATTAAGAACAATCGTATTTGAAAGTGGGGACTATGACATATTATTTACTGATGTTGATGAACTTAATGTGCCATGTTTGAAGCTAGAAGATATGTATACAGGACAACTTTATGTTGTTGAAGATGGTGTTCCTTTAACGTTCGCCATGTCTGATACCAGTATAGCACCAAGGTTTATTTTACATGTTGGCAAAGATTATGACATTGTCAGTGAGTCTGTTAGTTGCTTTGAAGGAGAGGATGGTAGTATTACAGTTGAATTCGATCAAGTCGATAATGGGAATGCATTTATGTTGACTGGTTCATCTGGTTCAACTCAAAACGGTGTGATTTCTAACAGTCAAATTATTGTTAACCAGTTAACTCCGGGAGCATATAACTTGACAGTTAATGGGTTAAATAATTTATGTCAAATCAATACATTTTCAATACAAATCGACCAACCTTTACCTTTGGATGTTACGGCAATCATTAGTGATGAAGTTAATGGAAATGATGGTCAAATTGAAATTGCTATCAATGGTGGTACACCACCTTATACATATAATTGGCAGTGGGGCGCCACAACAAATGTAGATGCCGCACCCATTGAAACATTAATTTTTGAAAACTTGCCCTCAGGATCATATCAGTTAACTGTTTCTGATTATAATGGTTGCCAGTGGTTTGAAACCTTTATGGTTAATAATGTACTTGGAACGAATGAATTCTTGACTGCAAACTCAGAACCCGTATTTTTCTATAATGCTAGCGAAAAGATAATCTATATGGATGGCAGATTAGAAGGGAATTGGGAGTTGTATAGTATTACTGGACAGTTTATTAAAAGCGTATTTGTAAATTCAGGTCAAAATCAATATGTTTATAAAGTTCCAGAACAGTTGCCTGCTGGTGTCTACTTTATCAAATTTGAAGGTGCAATTTTTCGATTTGTTTACTAAGAATTGTTAAAGGACTCTTAAGGGCTAAGCAGTAAAATGAATTTTTCCGTACATTTAGAAGAAAACTACGGAAAATGAAATCTAGATTTACACTTTGCATGTTGCTAATTTGGTCAGCATTGTCTTTTACCCAAACGGATCATGACCAAAAGATTAAGTCTAAAATAAAAGAAGTTACCGTTTTTTTAACTGGTGGTGAAATTTCAAGAGAAGCAGAAGTTAATTTAAAAGAGGGACGAAATAAGCTTATTTATACTGGTATAAGTACTGTTATTGATAAAAAAAGTATCCAGTTTGTAGCACCTGAAGGGGTTAATTTAATATCCGTTAGTACAGAGTTAGATTATTTAAATCTGGCTGAACAGGAACCTAGAATAAAGACATTAGAAGATTCGTTAACGCTACATAAATTATTAAAAATTGACCTTACCAATGAAAGAGAGGCTTTTCAAGCTGAAATGAATTTATTACGATCAAATATTTCGATTAAAGGATCACAACAAAATTTATCAGCAGAAGAGTTGAGGACAATGGCAGAATATTACCGTAGCAGAATCATGTCGCTAAATAAAATCATTTCTGAATATGATAGGAATATCTCATCAGAAAATCAGAAAATAGTTAAAGTTAATCAGCAGCTTTCGGAGTTAAATTATGTTGAAATGACACACAGTAATCAGGTGATTGTTCTTGTGGATGTCGATAAGAATATAAAGGTGCCAACTCAACTCAAATATGTAATATCCAACTGTGGATGGCAGCCAAATTATGATCTGTCTGCACAAAATTTATCCGATCCAATTTTAATAAAATACAAAGCAAAGGTGTTTAATAATACCGGAAATAATTGGTCAGATGTTAAACTTACCCTTTCTACTGCAAACCCTGTTTTGTCTGCAAGTGCACCAGTATTAGATGCATGGTTTTTAAATGGCAGAAATGTAAATAAATCATTTAAAGCAAAACAAACTGTTTTAGTACCAGATAATCAAGGGTACCTTCAATATGAATGGAATGCTAGTGTTCCACAAATAAGCCAGAATGTACAAGGCGTTGTTGGAGGTTTAGGAACTGGAGCTAAAGGAACACAGTCGCCTGTCAAATTTGCGAGTATTGATGTACCACAGATCAGTACTGAATTTGAAATCAAGAAAAAATATTCTATTCCAACAGATTCTAAACCTTATTTAGTGGAAATCAGTGAACATCAATTACCAGCTTCTTTTTCTCACAAGGCTGTTCCAAAACTGGATAAAGGCGCATTTCTGTTAGCGAATATAGTTGGATGGGAAAAATTCGGCCTTATTTCTGGTCCAACAAATGTGTATTACGCTGGAACCTACGTTGGACAATCTTATATTGATACACGGAATGTTGAAGATACATTAAGGCTCTCGTTTGGAAGAGACAGTAAGGTGTTAATTGAAAGAAAGTTATTAGAGGAGTACAGTGATAAAAAGATCATAGGTTCAAATAAAAAGGATACTTATACTTATGAGATTGTAATCAAAAACAATTTAAATATCAATTTGGTTATGGATTTGTTTGACCAAATTCCAATCTCTCAAGATAGTGATATCTCAATTAGTGTTGACGAAGTTTCGAATGCTCTAAGAAATGAAGAAACAGGTATTTTAATTTGGAAGGTTAATTTAAAGCCGGGAGAGGTAGCACAGTATAAAATAACCTTTACTATCAAATATCCGGAACATAAAAACATTTCAGTTAAGTCATACAGAACAATATCTTGCCCAAGTTTTTAACCCGACTGACTTAAATCAGTTTTTTAGTTGACAACTGGGTTAGTCAGATTAAAATTATCCGCATAATTTTGATTTAACTATTCAAAGAAGATACATGAAAACGATTTTAGTACCAACGGATTTTTCAGCCAATGCTAATAAGGCTTTAGAGTACGCCAGTAAATTAGCGCTAGATATCAATGCCAAATTGGTGGTGATGAATTCCTATCAAATTCCGTCTGGAACTTCAAACGTGATGATCAATTTTGCTGATATTTTGGAAAAAGATTCTAAAGAAGAATTGAATAAAAATTTAAAATTATTTCAAGAAAAACCAGAGTTTGCTGGTCTAGAGTATTTGCCGTTTAGTTGTTATGGTTACATTACTGAGGCAATAAAGATGGCAACACAGCAATATGAAATTGATTTGATTGTAATGGGTACAACTGGTGCTAGTGGTATAAGAAATAAATTTTTCGGCAGCAATACGGTTGATGCAATTCGTCACGTAGAACTGCCAATTTTTGTGGTTCCTCTAGAGGCAGAATATCAGCCACTTCGGAATTTGATTCTAGCTTCAGATCAGGATCAAAGCATTAAGAACGCCGTTAACTTTTTGTTAACAATTGTAGATATGAATACAACAAAACTCGATATTGTTTCTGTTGTTGATTCTAAAGGTCAAATTGACTTTGAGGAATCTATTTTAAATGAAGGTATTAGAAATATAGATTATCAGGTTCATCAAGTAGTGAATTCTAATGTTGTAGATGGAATTTTAGATTACACCTCAAAGAACGAATCTGATTTGGTGGTTTTATTGCGTAAATCATATTCATTTATTGAACGAATAATGCACATAAGCGTCACAAAAAAAATGGCTTTACATAGTAAGAAACCGCTATTATTATTTAAGCCCAAAATTTAGACCTTTACAGCTGACTTGACAAGATTATTGGCAACCAAGTATTGAGCAATTTGAACCGCATTTGTTGCAGCGCCTTTTCTAATGTTATCAGTGACAATCCACATATTTACAGAGTTGGGTTGGCTATGGTCTTCCCTTATTCTGCCAACAAATACATCATTTTTACCTCTAGCGTAAATAGGCATTGGATAAGTATTGGTGTCAGGATTATCTTTTAAAACAATACCATCAGTGTCATGCAAAATACTTCTAATTTCTGACACATTTGGCTTGTTAATGAATTCAATATTAACTGATTCAGAATGTCCGCCTACAACTGGAACCCGAACCGCTGTTGCAGTAACTGAAATAGTCTCATCAATGATTTTTTTGGTTTCATTAGATAACTTCATTTCCTCTTTGGTGTATCCATTTTCAGTAAAATCATCACAATGAGGAAGACAATTTTGGTGAATAGGATAGGGGTAAACCATATTGTTTGATTTCCCAACCATTTCATCCTCCAATTGTTGAACCGCTTTAACTCCAGTACCCGTAATGGACTGATAAGTTGAAACAACAACTCTTTTTATACCATATTGTTTGTGTAATGGTGCTAAAGTCATCACTAATTGAATAGTAGAACAGTTTGGGTTTGCAATAATTTTATCATCAGCTGTTAGTAAATGCGCATTGATTTCTGGTACTACTAATCGCTTATTTGGATCCATTCTCCAAGCACTAGAATTGTCAATAACTGTAGTCCCAATCGCTGCAAATTTTGGGGCCCATTCTAACGAAATAGTTCCGCCTGCGGAAAATATAGCTATGTCAGGTGTCATACCTATTGCATCTTTTAATCCAACCACTGAATAAGTTTTTTGATTGAAGTTTACCTTTGATCCAACTGATCGTTGAGAAGCAACTGGTATAAATTCGTCTACTGGAAATTTAAACTCCTCTAACACCTTAATCATCTCTTGTCCAACCATTCCAGTGACACCTACAACTGCTAATTTCATAATTTTATAATGTTTTCAGACAACAAAATTAGTATATTTACAATATACAAAAATCTTTATGAGATTAATTTTAACATGTCTTTTATTATTTGTCAAAGGATTAACATTTTCCCAGCTGTCTGAAGATTTTTCGGATGGAGATTTTTCAAATAATCCAGCTTGGCAAGGCATGACTCAGAATTTTGAAATTGATCTCAGTAATACATTACATCTACTTGCACCTTCTATTTCAGACACCTCTTATTTATCGACTAGTTCTGTTTTATTAAATGATGTCTCATGGGAGTTTAAAGTAGACCTAGATTTTGGTACATCTAGTTCTAATTTGGCAAGAGTATATTTAGTAGCCGATCAAAGTAATTTAAAACAAACCTTAAATGGTTATTTTATCCAAATTGGTGGTTCAGATGATGAAGTGAGTTTGTTTCGTCAGGATGGTCAGGTTGTTCAGAAAATCATTGATGGTTCAGATGGATTCGTTGGGTCTAATCCAGTAAGCGTTAAAGTTAATGTAACAAGGACATTTGGTGGAGACTGGGAAGTGTTAGCCGACAATACAGGAGGAACAAATTATACTAGCCAAGGATCAATTAACGACAATACTTACAGTACAACTAACTATTTCGGAGTATTCTGCAAGTATACGGCTACCCGGTCCGATAAATTTTATTTTGATGATTTTCTAATAGAAACTATTGGCGGTATTGATACCATTGCACCTCAGATTACTAGTATTGATGTCATAGATGATCATACCTTGTATTTATGGTTTACGGAGGGTCTTGACACTTCTTCTGCAGAAGTAGAATCAAATTACAATGCAGATCAAGGATTAGGAGAACCTTCAAACGCAGAATTAATTGCAGGGAGTCCGAACGGCATTAAATTGTCATATGCAAGCAATTTTCAAAACCAGGTAGACTATCAATTATCGGTTCAAAATATTGAAGATGATTCTGGTAATATAATGTTACCAACAACGATTCACTTTATTTACAATCAACCTTTCATTGCTGCATATAGAGATATTCGAATAAGTGAAATCATGGCAGATCCAACCCCAATTGTAAATCTACCTGACGGAGAATATATCGAATTGTATAATCAAACAGAAACTATAATTAATTTGAATGGTTGGTCACTATCAGATGAGTCAAGTACAGTAACACTCCCTGAAGTTCTAATTCCACCAAACACTTATTTCTTATTGGCGCAAACTGGTGTGGGATCACAATATGGATTATTTAATGTGTTAGAAATAAATTTGCCTCAATTTAATAATGGAGGAGATGCCGCAGTGATAAAAGATGGGACTGGGGAATTGATTGATTCCATTTATTACTCGTCAGATTGGTACAAAGATCCATTGAAAAGTGATGGAGGATGGAGTTTAGAATTGAAAAATCTGAATTCTGATTGTAATGGAATTTCAAATTGGACAGCTTCAATTAATACTAATGGCGGAACACCTGGCTTTGAAAATTCAGTTGAGGATCAAAATGAAGATTTAATAGAACCAAAGGTAATAAACACATTTTTGGATTCTGATTCGATAGTTCATGTTTTGTTTGATGAAGGCATATCAAATGGTGATATTCAAGTTTCACCAAATGTTAGTTTTGACTATGCCATAACCAATGAAAATGAATTGGTTATTACTTTTAGTGGATTATCAGGAGGAATATTCTATGACCTGGAAATATCTGGTTATGAAGACTGCTCAGGCAATGTCATTGAACCATTTAAATTTACTTTTGGAATGCCTGAAATACCTGAACAAGGAGATATTATTATTAATGAACTTTTGTTTAATCCCGTTTCTAATGGCTCAGATTATGTCGAATTGGTGAATGTGTCAAATAAAATATTAGCCCTTTCAGATTTCAGTTTAGCAAATATTGAAGATGGTGTTATCGATAATATTAAACCTTTGTCTGAAAAACAAGTATTATTTTTCCCAAATCAATATCTAGTATTTACAAAAGATTCATCAGATGTAATTACCAATTTCCCTCAGTATAAAGTTGGACAGTTTATTCAAACCGATTTACCATCATACAATAATGATTCTGGTACGGTTATCCTGCAAGGACCAGACGAATTAATTCTAGATCAGTTTTCATACATTGAGGATTTTCACTTTAAACTCATTGATGATTTAAATGGTAAAGCGCTCGAAAGATTATCTTTTACTGAACCAACTAATTTGGTGGATAATTGGCATACTGCTAGTGAACAAATTGGATGGGGAACACCTGGCTATCAAAATTCACAAATCAGTCAACCATTTATTAATGGAGAAATTGTACTTAGTCAGGCCATTTTTTCTCCTAATAATGATGGTTATCAGGATGTATTGGAAATAAACTACACTTTAGAAGGTCCAGATAACGTAATGGATATTGTAATTTACAATTCCAATGGAATTCCAATTAGAGAGCTGAAAGATAATTTTTATCCAGGAATAAATGGGATAATTACTTGGGATGGCATTGATGATCAGGGAACCAAAGCGAATATTGGGACATATATTATTGCGATAACAATTTTTGATTTAGAAGGTCATATTCAAGAGCATAAATTAGTTGGTGTGCTAGCAGGACAATTATAGAACTTCTTGTTCATCTTTCTCAATAAGTCTTTTACTCAAGAATTTAGAAATTGGCTTATAATTGCTTAGAACCAGAAAACCAATAACAATGTACAATATGCTGATCATCCAGTTGTAAAGATTAAAATCTGAGAAATTTCCTGCATAATCATACAAGATTTCACCCTGTTGTTCATTTTGACTTGTAATAAACCATAATACAGACTCTGCTATGAAAGAAGGAATGTAATTCATTAATGTAAATAGGGAAATAATAATTAGAGCTAATCTCAATAAAATTTGTTCGGAAGGGATATTCAAGTTTAGTTGTTTTTCAAATCCTTGGTCTAATCTTAATCGACCAATGATGGTCTCGCTATTAATGATTAACAATAATGATAGAGCAATTGAAATACCTGATATAAGAATTATTTGAACTACAGTGACAAAACCATAGTAAAAATCAAACGCTGTTAAAAGACGTGGTAGAATAGCGAAAAGGTTAAAAATTAAAAAGGATATTGCCAAAAGCTTAATGGCAAGTCTAAAAATGTCTCTGTATTGCATCTATTATAATTTAATCAAATTATATACAATATAGTTTAATTTTTAATAGGTTGACTAAAATCATAAGTCAGCTGATCAATGATATAAATTATCTGAAGATATTTAATTACTTTTGCACTTTAATATTGTACAGTACTATCACATGATCAAGACAGATATTATCATTATTGGAGCAGGTCCAGTTGGATTATTCACCATATTCGAGGCAGGATTATTAAAGTTAAAATGTCATTTAATTGATTCTTTACCTCAACCAGGGGGTCAATTAACCGAAATTTATCCTAAGAAACCGATTTATGATATTCCTGGTTATCCCACCGTAGATGCAGGAGAATTAGTTGATAATTTGATGGAACAAGCCGCTCCATTTAAACCTGAGTTTACGTTAGGAGAGTCGGCCGTTTCAATTGACGAAACTGCAGATAATCAATTTATTGTAACTACGAACAAGGGGACACAACATATGGCGCCCGTTGTAATGATTGCTGGTGGACTTGGCGTTTTTGAACCAAGAAAACCACCTGTTGAAAATTTAGAGGTATATGAAGACAAAGGTGTGGAGTATATCATTAAAGACCCTAAATTTTATCACGGTAAAAGAGTAGTTATAGCTGGAGGAGGTGATTCGGCATTAGATTGGGCTATCTATTTAGTTGAGCACAAAATTGTCAGTGAATTATCTCTCGTTCACCGAAGAACATCATTTAGAGGTCATTTAGACTCTGTTCAAAAGGTAATGAATTTAGCAGACACTGGAAAGATTAATTTAATTACTGAAGCTGAAGTAACTGGAATAAGTGGAAACGGCAAAGTAGAAAACGTAACAATCAAGCATAAAACTCAAGGTGAATTTGTTAAAGAGATTGATCACTTTATGCCATTATTTGGTTTAAAACCTTCTCTAGGTCCAATTGCCAATTGGGGATTAGACATTGAAAAAAATGCGATTAAAGTTGATACTGTAGATTACTCCACGAACCGACCAGGCATATATGCTATTGGAGATGTTAACACTTATCAAGGGAAATTAAAATTGATTCTTTGTGGTTTTCATGAAGGAACTATTGCTGTTCAATCTGCCTTTGCTAGAATTCATCCCGATAAAAAGAATGTTCTAAAATATACAACCGTTAATGGTATTAATGGATTTTAATTATGGCTGATAATACAATTACAGTAAATATTATTGATAGAGAAGGTATTACTCACGAGTTAGAGGCTCCAACTGATATGAACATGAATATCATGGAAGTTTGTCGTTCATACGAATTACCTGTCGAAGGAAGATGTGGTGGTATGGCCATGTGTGCTACATGTCAATGTTATTTAGAATCGGATCATGATTTACCCGAGCAAACGGATTCTGAATTAGACATGTTAGATGAAGCATTCTTTGTTGAAGATAATAGTCGCTTAGGCTGTCAAATACAAATTACAGATAACATTGATGGCATTAAACTTAGGTTGGCGCCTGAAGGGAATTAATCGATTATAAAACAAAAAAAGCCCATGATAACTTATGGGCTTTTTTTGATTCTTAATTCAAGTTAATGGTGCCGAACTTATGTCCTTTTTTGTTTCGCGCATAAAGGAAAATGATGCCATCTCCAGAGTCTTCACAAATTTTCGGTACAATTCTCAATCTATTCTCCTCTGGAAATTCAAAGAGCTTCTCTTTAGTTAGTTCCCCTTCCCTAGATAGTGTGGCTTTTAAACCAATAACCGTTTTTCTGTCTTTTCTGGTTGAGCTTCCCTTTTCTTTTAAATTGGATACAAATTCATTAAAAATAATTGATGTTTTATCCTCACTATTAACAATAAAATATGAAGAGTAATATCCGCCGTCGTTAACACTTACCTGGCGTTTTTCTATAAGTTGTTTCCATTCATATTCGCCATTTTCATCAAAACTAACAGCAATAATATCATTATAGTAATAGTGATATGTATAAGTTGTTGTTCGGTTGCCATTGGCATCAGTATAGGTATGAGAAGTAACTACAACATAATATTGCTCAGCCAACATTAAACTGCTTCCGTCTTCTCTTTGTACAATATGGTCAATATAGTAACTGTAAAACTCAGGCGTGTCTTTTTCTTTACCTTGAAGCGCTCTTCTTTGGTTCTTTCTATCAGCTTTTTTTTGTGCTCTCTCTGACCATGTTTGCGTGATGAATTCGTCTTCGAATATATGTTCAGATTGACTGATTTCGTTTAAATTATTGTCATATAGTATCGAAAAAGAGCCATCTGTACCACCACTCTCTTTACCTAGTAATCCTACGATCTGGATATTTCCATTGTCCAGAATTGAGAACCCCATCATTTCAATTTTTCGACCATTACCAAGTTGAATTTTCTGCTGTTCCATATCACCAGTTCCGGGATCAATAGTCAAGACATATGAGTCACCTTCAACAACACGTTTTCTATTAATTAATTTGGACTGATCCTTGGTTACCAAAAGCTCATGACCAAGAATGTAAACTCTGCCATTATTACCAATCTGACGAGCTAGTGTATTGAACCCTGGTATTGGGATGTCTATTTCGAATTCTTCCATTAGGCTCAAATCATCATCATAAAGTTTTGCAGTGTATACTGGCTTTACTGGTGCGTCTTTAAATTTACGTTTGGTTTCGGTATGTTGTAAAAACATACTAAACACAAGTTCTTCATTATTTGCAATATCTATATTTAATTTATATGTCTTAAATACCTGGTCAAGAGATACTGTTTTAGATGGTGTGAGTGTACTAACGTCAATAATTTGCGCATAATAATGTGTTGTTTTATAACGCTTGTCGTAATATTTGGCAATCAATACGGGACGATCCATCAACATGAACGCAGATCTCAGCGACATCTTTTTATTCTTTGGAGATTTAAGACCTAATAGAGTCGTTTTTTCAAGTCTCAAGGAATTGAGATTATATCTCTCGATAAATGTTTTTCGTTTAGTGAATCGAAGCATAAAGATGTCTTTACCGTCCTGTCCAATAACTTCAGGAGACCTGAATTTTTTATTGACTTTAGTAAATTCGCCCCAACTTACCTGATCTGAAATGTCGTTTTGGGCATTAAGTATTAAATAAAAAAATATTGCCTGTAGTAATAGGATTGTTTTCATATTGTAATTTTAGCGTAAATATAGCCTTATAATCTCTTTTAACAAACTAAAGTTACTACTGAGCGTTTTAACTAGGATTTGAATTGATTTTTGAAAGGCACTGTCTACTTCAATTCATCAGGAATAACACAAACAGGAATTGGCACCACTGCACACAATGATATTTTTTATTATTTTGAAACAAATCATTATCCTCTAATCTTTGAAAAAGGATTGACGGGTGATTTTTCTTGTATGTCTTAAAGGGGCGTTGGTCAAGAAAAAGATCAATTATGAAAATGATTGGTTACCAGATCGCTCTTTAAGCAGATCAATTATGGTTTATGGGGTTTATGATGACGAAAAATTGTCGTGTTCAGGGAGAATAGTATTTTTATAAAATTTTGTAATCAAATGAATTTGAAGTTAGATTTTGACTTATGTTTTCTCAGTTTATTTAATAAAATTATGGCTGACAATACTATCACAGTAAGTTTAATTGACAGAGATGGTTTAGTCTGTGAATTAGAGGCGTCAACAGATATTGAATATGAACATCATGGAAGTTTGTCGCTCCATGAATTGTCTGTAGAAGGACGGTGTGGTAGGATGGCCATATGTACCACTTGTCAACGTTATTTGGAGTCAGATCATGATTTACCAGAGCAATCAGATTCGGAACTGCATATGCTGGATGAAGCTTTTTTGTGGAAGACAATAGTCGTTTGGGTTGCCAGATTCAAATTACAGACGATATTGATGGGATTACCTTGAGGTTGGCAGCTGAGGGGAATTAGATTATTTTGTTAAAGTAAGTATAATAAAAATCTAATACCTTGTGTCTTAGTAACTACTCATTACTGGGTCAAAACCATTGAGCCAATTTTAACTCCTTTTTTATCCATAGTGGCATACAAGTTTACTCTTTTTTTATTGCTATCATAAGAAAAATACCTGGGGACTAGTTTTAGTTTTTCTGTATCGTCATATCTATAAAACACACTTTTCTTTTGGTTGCCATTTTTATCAATTTTAACCTGAAGCGCACTTACCTTTTCTAGAGCCGTATTAGACGTATATGTGCTAGTTTTAGACTCATCAAAATTTTCGGCAATTACCTTGTTGAAAATTATGTTTAAGTGATTATCTTCATTAATTAAGAAATAGGAGGAATGATAGCCGTTATCGTTGAAGGCTACCTGACGCTTTTTCACTACAGATTTCCATTTAAATTGACCAATGCTGTCATGATTAATTAGGATTATATCATTATGGTGGTAATGATATGAGGTTTGCGATATTTGAGATTGAGACCCCTCGTAAGTTTTAACGATAACATAGTAGTTCTCTGCCAACATTGTAAAGTCGCCATTTTCATTTTCAATAATCTGATTAATATGATAATTAATCAATTTTGGTTCACGATTTTTTTTATATACCGTGCCATGTTCCTTTATAAAATCATCTTTAAAATTGATATGCTCACTATTTGCCTTTTCCAGATGTTCATCAAAAAGGATGTTGGACAAGCCAGTTATATTATCATCAATGTCTTTCGTCAGCCACATTACGCATATTTTGTTATTGGAAGCTACTGTAAAAGAAATTGATTGAATATTTTTAGCAGCATCAATTTTAACCTTTTTTATTTCATTAGATTTAGTATTGATTGCAATTATCCATGCGTCCTGTACTTTTGAATTTAGTTTAACAATATTCGGCATTGGTGATTTATCTTCCAATAGATTGTAGCCTAGTAAATAGAATATACCATTGTTCCCTAACTCACTTTTAATCATCATAAATTCTTGATCGGGATAAGGTAATTGAATTTCATTTTCAATTAAGTTTTCCAAAGAGCTTTCAAATAGAAGACCTTGTGCTGATTTACTATTTTTATTAGCCTTAGAATTTTTTGGATAAATAAAATAACCCAATTTACTATTTGAAGAGATATGAAATTTTCTAGCTAGAGAATTCGAATAAAGGAGGAAGAAAGGAATGTAATAGTGTGTGATGCCGGCACCATCTAATTCGTTGAATCCAGAGAACTTAAGGGTTTTATTTCTTTGAACGTCAATTTTTTCTGAGAGGTAACAGGAGCCAATGGGCTTAGGTAAGGACAATTGAAGGTTTGATCGATTGAGTTCATGTAAGAAAAAGTAATATTGTTTATTTTTCTTATTGTAATTGGTAGATAAAAGGATTAATTTTTTTCCGAACTCATACGAATTAAGAAAAATAAGTGTTTCGTTTTTATATTCAAGAATAATTTCTTTGGAATGTGTTCTATACAGATCATCAATATTGTATTCATCAATATATATATTTCGTTTTAAGGTTCTTAGTAGGTAAACATAATTATCATTTTGACTAATAATAATGGGTTGGGGGCCAGTCCTCTTTGATGGAATTAATTCGCTCCAGGAAATATTATTTGCATTAAGAGATAAGGAGGTTAAACAAAGTATGACGGAGATAAGATTCTTCATAATGTTTATTTAAATTTTTCAGGAATAACACAAACAGGAATTGGCACCATTTTGTGTTTGTTGGCAGTATGAAACTGCTCATAAATTTGAAGCACTTCTTCTTGTCGGACTGAAAGATCTGAACCATCTCCTTTGTAAGCCATGGCCCATTCCAATTCTGGATAAGTTGCCCCAAGCTGGCCTTCGTCAGTTCTTTCGTCTTTCCATAAGCCGTCGGTGGGGGCGGCAGTTTGAATGGAGATAACTATATCTAAAGCTTTTGCTATTGTGTAAACTTCTGTTTTGAGTAAATCAGCTATGGGACTCAAATCCACACCACCGTCTCCATATTTTGTATAAAATCCAACACCAAAGTCTTCTACTTTATTCCCTGTTCCAGCAACTAATAATCCTTCTGCCTGGCCAACTGCATATAATGCCGTCATTCTTAAGCGAGCTCTAGTATTGGCCATTGATAAACCATGGTTATCTACACCAGAAGGTAATGCGTTTTTAATGGTTTCAAATGTGTTAGTTAAATTAATACTTGAATGGCTAACATTTGGAAAGTTTGACTCAAGCCAATTAATATGCTCGATACCTCTATTAACCTCAGCTTCATTTTGATGAATACCCATTTCAAGACAAATGACTTTTAGTCCAGTTTTAGCACAAAGTGTTGAGGTAACTGCAGAGTCTATACCACCACTAATACCAATTATAAAACCGTTAACATTAGCATTTACAGCATATGATTTCAGCCATTCTGTAATGTGGTTGATAACCTGATCTGTAATCATAATATGTTTAGAATAGTAGACCTATTTTCAACTCAAAAATATGTTGAGGATTAGATTTAACATCTAGATTTTCATACGTACTTGTCCCGTTTACATCTATTTTTTCAACAAGATGACTTGATTTTTGGTAAAGCGCTGGAGTAACACCGTAATTAAATCCAAATTCACCAAATAAAAATGTATTACCAGTAAAATTCCATTCTGTCCCACCATAAACACCAACACCAATTCTAGCCAAAGCAAGTCCCTTCTTAAAAGGCTCAGGTTTCATATTACTTAAAGTAGTTGTGATTGTACCATCACTTTCAAAAAAGCCTGTATTTGGATCATATTTTGCATCAAACCCTTCATCTTCCATTCTTATTCCTGCTAAAATACTTGGTCTAACTCCAAATTTTCCATAATAACTAAAAGAGCCGATCATATTAGTTTGAAATTTTAAAAACAAAGGAATAGTGATATACTTGGCATTAAATGTTCTTGACATTAATTGAAAAGCAACAGTGTCTGCGTAATTTGAAACAGCCCCGTCTTTATACCTAAAGATCTCAGTATCGTTATATCCATAAAATATATTCCCTAGATTAGGATTTGTAGCGCTACCGTAAGTTAAGCTAAAACTTTCCAAATCAAATTGAATTCCACTTGAAAAAGCAATATTATTGTTTATTCTATAATCTCCAGCCATTCCTATGGTAAAGCCATTTCCTACTCCATCTCGCTCAACTTTATTAGTCTGTACTTTTAAAGAAGTAACTGTAGTTCCTGCGACTAGACCTGCTCTGAATTTTTTGTCTTGTGCCTGACTACCATAACTTACACAAAGAATTAAAATAAACGAAAATACCTTTTTCATAATTTTGATTTTATATTTGCAATACAATAATACTAATATAATTAATAAATGAGAAATAGATTCATCTATTTAACCCCCATTATAATTTTTATAATTGCATGTAAGAGCGAGCCCTTAAAGGTAGATGTGTCTAATGTTGATTTTCAATTGGAAATTATTCGGGTAGATCAACAATATAATAGCCAAGCAAGTTTAGCGGAAATATCTAAAAAAAATGATGAATTGATCCAAAAAAGTGAAGAATTGTATTCTTATTATACGTCTGAAATGCTTCAAGTTGGTCGTCCTGATCAAGATTCAACTGCTGCTTTTATTTTAAAATTTACTCAAGATTCAATAATGCAATTGGTTCAAAACGGGATTGATGATACTTTTGGTGATTTTTCAGATGTGACTACTGGACTTATTGACATGTTTAGGCATTTGAAGTATCATATTCCAAATGCTATTTTACCCAAACAGGTAATGACCTACAATTCAACGTTTACAAATGGAATGCTTTCAACATCTGAGGAAATAGGCATTGGATTAGAAATGTATATTGGTGAAGAAAACGAAATCGTCCAGCAAATACCATTTCCAGTCTATTTCAAAAAGCGAATGAATGCAGATTATTTATTGCCAGATGTAGCAGAAAGTTGGCTAACGGCAAATGTTATTGAAGATCAATCGGGTGATTCCTTCTTATCTAATTTAATCTATTTTGGCAAATTATATTATGTGATAAAAAGTATGTTGCCTGAAATGTCAGATCATAAAGTGTTGAGATATACTGAAGAAGAATTGATTTGGGCAGATTTGAATGAATATAATGTATGGCAACACATTGTTGAGCAAAACTGGGTGTACAATACTGAGATGAAAGTTAAAATGCGATATTTTAAACCAGCACCAACCACAGTTGGGGTTGAAGGCTCTCCAGCAATGTTAGGGCAGTTTATTGGTTGGAAAATAATCAATGCCTATATGGATAAAAATCCAGAATTAACCATCAAAGAATTAATTGCAGAACGGAATTTGACAAAGATCCTTAAAGCATACAAACCAAATCAGAAATAATGGATAAAACATCACAAATTAATATAGAAGTAACAACAAACGAGAATAACGTTCCTAAACAAATTATTTGGAGTGCCGAGGACGGAGGGGTTGATAATGCTGAAGCAAAAGCGATCATTTTGGCATTATGGGATAAAAAAGAAGAGAATGCCATGCGGATTGATCTTTGGAATGATCAGATGACTGTTGATGAGATGAAGAAATTTTTTCATCAAACCTTACTTACAATGGCCGATTCATTTGAACGGGCAACTGGAGAAAAAAATATCACAGAAGATTTAAGAGACTATTGCATACATTTTGCTGACAAAATGGGCATTTCATCTCCTTTTAGCGGAAACTAAGCAGTCTTCTTAACCTTTTTTTCAGGTATAAAGTATTTGTATCCAATCATTGCTAAACCAAGATCGAATCCTTTAAGCGACTTTTTAGTCCCTTTTTTTTGAGTTGTTTTTAGATTTTTCATATTCGTGTCTTTATATAAGTATAACGACAAAATTGATGCCGAAGTTGAAAATTCATGTGAAACGTACTAATTATTGAGTTAAAATACGGCATGCTTGCCTAAACAAAATTAACGAAAGATTGTTTATAACAGTCGATATAACCTTTACTAATGCGAGAAAAAATAGTGGTCACTCTTATTCTATTTGTAGCGTTTGGAATAAGCTCATGTGATTCTAACAAGAAATCTGTACAAACCTGTAATGTAGTGGATATTGAGAGTTTTTCCTCCTTTTTAGGTTTAACAATTGAAACGCCTGAACTTGAAATTAAGCGTATTTTAGGACAGTCAACTGAAAAAGAGTATTCAGAGGATAGGTTGACATTTATTTATGAATTTGATAAAATTGAAACTATCCCAGTTACCGTATATGTAGATGCGGAAAGTGGAAGAATAAAGACTATTTTCATTGAATTACTTGGTTTAGGTTCAAATTATTCTAATGATCTCAGGAAGGTCAAGTCAAAGTTTCCTTTGTCAACTTGCCATGCGTATTTGTTTGGTATGTCACCTAACCAAGTGATGGGCACTTTAGGGAGTCCTGATTATGATGAGGTTATAGATGATAATGTTGAAACAGATGTGCGGTCATTAGTCTATCTGACTGAAGATGGTTCGACAGATGTCACACTTTATTTCTATCCTTCCCAACAAAATAGACTAGGGTCGATTAATGTAGATTGGTACGTTGTTAAAGACACAGTTAGCATTTAGTAGAATCTTCTCTTTTTTGTATAATTCTTAATGTTTCCAAGCGATTATTTTTAATTTTTATCGTTGATTTTCCTTTATAAAATGGGATTTTATGCGTAATTTCGCGAGCGAATCTGAAAATTTAAAAGTAATATGGCGTTTGATATTGAAATGATCAAGAAAGTTTATCAAAATGTGGCTGAACGAGTTGATAAAGCAAGAGAAATTACAGGGAAACCTTTAACACTAGCAGAAAAAATATTGTATTCTCATTTATGGGATGGTAATCCGTCAAATGCTTTCCAAAGGGGAAAGGATTATGTGGATTTTGCGCCAGATAGAATCGCTTGTCAAGATGCGACAGCACAAATGGCATTGTTGCAATTTATGCAAGCGGGAAAGTCAAAAGTTGCAGTACCTACTACAGTACATTGTGATCATTTAATTCAGGCAAAAGTAGGCGCTGATACTGATTTAAAAAGTGCTTTGGATTCATCTAGCGAAGTTTTTGATTTTTTAGGATCAGTATCAAATAAATATGGTATCGGATTTTGGAAGCCAGGCGCAGGTATTATTCATCAAGTAGTATTAGAAAATTATGCATTTCCTGGTGGAATGATGATTGGAACAGATTCACATACCGTAAATGCTGGTGGACTTGGTATGATTGCCATTGGTGTAGGTGGTGCAGATGCTGTTGATGTTATGGCTGGTATGCCTTGGGAATTAAAATTCCCAAAATTAATTGGCGTAAAATTAACCGGTAAATTATCTGGATGGACTGCTCCAAAAGATGTGATTTTAAAAGTTGCAGGTATTTTAACTGTAAAAGGTGGAACAGGAGCCGTTGTTGAATATTTTGGAGAAGGTGCTAAATCAATGTCATGTACTGGTAAAGGAACCATTTGTAATATGGGTGCCGAAATAGGAGCAACTACTTCCACCTTTGGATATGATGAATCAATGGAACGCTATTTAAGATCTACTGATAGAAATGATATAGCTGATGAAGCTAATAAAGTAAAAGACTATTTAACAGGTGATGATGAAGTCTATGCAAACCCAGAACAATATTTTGATCAAGTTATTGAAATTAATTTGTCGGAGTTAAAACCACATATTAATGGTCCTTTCACGCCTGACTTAGCAACACCTGTTGGTGAAATGAATGCAAAAGCAACTAAAAATGATTGGCCATTAGATATTGAGTGGGGATTAATAGGGTCTTGTACAAACTCTTCTTATGAAGATTTATCAAGGGCAGCTTCAATTGCAAAACAAGCTGTCGATAAAGGGATATCAACTAAAGCTGAATTTGGAATTAACCCAGGCTCCGAAATGGTGAGGTATACCGCAGAAAGAGATGGAATTTTAGATATTTTTGAGGATTTAAAGGCAAAAATATTCACGAATGCCTGTGGCCCATGTATTGGTCAATGGGCAAGATATAGTGATCCTAAAAATGCACCTAAAAATAGTATCATCCATTCGTTTAACAGAAACTTTTCTAAAAGAGCTGATGGTAATCCAAATACGCATGCTTTTGTAGCTTCTCCTGAAATGGTTGCAGCTGTTGCAATTTCTGGTCGATTGGACTTTAATCCAATGACAGACTCCTTAACAAATAATAAAGGTGAGCAAGTCATGTTAGACGAACCAACTGGGTGGGAGCTACCTACAAAAGGGTTTGGTGTTGAAGACAATGGATTTCAAGCTCCAATGGCTGATGGGTCAGGTGTGACAATTAGTGTAAGTGAATCTTCAGATAGATTACAGTTGTTAACGCCTTTTGCTGCGTGGAATGGGAAAAATATTGAAAATGCACCGTTATTAATTAAAGCGTTTGGCAAGTGTACAACTGACCATATTTCAATGGCAGGGCCATGGTTAAAATACAGAGGACATTTAGATAATATTTCGAATAACTGTTTAATTGGAGCAGTTAACGCATTTGGAAAGGCAACTAACAAGATAAAAAATCAAATAACTGGTGAATTTGGAGAAGTTCCTGCTGTTGCAAGAGCATATAAAGCAGCTGGTATTTCAAGTGTGGTAATAGGTGATCATAATTATGGTGAGGGTTCTTCAAGAGAGCACGCAGCCATGGAACCGAGACATTTAAATGTTGCCGCTGTAATTGTAAAGTCGTTTGCTAGAATCCATGAAACGAATTTGAAAAAGCAAGGGATGTTAGGTTTAACATTTGCAAACGAAGCAGATTATGATTTAATCCAAGAAGATGATAAGTTCAATTTTATTGATCTGGTTGATTTTGCACCTGGTAAACCCTTAACTATTGAAGTGGTTCATGCTGATGGTTCAAAAGATACAATCATAACGAATCATACGTATAATGATTCTCAAATTGAGTGGTTTAAATACGGTTCTGCTTTGAACTTAATTAAAACTCAGCAATAAAATAAGAATTAACTAATTTTTAAAAGAGTGGCAAATTTGTCACTCTTTTTTAGTTTTATAAACGTCAACATATATCGGTAGATGATCAGAATAGCCACCAATATATTTAAAACCATTGTAGGTTCTAAAAGGCTTTCGGCCAAATCCATCACTTTCATCAGTTAAGAGCCATTCAGGGGAGAATATTTTAGTGAAAGAAAATCCTGTGTACAACCCATATTGGTTGTTGAGTAAATTCTGATTGATGATACATTGGTCTAAAACATGCCACTGGTGTTGGTATTTGTTAGTCCCAATGCCATTTTCGAATTGACTAGTCAGATTAATAAGATCAGTCTCTTTTAGATTCGAAGTATCTTTTTTAGCGCCTAGCACATTTAGTATACTGTGATCTGTAGGGTAATCATTAAAATCGCCCAAAGCAATTATGTTTGCATTGTGATCAAGGGTCTGGATTGAGTCAAATTTTGATTTTAAAACTTGGGCTGAATAGTTCCGTTTGGGGGCTGTTTCCGATTGCCCACCATATCTTGAGGTCCAATGATTCACAAAACAATGCAATGTATCTGAATCAACTGTTCCTTTTATGTAGAGAATGTCTCTTGTTGGGTGGTGGTTTTCAGGAAATATTAATTCAATACTTTCTTGGTAATGAAGCCTGAAAAATTCAGGTCGATAAATAATAGCTACATCAATTCCCCTTTGATCTTTCGATTCCTGATGAATAATTTCATAACCAAATGATTTAAGCGGCGTTAAATTCAAAAGGTCTTTTAGACATTGTAAGTTTTCAATTTCGCAAAGACCGACTATTGCAGGAGGCTCCCATTCACCAACGGCAATGATATTTTGAGCAATATTATTGAGCTTTTTTCGGTATCGGCCATAAGTCCAATGTTTTGTGCCCTCAGCAGTAAATTGATCGTCACGTTTTAAAGTGTCATCATCTGGGTGAAAAAGATTTTCCACATTATAGAACATGAGCCTAATACCATTTTCGTTTGATTGTGGATTTTGTGCAACAACCTTTAAATTAATTAGGTATAGGAAGATTAAAAGGCTGTATTTTAGGGTTAAATGCATATGAAAGACCCCAGTATCAACTACTGGGATCAATTGAGATTTATATTTATATTGGATTTGAGTTATCCTCTAAGGCATCTTTCAACTTAGCACCAACCAATGTGCCATTGACAATTTGCTGTTGGAAATCAGCCATAGCACTTGGTGAATGTGGAATTAATATCGAACTGTTTTTCCCATTTGCACCAATATTATTTAAAGTATCGAAGTATTGAGTTAGTAAGACAAATTGCATGACTTCTTCGTGGGTAATCGACTTCAATGATTTTTGAAAATCTTCAACAGATTCTTTAAATCCTCTTACAATTTCTAATCTTTGAGCAGCTATACCTTCACCCGATAGTCGTTTTGATTCAGCATCTGCTTCAGCCGCTTTCACTACCCGAATTTTTGCACCCTCAGCCTCTTCCATGGTTGCTTCTTTATCTCGTTTGGCAGCATTAATTTTATTCATTGAATCTTTTACTCTAGCATCAGGGTCAATATCAGTAATTAGAGCTTTTACAATGTTATAGCCATATTCATCCATTGAGTCTGCTAAGTTTTGTCGCACTGCATTAGCAATATCATCTTTTTTGGCAAATACATCATCTAATTCCATTTTAGGCACCTCAGCTCGCACGTCATCAAAAATATAAGACGCAATTTGGTTCCGGTGATTATCTAGCGAGTAGTAAGAATCCCAAAGTTTATCACTCATCACTTGAAATTGTACGGAAACTCTTAAATGGACAAATACATCATCATGTGTTTTGGTTTCCACATCTACATCAAGCTGCTGCACTCTCATATTAATCACCCCGGTTTTTGAATCAATAAAAGGCACAATTAGTCCGAAACCTGGTCCCGCCATCCGTTTAAATTTCCCAAGACGTTGAATCACGTAAAAAGTACGTTCTTCAACAAGAATGACTGCTTTGTATATCAGTACCAAAGAGATAAGGCCAGTTATAACGTAGAATATTATATCTTGTTCGTTCATTTTTATAAAGTTTTAGTGTGACTAAATATACCTAAAATAAATGAAGTTTAAAATTTTATTGTCAATTATGGGATAAGCTGAAATTATATTACATTTGCCCTACAAAACGATTCAATATGAAGGCATATGTTTTCCCCGGACAAGGGGCTCAATTTATTGGAATGGGCAAAGATTTATACGATCATTCAGAAGTCGCAAAATCTTTATTTGAAAAAGCCAATGACATTTTAGGATTCCGTATTACCGATATCATGTTCAATGGAACTGATGAGGAATTAAAACAAACAAAAGTTACCCAACCAGCTATATTTTTACATTCAGTTATTCTAGCTAAAGTTTTAGGGAATGATTTTAAACCAGAAATGGTTGCAGGACATTCTCTTGGTGAATTATCAGCATTGGTGGCAAATGGGACACTCAATTTTGAAGATGGTCTTAAAATAGTATCTCAAAGAGCGTTAGCTATGCAAAAAGCTTGTGAAGCAGAACCTTCGACAATGGCGGCAATTTTAGGTTTAGATGACAATCTAGTTGAAGACATTTGTGAATCAATTAATGGGGTTGTAGTAGCCGCGAATTACAACTGTCCAGGACAGTTAGTTATTTCAGGAAGTGTTGCTGCAATTGATGAGGCTTGTGAAGTTTTGACTGAAAAAGGAGCTAGAAGAGCCCTGAAACTGCCTGTTGGTGGAGCATTTCATTCTCCATTGATGGAGCCAGCTCGAACAGAATTGGCAGCGGCAATAGAATCAACCAATTTTTCAACACCAGATTGTCCTATATATCAAAATGTGACTGCTAGTGCTGTAACTGATCCAGAGGAGATTAAGTTAAATTTGATTGCCCAGTTAACAGCTCCAGTTCGTTGGACTCAAACCATGAATCAGATGATAACGGATGGTTGCACGGAAGTGGTTGAGGTTGGGCCAGGTAAAGTTTTACAAGGCTTATTTAAGAAAGTAGATCGTGCTTTCCCTGTATCTAGTGCAGGAATTGAAGCTTGATTAAACAAAAAAATACATCATAAATAAATTTTAACAAATGGAAATTATTAGTTCGAATACCCTTCAGAAAATGTTAGCCGAAAATCAGGAGTTGACATTAATTGATGTTAGAACACCAGAAGAAATAGCAGAAGGGTTTATCCCGGGTGCCACTAATATCAATATTTTTAATCCAGACTTTATGTCTGAAATAGACACTTATGCTAAGGATAAAACTTATGTGATGATCTGTAGAAGTGGGGCAAGAAGTGGACAAGCATGTATGCAAATGATGGGATTGGGTTTTGAGAAGGTCTATAATTTAGAAGGGGGTATGATGTCATGGACTGGTGAAATAACATCATAAAAATATTAAAATTGTTATAGTTAATTGCTATGCAACTTATATTGAAATGTTCATTTACAATCTGTAAATGAACATTTTTTTGAAATAGAATTCGCAATTAGATAATTAATTGATAAATATCATATTTTTTCTCGCACCCTTATCTAATTTATTATTTATATTTGTTCTAAATAAGAATAAATGCCTACACCCTTATCTAAATTAAAGAGAAAAGTAAGTGGCAAAATAGCAGCCATAGAAAGTGAATTTGTCTTAGCCAAATTGATGGAACTTGGTGTTATGCCAGGTGTAAAATTTGTGATTCAAAATAAAGCTCCTTTTAAAGGTCCGCTTGCCATTTTAGTTAATGGAACCAAGTTAATTATTCGGAGAGATGAGGCAAAATTTATTCTTGTAGAAGTCTAATAAATGAGTTCTACTTCTCTTAAAATAGCCTTAGTTGGTAATCCTAATATTGGAAAAACGACTTTGTTTAATGCGTTATGTGGGTTAAACCAAAAAACGGGTAATTATCCAGGGGTAACGGTTGATCAAACTAGAGGGTATTACACTTATGCCGATCAAAAGATTGAGGTTATTGATTTGCCAGGAGTCAATAGTATATATCCACAATCAACAGATGAGAAAGTGGTTTATGATTACCTCACAAAATCTAATGAAGAAGACTTACCTGACAAACTTGTAGTTGTGGTGTCAGCCTTAAATTTTAAGCGAAACTTATATCTTTTTCATCAAACTAAGGATTTGGGTCTTCCAGTTGTTCTTGTGGTCAACATGATTGATGCTGCAAAAAAAAGAGGAATTAAAATTGATACCAAAAAACTTGAAGAAAAAATAGGCTGTCAAGTTTATGCCGTTTCAGCTAAAACAGGTGATGGACTGGATATCTTAAAAGTTGCCATTAATAATGAAACGCCTAAAACAAACTCTGAAATAGAAAGTTACCTATTAGATATTCCTGCTGAAGATTTTAGCGTGTATAGTATCAAAGAAGGGTTTAAAAGACCGTTTCGTGCGTTTTTGGATATAATTGTTAACAAAAAAGATGAGGTTGTCAAATCATTATCTGGAACAGGAATTACATCTCACAAATTACGGGTGAATGAATCGATTCTACGTTACAAAACGATTAATACTTATTTGGAAGATGTTTACCAGGAAGACAAAACTACTGCTTCAGATTTGTCTTCAAAATTAGACAAATGGTTTTTGCATCCCGTTTGGGGTTATGTGATTTTTTTAGGCATTATGTTTTTAGTCTTTCAATCCATTTTTAGTTTCGCACAATATCCAATGGATTGGATTGATACTGGAATGGCAAGCCTGAGTGATTGGTTGTCCAATGCACTGCCAAAAGGCTATTTAAGTGATTTATTAAGTAAAGGTTTGGTGCCTGGTATTGGCGGTGTTGTGGTTTTTGTCCCTCAAATTGTGATCTTATTTTTATATTTTTCTATTCTAGAAGAGACTGGCTATATGACAAGGGTGGTCTTTTTAACTGATAAATTAATGCAACGGTTTGGTATGTCAGGAAAGAGTATTGTACCATTAATTTCTGGTTTTGCTTGTGCGATTCCAAGCATCATGTCAGCTAGGACCATTGAGCATAAAAAAGAGCGCCTCATTACGATTTTAATTGCTCCATTGATGACCTGTTCTGCCAGAATACCAGTTTATATCGCCTTGATCACTGTAATTGTACCGAATACATATGTTGGTCCGTTTGGTCTTCAGGGACTTGTGATGTTAGGAATGTATTTACTAGGAATATTTGCAGGACTATTGGCAGCTATGGTCTTTAAATTCATCTTAAAAAACGAACACAAAAGTTATTTGATTCTTGAAATGCCACAATATTTGTTGCCTAGCCTTAAAAATGTGGGGATTAGTGTGTGGACAAATGCTTGGTCATTTATTACTAATGCAGGTAAAATTATTATTGCCACCTCTATTATATTATTTGTGCTGTTGACCAATGGTGGGAATGATTTTCAAAATGCGGATCAAATGGTTCGTCAAGATCATCCAGAGTTAAATGGAGATTCTTTGGCTTTAGCGGTAGCAGGCTTTGAAATGGAGCATTCTTATCTAGGTGTTGTTGGTAAAGGCATTGAACCGGCCATTGCACCATTGGGCTACGATTGGAAAATTGGGATAGCTTTGGTGACTTCATTGGCTGCTCGTGAGGTGTTTATAGGGACAATGGCGGTCATTTATAATATAAATTCTGAAGATTCTGAGGAGCCGGAAACTGTTGCCGAATACATGAAAAATGAAGTGAATGCGTCTACTGGAGAAAAAACCTTTAATATTGCCACCTCGATTTCTTTGCTGCTATTTTACGCCTTTGCTCTCCAGTGTTTTAGTACTGTTGCGGTCACTTATAAAGAAACCAAGTCATTGAAGTGGACCTTGATTCAATTTGCCTACATGGGTGTCATTGCGTATCTTGCAGCATTCACCGCATTTCAAACCTTAGCCTAATGCAAACCATGATTGTCTACATATTATTTGTCTTAGCTCTAATCTACCTAGGCTATAAATTTTACCCGAAAAAAGACAAACATATTAAATCTTGTGGTGGATCTGATTGTGGGTGTGGATAGTAATTGATGCAAACTGTTATAAATCAGATTTTTATTATTGCTACACACTAAAAACTAGTTCTGTTTCCTTTTTTAGTTTAATACTTTGACTGCCAAGTATTTAATAGACTGTTGATTTTCCAAATAATTTACTGATAGTTAATGTAAATGTTTGTTTTTATGAAATATACGTCGTGTCTACGTCCTTTTTTTAGGGTTATTTTAAATAGATTGAATATTATTGATAAAACTTATTGAAAAACAATTTACAATTATGAAAAAAATAGCAGTTTTAACTTTGGTTTTAGGTATGACATCAAGCCTATTAGCCCAGAATAATTATATTCCTGGATTAACAACACCTGGACCAATTGGCTTTGGTGTGCCTTTCCAACCAGTTGCTCAATCTCATAACCTCCATGTACATGGTTTGGACGATTATTGTGTAGACATTAATCCAAATGGAAATCCGCCAACAGAATCTATGTATTGTTATGGCATTACTTCTCGCTTTACAATGACCAATACCACAACCGGTGTGAGTCTAGAGGATGGTATGCTATTTAGAATGAGTGACCTGAATTTTTCAATTGATAATCAGGAGGATGAAAATATTGACCTTGCAACTGGTGGGGTCAATTTAAGATTGTCTGGTGCCAATAATAATGCTTGGCTTGGTAATTTTATTCCTACAGTTGGGATCGAGTATGCCATGCTAAATATACAGACTTATGATGATGGTTTATGTATTAGAACAAAACAGTCTGGACATTATGGTTTAAAAATTCAAACTTTAAATATTGAGGATATCGCCTTTCAGGTGATTGGTGCCAATGACGCTGACCGAAATTTTGTGGTGCAAAGTAATGGTTATGTTTTTGCAAGAAAGTATACCACTACCTTAAATAATATTCCGGATTATGTGTTTAAACCTGCCTATAACTTAATGCCATTACCGGAGTTGAGAACTTATATTCAAGTTAACCAACATTTACCAAATATTCCTTCAGCTCAAGAATACGAAGAAACAGGGGTAGATTTAGGTGAAATGAACCGGTTATTATTAGAAAAGGTTGAAGAATTGACCTTATATACACTTCAATTAGAAGAAAGATTAAGTAAATTAGAGGAAGAAAAATAATCCATTTATGACCTTTAACCGTGTTAATCATACCGCAAAGCTCGCTTTGTTGTTGGCCCTGCCATTATGTCTTATAAACTGTAAAAAAGAACAGGTTCAAATGAGCCCGTTTAATGAGAATTGTGAGAAATCCAGTCCTGTAAGTGCGGACTTTACTATGGAAGATTTAGCTGGACCAATTAATATATTTTTTGATAAAAGAACGGAAACAGATACTGCTTATGAAAATTCGGGTGTTTATTTCTCACCTAAAGACCCAGATACTACCGGGGATTATACCTGGTATATTGGCGCTGAGGTGATTAAAGAGCGTACTTTTTGGAGACAAATGACAGGCCCTCAGCTAATAGGGTTACAATTGCCAATGACACTGGTGGTAAAAAAAGAACCCAATTTGATTTGTCACCCAGATGATGACGGTTATGATTCCATTACCAAGTATTTAACTTTGGTCGATTTTGTAAGCTACGATTATTACCATGACCCAAACCCGTTATTTGAAGGTACCTTTAGATTCAAAGATCACCTCAAACCAGAACAAGATTCTATTGATGTAGAGATTGAATTAAAAGCTGATGGAGAAGACGGCGCTCCTTTTAATCGCGCTGTTCTATCTGGTTTATGGCATAATAACACAGACCTTGTATTAAATGAATGGTATATCAATTACCGTCAATTGTGGTTCCATTCTGGCCAGGGCTATCGCATCCAAAGGATGCGCCATGGCATGGATAGAACCGTGGAAATAGAATTAATAGCCTGGGAGAGTTTAAATGACCCTATTCCTGAATACCATTTAATTGGACGAAAATTATAAAAACATGAAAATATTATTAACCATAAACATATTATGTCTTGCAATATTTGGGTTTAGCCAAACAGATTGTCAACATAATGTCAGTACTGAATATACAGTACCTGCTAATGATGACCTACCCATCATAACCCCATATAGTAGCAATTATTATTTAAATGGATTCAATTGGAATGCTACAGTTGGGAACGTGCCGAATGGAGTTTGGCAACAATATTCACTATCGAATATGGATTGGGCAGGAACACCCCTTTTAGAAATGAACAATATCAATAGCCAATCCATTTCATATTATGATTATATCAGTGTGAATAATATTGTGCCTTATATTCATAAAAATGGTTGGGAATTATTATTGGTTAACTTAGGCAGGTTCCCTGACGACGTTAATGACATTCCGACGGTAGCCAATGATAAATCTTCTTTCCCTTATATTGTGCTCTATAATAGATATGCCGGAATTGTACGTGTATTGGCTAATTTTGGAGTAGATCGTGCCGTTGGGCAAGGGGCTTCTTCTATCAACATTTCTATTAGTTTTGATGATAATGCTGCGTTTAATCAACAACTGACCGGTATCTACAGGATTTATAATGGAATTGATCAAGCCTTAGACCAGCCCACCGGCATTCAAGTGGCTTCATCTATTGTACCCGCACCTCTAGAGCAGAAACAATGGGTTTCAGCAGATTTTCACGTCGCTTACGATCCTTGTACCTGCTTTAAACCGTCTAACTTAAAACTTAATTTTGAACTCATTCAACAGAGTTCTATTAATTTACATGGCGTCTCCCTATCACAAAATGTTAACCTCATGGATACAGACTCTACAATAAATGACAATATCACTGATTTTTTAAATGGTTTTGACCAAACCAGTGGTCCTGTTACAGGCAATGGGTTAGTAATGGTTAAAGGCTTTGATGCTTCAATAAGTGAGTATATTGAAAAGCTAGAAAAATATAAAAAGGCCTTAGCTGAAGTGAATGAACACAATAAACAAGTGCAAACCAATTTAGCTGTACTTAAAGCCGCTAAATTTATAACCTATTTAATAGTGACCCAAGGAGCAAGTGCTATTCAAGCCGGTGCCGGAGCTGGTGCTGGTGAAGCAGCTGCAATATCAGTAGCCACTCATCAGAATTATTCCACTATGAACATACAAGCTTTGCAAGAATTATCGGACTTAATTGCTGCTGGAGAAGATACACCGGCTGATTCAGTTCATTGGGTTAAGGATTTAGAGAATGCCCGAAAAGGATTTATAGAAAAGAATGCAGCAGGTCAAAAAATATTCAATACAGATAAAATCTTAAAAGCTGCCAAACATGTATTAGGGGCAGAAGGAGATGCGTTTATAGCCAATAATTTTGAAGCTAAAAAAGCACCCACAGCACCTACTATGCCAATTGTAAGTCTTAGCGAGTATACTTATAATGGACAAATTATTTCGAAACAAGATTTAAATTCTATACAGTTTTATAATCCTGGTACATATGGTACAACAGCTACTGGTTCACCCTTGCTTACATCTTATTATGAATATCCGGTTTATAATGATGTCATGGGTGTTTTTGCTTTGTTAAAGACACCTGAAATTGAAATTTATGAAAGTGATAATGATTTTGTGAGTTCAGCTTTATCACAACAGGCTACATTCAATAGCTTTAATGGCTTAATAACAACCCATGTACAACGGTATGAAAAGCATAACCGATCATATCAGATTTCACTGGCATCAGACTTGGAATATGCCCTTAATGATGTATTGGATATTCGAGATTATAGTATCGAAGCTGCCTATAAAATTTATGCCAAACCGATAGAGGTTGACCCAAATGCACTTTCTGGCAGCGAAAAAGTGAAGTATTGTTTCCAAAACTCAGACGCTAATGTTAATGTGCTTTCTATGAATTCAGATGCGGATCAGTCAAGACCAATTCTCGCACCTCTTGAAGCGGCTAGTGGTGCTACAAGTACTGATCATATATATAATTGTGATGGTTTAATGGATTCTTTGGCGGTTAATGGTATTGATTCAGTAATTGTATTTGAAACTGAATTTTTACCAATTGGTGCCTTTAAACCACTAACAGTTGGTTTGGGACTAAATTCAGAGAAAATGAGCTCTTATTCCAGTAACCCTTATACCGAGACTTATCTAGATCAAAATTATAATTCCAACTATGTTAGTGGTATGGATTTTTGTACTTTAGAACTGGATCCAGCTACTAGTATGCTTTTATTTGCACCATCCACCACTACCACCAATAATAATGGTTTTAAATACGAATTTGAGATTGAGGTTAAATTGGCTATTGATGTGGAATTCAATACCACTAATTCAGATGGAGAATATAATGAAATTACTTTATTGCATACGTATAAAGTTCCACAAGCTAATATTACATCTGTACCAAACCCAATGCATGCCAACTTGGCTGGCTCAAGTGCCAATTTTGGTCAGTATGCACAAGATTTATACTATGATGTGACACACTTTTCAGGTCAGGATGTGAATGGTTGTGAAGAGGTAAATAACCATTACACATGCAGAGCTTGGAATAACATTACCATAAATGGAGACATCAGCACGGCTTCTGGCTATTCTGTAGAATTCATTGCCGGGAATAAAATTGAGGTCTTACCAGAGGCTGATATCACCCCAGAAGCCATCCGAAGAATTGAATCTCCTTTAGATTTTTCTCAACCTATGCCAAAAGCTATACAGAGTGAAGTCACTGCTTTTTGTAGTAATACCAATCTGTATAAAGCCAATATTCCAAAGTCTGCTACTTTAGATGATGGGAGCCAGTTAGATGATGCTCCGATTGAAAAGAATATTGAAAAGTCATTTGACTTTGCCTTGTACCCTAATCCAGCGAATAGTGATTTAGTAACCATTTTAATTGTTGAAGGTTATCAAGATAACATGCCGTTCGATATAGTGGTGCATGATTTGTCAGGAAGAAGGATTGAAATCAATATTCAATCAATTGGATCAGGAAATTATACTTTTGATGCTTCAAAACTATCATCTGGTACTTATTTTGTGACTGGAACAACTTACGGGAACAAAATAGTTAAACGTTTAATTGTTAATTAATATGAAAATTAAATATGTAATCGGCTGTCTTATCTTGCTACTTTTTGTATCATGTAATAAGGAAAAGCATTTTTCCAACAAACTCATGAAAGGGGAAATATGGCAGGTGAAAGATATTACTGTTGATGGAGCAAGCATTAGCCCTTACGGGAATTGGTTGGTCACCTCAGATGTTAATATCTATGATTCAGTACCCGAAGTGTCATGGGAAGGGAATGATGAAGATGCAGTGTTTGAATGGCAATTTCAGAACAAAGGCAAAAATTTTAGGTTACAATATGTACAGCTTTGCGAAGAAATAAATGGAGCCGATTTGGACAGTTTAGACTATTGGGCTTATTATTTAACGGGAAACTATACTGTTGAGAAACATGGCCGAAATCAAATGGTTTTTTTAAGCGATAGTACCTTAAAGTATACAGGGCAGACCGTTGAAATTGCAATAGAACGGCAATAGATTATATTCCACAATGAGTAGATTAAAACCCATCAGACTATTTGGAGCCAATCACACTTCTTTAAGTTCTGTAACCATTTTGGCAATAGTATTATGTTTTACCAACTGTAAAAAAGAACAGGTTGAAATGAGCCTGTTGAACGAGAATTGTGATAAGGCAAATGAAGTTTCTGCTGATTTTTTAATGGAAAGTTACGGAAATATTAGCAATATATATACTGTTGATACCGATAGCATTTATCCTCTCCGAAGTGTCCGTTTTACAGCAGTAGAAGAGAATGCTACTTATACATGGTTTTTAGGTGCAGAGGTGATTCATGAACGTTCTTTTGTTCGTTTGTTTGATAACTCTACTATTGGTCAAAGTATTCCTGTTACATTGAAAGTGGAAAAAGAACCAAATCATATATGTTTCCCGGATGATGATGGTTTAGATTCTGTGATCAGATATCTTGGTGTTGCTTCAGAGTCATATGATTCTTGGAGCTTCTATAATGAACCCCAGCCAAAGTGGGAAGGTATGTTTAAGATGCTAGAGGAAGGAGAAAACGATAGTGTTGAAATAAAAATATATTTAGGAGAAGGGGTAAATACTTTAGGAGATCCATTTCAGGATTTATTGATATTCGAAAATTTAAATGGCAATAATGACTCTCTCCAATTCCAACTTTCTGGTGTGTTTTTTAATATACTCCGCATAGACAACGCAATTGGTGTAGGGTGTTTAGATCAGGGCTTTATTAAACGGTTTTATCAAAATAATCAGTATGAAATATTTATCCCTAAAAGCAATACAGACAACTGTGTGAATAGAAAAACTTACCATTTTAAGGGAAGGAAATTGAACTGAAAGCCTCGAGGGATTAAACATCCTTCTTTATGCCGCTTAATAGGAAGAAAACTTTAATTGGGATCAATTTACCTCAGCAAACTCCAAACTCTCCGTATAACAAATCTCGCCTGAGACATTATCATACCCCATGTCTTTTAGTATTTTAATATAAGATTTCACTTGTTTAGTATGGCTTGGGGAGGCTTGTCCGGTTTTAAAATCAACCACTTTTAAGCCATTCGGGGTTTTAATGATTTTATCAGGTATAAATTTAATGCCTTTAGCACTAACAATCTCTTTTTCATTCCAAGCCTCTTGTGTAAAGTAATTAGCAAAACGCTCATTTTTGAACAGGTTTTGAATGTATTGACTAACTTCCGATTTATCTTCATCAGTCAGCCCTAATTTGATTGCCAAGGTTGAAATTTTGGTTTTAATTTCTGTAGAATCTTTTAAAGATGACAACAGTTGATGAATTAATGTTCCAAAATTTCTTTTTTGGTCTAATTCATCAATATCCCATTCCATGACACTTTTATAACTCAATTGCGGTTTATTCATTTTTTGCTTCACATATTCAATATGTATATTGTTAGGAATAGGCTTTGAGATTGAATTTTCTGGGTACACCAATTGACCAAAACAATAACGATCTTCTTTTAATTCGAATAAATCGGTTTGCTCAAAAAATGGCAAGATATCCGTTTTAGCAATTCCAGTTTTATTTTTCCCAGAAATAAACAGGGCTATTTCTGGCCGCGTGAATGCAACATACAATAGGTTATATTGATCAAGTGTATATTTTGCTTTTTCAGCCTTAAAAAGATCATTTAATGTAGACTGTTCAATATCTGATGTCATATTGACAAAATAGGCCGGTAATTTTTCATTTGGTTTATTAACCCATGAAATCTGCTCATGCAATCGCATTGGCCAATCAAAAAATGGACAAATAACAATTGGAAATTGTAAACCTTTCGATTTATGAATGGTCATGATGTTAATGGCATCTGCGCCTTCAGGGCTAATAATTGAGTTTTCTTTTCCCTTATCTCTGAACCAGATCAAAAAATCTCTAATATTTGCATTTTTATTATTCTCAAACTGATGAATGCTTTCAAGGTAAAACTGCAAATAGGCATTTCCAGTTGGGTCAAAGTCAAAAATTTCGATTAGATGTTCCACAAAGTCAAAGAGGTTGTGAAATTGTTCATGTGGTAATATTTCAATAGATTTGGACTTGAAAAAAGTTTTAATATTGACAGTTTTATAGTCTGCCTCATGATCAATTAAATAGGTTGAAGCGGAGAGGTTGTTTAAGGTACAATAATGTTCGAGTGCTTTAATCTTATAATTTCTGTCGTTAGTATTACTAATGGATTGCATTAAAAAGTACAAGAATTGCACGGTTTTATCCTTTCCAATAAATAAACTTTCAGGGGAAATGATTTTATAATCAAATGATGTCAAATAATTGGCAATTAAAGCCCCTTTATGATTTGTTCTTGTGATAATGCAAATGTCTTTTTGGTTGAAGCCAGCGGCTAACGCTTTTCTAACAGATTTCAACACAAAGTTGAGTTGATCATCTTCTTCCAATTGAGGCGTTATAACAGCTTCCACATAGCCTTGAAAGGCTTTGGTAGTTTTTTGTTCATGGTCATTATAAATGTAATTGAGGTTATCATCTAGTTTTTGGGAAAGATGTTTGAAAAAGGCATTATTGAAATCTACAATTGCTTTTGCTGATCTATAATTAGAGTCTAAATTGACCCGTTCTCCCATAGTCTTAAACAGTTGTTCTGCTTCTTGCAATGAAGCAATCCGACTAGGGTTATGGATCTCGTTTGGCAATTTGGTAAACTGTTCAACTTCACCATTTCGCCACCTATAAATGGCTTGTTTTCCGTCTCCAACAATAAGATTATCATGTTGTTGAGCTAATGAATTATGCACCAACGGAATTAAATTGATCCATTGTAATTGAGAAGTGTCTTGAAATTCATCTAATAAAAAATGTTGATACCTCACACCAAGTCGCTCATAAATAAACGGGACAGGTTCTTTTGTGATGATATCAGCAATTTTTTTGTAAAAATCTGATAAGAGTAAAACATTTTCATCTTCTTTAACTTTGTCAATCAGCTCCAATAAATATTTTAGTAGGGATAAATTATTTAGATTTTTTAGAATTGATTTATTCAAATTTACTTGAGGTAATTTGGTTTCAATACCTTCCGTAATTTGATAGAAATATTTAGTCAATAAATCACTGATGCTTTCTATTGTTCCTGCATTAGGACTTTTTGGATTAGCCCATTTATTGTCATTGATATTATTGATTATTGTTGCAGAGGGTAATTTATAATCACCTTTGACATATTTTTTGAAATAAGCATAAACCCCTCTACTTTTTCCAATAAAATCATCAGCTGTCAAATGTTTAGATTCAACAAGATCATTTAATTCAACCGCAAGTCGATTAAGGTATTTTTCAGTAATCGTATTTTCTTGAATTAAATCTGTTTTAATTTGTAAAAAATCTTCATCATTCAGATCTTTAAGATGGTTAACTGCATCTATCGCATCTTCCTTGAATAATAAATCACTAAACTTTAAAATCTGTTCGGTAAAATTCCAAGATTTATCATCTTTTAGATTGTCATGAGCATAACGTAACATCAACCGTGTCAATTTTTGGTTTCTACCAATCTGATCAATTAACATATCCGTTACATTTTTCCGAAATCCTTTGACGTCCATTTCGACGTTAAAATCGATTGAAATACCAAGATCTTTGGCAAAAGTTCGGATAACTTTATGCGTAAATTTATCAATTGTCATGACCGAAAAACTACTGTAATTATGCAAAATTTTATTTAAAATTTCTTGGGCTCTGTATTCAACTATCTTTTCAACCAGTTTTAAATTTTTAGCGGTATCCCTTAAGAATTCTAACTGACCTTTAGTCTTAAAATGATTTTCTGTACCTAAATCAATTAACGCCCCTATAATTCGCGCTTTCATTTCATTAGCCGCCTTATTGGTGAAGGTCATGGCTAGGATTGATCGGAATTTAATAGGATCAGAGTGGTAAAGAACAATTCTTAAATATTCCTGTACTAGTGTATAAGTCTTGCCACTTCCAGCGGAAGCATTATAAATTTTTAAGGGTTTGACAACAGGTAACATGACAGATTTAAAGCAAAAAACTAATGAATAACAATAATAGTTAAATTTAGTTTCAATTAATTGAAGATATGCTTTTAAAACAAATAATATTTTGCTGCGTAATTCTAAGACTCATAAGTTGTAATTCTAATCAGACAATTTGTTTACTAGCAAATGATGCTAGAGGTCTAAGTCAACAAATAAACGAGACTTTACCTTGATTTAAACTAAATTGTCATTGAAAAAACCTTTGTTGTTGGTTTATTTCGGATCAATCTTAAGTCAAAAGCCATGCAGACGTTTCTCACATATGGGCGAGCTGATTCAGGAATTTTAAGACCATTATCAGATAGGATTACTAGGCCATCACTAGCCATTTCTGTTAACCTCTCTAATACATCAGGTAATTCTGGAAATTGGAGTTTAGTTGGTTGCCAATTTGTTTCAAAATGGCACATAATATTCAAGATGTGTTCACGAATGACTAGGTCTTCTTCAGTTAGTAGGTGTCCTCGCAAGAGCGGAAACTCACCTTTGTTAACTAGTTCTTGATATTCCTCAACGGTTTTCACATTTTGAGCAAAACTAAACCAAGAATCACTTATTGAACTCATTCCTAATCCAACCATTAGTTTGGTTTTGCCAGCAGTATAGCCCATGAAGTTTCTATGTAAAGACTTCTCGACCATGGCTTGATGTAAATTGTCAGTTTTTAAAGCAAAATGATCCATTCCAATTTCTACGTACCCAGATTCACCCAGTAGTCGTTTTCCCGTTTCATAAAGTTGTCGTTTTTCTTCATCTTTAGGTAAGTCCTTTTCATTATATCCACGTTGTCCAACCCCTTTGATCCAAGGAACATGTGCATAACTATAAAATGCAATCCGATCAGGCTTTAACAGCATGGTCTTTTCAATGGTATCAATGATGCTCGCTTCAGTCTGATGGGGTAGGCCAAAAACAAGGTCATGACTTACCGAAGTATAGCCTATTTTGCGTGACAAGTTTGTGACTTCTTTAACATTTTCAAATGGTTGGATTCTATTTATAGTTTTTTGGACCTTAGGGTCATAGTCCTGGACCCCAAAACTATTTCTTCTAAAACCAAGGTCATAAAATGTTTTCAAGTGTTGTTCAGTAGTATTGTTTGGGTGTCCTTCGTAGCTTAATTCAAAATGGTCAGCTTTCTCAGCTTTCTCAAAAATGCCATCTAAAAGAAGCTTAAGGTTTTCTGGACTGAAAAATGTTGGTGTGCCTCCACCTAAGTGTAATTCTTTAATTTGTGGGCTTGTTCCAAATAGATCAAGGTATAAATCCCATTCTTTTAAAACGGTTTCTATATACGGTTCTTCAACATGATGCTGTTTTGTAATTCTCTTATGGCAACCACAAAATGTGCATAGGTTTTCACAAAACGGTAAATGAATATAAATACTAATTCCTTCTGATGTATTGGATTCATCAAAGGCACGCTTAGCCGTGCTCAGCCAATCTTCAGTTTCAATACCTGCTTTATTCCAAAATGGTACGGTTGGATAACTCGTATATCTGGGGCCAGGGATATTATATTTTTGAATTAAAGTCTTAGTCATTTTCGGATTGAAACCATTCTACAAAACTATTATCTGTTTCTTGGAGTCTGGCGTATTTTAAGGAGGTATGTTTAGGTAGATTGGTCAAAATTCTTTTCACCATATCAATAAGCATATTTTCTGCCGTAGGTTGGTAATCACATAACATGATTTTTGAAAAACCGTTTTCAACTTCCGTATACGCTTTATGGGGTGTATTCCCATTTAATAATAAACAATGATCAAAATGTTCAACCACATTGGTATTCACAATTTTTTTAAGGTCCCCAAAGTCAATGATCATTCCATCTTTAACATGATTAACTTCGTTAATTATTTGTCCACTAATAGAAACCGTTAATTTATAGGAATGACCGTGAATGTTTTTACATTTTCCGTCATAATTCCAAAGGGCATGGGCGGTTTCAAAATCAAAGATTTTAGTTACTCTTAAATTCATGGCATAATTTTTTTAAGTGGTTAATTATTAAACACTGTATTAGTTTGCTGCAAATCTATTAAAAAATCGTCAATAACGTGCTTTTCAACGTGCATCATTGTTACTATCTTCCACCATTTTGGTTTATTAAAATCGTCAGCAACCAAATGATACTTTTTAGCAATTTCAATTGGAATATAATTTGCATCCATGGCAATGATGTTCATGTATTGATTTCGGTAATATGGTATTTTCAAGTCATCTAAGCGATCACAAATTCGATCTGTTCTATCAATCAACCGTTGCATCTGATATTTCCAGCCTTCAGAACCGTGAGTCATTAAGATCATCCACATAGAAACGGCATTTGCACCAGAACGGCTTCCACATAACGTAAAATCAGTACCTTGAACATACGAGGCTTCTTCGGTTTGAGCATATTCTATCAGACCTTTTCTAGATAGGAAGATACCTGTACCATAGGGTGCTTGCAACATTTTGTGTCCATCAATTGTGATAGAGGAGACTTCAGGGTTTGCAAAGTTTAGTTTAGAATTTTCGTTTGTAAAAGGATAAATAAACCCACCAAATGCAGCGTCAACATGAACAAAATAATCTTTAAAATGGGTTTTGATGATATCAAGTATTGGTGTTGGTACATCAATACTGCCATACATGGTTGTTGCCATTGTCAAATGAATAATTAAGTACTTAATACCATTTGATTTTGCTTTAATTAGTTGTTTTTCAAGATAATTGAGATCCCATTGTCTAGTCTCTGTAATGTTAATGGTAATTGGAGAAATACTTAAAAGGTTACATCCTTTAAAAGCTGAATAATGGACGTCTTCTGAAAACACCAAACCGATTTCACTAAGCTTAGCATTTTTCTCTTTCATAAAATAGTTCCGATAAATCCATTGAGCCTGAATATTGGCTTCAGTCCCACCAGGTGCTACATAGCCGTCATATGAATCAGGTTCTGCACCCATAATTTCTTCGGCACAAATTCTTAATAAATCAACTTCAATGGCTTGTGTTCCTGAAAAATAACTTTCGCCTTTACTGTAGGTATGACATCCAATATGGTTAGGATTAGAAATTAAGGTTGACAAAAATGGCGCTTCTTTTAAAAATGGCGCATTGAAATAAAATTGTTCTTGATCCAAGTATGTGGCCGGTAAGCCTAAAATTGGCTCATCTTTATAATTGAGGTTATTTCCTAAAGCTTCAAAAACACGCTGTTTGATTTCTTTAAATGGAAGTTTTTTCCAATGCATACAATATTTTTTTTGCAAAGATAAGTTAAGTTTTTGAGCCTAAAACTAACTTTTGTTAGGTTTAGGTTATTGAGGGCTCAATTTTACTTCTACTATAATAATAAGCTAAAAGGATCTTTTTGAGAATACTGATTTTGCATAAAATTTATGTATCTTTATTGAGACTACTTAGAGTTAATTAAATTATGGGTATGAGCTTAAAAAGATTTGGGTTTTTAGGTATTTTTCTGGTATTAAATTCAATTGTATACTCACAAACAACTATTGTTCTTCAACCAAATTTTGATGGTGGTAAAGATGCCGTAATAGATTCAAGGGTGCCAGATTCAAATTATGGAACGAACTCTGATTTTATGGGAATGGCTTGGACAAATGGAGGTGATTTTGTAATTCAAAGAAGTCTAATTGATTTTGATCTAAGTGGAATTCCATCAGGTGCTCAAATCGTTTCGGCAAAATTATCATTATATGGATATAATTCACCAAATAATGACGGCCATTCAAATTTGTCTGGATCCAATGAAGCTATATTACAAAGAATTACTTCAGGTTGGGAAGAGGATGAAGTCACTTGGAATTTGCAGCCAACTACTTCAAATACGAATGAAGTTACATTACAGGCAACTGCTTTTCTAGAACAAAATTATGTAAATATTAATGTTTTGTATTTGATTGAAGACATGATTGATGAGCCAGAAAATAGCTTTGGATTATTATTAAAACTTAAGACTGAAGAACAATATCGGTCTATGGTGTTTGCCTCAAGTGATAATACAAATGATAGTCTCCATCCAAAACTTGAAGTCACTTTTATTGAGGATGAATTATCTCCTATTGAATGTGTGGTTTTTCAACCCGATTCAGCTAATGGAAACGACGGATTTGTCAGTTCCGATCAGCCAGATACGTCCTTTCCATTTCAATCTGATTTTATCGCTACGACTTGGTCATATTCTAATAATCTGGTTGCTACGAGAGGTCTATTAAAATTTGATGAATTAGAAAGTATACCTGAAAAGGCATTTGTAGTGTCAGCAAACCTTTCACTATTTGGGTATAATTCTCCAAATTTTGTTGGCCATTCCGACCTTAGTGGTTCTAATTCTGCAATGCTTTCTATGGTGAATTCATATTGGGTTGAGGATTCAGTTACATGGAATAATCAGCCCTCAACAATTGATTCAAATGCCATTTATTTAGGATATATTGTTGAACCAAATCAAAATTTTGAGAATTTAGATGTAACAGCTTTGATTGAGGCTATGTTGAGTGATTCCGCTTCAAATAATGGGTTTATGCTAAGGCTTATAACTGAACAAATATTCAGATCTACTTTGTTTGCTTCCAGTAATCACAATGATGCAAATTTGAGGCCAAAATTAGAGGTTTGTTATCGGTCAATTATTCTGGTTATTAACGATACGATTAATGATTCAACTGATGTTTTTTTGCCTGATACCAGTGCCGTTGATTATATAATATATCCAAATCCTGCAATGGATTTCATCAATGTTTTATTGTCTGTTGATTCTGATGTAATGGCAAGCTATCGGATCTATGATGATAGAGGGCGATTGATAGTTGAAAACGTAAATTATGAGCTTACCAAAGGACAGAATACAATTCCTGTTGAGATTATTGATTTTTCTAAAGGGACTTATGTTATTAAATTAACATACAAGGATGAAATGAGAAAAGCAAAGTTTGTGAAAGAATAAAAAAGCCATCCTTATTGGATGGCTTGATTAATTTTTTTGTGACTAGTCTTTAAAGTCGACTAATTCAATATCAAATACAATTACTGAATTACCAGGGATTTTTGCACTGCCTCTTTCTCCATAGCCGAGGTATGGCGGTAAGATTAATTTTCCTTTACCACCCTTTCCAAAAAACGGGATTCCTTCTTGCCATCCGGCGATTAGTCCATTTAATCTAAATTTAGCTGGAGTGCCTTTACTACCATCAAATACAGTTCCATCTAGTAAGTAACCTTTATAGTGAATAGTAACTTCTTGGCTTAAATCTGGTTTTTCCTTTCCGCCTGGTTCGTCAATCACAACGAATAATCCACTTCCAGTTTCCTTAGCTTTTAAGTCATTTTTTTTAAGGTACTCATTGATTTCTGGAGAGTAATCCCCCGTTTTAACCACTTTTGGCATTGGTGGCGCACTACTAAAGTCAACCAATTCAATTTCAAACACTAAAATTGAATTTGGTGGTATTGGTCCTCCACCTTGAGGGCCATACCCAATCGCTGGCGGAATAACTAGTTTTCCTTTCCCACCTTTTCCAAAATGAGGAATTCCCTCTTGCCAACCTTTGATTAACCTTGCTAGAGGAAATGTTGCTGGTTCTTCTTTTGTACCATCAAATACGGTTCCATCAAGAAAATAACCTTTATAAAAAATAGTGACATAATCATTGATAGTTGGTTTTTTATCTGATCCAGCCTTTTCTTTGTAAACATAAAGCCCACTTGTTTGTCTTTCAGGTTTCCAACTCTTATCCTTTAAGTATTCATCAATTTTAATGTCAAACTCAGTTTTCGTATATTGAATTTCTGGTTTGACTTCTTCTTGATCTTTTGCTAATTTATTTTCTCCGCAACTCATCAATACTGTGGCTGCCGCAGCAATCATTGTTATTTTTTTCATTCGTTTTCTATTGTTTAAAATCTAAAATTTTGAAGTTTATCTTTTTGTAAAATGGTAATATTTGAACCTTTTATGGTAATATACCCATCTTGTTTAAATTCCGATAGGGTTCTAATTACTGACTCAGTTGCAGTGCCAACCATTGAGGCCAAATCATCTCTTGAGATCGATATTGAAAATTGATCACTGTCTTCAGTTTTGTATTTGCTTTCTAATTTGAGTAGTGAATCTGCCACTCGTTTTCTGACCGTATCATAAGCTAAATTCAATAGTTCTTCTTGACGCGTGTCAATTGATCCAGCCAATATCTTTATGAATTTCATAGAAACTTCTTTTGATGAAAAAAGCAAATTCAAAAAGTCTTGTTTAGGTATTAGTGATAGTTCAGTATCTTCTAAAGCAGATGCAGATTCAGAATAAGCCTCATCCTTAATCAAAGTTTTATAGCCTAAAAAATCTCCAGTGTTATATAAGTTAGTAACCAACTCTTTCCCATCTTTATTCATTTTATAGGTTTTCACTTTGCCTGAGTTAATGTAATATAGGAAGTTTGGAGTGTCCTCTTCATAGAAAATAGTATCCTTCTTTGAGTATTTCTTAATACGTTTACTTTCGGCTAAGTTTTCAAGTTCGACAATACCATTTACATTTTTAATAAAGTTATTAAAAGAGATGTCTTCTTTATCTGAAAATGTTTTGATACGTTCCAATCTTTTTTCAATAGCGCCTAAAAGTTGAGTGTCATCAAATGGTTTAGTTAAATAATCATCCGCACCCATATTCATGCCTTTTCTAAAATCATCACGCTCTGATTTAGCAGTCAGAAAAATAAAAGGGATAGAGGCTGTTTTAGGGTTTTTACTAACCATATATAATACACCGTACCCATCTAATTCCGGCATCATGATATCACATAATATTAGGTCAGGAATGACTTCTTTGATTAATTCTACACCAACCTTGCCGTTTTTAGCTTCAAAGACTTCATAATCAGCAAGCTCAAGAATCTCTTTTATATTCTCTCTCATGTCCTGATTATCCTCAATTAATACAATTTTATTCATAGTCGATTGGGATTTTACAAGTAAATACAGTTTTTACATTTTCTTTACTTTCAAATATAATAGATCCGTTTAACAAATCTAAATATCTTTTTACAATTGATAAGCCAAGGCCAGTACCTTTTATATTTAATGCATTTTCAGCTCTGTAAAAACGATTAAATAATGAGGGCTGATCAGCTTCTGGAATCCCAATGCCCTGATCGATAATTTGAAATTCAAGATAATCATCATGAATTGAACTTTTATAATGAATGTTTTGACCTTCTTTTGAGTATTTTATTGAATTTGAGATGAGATTATACAATATATTTTTAATCACATTACGATCAGATGATATCAAGCCTGATTCACCATTGATTTCAGTTAAAATCTGTTGATTATCCTTACATATCGTTTGCAGTTCTTCTTGAACTTCATTAACAAACAGATGGTAATCAAATAGTTCATTTTTAATGACGAATTTATTGTTTTCCAATTTATCTGTTGAAAGGAAATCATTTAAAATATCTGTCAATCCTTTAACAGAGCTCTTAACCCGTTTCGTATGTTTAAACGCCTTGTCATGTTCTCCTTTTTCAATGTATTTTTCAATCAAAGTATTTGAAGAGAGTATTGTGCTTAATGGAGTCCTGAATTCATGAGAAGCCATTGAGACAAATCTAGATTTCATTTCATTTATTTCCTTTTCTTTTTCTAAAGAATCTTGCAGTTTTTGATTGATGACTTTCTGAGCGGTAATATTTTTTTCAACAAGTAAAATTTTATCAATTTCTTGTTTATCATTAAACAATGGAACAACATTAATATTATAGTATTGATCTTCATGCTCCAGTTCAAAATCTCTTACCTCTCCTTTAAAGACAGCTTTAAGAGCTACTTCAATTGTCGTTCGGACTTCTTTTGAAAGACGATCAATATAGTTTGTGCCAATCAATTTTTGAGAGGTTATGCCATGTTTATAGAGCTCTTTGCCTTCAGCAAAAATATAGTTTAGGTTTTTATCAAAAACATTAATAGTGCCATTTGGAAAATTACGAGCAACTGCAGTATATAAAACTTGACTTTCTTCAAGTTCTCTTGTTCGTTCATAAACCTTTTCTTCTAATTCTGAATTTAGTTGCTTTATCTGGTGCTCAGCTTGTACACGTTTTGTAATATCTGTAATCAATGCAACAATATATTTTGAGTCATCAACAACAATATGATTTAAACTTATTTCTGCGTAAAATTGTGTTCCATTTTTTCTGAGTGCTTCCAATTCCCTGCCACTTCCCATTGTTTTTCTAGTTGGATTGGAAGTATAAGTTTCCCGCTGACCAACATGAGATTTGTGATGTTTTTTAGGGATTAACAATTCTACTTTTTGACCAATAAGTTCATGTTCTGTATAGCCAAATAATTCCTGAGTTCTGAAGTTTAAGAACACAATTTCTCCAACAGAATTTGTAATGATTAACCCTTCTTCGATACTTTGAAAAACCAGTTTAAAAAAACGGTTGTTATTTTCTATATCAATTGAATTTTGATTTATCATTTTAAGACATGACTTTTGACAGCTTAAAGTTATAAATTCCACTGTAATTTTGTTCAGAATTTAAATGATTATTCATGAGTAAGTGCTTTCATTGTGGAGATAACTGTGATACAATCATACATTTTGATCAAAAAATGTTTTGTTGCAATGGCTGCAAAACAGTGTACGATATTTTAAATGGCGCCAATTTAGATGATTATTACAACCTTGAAGAAACTAAACCAGGTTTAAAGACTCAAAAACAATTTAAGGATAAATTCAATTTTCTTGAATTACCAGAATTTAGGAATAAGTTTATTGTGTTTGAAGAAGGTTCAATTGCAAAAGTTAATTTATTTTTGCCTCAAATTCATTGTAGTTCCTGTTTATGGCTTCTAGAAAGATTAGATAAGTTAACATCAGGTGTAATTAGTAGTCAAGTTTATTTTATTGATAAAAAAGCTGAAATTACTTTTGACGAAACAAAGTTAACTCTAAAAGGATTGGTCGAATTGCTTGCTTCAATAGGGTATCCTCCAAGTCTCACACTTGAAGACTATGATCAAAAAGAAAAACCAGTTAATGATAAAAGCCTAATATTTAAAATTGGTTTAACAGGATTTTGCTTCGGAAACGTAATGTTATTGAGCTTTCCTGAATACTTGGGCATTAATTCACAAGATCACAATTTTCAGGTAATCTTTAATTATTTAAACCTAATATTCTCAATACCAGTTTTAATTTTTGGAGCAAAGGACTTTATTGTTTCAGCTTATAGATCTATCGAACAAAAGAGAATAAATATTGATGTACCAATTTCTATCGGTATTTTTGCTTTGTATTTAAGGTCTTTATACGAGGTTTTGTTTGAACAAGGAGCTGGCTATTTTGATTCGTTTATTGGCTTAATTTTCTTTTTATTAATAGGAAGATGGTTTCAACAAAGTACTTATAGAGCGATTAATTTTGAACGCGATTATAAATCATACTTTCCGATTGCAGTAAACAAAGTGAATAATGGAGGTGATAGTCTGATATCCCTTGAAGCAGTTAAGCCAGGTGATATTTTAAGAATTAGAAACAGTGAACTAATTCCAGCTGATGCAATATTAAAAGAGGGGCAAGGTAATATTGATTATAGTTTTGTGACAGGTGAATCTATACCAATTGAAAAAAAGTTTAACGAAAAACTATTTGCAGGGGGAAGGCAAATGGGAACAGCCATTGAAATCGAAATTATAAAAAAAATAGAGAATAGTTATTTAACTCAGCTTTGGAACAATCCAGTTTTTGATAAAATTGAAATCAAAGAAAGACTGTCTGATATAGTTAGCAGGCGTTTTACAATTTTATTATTGGTCATTGCATTAGTGTCAAGCATAGTTTGGTATTTTATTGATCCTGGACAAATGGCATTTGTAGCTGTATCAATATTAATTGTCGCCTGTCCATGTGCAATTGCCTTGTCCGTTCCGTTTACTTTTGGTAATGGGATCAGAATTTTAGGAAGAAAAGGTGTTTATCTTAGAGCGGCAGAGGTGATAGAACCAATGGCAAAGACCACTGATATTGTGTTTGACAAAACGGGAACAATTACGCAGAATAATTTGAGTTCTATACAATGGGAAGGAGAACCTCTCACCAAATCTCTCAAAGAAATTATCAGAAGATTAACAGATAATTCTTCGCATCCACTGAGTAGGCAAATTGCCGCAAGTTTTGATAGATCTTATCTTGGGGAAATTACTTCATTTGAAGAGTTAAATGGCAAGGGGATTGCTGCTACTGTTGAAGGTGATAATTTCAGAATAGGCAATAAGAACTGGCTAAATCTTAATTTTGAAGATGAAAAAACAAGGGTTTGTCTTGTGATGAACACCAAATACCTGGGTTCTTTTATTGTTGAAAATTCTTACCGATATGGGTTAAAAAAATTACTTATGGATTTAAATGGTCAAGCCTATCAACTTCATGTTTTATCAGGTGATAATTCTGCAGAATTATCAAGGTTAACTCAACTTTTTCCTGACCAATCAAATTTTAAATTCAATCAAAAACCAGAAGACAAATTAAACTATATAAAATCACTCCAAGAGTCAGGCAAACAAGTCATGATGATTGGAGACGGGTTAAATGATGCTGGTGCCTTGCAGCAGGCCAATACAGGTGTTTCTGTAGTTGATGACGTTTACGCTTTTACACCTTCATCTGATGTCATTCTCAATGGGAATAAACTGCATTATTTGAATACTTATTTAAGGTTTTCAAAATCTAATATTAATATAGTCAAACTGAGTTATTTCTTTTCAATTGTATACAATATAATAGGACTCGGTTTTGCCGTTACTGGACATCTTGAACCTCTGGTTGCGGCTATTCTAATGCCTTTAAGCTCAATTAGCATTGTTCTTTTAGTAACTGTTTTAACAAATTTAAAAGGGCGTCAATTACCCTAATATTTATTTCTTTCTAATTAAATGAATATTTCCTTGTCCTTCGAATTGAGTACCATTTGTTGAAGTTGCCAGGTAGGAATAGAAATACACACCATCTTTACATGGCTTGTCATTCTTAAAGTTGTTACCGTCCCAACTCTCCGAGATACTATTGTAATGAAATACTTCAATGCCATACCGATTATAAACACCACAGTCAAATTCTGAAATTCCTCTCGACGGGAAATAAAATTCATTATTCGGTGCTGCGTCTGGAGTAAAAACATTAGGAATATTTAACTCTGGAAAGGCATGAACGATAAATAAGTTGCAAGTGGTGTCAACACAATCATTAAAATTACTCGCTACATAACAAACCAGATATTCTTTTTCTCCTTTGAAGGTTGCCTTAATCTTTTCATTATAGACATCACTAAAAAACCAATCTCCATATTCATTGGGAACCGTTTCTGTATCAAGGTTAATTTTGAATAAAGTATCTGATAAAAAATATGATGGTTTAGAAAAATTATATGATTCATTAATAAACTGAACCTCCATGTCTTCCGTACCTTCAAATTCCCCAGGTCCATGAAATTGATCAGAGATAGGCGTAAATGCTGCAACAGGGTTAAGAGAATCAACTAAGACTGTGTCGATATATGTACAGTGGTGATCATCTGTAACAGTAACCTCCATTAAGCCAGGTACATTAACAATAAATGTAGTGGTTGTTGATTCATCACCGTTTTCAAGATTCCGCCATAAATAAGTTACATTTCCGGTTCCAGATGAACCTGCACCAGCTGTTGTCACGGTTACTTCACCATTTCCTTTTTGAAAACCTCTAGTTCTACAATATGTTGGAGATATTACTTCTACAACACCAATAAGTGGATCCGGGGAAGGAATAATAAAAGATTCTTCATAAGTACAACCAATTTCATCTTGTAACGAAATAGTATACTCTCCCGAATATTGATTTTGAATAAGTGTTTCACCAAGTCCTGCAACATTGGCTGGGTCCCAGCTAAAGTAAATTTCGTCAAAATCACCCTGATAGTTATATACGTTTTCAATAAATGCAATTCCAGTAGCATCACCATAGCAAGGCGGTGCAGTAATATTGATATCAACATCTAGTGGTAGTGGATCGATTAATTCGACAGTGATTTCATTAAAACAACCATTATCATCAGTGATGCTAATAACATATGTCCCGAATATTAGTGAATTAGCTGTGTTTGTGCCAGGTAAATTTAAAGATGTTCCATTTAGATCGGTAATGTCGAATTGAAAAGTACCAGTTGTACTGGAAAAAGCAGTGATTGAACCCGTTGGTGTGTTGTGACATTGGGGGTGGCCTAAGTTTGTATTGATATTAATTGATCCAACCTGAATAAAAAATGTAGTGTCCCAATGACACCCGAAAGGATCGTCGATATCAACAGTCCACGGTCCGCTATAAAGCCCAGTTTGACTTGAACTTCCACCTTGGTTTACATTTTCTGTTGCAAATTGGTTTCCTCCTGGATCTGTCCAAGTAACGGTCATTTGTCCATTGCCAGATCCTAAAATACCTTGTATAGTTGCTGCACCATTAAGGGCATTGTTACAAGATTCGTTAACTAAATTTGTAAGTACAGCAGTGATTTGGTCAATACCAAGTTCAATTGTATCTCTATTAATACAACCATTTGTGTCAATTACTTCTACATAATACTGACCTGAAGATGTTGCATTATAAGTTTGATTAGTACTATTATCTTGCCATAGATAAGCTGCATAATTTGGTCCTGCATCTAAAAGTTGTGTCGCACCATCACAAAGTGAATCATCTGGACCCAAGTCAACATCTTGAGCACTTGCGAATAATGTTACAGTATCAATTAAAGAAAATCCCCCAGCATCTTGCACATTGATATAATATGTTCCAAGGCAAAGGTTTGAAAATAAATTATTTGCTTGAGTAGTTAGACCGCCATCAATACTATACGACACCGGTGCAACCAATAAAGAGTCATTAAATTCAATAGAACCATCACAGTTACTGGGGCAGGTTGGGTCTATTGCTGTTATAATTGAGCAATCTATTCCAGAATCGAATATGAATGAAATTTGGTAATCTGTACTGGACGTGTATGTGACCCCATCAAAGTCAACCTCAATCCATTTGGGTTGAACGACATTGCCTAGACTATCAATATTAGGTGAATAATAATTAATCGTAAATATACCACATTCAAAACAAAGAGGATATAAGTTCACAGTAGTACTAAAACCATTTTGTCCAAGATTAAATAACGTTTGAGAATCATAACTCGCAACCACATTGCCTTGAGAATCTAATATTTGTAAAGAATCTCCATTTGGACCACCAGACCAACTCCCAAAGGTATTTTGGTTAATTGAAAGATCAAAAGAATGTGCTGTAGTGCAAGGAAGAATTTGTGAAAATGAGTTCCAACAATGGTTTAACCCTGTTGGTGGATAAACCTGACCTGAAAATGCACCTTGCGCAGCAACAAAATCATATGTTATCACATTGCTGGCAGTGGTACAGTTGAAATCTATTGTGACAATGACATCCACAGTAAAACATTGTTGTGCGCCACCGTTCACATTTTGATCAATAAAAACAGGTGCGTTAGGGTCATCAATATCACCCCATTCAATGGTCGTGCCGTTAATAGTGGCATTAATTGTTTGTCCGTTTGTACTTGTTAAACTTGGTGTTAAAAGGTTGTCAATTGTTGCACATTGAATGTCTAATAAAAAACCCGTAGTTAGAGAATTTGGTCCATCACTATCTCCCTGACATAGCTCAAAAGTGATTAAAAATTGGTCATTACCTAAATCTCCAATTTGAACAACACTAGCATTATACCATGTACAGGCCGATATTTGTGTGCTTAAACTTAATATAGAGATGGTAAGTAAGAGGGCTATTTTTTTCATATTACGAGTGTTTTTACAATACTGATGACGGCAATTTAAATCTTAAAGTTGCATTACAATATACTAATTGTGATTTAATAACTTACTACAAGTTTTGAGCTTAACCAGCCTTGATTAGTTTGAACATTTAAAATATAGATACCAGGATTTAATTCGCCCGAAAAAGTATAATTAAAAGAATTGATAGTTTTGGTATGAACAAGCTGTCCATTAATATTGTAAATTTCAGTCTGCAATATCTTTTGGTTTGTCTCTAATGTAAATGATCCTTGACATGGGTTTGGAAAGAGTGAGATAGGGGGTGTTTTAATTTCAAATATGGATAGATATTGTGAATGGTCAATATAATCAGATAATTCTGCCAAATAAAAGTCTTTCTTGCTCTCAGCGACTAAAGTATCAGGGCTTGGGAAAATAGAATCTCGAATTGTACCACCAAGATATATTTTTTCATTTTGACCATAATACAAGCAATTACCTTCGTTCAATCCTGTTCCTGGAATGCTTTTAATCCAGTCTAAATGCTCTTGATTTATTTTGGCTATAAAGGTATTTGCAGTTCCAACGGGGAAAATAGCTGTGTCTACAAATTCTGCGTTGTGACCAAATTTACCAGTAATTACAAAATTACCGTAAAAATCAGCGGTGATATCAGTTGGAATGTCATCATTTAATCCGCCAAATCCATGTGCAAACTTATAATCTCCATCTTTTGAAAGTATCAAAAGTAAAATATCATAATTTCCTTCACTTTGTATTAAAGTGTCGGGTCCAATGCCAACTTCAGCGGTCTGACGGAATTCACCAACAATACCAATGGTATTGTTTGAATTGACATGAATATTATTACCATGGACTTCATTCATTCCGGTAATAGTATACACCCATTCATTTGTGCCATTTGTAGTATATTTTGTAACGAACATATTATGGTTGCCATTGACTGAAAGTAATAGGTTGTCTCCAATTTCAGCACCATCTTCAAAACTTCCTGTTAAGTAAATATTATTTTCAGAATCTAAACTAATCCCACTCGACAAGTTTCCTCCTCCTGTGCTTTGAACTCCCCATTCAAATAAACCATTTTGTTTAACTTTAATACAGAAAAAATCCTGTCCCTGGGTTGTACTTATATTAACATTGTCTTTGATAAGATTACCAAAAAAATTACCTGTGATTAGAATGTCATTAGTTTGGTTTACCTCTAGGGCAAAAATTTCTGCGTAATCAACCCCAGAGCTTACCTCATATTGAATTAAATTACCTTGATAATCTAACCATAATAAAAATAATTCTGAAGTTCCTGTTGAAGAAATATTTATGGATGATTCAAATTGAAAATCGCCTTGAAAAGAGCCGCCAAGAATGACATTTCCAAAATTGTCAATATCTAATCCTTTGCAATCAACAACACCGCTTCCAGCCATTTGTTTTACCCAAATTAAGTTCTGAAGAATGTCATATTTGGCTGCAAAAGCATCATTAAAACCAGTGGAAATCAAAGTGTCTTCATCTAAGATTAAAGTGTCTCTAAAACTTCCAGTAATGTAAATGTCTCCACTTGCATCTTGTGTAATAGCATTAATGGTATTAGATTGTCCTGGTATAGCGGTTAACCCCTTTCCTTTTAAAAACCAATTCCAATTTTGGGCATCTAGGCAATAATTTATCATTAGTAAATTAACCAGAAAAGCTAAACGTAAGAAAGTGCTCTTTTTCATTTTATGAAATTATCACGACTACTAATATGACGATTCTATTTGAAAAATGGTTGAAAGAGCTCAGACTTATATTAAAATGGTAAACAAATTTCGAAATTACTACCTGCTTTTTCTTGTGGAATATTTTGGTTTAAAAAGTAGACACCTCTCCAAATGAGGAATAATCCAATAATAAAAAATGAGCCAATTCTGAAACTGTTAGCATATTTAGAAAGAGATTTTTTGAAGCGGTTGGCCGTCAAATAAAATAAGGTCAATAGCGGGATAGTGCCTAGACCAAAAAAAATCATAAATATGATACTATTCATAAATGTTTTTTGAGATAATGCAACAATTGCAGCAGAATAAACCATAGCACAAGGAATAAAACCATTAAGGAAACCTATATAAAAACTATATTCTGTTTTGTTTTTGTTTAGTGCCTTAGCCAATCCGTTTTTAAATTTTATGACACTGTTGAATATTTTGTAGCCCTTTTTCTCAATGGTGTTAAGCACTTTAGGTATAAATGCAAAAATTAAAAGTAAACTGCCACTTAGGATTGTTAAAATAGATTGAATATTGTAGTTGTATAAACGGGCTACAATTAAACCAAATAACGCCCCAATTACGATATAAGTAAGTAGTTTACCAGAGTGGTAAAGTATCAAACTTAGTCTTTTTTGCTTACCATTTCCAGTCGGAATCATTAACATAATAGGGCCACACATACCAACACAATGTAAACTTCCTGCTAAACCTAGTATAAAGGCTGACCAAAGCATCAGAAATTAATTGTAGATTGATGTAGGTACGATTTATTGTCACTCCTAAAAGCGACAATAATATTGTATCTTCCTTCCAGGAACTCACTATAGTCAAACATTTGAATTCGCTCCTCATCTATTATGATTGTAAAATTTTTATCTAATTCCTTATCATCAGGTCTATAAAACTTGATTTCTCCTTCAATTGTTTTCATAGATTTCGGAAATTGAATCTGTATGCCATCAGGCTGTTTTATTATTAGAACTTTTTGTTCTAAAGCGGCATAATTTTGAATACTCTGTTTTTTTTCGTCAAATAAGACTTCTTGTTCGTAAAAGTCATCCTGAACTAAATCAGCATTCAATTGAAAGGTTTGTATAACCAGATAAATGATAAACCCCATGAATAAAATGATGGTAATAGTAATGCCGTATCCCCAATTTAATTTCATAATCACTATTTTAAAAACCTGGTCCGCTAAACGAAAATTTCAAATTGTCAATTTCTTTATCATTTGCCAAAACACCTAGGTTAATTGGCGTTTTTCGCCCTTTGATATCTTTTGATTTCATCTTAATTAGAACTCTTTTTTCTAATTGTTGATTTGGAGCTAAGATAATATTTCCTCCAATGATCTCCAAAGTTGCATTATTACTTTTGATATCTAGATCAATTCTCATACTATCAACTGTTTTATTGATTAAGTGAACATCAAAAATATTAGTATAGGTTACGCTATCAAGCTTTTGATATGATGTACCCCTTACTCTTAAGATATTTGCATCAACATCAGAACGGGTTGTTAATAATACAACTAGCAATATAAGTATACTAATCATTAACACGATATAAGATTTTGCTCTTCCACTTAAAGTATATTTTTTCCCAGTTTTGATTCCCGCTTCTGAGTCATATCTAATTAGGCCTTTTTCTAGCCCAACGTTTTCCATCATAAAATCACAAGCATCCATACATGCAGTACAATTCACGCATTCCAATTGAGTGCCATTTCTAATGTCTATTCCTGTTGGACATACATTTACGCATTGATTACAATCAATACAGTCACCTTTATTGGCTGCTTTTCTGTCCTCATTTTTTCTAAATTTTGAACGGCCATTTTTTCCTTCACCCCTTTTGTAGTCATATGCTACAACAATTGAATTCTGATCTAGAAGAACACCTTGTAATCTACCATACGGACAAACTGCAATACAAACTTGTTCTCTAAACCATGTGAAAACAGCAAAAAATATTGATGTAAATGCAAAAATGGTAAGTAGACCACCAATATGGTTTTTTGGATTATCTAAAATGATGTCTATTAATTCATCTATTCCAATAATATAGGCCAGAAATATATTTGCGATTGCAAAAGATATGGTCCAGTAAATAAACCACTTCAATAGTCTTTTTCGCAGTTTCTTTCCTTTCCAAGGTAACTTGTCTAATTTCTTTTGTTGATTCCAGTCACCATCAATCCAAAACTCTATACGACGAAAGACCATTTCTAAAAAGAGCGTTTGAGGGCACGCCCAACCGCAAAAGAGTCGTCCAAAAACAACGGTGAAAACAATGATTAGAATGACAAAGGCAATCATACTAATAGCAAAAAGATAGGAATCTTCGGGCCAAAATACTTTTCCAAAAATCACAAATTTCCGTTTAATTATATTAAACATCAATAGTGGATTGCCACCAATTTTTATAAATGGTGCAATAAATAAAAAAGCAAGAAGGATATAAGAAAAGAATTGTCTTTTATTAAACCATTTTCCTGATATTTTTTTTGCAAAAACCCATACCCGTTTACCGTCTTTATCAACCGTTGCAATGGTATCTCTGAATGTGTCGTTGTTTTGATCTAATTGGCTCATTGGTGCATGTAATAGTATTTGCAAAGTTGCAAGGTTTTACAAAAAAAGAGTGTGACATATCACACTCTTTTAACTGATTTATGCTATGTATTTAATGCTTTTACTGTTTAATATTTTCACCTTCTGCTGGTTTTCCTTCTTTTGCAGGTTCTAACGATAAAATATAACTCGCGACGGTTTGCATTTCAACCCCATTCAATGATTCTTTCCATGAAATCATTCCATTATTGGCACCTTCAGAAATCGTATGAAACACACCTTTGATATCATAATCATATAGCCATGCGTTGTCGGTTAAATTAGGGCCAACACTTCCGCCACCATCTGCTTTGTGGCAAACTGCACAGTTATCAGTGAATATTTTTTTACCTTTTGCTAAGCTTGCAGCATCTGAAAGTAAAGTAACATTATCTTCATTAATCAAGTTTGGGTTTGCCGCTTTGTATGCCGCAATCTCTCTTTCATGGTCATTAACTTGAGTAATGTACTCTTCAGATTGACTTTCGGCAATACCAAATAGTTGATAAACCCCAAAATAAATTACACCCCAAACAATGGTGATATAGAATCCATATTTCCACCAGGGCGGAAGATCGTTATCCAACTCTTGAATACCGTCATAGTCATGATCGAGCAGAATAGAGTCTTCTTCTTCAATATCTACTGCATTGGTTAACGTTTTATTCCATCTCGAAAATAATGTAATTGGTCGTTTTTCTCTAGAGTATTCTGAAAGTACGCCTTTAATAATCCCTGCAAAATATAGGATCAACATTACCATGATAATGTCGAGCGTCAAAAATGCCCAAAATGCTGAATCGGTAAAATTGACGAAAGCTTCTGTATTTACGGTTTCTTCTGGACTTAAGGCACTACTAAAAAAAGAACTACACAAAGCAATAACTAGTAAGCCCGTTTTCGTTTTACCTTTTTTAAAGTATAAAACATTTTTTGTAGACTGAATTAGAGCCACAAGAATGATTAACAATAAAATTGTAAACGTTAACATTATCATAAACAATGTCGTTGAGGAAACGCCTAGTTGTTCATAAATAGGTTGTTTTATTTCTTTACTAACAGCAGTTTCTTGTGCAAAAATAGACATAGAAACCGTTAAAGTGAGTATTAGAAGAGCGCCAGATTTTATATATTTTATTAACTTCATAATTCCAAATTTTTATCCTCGTTAAAAGGCAATTGTTTCAGTTCATTAATTGTTTTTTTATCTGTTTTCATGATATACCATATCAGCACAATAAAAAAGGTGAAAAATATGATAAGTGATATGATTGGATAGATTTCTATTCCATCTATCGAAGTCATATGTCCTTTAATGTATTTAAGCATAATCTTCTTTTTTAATCATTACTAGTTTCTTCTTCGGCTTTTAAGATGTCAGAACCCAACCTATCTAGGTATGCAATTACTGCCATAAGCTCCATGTCAGACCTTGCGTTTTGAATCTCAGGATCTTTAATTACAGCTTGGTAAACCTTTTCAGCTTGTAATTTCAATAGGTTCTCAGCCTCATCTTCATAACCTTCAGGGTATGGAACTCCAACTGATCTTAACGCTCCAATTTTTGCCTTTATCATAGAATAATCTAATGGGTCAGTTAAGTGTTCGTAGGTTGGCATTATAGAGCCTTCCGATACTGACGTTGGGTCAATCATATGTTTATAATGCCAAATTTCACCTCTGGCTTTAGCATTGCCTTTTCCTGAACGGGCAAGGTCTGGTCCTGTTCTTTTTGAACCCCACAAATGTGGATGAGCAAAAACAAATTCTCCACCTTTTGAGTATTCACCATCAGATCCAGCATAACGCAAAACCTCATCTCTAAACGGTCTTACCATTTGACTATGGCAGTTGTTACAACCTTCTCTGATATAAATGTCTTGACCTTCAAGTTCTAATGGTGTATAATAGGTTACCGAACTAATTGTTGGGACATTTTCCTTTACCATTATTGTTGGAATTAATTCTGCCGCACCACCAATTAGTATAGCAACCAAACTAAAAATTAAGAATTTAACTGGTCTTCTTTCAATCCAAGCATGCCAGTGTTCGCCTTTATTTCCTTTAGTAGGGTTTAAGAGAGCAGGGGCATTATCCTCTTCTTGTGCTAAGAAGTTACCAACTTTTGCCGTTTTGATTAAGTTAACAATCATAATGACAACACCAGTAATGTACAATGCTCCACCTAGTGCTCTCATCATAAAGAAGGGTTTTAATTGAGTTACCGTTTCTAAGAATTCTGGATGAGTTAAGGTGCCATCTGGGTTAAATTGTTTCCACATTAAGCTTTGTGTAAAACCTGCCCAATACATTGGGATTGCCCATAATAATATCCCTAAGGTAGCGATCCAAAAATGCGTATTCGCCATTGATTTAGAGTATAGGTTGGTTCGCCACAATTTAGGGACTAACCAATACATCATACCAAACGTTAACATACCGTTCCAGCCTAAGCCTCCAATGTGAACATGAGCAGGAATCCAATCCGTATAGTGGGCAATCCAACTCACATTTTTTAAAGATAACATTGGACCTTCAAAAGTGGCCATACCATAAGCTGTAATAGCTACAACCATAAATTTTAATACTGCACTATCTCTAACTTTATCCCAAACACCTCTTAAGGTTAATAAACCATTTAACATTCCACCCCAAGATGGGAAAATTAACATGATTGAGAATACAACACCTAAAGATTGTGCCCAGTCCGGTAAGGCAGTATAAAGCAAGTGATGTGGTCCTGCCCAGATATAAATAAAAATTAAAGCCCAAAAGTGAATAATTGATAACCGATATGAGTAAACTGGTCTATTGGCTGCTTTTGGAACAAAATAATACATTAAACCTAAGTAAGGCGTTGTTAAGAAAAAGGCTACTGCATTATGTCCATACCACCATTGAACCAAAGCATCTTGAACTCCTGCAAATGCAGGGTAAGAGTGTAGGAATGAGTATGGCATTTCAAAAGATCGGAAAATATGAAGGACAGCAACCGTAACAAAGGTTGCTATGTAGAACCAAATGGCAACGTACATATGTTTGACTCTTCGTTTTATAATTGTACCAAACATGTTGATCCCGAAAACAACCCATAATAGTGTAATAGCAATATCAATTGGCCATTCTAGTTCAGCATATTCATTTGAAGTGGAGATACCAAGAGGAAGTGTGATAACAGCTGATAAAATAATGATTTGCCAACCCCAAAAATTGATATAACTTAGTTTATCGGAAAACATCCTAGTCTTTAGAAGCCGCTGCATTGAATAGTAAATCCCGGTAAACAAACCGTTACCTACAAAGGCAAATATGACTGCATTGGTATGCAATGGTCTAATTCTACCAAAAGATAACCAGCTGGTCAAGTTTAATTCTGGCCAAACTAACTGCAAGGCTGCTGTCAAACCCACCAACATACCGATCAGCCCCCATGTGGCTGTGGCAATTAAAAAGTACTTGACAATTTTATTGTCATAATAAAATTTTTCTACTTCCATTATTCTTTCTTTTTCGTTTTCTTTTCATTGTCATCAAAAATAATTCGGTAGGCTGGACCATAAGTATCCTCAAATTGCCCTTTTTTATTGGCCCACATAAATGAGAATAAAAAGATGAGAGCTAATGAAATGCTAACCGCAATTAGGATGAAAATGATTTGCATGAAAACAGTTATTAATTTGCTATTAAATAATTTTACACAGCAAATGTAATTCCTGATTTACCATCAAAAGATGAAAAATTGCATCTACAGATATGACATATATCAGTTTGATGCATGAGTAATTTTAGAATGGCAAATTAGCTAGAAAAAAGGGAGCGAAAATTACTTTTTGATTGCTTTGATTTCGTAACCTTCTTGTTTAAGTAATTCGATAATACCGTTTTTACCAAATAAATGAGCGGCACCAACGGCAACAAAACACGATTTTTGAGAGAATTCAGAACTTAACTTTGGGATCCAAGCTTTATTTCTATTGTTTAAGAAAAGATCTTCATATTTCATAAATTCCGGTGATTGTTGTTTGATGAGTGGGATTAGTTCTTTGACTTTCTCCTCGTGATACAATTTTTGAAGCGTTTTCATTTCCTCTATGTCTTGGTCAAAAGATTCAAAAGACTCAATAATCATTTCTGAAATTTCGTCGTACGGAATGCTGTCAAAGAAACCAATTTGTTGATGGATAGTTTCAAGCCCAATTAAGGGTATATTCTCTGATTTACTGAACGCCATAATATCCATATCATATGATTTTGGAGGTGATTCGTAATAAGATTGTGTAATGGCTTGAAACATAAAAAATGGTTTGAAGCTATTATAAATCATTTTGAACTGAGATTCAGAGGTGTTGAGTTTTTCATTGAAAAAATAAAGGATCTTTTGGTAGTTCTCTGCTGTAAACAAATCTTCCAAAGTTCCTGTTTGTAACTTCATCAATGCCATGGCTTCTAATGGGTTAGGCATGTCTCCTAATTCCATGACAACAGCATCACTTGACTTAATAAGATGCTTTAGGTTAGGGGTGAATTCATAATACTCTTCTTCAATTAAATGCATTGTGCCAAATAAGTATGAAGTAGGTTGATTAGCTTTACTGATTTGCCACAATAACGAATTACCATCTTTAACTTCTTCCAGCTTAACAGAAGTACAGCTATTGGCGATTAAAAATAAAACACTAAGTAATAAGCCAGATTTAAAAAAGGTTGTCATCATTATAAAATTGTTATTTGTGCCAGAAAGTGGTTGTTTTCAGATGTCATAATCAATTCTGCATTTAAACCTAAATTTGAACATTTTTCACTTAACGTGTCAAAATCAATATATAACCAAGGAAACCAATTGGTTTTACTATCCTTATATTCCATTTGAAATTCCATTTCGCCATAATATTGGCTGTTTAGATCAACCCATTGTGCACCTTCATCATCCTCATACAAGTACTGAATGTCGGTAGAATCACAGATGATTTGTCCACTGGGATTAAGTAAAGACTTGGCATGTATTAAAAATCTTTCAATTTGCTTAATTCTTCCAGCAATGCCAATGCCATTCATTAATAATAAAATGGTGTCAAATTTATGCTCTGTCAAATGATGAAAATCAATTTTCTGACTGGGAAGATTTAAACTTTTTAAATAGTTGATTGCCCCTTCTGAAGTATCAATGGCTAAAATGTCAAAACCATTATCATTAAGCCATTTAGCATGACAGCCGGCAGCAGCGCCAACATCTAGAACTTTACCTTTGCACATTGTTAGGGCCTTTTTCTCAATTGGTGGCATATTTTCAAAAGATCGAAAAAGATAATTAACATCCATGATATCATCTTCGCATAAATCTGAATGAACTATGATATCCTGACTAACAGTTCCATGCTGGAAATCAGTAATGGCATTACCTATGGGGTCGTTTTCAAAGTCCATGTTTACAGTTAAATATCTAAGTCATCAATGTTTTCAAATCCTTCAAATTCTTCGTTATCATCAAATTCAGAAAATATATCATCAATATCATTTCCAAGATCAAATGTTGAATCTGAGGACTCGGCTGGAATTCCAAAATCCATTTCCCTAGAATCTTCCAATGGAGCAATTCCAATTGAAAGAACAATTTCTGGATTTGGTTTATGGTCTTCAGTAGTTTGAATCAACTCTATCAAAAAACACCACATTTTTAGAAAATCATAAACCAAAATGAACCGTTGACTAGGGTTGCTGATCATGGTGTTGATTTTTGTGTCCGACATTAAATGAAATGGTGTAGAGTTATCCTCAAGATCCATTTCAAATAAACCTATTTCATCTCCTTTATCCCAGTCTAAATTGCTAACATAAAAGGATGCAAATTGATCACCTGTAAAAAAAAATGCTTTAATAATTATGGCATAAAAATCCTGAAAATTGTTTGACCCATCAACCTCAATGTCCCTGAAAATTTCTTCATTTTCGGCATTGTCAAGTAAGACTCTAAATTTGTAGGTTGCCATAGTAAAATATTGATGGTACAAAATTATCGATTCTTATCATATAAATAGTGTAATCTAACTTGTTTTGTTCACATTTTATTGTTTGACAGATCTTCAATCCAAATATAATAAAATTTTGTAGCTTGATGATTGCTAGTCAGGTGTTTATAGATTTTTTTATTGAAAAAATCAAGTTGTTTACTAATGAAATCTGGTCATTTTAAAGATTGTTTGGAATAAATAGGAGTCATCTAAAGCTAAAAAAATATTGAATTTTTGCCTAAATTAGTTATCTTTATGCTATGCAAGGAGCTAATTTGGAGTTGACAAAATTATATTATTCAATTGGAGAGGTAGCCGAAATGTTTGCAGTGAATACTTCCCTGATTAGATTCTGGGAAAAAGAATTTGATAATATTCGTCCAAAAAAAAATAGCAGAGGTAATCGTTTGTTTACACAAAAGGATATTAAGAGTTTTGAACAAATATTTGAGCTAGTTAAGTTAAAAGGTTATACCTTGGAAGGAGCTAAGAAGAAATTAAGTGGGCAAGAGGAAATTCCACGTCTGCATTTGGATGTTATGGAGAAGCTTGAAAAAATAAAATTGCAATTATTAGCATTAAAAGTATAATTGGAACGACTTTTGTAAAACGCAATATGATGAAAAACAAATCTTATATCATAATAGTTGCTGTACTAGGCTTTGTGACGTTTGGTATGCAAAGTTTTGAAGCGTCTATCAAATTGGCTAAGTCTGATAAGTATCGGGTTATAAAAATTAATGGAAAAATAGTTTTTATTAAATCAGGGAATGGTATGAAAATTGGCGATTACTTTGTTACTGGTACGCCATTGAAGTTCTCAACAATGAGAGATAGAGCTGCAGTGATTAATAGAGAAAAAGGACGATTTATTTTACAACCAAGTGTTAAAGGTAAGCCTAAAGTATTACCAGCAATAAGTAATATTGCAACTAGAGGAGAGGTTGAAGTTTTAATTAATTTATTAGATGTTAAAAATTATTTTTCAGAAAAATGCCTGTTTCTAAATGAAATAACACTAAAAATGGGGAAGGAAGCTTTTATGTTGGACGAAGAAAATTTTTTCTATGTCACGTTTAAATATAATGATGAAAAAGTAGCAAAGAAGATCCCAAATGGTGAACAATCTATTATCATAAGTTCGGAAAAACTATTTACTATAGACGGAAAGCGTGTTCCGGTTAAAGAATTAGAAATGACTTTGTTTTATCGAAAGGCTGATAAAACAATTCGTGAAGTCAATTCATTTATTCCAGTGTTTCCAGATGACGCCATATTAAAACAGGAAATAACAGTTTTATTGGATGAATTGAATGCAGAAACTTACTTAGAAAAAGAAAAAGAAATCATTGCATTTTTAAACGAATTTTATGGTAAGCCACAGAAAAATAATTTAAGGAACTGGCTTAGTAAAGAGATGAATCTAAAAATGGATAAAAATATTAATTTTAAATAATCATAACATGAAAAAGAAGTTAAATATAATAGCAGTATTAATAGTGTCTGTTGGAATGCTATCAATGGTAGGGACGAATGAGATGGTAAAAGATTTGGCATCCGTAAGTTATAAAGTCATCAAAGTAAATGGAAAAATTGTTTTTGTAAAAACAAAGTCAAATATGAAGCAGGGTGACATGTATGTTGATGGTACACCAATTACTTTTGCGAACAATGAATCAAGAGCGGCCATCATTAATAGGTTAAAAGGTAGATGTGTGCTCTCTCCAGCAAAAAAGGGTCAGCCAAAAATCTTACCTGCCGCCAATAATATTTCATCAAGATCTGGTGCTTTGTTGAATAAAATTGATTTGCAAAACCACTTTACAGGTCAATACCTAGTGATTGGTAAAATGAGTTTAGATATTGGTGAACTCAGCTACCCGCAAAATGATAAGAATTTTTTCTACCTCGTTTATAATTATGATGGTGAAACCATTCGTAAACAATTAGCTCATGATGGTAAATCTTTGATCTTAGATGTTGAAGAGATTTTTAAAATAGATGGTGAATCAGTAGAAGTGAAATCGTTGGAAATGGGATTGTACTATATGGATAACGGAACTGGTGAAATTATTTCAACGTTTACACCAGTTTTTCCTAATCTGGATAACTTAAAATCAGAAGTTGAAATCATAATGGGTGAGTATACAGATGAAGCTGGGGAAAATAAATTGAAAGAAGTAACCGCTTATTTAAACGAGTTTTACGGAAAACCACATAAGGACAATCTTGTTAAATGGTTGGATAGTGAATTTAAAATGTAGAATAGTTAGGGTTTGACAAAAAATAAATTGTTGATAACAGATAATTTTTTTAGATGGAATTAATATCGCAAATGTGATACTTATTTTATCTTTGTCCAATGAAAGAAACGATTTTAATTCTAGATTTTGGTTCCCAGTATACGCAGTTGATAGCGAGAAGACTTAGAGAGTTAAATGTTTATTGTGAAATTCATCCTTGGAACAAAGCTCCTGACTTAGCAGAAACCACTAAAGGTGTCATTTTTTCTGGAAGTCCTTTTTCAGTGAGAGATGAAGAATCTCCTAAGCCTGAGGTTAATAAGTATAAAGGTAAAGTACCTTTGCTAGGTGTTTGTTTTGGGGCTCAATATTTAGCGCAAAACTTTGGAGGTGAGGTGTTGCCATCTAACCTTAGGGAATATGGACGGGCTAATTTAGATTTCGTCAATCATGATAGTGTTTTAATGAAAAATGTGGAAACTGATTCTCAAGTATGGATGAGTCACGCAGATACTATCAAAACTATACCATCAAATTTTACTAAAATTTGCAGTACAAAGGATGTTGAATTTGCTGGATTTGAAATTGAGGGAGAGGATACGTTTGGAATTCAATTTCACCCTGAAGTTTATCATTCAACTTACGGTAAGCAATTGCTTGAAAATTTTATTGTTGACGTTTGCAAATGTTCTCAAAACTGGACGCCAGACGCGTTTGTTGATTCAACTGTAGCTGCATTAAAATCGCAATTAAAAGATGATAAAGTTATCATGGGGTTATCTGGAGGTGTTGATTCATCAGTTGCCGCGTATTTATTAAGTAAAGCAATCGGTGATAATTTGCAATGCATTTTTGTAGATAATGGTTTATTGAGGAAAGATGAGTTTTCCTCTGTTTTAGAATCTTATAAAGGACTTGGATTAAATGTTAAAGGCGTTAATGCAAGTGACCGATTTTATAAAGCACTAGAAGGGAAGAAAGATCCAGAAGTAAAGAGAAAATCAATAGGAGGTATGTTCATTGAAGTGTTTGATGAAGAATCTCATAAAATTGAAGGAGCAAAGTGGTTAGGTCAAGGAACTATTTACCCTGATGTTATTGAATCAGTTTCTGCAACCGGTGGACCTTCTGCAACTATAAAATCTCATCATAATGTTGGTGGTTTACCAGATTTCATGAAGTTAAAAGTGGTGGAGCCGTTGAGGTTATTATTTAAAGACGAAGTTAGAAGAGTTGGTCTTTCTTTGGGTATTCCTGAGGCAATTATTGGTCGACATCCTTTTCCTGGTCCTGGATTGGGTATTAGAATTCTTGGAGATATCACTGCAGAAAAGGTACGGATTTTGCAAGAAGTAGATCATATTTTTATTCAAGGGTTAAAAACATGGGAATTATATGATAAAGTGTGGCAAGCTGGAGCTATTCTTTTACCTGTTCAATCGGTAGGTGTTATGGGTGATGAAAGAACTTATGAGAATGCAGTAGCTTTAAGAGCTGTTGAGTCTACTGATGGCATGACAGCAGATTGGTGTCACTTACCATATGAGTTCTTAGCAGAAATATCTAGTAAAATTATTAATGGCGTTAAAGGTATTAATAGAGTAACATACGATATTAGTTCTAAACCACCAGCAACTATAGAATGGGAATAAACTTATCCCAAAGGGGTAATTAAATTAAGCAAATGAAACAATTGCAACTTATCATATTAATACTCATTCCTTTTCTAGGTTGGACGCAGTCTGAAGTAGAAACAATTAATGGAAGGAAGTACTTTGTTCACTATGTGGAGAAAGATCAGACACTTTACAGTATTCATAAACAGTATAATGTTTCAATAACTGACATTGAACAAGCTAATTCTAGTGTGTCTGATGGGTTGTCAATCAACGAAAAATTATTGATCCCAATTGACATCAATAATTCTGATTATTATGAAAGTCATGTTATTGCAAAAGGAGAAACACTTTACGGAATTTCAAGACAATTTAAATGCAGTGTTTCTGATTTGAAGTCAATAAACCCTGAACTGAATGATGGAATTCAAATAGGTCAGGTTATTAAGGTTCCTAAACTTAGTGTTGTAATAAATTCAAAACCGGGGGATCAAATTCTTGTTGATAAGGAAGAAGACAGTAATGTTTCTGATCAATTGGAGGAGAAATATTTGGTTTCAACAACAGATACAATTGTACATCATACTGTTTTAGCACATGAAACTTTATATTCTATAGCTAAACGGTATATGGTGACACCAGATGCCATTCGGAAATTAAATCAATTTAATTTAACTACAATTTCAGCAGGAGACGTATTAATCGTTCCAGTTAAAAAAGTTAATTATCAAATTTCAAAAAATAAGATTGACACTGATTTAGGGTTTGAGAATACCATAGATAAATCGTATGATATTGTCAAAAAAGAAACTTATAAAATTGCTTTGTTTTTGCCATTAATGTATACGGCAAATAAGTCCTATATGAACAAGCCTTTGAAGGCTGGAGAAATTGAAAAATTACACCCTGTTACCAAGATTTCGGCTGATTTTTATCATGGGTTTAAATTGGCTATTGATTCGTTGGCAAAAGCTGGGATGAATGCTGAACTTTATATTTATGATACAAAAAGAGATACAGCGGAGATTAAAAATATTTTGGACCGACCTGAGTTTAAAGAAATCGACTTGGTATTTGGACCATTCTTCCCAAACACCATAGATTATTTATCTAAATATTGTAGAGCAAATCAATTGCCAATGGTAATTCCTTTTAAATCAGGAAATCAGGTGCTTTATAACAACCCATTCATCTATAAGACTACTGCCTCTGATATGGTTCAAATGGATGGGGTCATTGATTATGTTACTAACGATTTTTCGAAATATAACATAGTTTTAGTAAAGCCTTTTAGTAGTGATGATAAAGCATTATTTGAACGTGCAAAGAACAGATACAATTCAGCACCAAAAACAAATCAAGCCTATAATTCAAATATCATTGAAGTGGATATGGGAAATTCTAGTGGTAAGGAATTGAACTTGAAATTAAGGAAAGATACTGTTAATGTTATAATAGTTCCATCTACAGATGTCAAATTTGTAACATCTGTATTTATGCGTTTGAACAATGTGTTGAACATGAATACTTATGCAAAAAACATGAAAATAATAGTGTTTGGATTAGAGGATTGGAATAAAATTGATGATATAGATTTAAAACATAAAATTAGAATGGAACAGCATTTTGCATCATATCGATATTTTGATTACAATGATGCAAATAGTATAAAATTTTTAAATTTATATAGAGATAATTATGGGACAGATCCTGAGTTGTTTGGTGTTCAAGGGTTTGATGTAGGCTACTATTTTTTAAGCGCACTCTATATTTATGGTCAACATTTTGATTCATATTTACCTAACCATAATGTCGCTTTACTACAAAATAAATTTAAGTTCACATCTGTTTCAGAATCAGATGGTAAAGAAAATTCTTCAATATGTATTGTTAAATACTTGAATTATTCACTTGAATTTGTGACATGGTAAACAAAAAAGCAGGCAACCATTAATTTTGCAACACGTTTAATAATAAATTCGTAAATTCGTACGAATAGATTTTTTTTTGGAGAAATATGAATAAAAAAATATTTGCACTTTTATTTACATTTTTTGCATATTTTGGTTTTTCCCAAAATGTAGATTATGTAATGGATCCCGCAATTCAAGGATCTAATATAGATACAATATCAGGGTGTTCGTTTACAATATATGATACTGGTGGAACAGGGGCTGGTGGACCTTACGGAAATAATGAAAACTTCACACTTACAATATGTCCTAATGTTCCCGGTGACATTATTTCAATAGTTTGGACAATTTTCAATTTAGATCCAACAGATTTAAATCCGGATCCAAATGTTTCAGATGCAGATAACATAACAGTCTACAATGCAGCTTTCGTTGATCCTGCAAATACACTAGGAACATATACCTCAGGAGGTATTAATGTTGGTGATGTATTTACAGCGAACCCAGCACAGAACCCAGCAAATGTTGACGGATGTTTGACAATAGTATTTAATTCAAATGCAGCGAATACGACTATTCCTGCTCCAGATTATGCCTTTACGGCCTCATGTACAACGCCATGTGATCCGCCAACAGCAGACGGTATGATGTTAAATGCAAGTAATGCTGCTGGTGATTCTATTGCAGGTTGTGTTGGTGACACAATTTTTTTTCAAGACAATGGTTCCTTTGCGGCTCCTAGTTTCAACCTAGTAGATTGGGTTTGGCATTGGTCTGATGGAACGCCTAATGATACAACTCTTGCTGGTGTTGTAGTTGGACATTCATTTACAATTCCTGGTGAATATATTATTCAGTTAGAAGTCATTGATGACAATGGTTGTTCAAATTTAAATGCAACTGATATCCGAGTTTATGTGACAACTTATCCAACATTCGATCCTTTTCCAAATGATACAACGCTCTGTGTTGGCGAAAGTGTAGTGCTTAGTGCTTTTCCTGATGCTTACGAGGTTACATGGTCTGGATTTCCATTAAGTGTTCAAGATGATGACAACTGTATGGAAGATAATGTTGGGGCTGTCGTTCAAACGCCAATGTTGATTACGGGATACGATCCCAATATTTCTTTAGATAATGCTAATCCAGATGTTTTAGATATTTGTGTTGAAATTGAGCATTCATTTATTGGAGATTTTGTGCTTCAGGTGCAATGTCCAACCGGCCAAATTATGACTTTACACCAGCAAGGTGGTGGAGGGGTTAATCTTGGTGATCCTGATCAGGGTTCAATTGATTGTAACAACCCAGCTACTTTCGGAACTCCATGGACATATTGCTTTGATGCAAACGCAACCCAAACATGGGTGGATGCTGTGGCTGCCGGAAATACTGTTCCAAATGCGACAGGAGGAAATTCAATTCCTGCTGGAAGTTATTTGCCAGTTGATCCAGCTGGATTTGCTGCCTTAGATGGCTGTCCAATTAATGGACAATGGAATTTGTTATTTACTGACCTTTGGGGTGGTGATGATGGATCTATTCCTGGTTGGTCAATTAATTTTGATCCAAGTCTTAATCCACCGGTAACTAACTTTACACCAGATATTGGTTCGGGATCTGATTCCTCGTATTGGGATATCACAGATCCGAATATTACTGCTAATACACCAGATTTAAATTCTATAACTGTAGCTGCAGTAACTGGTGGTGTATTTGAGTATGACTACACTGTGACTAATAACTTTGGGTGTTCTTTTGACTCAATTGTTACCATTTATGTCGATACAAATATGTTTATTTCGGCAGGTCCTGATCTGACAATTTGTGCAGGACAACCTGATACTATTGGGCCTGGAGCAGCAAATGGTGGGTCCTCATGTGATTATATGTTGCTTTTGGTTGATACATTTGGTGACGGTTGGAATGGTAACTCTTTAGACGTTACTACTAATGCAGGAACTACAAATTACACTGGACCAGCAGTTGATTCAATCTGGATTCCGTTAACATTAAGTCATGGTGAAGTGGTTACTTTCCAATATAATTCAACAGGAGGATGGCCGTTCGAAAATGAAATTCACTTTCTTGCGGCAGATGGAACTACGGTTTACACAAATGGAGTACCACCTCAACCAACTACACCTACACCATTGCCTCAGTCGGTTACAGTAGATTGTTATTTAGGTTATGTGTTCAATTGGACACCTAATAATGGAACTATTACTACCGCAACAGATGTGAATCCTTTGGTTGCCCCTCTTGTTCAAACAACCTATACATTAACTTCTTATCCAATTGGACACCCTTTATGTGCAACAACTGATGACGTGACTGTAGATGTGGGAGTATTCTTAGATCCAGGAGAAGATTCTATTATTAGTCTTTGTAAAGAAGGTGTAGCAGAGAATTTATTCAATTATTTAGGCGGCACCCCATTTACAACTGGAAGCTGGTTTGATCCTGCTGGAGTGCCGATTACTATGCCAATTGATCTGTCAGTAGCAATTGACGGTGATTATGAATATAGAATAGATAGCGCAGACTGTGTTGTTTCTGCCTATATTAGTTTAACAGTAATAGAAGTAGTGATTACATCATTAATAACGGATGCGTCATGTCATACCATTTGTGATGGAGCGTTAGATATCACCGCTACAAATGGTGTACTGTATTCGATAGATAATGGTTTAACATTCCAAAATTCAAATATTTTAAGTGGTCTTTGTGTAGGTAACCAACCAGTTGTTGTAAAATCAGTTGTGGTTTCTAATGGCACGGAATGTTTTGCGGATTCTATTTTTGTAATCACAGAACCTGATGCAATTGATATTATAGATATTACGGATGACCACACATTGTGTTTGGGAGAATCGACTAATTTAACTGTACAAAGACAAGGTGGTTCTAATGGAAATTATAGTTATTCTTGGGATAATGGAATTGCAATAAATGCAGCAACTGCAGGATTTACACCAACTGGATCTACTACAGTTTGTGTTACTGTGTCAGATGCAGATTGTCCATTGTCCCCAACAGCTGATTCTTGTATGATTATTACTGTTCCTACAGATCTGAACATTAGTATACCGCTTTTACCTAATGGCTGTTATCCTCATGATTTCATTCTTCAAAACACTACGGACGGAACAAGTATTGATCCTTTATTTCCAACGAGTACTGTTGTAACAACAACATGGTTGTTCTCTGATGGAACAGAATATCAAACAAATGGAAATTCTGATGTTTCGCATCAAATTGAATTACCTGGGAATTATGATGTAACTGTAACAGTGGTGTCTGATTATGGATGTACTTACACTAAAACTTTTACACCAGCAATTGATGGTGGGATAATTGTGTATGATAGACCAGACCCTGATTTTATCTTGCCAAGCAACTTAGATATTTTCAATACACTTGCTCAATTTAGAGACCTTAGTATTGGTAATGATAATATTGATTCTTGGGTATGGTCGTTCCCTGGTGGATTTCCTTCCTTCTCTGATCTTGAAGATCCAGTTATACAATACCCAGAAGGTATTCCTGCCACCTACCCTGTTACTTTAACGGTGTTTAATGAACATCAATGTGAAAATACAATTGAAGGTACATTTGAGATTACTAATGATGTTAACATTTATGCTCCAAATGTATTTACGCCAGATGATGACCAGTATAATAATACTTGGCGAGTTTATATTTCAGGAATTGAGATTTACGATTTTCATTTGACAATTTTCAATAGATGGGGTGAAATAGTATTTGAGTCATATGATGCTAGTGCGGAATGGAATGGAACATATGGTAATTCAGGAAATGTAGTAGTAGAAGGGTCCTATGTTTGGACAATTGATACTAAGGACATCAGAAATGACAATAGATATGAGTTTAGTGGCTCAATTACTATCTTAAAATAATATTTGTAACATTTTAGAAAATAAAAAAAGGAAGATTTATCTTCCTTTTTTTATTTTTGCAATTATGGAAAAATGGATTGGTAACCGAATCAATTATGTGGATTCACCAAAAGAATGTACGATAATTATAAGTCCAAAAAGAAGTCGCTGGAAAGAAAGCATTTTATTCGCTTGGTTATTGGGCTATACCTTTGTTGGATTATACATGATATATCTTCTTTTTTTTGGTATGGAAACAATCAATAATTCTCAAATTGAAGGTGACCCACTGGAAAATTTAAGGAATCAGCAAATTTACTTGGCAGTTTTTATTGCGTTTTGGGCTTATTTTGAGTTTAAGGTTGTTAAAGGTTTTTTATGGTTAGTGGGTGGGAAAGAATTTATTAGAATTACAAAAGATGAGTTTACAATCAAAAATGGTTATTTCATGTATGGTAAAGCCAAAAGATATTTTACAGAAAACATGAAACGAATAGATTTGGTGGAACACAAAACATTTTCTTTTGGTTTTGACTATGAGAACGCATTTTGGAGACAGGGAACAGATAATATTATTTTTGACTATCAAGGAAAATCAGTTGGTTTTGGTAAAAAGCTGGAAGAAAAAGAAGCTAATTTATTGATGCGACTGACTAAAGATCGGATAAAGAAATTAGGAAAAAAATAAGGTTCTATTTAACAAGTGCCCATAGAATTACAAAACCTAAACTTAGACTGAGAAGAATATTTAAAGTTCCAAAAAAGATAAAGTTTTCTCGGAATAAATTTACAGTTTCTAATCCAAATGTAGAAAAGGTTGAGAAGCCGCCGCAGAAACCAATCACTACAAAATACTTGATTAGTAAATTCTCCTCCATTTTCTCTTTTACAAGAAAAATTGTCAACCCTAAAATGAAACAAGCTAAAAGATTAACCATCAAAGTACCAACTGGGAATTTGGAATCAAACATATAATGACCAAATTTGGTTAATCCAAATCTTGACAAACTGCCTAATCCACCACCTAAAAATATCAATAAACCTAAATTAAGTATGTTCATAACTGATTTTATTTAATAGTTTATACACTAAGAAACCAATCCCTAGTCCTAGGATGGCTCCCCCAAAAATATCGGAAGGATAATGCACACCCAGATAAATCCTACTATAGCCGATTAATGAAGCCCAAAGAAATAAGAGTAGCCATAATTTGGAATAAGATTTAAAACAGAGGTAGACATAGGTTGCAATAGCAAAAAAATTAGCAGCATGAGAAGATACAAAACCGTATTTACCTCCTCTATATTCCTCACTACTAAAAGGGCTAATGATAGTATGAACTAAATCTCCAATTTCTAAATTATGGGTTGGTCTATAGCGTAAAAAAACTTGCTTAAATGCCAAAACGGAAATTCGATCTGCAAGCAATACGCAAAGACCTATACCTAACAAAATTAACAATAGAAATTTTAACTTCCCTTTCCTATATGCATAATAGAATATGAACAAAAATACTACTATCCAAGGGAAAATAGTGCTGATCAACCACATAACTATATCCATAGTGGCATTATGATGACCATTCAGTTCCAAAAACAATGTTTGGTCTAAAGACTCAAGGTATTCGATCATATTTTTATCAATTCTTTATCGATTTAATCTGCCTAAAAATACCGATTAATTATGAATTAATACATTTAAATAAGTGTCTATGACATAAATGTAACTGAAAATCATTTTAATGCTATCTTTGGAGTTTATCACAACTTATTTATGAAAAAAATTCTACTTCTTTCGGTTACTTTTTGCATTACAATTTTAGCGGGAGCACAACATGGTACAGTAAGAGGGTTTATAAAAAGTAACGAAGACGGAAATGCTATTCCGTTTGTGAAAGTATATATTAAAGGAGCTGAGGTTGGTGCAAATACAGATTTTAATGGCTTTTATTCCATTCCAAAAATTCCGGTTGGGACATACACTTTAACAGCTACTAATATCGAATTTGAAGAGTATTCTAAAGAAATTACTGTAACTCAAGATGGTATTTTAACTTTGAATATTAGCATGGATCCAGGGAGAGTACTGAATGTCATTGATGTTAATGGAGACCGACGGGAAAGCGAAACAGAAGTTCAAACGTCAGTATTAAAAATTACTAATAAAGATATTTTACGGGTGCCAACTACTGGGGGGGAAGCAGATATAGCAACATATTTTCAAACAGTACCAGGAGTTGTTTCAACAGGAGATCAAGGCGGTCAAGTTTATGTGAGAGGTGGAACACCAATTCAGAATAAAATTTTATTGGATGGTATGACCATTTATAATCCATTTCACTCAATAGGATTTTTCTCCGTTTTTGAAACTGATTTAATTCGGTCGGCAGATATTTATACAGGTGGTTTTAATGGAAAGTATGGTGGAAGAATTTCATCTATTATGGACGTTAAATACAGAGATGGTAATCGGAAAAAAATGTCAGGTTTAATTGGAGCATCTCCATTTACTTCTAAAGTTTTGCTAGAAGGACCACTATCAAAAGATGGTAATTCATCCTTTATTGTTTCATCAAAATTATCACTTCTAGATAGAACTTCGAAAGCGCTATATCCATATGTGAATGATGGTGAGGGATTACCATTTAATTTTAGAGATATATATGGGAAACTTTCGCTTGGCGGAAATGGAAGTAGTCAGTTTAACTTATTTGGTTTTTCGTTTAATGATCAGGTAAAGTATCAAGCATTAGATGATTTGAATTGGGTAAGCTACGGTGGGGGGGCTAATTTTGCCTTTGTGCCAAGTTCATCTCAGCTTTATTTAAAAGGGCGAATTAATGTGTCAAGATATGATATTACACTTAAAGAAGAAAATTTGCCGGATAGGACTTCCCAAATAGCTGGTGGTGAAATGGCTTTTGATTTTACATATTATTTAGAAGGTAAAAGTCAATTAGATTATGGTTTTTCTTTTAATTATTTTACAACCGAATTTGTCACATATAATTCAAAAAATAAAAAGATTGAAGCAAGAAGTAATCAACCGGAGTCAGGTCTCTACGCAAGTTATAAAAAAGTAGCTGGTAGATTAGTCGTTGAACCAAGCTTAAGGTTTCAAATATACCCAAACATTGGGATCATTTCTCCAGAACCGAGGTTAGGTGGTAAGTTTAATTTGACAGAAGATTGGAGAATTAAATTTGCAGGTGGGTATTTTACCCAAAATTATACCAGTACAACTTCTGATAGAGATGTGGTGAATCTGTTCTATGGTTTTTTGACAGCACCGTCTGAGGAAAGCTTACCTGATGAATTTGTTCAAGAGACTGGCGGAGAACCATTGATAATAAACAATGGTTTACAGAAGGCTTACCATGCTATTGGCGGAACTGAATACGATATCACTGATAAAATCTCATTAAATATAGAAGGCTATTATAAGTGGTTTACACAATTAACTAATTTAAATCCAAACAAAATATTTGAAGATAATCTTGCCAATAAGGATGAAAGTGACCTCTTTAAAAAAGATTTTATTGTAGAAAGTGGACGGGCTTTTGGTGCAGATGCTGTTATAAAGTATACAACAAAAAAAGTATATTTTTGGGCGGCCTATTCTCTTGGAAAAGTGACCCGTTGGAACGGGTTTGACACTTATTTCCCAATTTTTGATAGAAGACATAATGTTAATATCATTTCAACTTATTCATTTGGAAAAGACAATTCATGGGAAGCTAGTGTAAGATGGAATCTTGGTTCAGGTTTACCATTTAAAAAAACCAAAGGAGTAGGGGAACTTACAACAATTAATGCGATCGGAGATAATTATGTAAATGCAAATAATTCAGATTTAACGTTCTTGTATGAGGATCTTAATACTGGACGATTACCAACTTATCATAGGTTAGATATCAACGTGAAAAAGAAGGTTGAATCTAAACAATACAAAAATATGAGTTGGGAAATTATTGCAGGTGTCACCAATGCTTATAGTCAAAAAAATATATTTTACATCAATAGAGTAACTGCCGAAACGGTTTTTCAACTGCCAATTATGCCAAGTATCGCTCTCTCATGGAGATTTTAATACGCGGTCCAATTATTGTAACTAATCATTTTATCTTTGTTACAAGAAAGCATGAATGGTCTATTTAAAATATTTTTGACTGCGATAATCATTGGGTTTACTAGTTATTCTTTTGGTATTTCAGATCGCGGAGTTGATTTATTGAAAAATCGACGGAAAAAACATCCAGTGGGAGTCAATGTTAATGTATTGGGAGTTACTGGTTGGGGGAATGTATCAGCAGACTGGTTTATCAATCCAAAATTGAATGTTGAGGGTGGTTTTGGGATTCAAAATTCAGGACTAAGTTCTATATCCTATTTTGCTGGAATCAAATATCATTTATTAGGAAAGACACCATCTAATCTAACACCATATTTTGGAGTATTTGATGCTTTCTTTTTAAGTGAAGGACAATTATATCAGCATAATTTATATTTTCCTATAGGATTACATAAGATAAAAAGGAATAAATTTTCATGGGCAATAGAAATGGCCTATCAATATAATAAATACGCAAAATCTAACATTTGGGGGGCCTTTAAAATAGGCTATCGCATCCTATAGTTGGCATTTAATTTATTTGTATCTTTCAACTAAAATGAACTTTTTACAACACGAGCTGTATAAAGTAGAAATTGCATGAAAAAATACATTTTTATCATAGGATTATTTTTAATTGGCTTTAACCTTCATGGTCAGGTTTCTGATTGGTCAGACCAAATGAAGGAGGCTATTATTACCAATAATTTGACTTTGCAGAAAGAAGCGGCCAAAAATTTAAAATCTAACTACTCAAATGTAGCATACCAATATTATAGATTGATGCTAATGCATTTACCAAATAATGCAATTTTAGTTACGAACAGTATTAATGATACTTACCCTATAAAGATTATTCAAGTGATTGATAAAGTTAGACCTGATATTAATGTGGTCAGTTTATCACTATTGGAAGATGAAAAATATAGGAATGAAATCAATAAAAAATTAACATTGAATATACAGTCTGGTGACAAATCAGAACATATTACGGCATTATTTTCTTCTGGTAAAACAATTTTTGTGAGCACAACAGTAAATAATAATCTATGGAATAAATCAAATGTGTACCTCACTGGCTTAAGTGTTTCTCAAGATTTGAAGAATCCTGAGCAAAGCCTTAATAGTTTTGTGAATTTGTTGAAGGCAAGTACATTATTAGCATTGTCTTGGGATACAAATGACGCCCTGCTATGTAATAATATCTTACCACCACTCATGACATTATACAAATATAAAACGTACAATAACCAGAATGAATTAAAACAACTGATACAAACAATTGCTAAAAAAACGAATCAAGAAAAAAAAGTAAATGATATTTTGAAAAAGTATGACTAGCTAAGTTTCAATGCGATTATTTAAAAAGAACTATGAAACATATAATGATGAGGACTTGATGCTGCTTTTTCAAAAAGGGGACAGGAAAGCATTTGAGCAAATTTATAGTAGATATAGCAATCATTTAGTTAATTTTTTCTTTCAAAAATTATGGCAAGATAGAGAGAAAGCAGAAGATAGGGCACAAGATATTTTTAGTAAAATAATACAAAATCCTGATTTATTTGATGCAACAAAAAAGTTTAAAACTTGGGTTTTTACGATCGCTTATAACATGTGTAAAAACGAATATAAGAGACATGAGGTTAGAAAAAACACAAAGTATGAAATTAGTGAGGGTATAGAGGCTCAAGATGAAAATGATTTGGGGGATACACAAGTTGACAAGATGAATTTTAAAATGCGTTTAAAGATAGAGTTAGATAAATTAAAGACAAAGCACAGTGAAGTGTTTACTTTAAGACATGACCAAGGACTATCTCTTAAAGAAATAGCTGAAATATTAAATATTAATGAGGGAACCGTGAAGTCTAGACTTCATTATACTACAAAATACTTGGCTGAACAATTAGCCGAATTTAAAACAATAATTTCTGAGTAATGGAATTAGAAGACATTGTAAAATATAAAAAATTTATTGAGCTAAATGCTGAAGAACGCAAACTTGTAGATACTTATGTTTCTAATGAAGAAGAGTATGATAATTTAAGATCTTTTTTATTATCAACTGAAGTAGTATACTCAAAAGGAAAAGTTAATGCGAGTGAGGGTTTAAGAACAAAAGTCATGCGCGAATTACATGACACATCATCAGCTAAAACTATTTGGTACCGTTCTTTTTTTTATTTTTTATTTCCTGAAAATACTAATTTTTTAAGGTCGCCAGCACTTCAATTAAGTGTTGTTGCAATGGCAATATTTGGTTTCTTTTTCTGGTTTCAATCGCCCATTAAATCTAGCGACTTGGCAATTAACAAGTCTATTGAACAAACTGAGGGCAAGGAGCCTATGATTCAGCAGCCTGAGAAGTCAAAAAGTTCAGAATTAAGTAAGGACAGGAAATCTAAAGAAGAGAAGACACTAACAAAGGTGCCAGTTGGAGAATTCAATGAAATTACCGAAGAATCTGAGTCTAGAGGGGATAGTGAAATGGTAGAAGATATAAGTGAGGAAGGGTTGTACGCAAATCCTTTAAATGTTGAGCCAGAGGAAGTGTCATTTGATTTTTCTCCAGCAACAACAAATACGAATAATTCTTATACATTAGGTTCTGGAACTCCTACGGTTAATCATTACGTTTTAAATGATTCAGTACAATTATTTTCCAAAGACGTCAAATATTTCGAAAAAGAAACCGTGGATGATTTGGCTGATGGAGACTATAAAAAAGAATCCAATAAAGCTTCACCAAAACTGTCTGATGAGAATATGACGTTGACCGCTAACTCAATAGAAGATAAAGAAAAAAGCCTAGATTCTGTTAGTTCAATTAACAAGAATTCTAATACTGAAAGTGTTGTCGAAATTGCAGCTTCAAAAAAAATCAGATTAAGAGAACTAAATAAAGGTAAAGCAGGTTCGGATTCTGGGGTTAGTATGTCTAAAATTTCAGTGAAATCTACTTCCGAATTGTTAGAATTATTTTATGAGGTAAAATAAGTACATGAAGTTATTTGGAAATGATCCGTCGCTTAACATACTTCCATATGATGGCACAGTTAATTATTATAGTTCCGTAATTGATCTAAAAGAGTCTGAGGAATATTTCGATCTATTACTGCAAACTTCTTCATGGCAACATGACAAATTGATACTATTTGGTAAGGAACATATTATGACTCGAAAAGTTGCATGGTATGGTGATGATCAATTTAAGTATACTTACGGAAGCATTCAACGGGCTGCATTGCCATGGATTCCAATTCTAGAAGAATTAAAGTCGCGCATTGAAACCATTACGGGCGAACAGTTTAATTCTTGTTTATTAAATTTATATCATAATGGTAGTGAGGGGATGGGTTGGCACGCCGATAATGAGCCAGAATTAGGTGAGAATCCTGTCATAGGATCAATAAGTTTTGGAGCAGAAAGAAAATTTGTTTTTAAACACCGTCAGTCAAAATGCAAAGCATCAATTATCCTTGAAAATGGAAGTGTACTTTTAATGAAAGGAAAAACACAAAAATTTTGGCTGCATACTTTGCCAGCTTCGAAAAGGATAATTGCACCAAGAATAAATTTAACATTTAGAACAATCAAGAATTAAACTGTTCTGCAAGCTTCACTTTTAATTCAGCAAGATGTTGTGCCTTACCTTCAGATCTAATTTGTCTCGCAGAAGCTGTATAATAATGATGAATATTTTCTAAATAATTGATTTGAATAGATAACCATTCTTTTTCACTGAATGTTATTCCAAAATTTTGACGTTCTACAAATAAACGATTGGCAATCTTATGGTAATCCGATCTACCTAAATAATCTAAATCTGCATCACAAATAATTTGCTCACATAAGTCTTTTGGTTTGTTGTGAGCAATTGTGACCAAAATAATACGTTCAACTTTAGCGACATCTTCCTCTGAATAACCATAAGACTTAGCAATCGATTTGAAAAGGTTTACACCAAGGTGTTCATTATTATCATACTGAACTATGAATCCGGCGTCATGAAATAAAGCAGCTGTCCGAGTTAAGATTAAATCACGCTCATTTAAACCTTCTAATTCGCCATATTTTATGACTGCCTTTTCAACATTTAATGTGTGTTTCAATGAATGATAGACCAATTTTGGATCAAGTTCATTCTCTAGTCTATGTAGAATATAAACTCTAAGTTCTTTAAAATTAAATATTTGATCTTCTGATGACCCCATTCATTTAATAATACCAATCATATGATCGTGCCTTTGATGTTTTTTTGGCACGCTTATGTCCCTCTAATTTAATAGTCTCAATCTCTTCTTCAATGATTTCTTCAATTTTTTTGTATTTCTCTATAGTAACTCCTTTATCTAAAAAGTCAGGGTTAATGTTTATCTCAGTGCTATTTTTAGGCTGTAATCCAACATAATCTATTACCCAGTCATCATCATATTCACCCTTACTTTTGAAAAAATAGACATAACCAGTTGTTTCTTGAATTTGAATTTCTTCACGACGAATAAACATCATACTATCTTTTTCAGGATTAAAGTCCTCTTGATACAATAGAGATTCTACAATCATTTGCTGTTTGCCATATTTAGAAGGGAATAAGTCAGTTCGCTCAATTTCTGTTAGAGACTCGTAAAGAAAACTGCGGTTTATTAGGTCTTCTGCTAGATGTAACCAAATTGAATCACCAACAGGAATTCCAGCTTTTACTTTCTCAATGTTAACAGATGTTTGTACGGTATAATCTTGTACTTTATTAAGCTTTTCAAAGAATATTTGAACTGCTGATTTATCGTGAAAAGGCATGAGCATTACAGCGTAATTCACTAATTGCCAATTACCTTGGTTTTTATAAGAAGAGTAGCTGTAGCGACTTGGTTTTTGAGCTCTAGCGGACTGTTCTTGACTAATTTGACTTTTTAATTCAATTTTAGCTTCTCTAAGAATTTGTTTGTAGCTCTTTTTATAATGTTTTGGTTTGATGACATTTTCTGATACAAGTGTTGCAAGAAGACTATAGGTTGGTGTCTTATATTGTGGAATGAATGTGTAATTTAAAAGATCAGGGTAAATTTCAATTGCCAACTCTAGTGAATCATAAAACGGACGATAAATTTGTTGAATGCCCCACGAATTTCCAGACAGCGGAATATCTTGATCCAGTAAATCAAGAAACTTTTGGTAAGAATATTTTGTATGTTGCCTTGCGAGCGCATTTAAAATAGCCATTTGATACATAGCAGTATCTTCATAAGTACTATATAAGCTCATCAAAAATTCCGTGGTATTTTTGTGCTTTATTTTTCCTAAATCTGCAATCATTTGTCGTTTAATTTCAATTTGTTCATCATTAAATGGGTAATTAAGTATCACTTGTTTTAATGGTTCGAAATCAGCATTATCAAAATTAACATGAGTTTTAATTGATTCTAAAGCATGCGCCTTTGTTAAACTGTCTTCACTATAAATATCTTGAAGAAATTTTTTGGACTTGTCTTCAAAAATTGATTCACCTATCATGGTATCTAATGGTGTAAATGAATCAAAAAAATTGGTAATAAACTCACTTCGCTTTCCACTTGTATCTGTAGTTGTCTTAATGGTATATAAATAGCCATGATTCAATATTTCTTTGACCAGAATTACTCTGCTACTTGCAGTGTCACTAAATTCTACGTTTAGAATATGTAAATCATCTATTTTAGATTGACTTTTTTGTCGAATCACTAATCCGTTTCTTTTACTAATGTACCGTGTTTCTGCTTTCCATAGAGAATCAATATTGGTATATTCTGAGAAATTATGGTATTTATAGGCCTCCACATAAACACGCTCGAAATTCTCTGAATAATAGACTCTAGACTTTGAATCACTTTTAAACGAATTGTCTTCTTTTTTACGTTTTTCATTGTCTTCTTTTATATTATATGCTTTTTCATATAAATCATCATAAATTGTAGGGTACAAATAGCTTGACTTGACAGAAAAAAGTAGAGTGGAATCAATTTTGTTTTCTTTTGGCCAATTGTATTTGAATGTTCCAATTTTAAAGCTTGAAAAGAAATCATCATTAGGTTTGCCTTCCGCCGAAACTCCTGCCAATAAATAATAATAGGCACCATTTATGATAACCTTTACCTCGATTTGTTCTTGTTTAGGACTTATAGCTGTTCCGGTTGCCATTGGCATATTCAAATTGCTAACTATCGTAGAATTAGAGCTATCAATGTCAAGCGATTCAAAAAATTTCTCTATTAATCTTTTGAGTTCATAATTGTCTTGCTCAATAAATGTAAAGTCATGGATGCTAGATCGTTTAAGGAAATAATAAGATTTACTAGTAGGGTCGTAAGCCTCCAGTTCTGGATGACCATAGAGTGAAGTAATTTTATCATTGTTTTTAATATGGTGGTAGGCAGGTACATCAATGCTGAAATCCTGTTTGTTTGAAGTGATATTAGTCCATTCAGTTTTTCTAACATCTTTTAGCTGTATAGAGTTGAAAAAGCCATCACTTTGCTTTTTCACAAATTCATTTTTACCACCCATTTTAAATATAAGAATATTCAATGGTGTGATGAAGATTTGATAACGTTGGTAATTGCCGTTAGCCGTTTGATTTAGAATATCTAGTCCTTCATGTTCTTGTTTTTTTATAGCTTGTTTACTGATTGTATTTCCAGGGATGTTTTCAAATAGAATACTGTCAACCTTAGGTAGGTAATCAGATTGTTTCAGACTTGAAAAATAACTATATGTACTTATTTGTTTAACAGAAAAATAAGACCCATTAGTCAGTTCGGGTGAGAAAAATTGTCTTTGATTATCGGCGTTAGAAGGTGTTTCATACATTGGTGAAGGCAAGCTTACAGAAAACATGTCTGAAGAGTAAGTCTCATTGTATTGAATTTCAGTAGTTTTCTTATCAAATTCAGTTTTAGTTGTTTTTGCTTTTTTAGTGATTGATGTAGAAACAGGATTTACCGAATACCCTTTATCTCTTAAATACTTAATAACGCCATACTCTCCGCCAAGATGAGCAGCACCAATACCAATAAATAAACTAATGTCAGCTTTTTGTATAAATGAGTCAATTTTTATTGCCATGATATCATTTCTTACATCAAGCATATATTTTATGAAATGGTCAGAATTAATTTGACCGTGAATTGAATCCAAAAGCATGACATCTTTATTCCTATAGGCCTCTTCAATTAATGTTTTGGTTGTTTTTTCTTCAGTTAGTTTTTCATACCAAGCTGCTTTTTCTTTCTTTTTTTGGTCTGGAAGATTCCCTAATTTATTAAGATGAGTAGTTTGCATAAAATTCTCAAGACTATAAACGGATTTATTATTTTTCATCCCAGTTTGATAAATGAACAAGTCTAAAAAAGTTTCTTCTTCAAAATCTAATTGGCTTTTATTTTCACGATAAAGCATCCAATTACTCAAGTAATGGTCTTTTGAAATTGCGTTACCGAGACTTTTATTGTCAGGCAATGATAATTTAAATGCTTCTTGATAAAACCCTTTATAGGTTTGGTATCTAAAACCATACTTGCCAAGATAGTCACTTGCATACGGTGAATTAAATATTTCATCCAACCAAATAATTGGATTTGATTCTAGAGCAATTGCATCTGTTGATTGGATAGCGTCAAAGAATTCTTCACCCAGGTGGAAGGCTAATCTACCACTAATATGCATAGTGCCATACAGGTAAGATATTTTTTCTGAGTAAGGTGATTTAATTTCCCAAAGCAGGCTTTTCGTTTGTTGTTGACTGAATACTGTTAAAGGTATAATGTAAATTAAAAAAAGAATCCTCTTCATGTAAATTTGAAATTATTGGTTTGAAAAATCAAAAGAAGGTAAGATAGCCAAATATTTGTCAATATTTTAGACAGCGTAAGTTAAATTTTTCTAATTAGTTCCAGATATTGACAACGGATTTAATCGAGATATTGTGGACATCCACTGGTTGTCCATTTCTATTCCAGAGATAAATCTTTAATTTGTCATTGACAGACAATTGTTTAGGTACTGAAAATGCGAAATAAGCTTTATGATTTTTCGCTAGCATTTGTTCTAAATCTTGATTGATATATATAGGCTTGTTTTTTAAATCATATATAGGTTGACCGAGTTGATTTTCTGCCGATATTGCTATAGTCAATTGGGCAGTCTCAGTCATCAGTTTTGCGTCTAGATCTATAGTGATAAATTCAAGATTATTAACCATGTTTTCTGTCACATTGATTTTGATTTCGGGGCCAAATATGGTTGTGGAATCAGATCGATATGAATTGAAAAGTATTTTTTCCTTGTTATATACCCACTGTTGTGAATTTGCAGGAAACTTGGATATAATGTTTTCCTCTAAGGAATTGGTTGTCTCATTACTGGATTTACTTAAAAGAAAAATGGCGCTATTGTTTAATTTTTTATAATCAATAATATGAGGATAAAAAGCCAGTGCTGTTTTAAAAAAATAGGGTGGTGTTAGTCTCCCTGAATAACCAATGATACAGAAGTCTTTATTTGAATTTTCTAAAGTCAAACGTAAATGCTCATTGTCACCATATTCTAATAGATTAATATCTAAATCAATTTTTCGATTAATTCGATTTGGATAGTAATTAAAATAGTCAGGATTACTAACATTCATGATATTGATGATGTTCGAATGACCATAAGTGTCATGCCAGGCTAAAGCTGGGTCTGCTAATTCCTTAAAGACTTCAAAATGCGTATTTGAGAATAATTTTTTTTCAAATAGAGAAGACATTGCGATTAAGCCAAAGCAAATTACTAACCCAAGAATTGTCCTTTTTTGAAAGGTTTGATTGATGAAATAAGCTAAGACCATTACAAGTAATGGTAATGGAAACAACATCACTGGAAATTTCAAAATTGGGGTATTATAAATTGACATTAAAAATGCTATGATGTAGATGCCAAAAAACCAGGACAAATAAACCCATATATGTTTATTGATTGAAATTGTTTTATTTCTATAAAAACCAATTGCAGCCAAAAGTAAACTAACCGAAACGATAAGCCAAGAGCTGTTAAACGCAAAGAATAAAAAGTCAAAAATCCATCCATTTGTTGGCGGAGCAAGCCATTGTAGTCCATTTTCGACAGAAGTATGATATATCGTAATTGATAAATGGGGTAAAAATAATAGTATGGCAATTATTCCAGAAGTAATAAAGGGGAGGAGTGTCTCTTTTTTAATAAATACGAGGGAAGACATTCCAATGAATCCCACAAATAAGAAGGCAAAGTAATGGGTGTACATTGCTGCTGCAAAGCTTAATCCAAGACCCGAACTTAATAGCCATAATTGCCGTTTAGTATTTTGATTAAAAAGTAATTTAAGAATTAGGAGACTAACTAGTAGTGAAAAGAATAGGCCCGGACTGTATGGTCTGGCAAGTTCGGATTGCAAAATTGGAAAAAGCAAAACAGACCAAATCCCAGCCGAAAATAAGCCAGTTTGTTGGTTAATTCGCTTGCCTAAAAGGTAGATTAAATAAATTGAGGCAGTTCCCAAGAGAACAAAAGGAAGGCGGTATAATATTTCATTAGTACCTACTAAATTTGACCAGAATACCAAAAAAATTTGAACCCCAGCAGGGTGCATATCTCCTGTCTTTACGCCAATTTCAATTAATTCTGAAAAGGAGCTGAAATTTAAACGGTGGATGGCACTTAATTCATCACTTGAATAGGAGTGAATGATTGAAGCAAAAAATCGAAGTATAAAGCCCACTCCAAGAAAAATGAACAGAAAAATTTTACCCGATAATTTTATCATAGGGTAAATTTAATAAAATCAGGAAAAGGGTTCAGTAAAAAGGTGTAATAATAAATTTTAGCCCAATCGTTGTCTTAACCCTTCATACATGACAATTCCTGCAGCAACAGCTACGTTTAAAGAGGCAATTTTACCTTCCATTGGAATTTTGACTTTATGTGTGCTTTCTGATAATAATTCTGCTGAAATGCCGTCCTCTTCAGATCCCATTATTATCGCTGTCGGCAAACTAAGGTCAGTATCTTGAATCAAATTGTCAGTTTTTTCAGTGCAAGCTACAACTTGTAATCCGCTTGATTTAAAAAAATGAACAGTAGCTGATAAGTCTTTAACTTTGCAGACAGGTATTCTCATTAGGGCTCCAGCTGAAGTTTTAATGGCATCAGATGTGACTAAAACACCACCTTTGTCAATTATAATGATTGCGTCAATGCCAGTACATTCAGCAGTTCTTGCTATTGCTCCAAAATTTCTTACATCAGTAATCCGATCTAAAATTAGAAAATTAGGTGTTTCACCAGCTTCAAAAATATTTGCGGTTATAACTTCAATATCCTGATAGCTTATTGGAGCGATAAAAGCGATAACACCTTGGTGATTCTTTCTGGTTAAACGATTCAATTTTTGAATTGGAACAAATTGAAGGTTATATTTTTTATTTGCTAACTCTTCTTTTAATTCTTTAAAGAGTTCTTTTTGCATCCCTCTCTGAATCATAATTTTATTGATCTCTTTTCCAGCTTTTACAGCTTCAATTACTGCCCTCACACCAAAAACAATATCATTTTCTATATCTGATTCTTTATTTCTGAAATCACCCATTTTATATTTACTTTAAATCAAAAAATCTGTCCAATTTATAGACAGATTCTCCTATTAATTTGAGGTATACTTATTATATTTTTAGAATATCTTCCTCTTTTTTGGCAGTTAACTCATCTACATTGTTTCCAAAAGAGTTTGTTATTTTTTGAACTTCTTCTTCAAGGTCTTTTTGCATATCTTCAGATAAGCCGTCATCCTTAAGCTTTTTGATCTCATCAATAGCATCTTTTCTATGATTTCTTAAACTGATTTTAGCATGCTCACCTTCACCTTTTGCTTTTTTTGCTAAATCCCTACGGCGCTCTTCTGTTAATACAGGTACGCTAATGATAATCATTTCCCCATTGTTTTGAGGATTCAATCCTAGGTTTGCATTGGTAATACCTTTAGCGATCTCATCAAGTAAGGATTTTTCCCATGGCTGAACTGTTAGCGTTTTAGCATCTAAAGTATTAATGTTAGCTACTTGACTTAGCGGTGTAGGTGATCCATAATAATCAACAATTACACTACTCAGCATAGATGGTGTAGCCCGACCAGCTCTAATTTTTTGTAATTCAACCTTAAGGTGATCTACTGCTTTGTTATTAGCTTCTTTTAGAGAATCGAATATAAAATCAACTTCTTCTTCCATTATCGAAAAAATTTATCTGTTTTTAATTAGATACTAAAGTACCAATTTTTTCGCCATTTACAACTTTTTCAAGGTTGCCTTTGGCGTTCATATCGAAAACAATAATTGGAACATTATTTTCTTTACATAATGTAAAGGCTGTCATATCCATTATGCTTAGTCCTTTGTTGTAAGCGTCATCAAAACTAATATTATCATACTTAATAGCGTCTGCGTTTTTTTCAGGGTCAGCGGTATAAATACCATCAACCCTAGTGCCTTTAAGGATAACATCAGCCTGCATTTCAATCGCTCTAAGGGCAGCTGCAGAATCGGTTGTAAAATAAGGATTACCAGTTCCAGCACCAAAAATAACCACTCTTCCTTTTTCAAGATGGCGCGTTGCTCTTCGTTTGATAAAAGGTTCTGCAATTTCACGCATTTCAATGGCGGATACTAAACGTGTATTCATCTCTTCTTTTTCAAGAGCAGCTTGCAATGCCATACTATTAATCATAGTAGCTAACATTCCCATGTAATCCCCTTGGGTTCTATCCATTCCTCCTTTTTCTGCTTGTACACCTCTAAAGATGTTACCTCCTCCAATTACTATAGCAAGTTCAACTTTACCATATAGTTTTTTAATTTCTGAAGCATACTGAGCTATTCTGATATTATCAATGCCAAAAAGTTTATCCCCCATTAAGGCTTCACCACTAAGTTTAAGTAATACTCTTTTATATTTCATCTGTATATAATATATTTTTCAATGACCAGATGAAACCCCTAATTTATTCTTTTCCGAAGATATAGAACCTTTATTTTTTGGATTTCATTGTCTTATTATAAATCAAGCAAAAAAAAAGAGAAATTTAAATTTCTCTTTTTTAATAAATTATTTTAATGCAATTCGTTTAAAGTCTGTAATAGTCAGATCTTTATCGGTATCTTTTAAGAATTGCTCAACTGATATTTTATTATCTCTAATAAAGGATTGGCTCAACAATGTATTCTCTTTAAAGAATTTATTTAATCTACCCATGGCAATTTTTTCAGCCATTTCAGCTGGCTTACCTTCCTTGATTGCTAATTCTTTACCAATTTCGATTTCATTATCGATTGTAGCTTGGTCAATTCCATCCTTGTTTAAAGCAGCTGGAGCCATGGCAGCTACTTGCATAGCAACTTGTTTACCAGCATCATTTGCTTGTTCAGAGTTTTTTGTCAATGCAACAACAGTAGCAATTTGGTTTCCTGGGTGGTTGTAAGATACCACCGATTCTGCATTAATTAATGCATAATTTGATAGTACTAATTTTTCACCGATTACACCAACTTGTTCAATGATTTTTTCAGAAACAGTTAAGCTATCATTATATTTCGCATCATTTAATTCTTCAACTGAAGCAGCTTGATTAGTAGCGGCAACATCAACTAAGCTATCAACGAAAGCATAGTATTCAGAATTTTTTGCAACAAAATCAGTTTCACAACTTAATGATAAAATAATCCCTGTTTTACCGTCATTAAAAGTTTTAGCAATAACTAAACCTTCGGCAGTTTCATTGTCCCCTCTTTTTGCAGCAACCTTTTGACCTTTTTTTCTAAGGATAGTTACAGCAGCTTCCATATCTCCTTCAGCTTCAACTAATGCTTTTTTGCAATCCATCATGCCGGCACCAGTCTTTTTTCTAAGCTCATTTACTTGAGAAGCAGTAATTTTCATTTCTTTAAATATTTAATAAATTATTTTTCAACACTTTCAGCAGCTTCTTCTTTAGCTACCTTCGTTTTTTCCTTAGCATCTTTTCTTTCTGCTAAGCCTTCCATAACCGCACCAGTAACAATATCAATTATCTTAGCGATAGATTTTGTTGCATCATCATTTGCTGGAATTACGAAATCAATATTTCTTGGGTCAGAGTTGGTGTCAACCATTGCGAAAGTTGGAATGTTTAACTTATTAGCTTCTCTAACTGCAATTTGTTCTTTTAAAACGTCAACAACAAATACTGCAGACGGCATTCTCGTCATGTCAGCAATTGTTCCGTAGTTTTTGTCAAGTTTAGCTCTTGTTCTAGATAACTGTAATCTTTCTCTTTTTGACAAAGTTGCTAACGTCCCATCTTCTCCCATTTTATCAATAGAAGTCATTTTACGAATAGCTTTTCTTACAGTACCGAAGTTAGTTAACATCCCGCCAGACCATCTTTCAACAACGAAAGGCATCTTAGTAGGTTTAATTCTTTCTTCAACTATTTCTTTAGCTTGTTTTTTTGTTGCTACAAAAAGAATTTTCTTTCCTGATTTAGCAATTTGTTTAAGGGCCGCACAGGCTAAATCTAATTGTGCAACTGTTTTATTAAGATCGATAATGTGGATACCTCTCTTTTCAGAAAAGATATATGGTGCCATATATGGATTCCATTTTCTTTTCAAGTGTCCGAAATGAACACCGGCTTCTAATAGCTCTTCAAATGTCGCTCTTGCCATTTTTGTAATTTTTTAAATTGTTTACTTTCTTTTTAATTTTACTTTTCGCACTCTGCGAATTATTGGTGAAAACCAATTATCAAGTAGCACATATTGTAGTCTTGATAATTTAGATACTAAACCAATCGTTGTAGAAAAAATATTAACGTTTCGAGAACTGAAATTTCTTTCTCGCTTTTTTCTGTCCAGGTTTTTTTCTTTCAACCATTCTTGGGTCTCTAGTCATTAAGCCTTCCGCTTTTAAAGCAGGTTTCCATTCAGCATTGATTTCAACTAATGCCTTTGAAATTCCTAATCTAATGGCTTCTGCTTGACCATTTGTACCACCGCCATCAACGTTTACAGTCACGTCGTACTTTCCAACTGTTTCTGTAATGTTAAATGGTTGGTTAACTTTATCTAAAAGCATTGGCGTCTTGAAGTAAGTCGACAATTCTTTTTTGTTAACGGTGATTTTCCCAGATCCTTCTGAAAGATAAACTCTAGCAACAGATGTCTTTCTTCTACCTAACGTATTAATTACACTCATATTACTGTTTATTTAAAATTGAATCCAAATTTACTGTTTCGGGTGCTTGAGCCTCATGATTGTGATCGCTACCAGCGTACACTTTAAGGTTCTTGTAAATAGCGTTTCCTAATTTATTTTTAGGAAGCATTCCTTTTACAGCCATTTCAACCATTCTTATAGGTCGTTTAGCCATTAATTCTTTTGCAGTAAGCACTCTTTGACCACCTGGGTAACCTGTGTGACGAATATATTCTTTAGCCTCCCATTTATTACCTGTTAAGGTAATTTTTTCTGCATTGATAACAATGACGTTGTCACCACAGTCAGAATGAGGGGTAAAATTCGTTTTATGTTTACCTCTAATCATAAATGCTACTTTACTTGCTAATCTACCAAGTGTTTGCCCTTCTGCATCAACCAACAACCACTTTTTATTTGCGGTTTCTTTATTGCCTGAAACTGTTTTGTAGCTTAATGTATCCACAATATTAATCTTTTTAGTTAATGTACAATTCTCCCAATTTGGGGCTGCAAATGTACGAACTTCATATTTATTAACAAAGAATATTGAAAAAAATATTATTTTCCTTTTTTTCTTGTTTTGGAATAATGGTTTTATGTACTTTTGCAACACAAATTAATTTACAGCATTCAATACTATGAGTGATCCAATAAAACACGAATGTGGAATTGCACTTTTAAGGCTTAAAAAACCGCTTGAATTTTATTTGAAAAAGTATGGCACAGCGTTTTATGGTTTGAATAAAATGTACCTCTTGATGGAAAAACAGCATAATAGAGGTCAAGATGGTGTAGGATTAGCGAATATTAAATTGGACATGGAACCAGGTGAACGCTATATCAGCAGAATTCGCTCAATTGATCAAAAACCCATTCAAGATATTTTTAAAAAAGTAAATGCAAGATTTGAAGAAATTGAGGCGGAAAATCCTGAAAAGTTAAAAGATGTTGATTACTTAAAAAGGAACGCTGGATTTACAGGAGAATTATTTTTGGGCCACCTTCGCTATGGAACTTATGGTAGAAATAGCATTGAAAGTTGTCATCCCTTTTTAAGGCAAAGTAATTGGATGACAAGGTCGTTAATAGTGGCGGGCAATTTTAATCTCACTAATAATGATGAATTATTTAATGTGTTACTAAAAATAGGACAGCATCCTAAAAAGAAAGCTGACACAGTAACCGTCCTTGAAAAAATAGGACATTTTCTTGATGAGGAAAATGCTAAGTTGTATGACCAATTTAAACCCCTTGGTTATTCAAATAGAGACGTCTATCAGAATATTGCAGATAAAATTCAAATTTCAGAAATTTTAAAAAGATCATCTAGCGATTGGGATGGAGGATATGCTATGGCTGGTTTATTAGGTCATGGAGATGCATTTGTTTTGAGAGATCCAAACGGAATCCGTCCTGCATTTTGGTATGAAGATGACGAGGTTTGTGTTGTCACTTCTGAACGACCTGTTATCCAGACAGCATTTAATGTGTCAATTGATAAAATAAAGGAAGTTAAGCCTGGTCATGCACTTATTATCAAAAAAGATAATACGATTACAGAAGAGGAGATTAACAAGTCTGAGAAAATTACACAATGTTCTTTTGAACGGATTTATTTTTCACGTCCTGGTGATAAGGATATATACAAGGAAAGAAAAGAGCTAGGAAGATTAATCTTACCTCAGTTATTAAAGACAATAGATCACGATATAAATAATTCTGTTTTCTCATTCATCCCAAATTCTGCAGAGACTTCATTTTATGGTATGATCAAAGGGTTAGAAGACCATCAGAATCAAGTAAAGTTTGATTTGTTAAAAGGTAAGGGAAGTGATCTTACTGATGAAGAACTAAAGACCATTTTATCGAGGCGAACCAGAATAGAGAAAATTGCAATTAAGGATTCTAAATTGAGAACCTTTATTACTCAGGATGATGGTCGTGATGATTTGGTAGAGCATGTTTATGATATTACGTATGGTACGGTAAGAGAAAATAAAGATAACTTGGTTGTTATTGATGATTCAATTGTACGAGGGACCACTTTGAAGAAAAGTATCATCAGAATTTTAGATAGGTTAAACCCTAAGAAAATTGTAGTATTGTCAAGTGCACCTCAAATTCGATATCCTGATTGTTATGGAATTGACATGGCCAAGATGGGTGATTTTATTGCCTTTGCTGCAACCATTGAACTTTTGAAGGATCATGGAAAGTCAGATGTAATTCAAGAAGTATATGCAAAATGCAAAGCACAAGAGCATTTACCAAAAGAGCAGATCAAAAATTACGTAGAAGAATTATATGCTAGTTTTACCGCTGAAGAAATTTCACAAAAAATTGGTGAAATGTTACGTCCTGAGGGTGTGACAACTGAAATCAATATTGTTTTCCAAACGGTAGAAAATTTGCATAAAGCCTGCCCTAATCATAAAGGTGATTGGTACTTTACAGGAAACTATCCTACTCCAGGTGGCTATAAAGTGGTGAACAAGTCATTCATCAATTATATGGAAGGCAGTAACGAAAGAGCTTACTAGGTATGATTTTAGAATAAATGAAGCAGGTTGAATGACCTGCTTTTTTTGTTTAAATTATTCAATTTTATCATTTCAAGAATCTCATCTAAATTTTCAAAGCAATTTTTTTACTTTAACCCCTCTAATCGTTAACATAATTAACTCAATAAAAGAGAGTTATTAATCGAACTCAGGTTTCTAGCTATACTTTTTCCTGTAAGACTGTAAGTTTACTTCGTTTATTACAAAATTTAATTTTTAACGAATAACAAATATTGTTGTTGATTAAAGTAATACTGTAAAAGCCTAAAAAATTAGGATGTGATTTTTGAAGATTTATTACCCTCCACGAGAATTTTCTAGCTCAGCCTTTTTATCAGACCTTCTAACTACTTTTTGATCGCGCAAGAATAATTTTCGATCAAAAGTTGGAATCACATAAGCATTCATATAATTATTCCGTTTTTTAAAGACACCGCCATCTTCGACCTTAATATATACATCAACATTTGAAATAATATTTTTAAGGTCTGTGTCCTGATAAGCAAACACGAATAAATTTACGTCATGTGATTCTTCATAAACAACTGCTCTTTCTGGTATACTGCTTGAAGGGATATTACGGTAAAAGACAAGGCCATTATCTTTGCCAACATTCATAACTGATTTTACCTCAATTAATTGATCAGAGTCAATCTCTCTTGAATTTCTGTCAATATTAGGGTGAGAAATATGTGTAAACGAAATTTTTGAACTATCTCCTTTGGCTACCACTTGGTATTTTTTTGAGCCATTGGTCATTAATAGATGATAAGTTGAATCTGATTGTTGAAAATACCAATAACCTAATGATATTTGTTTAGCTGTATTGATATGAATTTTTCGGTAATCCGTATAATAGCGCTTCAGTTTTTGGTCGTTTACATATCTAGCCGTTTTGAAATAAATAATTCTACCTATAGTATCTTTGTCATAATTCTCTAGATAAAGGTATTTCTCCTCTACAACGGTGGAATTTAGATTAACGGAGTCTCTATGCACACTACGATATAAAAGTGCAGAAGCTTCATTGTTTCTTGAAACAATATCATCACTGGGCTCATATTCAAAAGTTTCAAAGTACTCTTCTAATTTCAGGTAAAAGAAATTTTCTGGATTTATAAGAATTCGTTCCACAGAATCTTTTTCAGATCTGCTAATACTATTGCCGTCAGGGACAAATCCGTTCTTGAAATCAGTACAACTAATAATCAATAATGACAAGCTTAAGTAGAATATGATCTGTTTCATGTTTACTGATTTAATGTTTGTTGGGCAAAAGTCATATAGGAAAGGCCATAGGTTATTCTTTTTTGCAATGGATTAGGATGAAAGGCATAACCACTTGTCCAATGGATTAGTTTTTGCACATCTGTTTTCTTCGCTTCATACCATTTGAGGTGCAGATGTGTATTATTTCTTAATCCCACGCTCCAAATCCAAACCCCTTGATTGAAAAATTGTTCTTTCTTATCTAAATATGACATGTAATCAATATCTAAGAGGTTTGTCATTTCATAGAGGTTTGGCTGCCAACCTGTATACCGTTGATACTGTATGGAAAGGTCGGTGACAAATCCATCATTATTTAAAAAATAAAACCCTAGGTATCCAGCTCCAGTCCACCATCTGTCATAAGCATCACCAAAACCAAAGCCGCTAAATATTGGACCATCATTTAAATAGGCGGCATTAAATTCTAATACACCTAAGGATATGATTCCTGCTTGTTGATTTCTATTATGGTTAAGTCCATTTATAAATAATGTTCCAATGCCTATTGAATAATCATAAGGGTCTTTAATTGGAGACTCTGATGCGCCAACGGCTTTCATTAAAGGTCTGCCTTTAACAGTGTTATTACTAACATAGCCAATGTTCAATAACCCAATGTTTCGCATTTCCCATTGAAATTTTGTCCTATTGGTGCCAAGTAAAGATGAACCCGACCCACCACGAAAGACCTCGATTTGAAGTTGATATGAGAGTAATATTGGTGCTTGATTCCAGGTTTTATGTTGCAATCCCTTTGAGACGCCAGCAGAAGTGTTAAATCGAAGTTCACTAGAATGGTGGTTACCAAAAGAAAGACTAATTCCTGCATTTAGTCCAAAAACAAACCTATTGTCGAATACTAAATCTTGCCTCTGGTTTTCAAGTACTTCTTCTATTGCAAATGGTCTTATAATTTCTTGACCGATAACATAACCTTGAATTGATACTGCAATGATGAGGTAAAATATAGTTTTCATATGGTGCTTTTCAGATGATTATAAATTTGCCCAAGTGCCCATTTCTATTTCTGGCGGTAAGCTACTAGGTCTTGCGAAACGAGATAGAAATGCTGTTAACTCAGCCGTTCTACTATCAAAAGCTGTGGGATTAATACCTGCATAACCCGTTGGTCGTGTTTCATTTTTCTCATAGTCATCATGATTTTGATAAAGTTTACCGCTTCTTAGATGTAACAGGAATTCCATTGTGGTAAAATCACCATTTATAAGATCCTTAAGCATGCCATTACTTTTATTTTTTTTCTTTTCGACTAATTTATCAATGTTCTTTTTAAGAATAAATGGTGGTGGTCCATAATGGTTCGAATGCAATAGAGAAGGTGTTTTGACTAGTGAATTACTTGCTTGGCGCATTTTTCGTTTCAGCTTATTAATGCTCTTTTTTGGGAATAAAATTTTACCCTTAACGGTATAGAAACCATTGTCTTTCCATCCAGGAATATTATGTAGACTTCGCAATGGGATAGGGAGGCTATCATTTTGAATTCTGACTTTATACTCTTTAGATAATTTCAGCATTACTTCAAAAAACTCTTCTCTAAATAATAACGAGTTATGATGACTTGTTAAATGACTTAAGAGAATAGGGTTTCCGCCATCTTGAGGGTTTAAAAATACTTCAATTTGTTTTCTTAATTCTGCCTCTAATTGAATAATGAAATTAGCTTTTTGGCTATCGTCTAACTTTTCATAATGACGTTTTAATTTTGTGTAATCACAAAAATCAGATTCTTTATAACCCGGAAGCCTGTCTTTTTTATCCCTGCACAGTAATGGGACATTACCTCTTCCCAAAAGAGGGCTGCCAGATGTTATGGTTAAATGCACGCCAAGTTCTAATTGATAGCTTGCTTGAAGCATCTCTAATTTACGGAGTTTCTTTAAAGCTTTTTCACCATTTTCACCATAATTTGTAAAGCAAGTTACAGAATTCAATAAGCCATCTTTCACGCCTTTAATAATCCCAGAATCAATAGAGTCAACCACGCCGTAGTCGTCCGCGGTGAAAATAATTCTCTTTTTTTGTATTTCAATATCGTTTTCTGTAAACACATAACCAGCCCATACATAATGATTTGAAGTAAGCTTATACCAGAGGTTCTCTCCGTCTATTTCTTCGCCATATAATGCATTTTTAATCTCAATTTCAGTCCCTTTTTGAAGCGCTTGCTTTAATGGAGGGTGGTCTCTATTAGGTCCAGAAACACGTATGTTTAAATAATTTTTGGTTACAATTCCTTTATACATAATTAGCCTTTTCGATTATGTCCTGATATTAGTGATGTTGTACTTTCTTTGGCTTCAACATCTTTCTTTTTATTAACTTCAGGTGTTCCAGATGTCCTCAATTTCATAAACTTATTCATCAAGTCGAACCAAAATGGGGCGCCAAAAGAAATCGCTATCCCGGTTAAAACTAGGCCTAAAATTGAGAAAAACCATGCCCAGAAACGATTACCGCGTAAAGGGTCTTTAGTATCAACTTTAAAATTTTTATATTCAGATAGTGATAAACTTTCATTAATATTTAGCTGCATTGTTTGTAAAGAATCAATATACGTTTGAATAGTTGAGTCAGCAGCAGTATTTGCTTCAATTTTGGCAATCATACTTTCACGGAGTGGTGTATTTTGCTTAAGCTCTTTTGCTATATATATTGTGTCGACATTGAAGCCAATTGCTACAACAAATCCAACAAAAAAAGTGATTTTGGAAATTTTTTGCTTATACCATCCTTTAGCACGATCCATTGTGTTGTTAAACCAATTTTCAATCAATTCTATAAATTTATCAGTATCACCATTGGCCTCCTTATATAAGCTTTTTAGCTTATAGCTTGTTTCAGGTTCAATTTCAGGTTTGTTTTCTATATCAGTCTTCCATGAAGTGACTAGTTTTACCTTAGTTTTGTCATTTAAACTTCTCTTTAAATCTAACTCTAGTTTAGCCAGTTGTAGTTCAGAAAAGACAACTCTACTTTCAGTTTTTTCATCCTTAAATTTTTCTAGCCAGCTATCGATATATTCATCTTTTTTTATTGAGTTGTCTGATAGTTTTGAAGTAAAATCTTCCCATTCGGAGAGGCTAAACGACATTTTTTGGTCAAAATTTTCGTCATAATCTAAGGCATTTTCAATCTTGTCTAAGTCATTAAAACCGGGTTCAGTGGTTAAAATATTATATAACGTTTTTGAAAAATCTTTTGGATCGATATATGAGGGACTTCTGTAAAGCGCACTTTTACTTAGTTGTTTAATCGTTGGTTGTTCATAAAACTGTTGAACAAATTTTCGTTCCGTTTTTTTTGATTCAAAAAATGCAATAAATTTTTGCCACCTTGATTTGTTTTCTTGTTCAATATGGTTTTCATCCTGTAACAATCTTCTGATTGATAACCTTAAATTTCTAGCTCTTAATCGAAATATTGCTGAAATAATTTCAACAAGAATCGTTGTTAAAAGACTATATATTAAGAAAACAAATGATAGTGTTATTATAATTTCTACAACAGTATTCATATTTTAATTTAAATGCGATTAGCTCTTAAATCTAAGAAGATTATCTGATTAAAACAAGAGGAAAAATCCTGTTTTTTTTATAAGGGAAAACCCTGTTATATTGAGATTTGATTTTTTTACAGAAAATTGTTGGTTTTATGATCTCTTTTAAATTCGATTGATGCAATTTTAGGTGTTTTAATAAAATAATTAGTTAATTATTGTATTTTCTACAATAAGGTTTATATATTTATCGAAATAACTTGTGTAAATGAAATTATTCTTATCACTTATATTGACGCTTACTTTATCTCTTTTAGTAGATTCCACAGTGTTTTCTCAAGTTGAAAAGACAGAGGTTGTTGAAGAAAATGGCAAATGGGTATTAAAAGTAAAAGGAGAACCTTTTTATGTAAGAGGGGCTGGTGGGGTTGTTCATATGGATCTAATTAAATCTATGGGAGGTAATACCATTAGAACATGGGGAGTTGAGAATGCACAATCTATCTTAGACGAAGCTCATGAAAAAGGACTCAAAGTGATGTTAGGTTTTTGGATTCAGCATGAGCGTCATGGTTTTGATTATAATGATGAAGGAAAAGTAAAAAATCAATTGGAATCCTGCAGAAGAGCAGTCCGAAAGTATAAAGATCATCCTGCTTTATTGATGTGGGGTTTAGGCAATGAATATGAATTACAGTATTCCAATACTAAAGTTTGGAAAGCAGTTAATGATATTGCAGAAATGGTTAAATCAGAAGATCCAAATCATCCTACATGTACTGTGACTGCAGGAACTAATGCAGAAAAACTCAAATATGTAATGGAGGTATTGCCAGCCATAGATATTTATGGGATCAATACTTATGGAGATATAGGTAATGTGAAAAGTGTGTTAAAAACCGGCGGATTTAAAGGGCCATATATGATTACTGAATGGGGACCAACAGGGCATTGGGAGTCGCCAAAAACGAAATGGAGTTCTTCAATTGAGCAAACTAGTACTGAAAAGGCGGCCGTTTATTTAAGACGATATCAAAATAGCATTGCATCTGAGCCTAATCAATGCATAGGATCTTTTACGTTTCTTTGGGGACAAAAGCAAGAATATACAAGTACATGGTATGGCTTGTTTTCAGAGTCAGGTTTACCAACTGAACCTCTAGATGAATTAGAATATTGCTGGTCTGGTAATTATCCAAATAATAGGTCACCGAGGATTGACTCGATATATTTTGAAAATAAACCTAACATAAAGAATCTCATTTTACAACCGCAGGAAAAATACAATCTTACATTATTTGCGTCTGATGCTAACAATGATCGTTTAAATTATCGTTGGGAACTTTATCAAGAAAGTACTGATTTGAAATCGGGAGGTGATGCTGAGAATAAGCCACCATTAATTTATGGAAAAGTTAAAGGTGCAAAAAATAATGAAATTAAATTAAAGGCACCATTAAATGAAGGACGTTATAGATTATTTGTTTTTGTTGACGATAACAAAAAAGTAGCCTATATGAATATTCCGTTTTACGTGCAGAATGATCCAGAATTAGTAACAGGTAAAATTAGATTAAAGCCTCAAACTTTAAAATCAACAAATGACTAAGTATTCTATTAAATATGGCATTTTATTCTTTCTAATAGCTGTTTTAACCACAGGGTTTGGACAACTTGGGAGGGATTCTAGCCTTTTTAAAGTTGGTGCGAGCGGTCTCTATCCTAAAATACAAAAAAATGGCTTGAGTAATATTTCAATATCTGGTTATTATCGGTCAATGGTAAACTTTAGTGTCATGAAAACTCAGTATCCTGAATTTGGTGATGTTAAAAACCGTCTATTTGTTGGGGACGATAGTAATTTGCCTCAATTGAGCATGACAATTACTGGAAGACCAACCAAGAATACCTCTTTTTCAACAGACCTTTATTTGTGGACACCATTAACAGGCAGTGAAACTGATTATGTAAAAGGATTACTTTTAGGTGTAAATTTAACAGGTGAGCATTCAACTCGATATGGGAATTTTGGTATTAGAACTGGTGGGATTCATTGGCATAGTTTAAGTCCATTTACCTTTATGTCAAATACAGGTTACAACAGATTTAGTCTTTTTGAAAGAAATCCTTGGGACCCAATTACAAAAAATCCCATGAGACGTTATAAAGATTTTTATGAAAATGGCGCTTTAACGCAAGACGTAAGATGGGGAAAACAGGCATTTCAGGGTTTTATTTTTGAAGGCTCAAGACTGCCAAAGCAATTTTCGTTTTCATTTATGCACGGAAAATCACAATTTAATGGAGGTATGGCACCTGGGCCAAATACTATGACAGCTGGCCGAATTAAAAAAGATTTTGATCAGCATTATGCGAGCATCAATGCAATTACAAGTCAAAGCTATACTGATAGTTTGTCAAGATTAAGTTTGGGATTTAATTTAGTAACGTCTGAGTTTAATTTTAAGTTTAAAGAGTTCAGTATTCTAGGTGAATTTGGACTTGGAAATTACTATAGTCCATCTACTACAAATGATTGGGGTGAAGCTATAGATGTTAAAGTTCGAATGAGTGAGAAGTTGACTTATTTCCCTATCGAAATAAGATATTTTCAAGTTAGTCCAAATGTGATTAATAATAATGGGATATTTTGGAATTCTTCGATTGAAGAGTATAATTCAAACTTATCTTCCGACCAAACCGCCTCTGACCAAATAGTATTAAACCCATTCGCAAGCTCATTAGTTAGTATTGGTCAAATGACTAATAATAGAAGAGGTATTATACTAAACAGTGATTTTAAAATTAAAAATCATAAGATCACATTTGGTTATAGTGCAGCCAGTGAGATTGTTGGATTGTCAGATAGAATCGCATACGGGCACCCTGCCAATAATTTGGCTTTGTCTCGTTTTTGGAGATGGGGATTCCCTCCAAATGTTGGACCATATGGAAATTTAAATAAAATATATAGAGGTGTTTATGAGGTTGTACAGATAACTGATTCAATAATAACGCCCAAAGGGTTTAATTCAATAGAATTAAGCTATAAATATGAAACAAAAATTCTGGGACGTGACTTTTTACTTTTTTATTTAGGAGGTTTTCACAGTGTGCAAAGTAAAGCCTCAGCATTACCAAAATATACAGAGCAGGCCTATTTACAAAGTTATAATCACCAGTTTGAATTTTACTATGCCTTATCTCCTTCTGTTATCATTTCAAATTATCTTGGTTATGATCGAATTATGGCAAATACCCAAACCACACTTGATGTTATTTCAGAGAAACCGAAAGATCAAACAGGTTTGAGTTATGCAGTTGGGTTGGATATCCAATTGTCAAAGGGAGTAGGTTTATATTTGAGACAGAGGTGGATGACCTATGAAGATATTAATTTTTCATTGGATCAATATAGTGGTATGGAATCCAGTGTTGAACTAAAAATTTTATTTTAAATGAGATATATTGTATTAATATTATTGTGTCTAATTAGCACCAGTATGTGGGCTCAAAAAGGCAAAAAGGTCCAGTTTGTTGGAGGTGCACGATCGTTGTTAAATCATTCAAATTTCACTTCAGCAAATAGTGACACTGTTACTGCTCCAAGATCAACCGGAGGATATGCTCTAATCGATCTTGGTGTAAAAATTAATCCTAATGCAAATACAGAAATATTAGGAATGATTAGGATAAATAATGCACTTGGCGGATTTTGGGGTGGTGGAGTAACATTTGATGTTCGACAACTTTATGTTAAGGGTGTGGCTGGTAATGTTGTTCGCTATCAATTTGGTAATATTGACTATAAATTATCACCGTATACTTTTTATAATCATAATCCAGACCTGCTGGTATCTACTTTTTCAACTGCTAAAATAAAAGAGGATGTTTTAAACTACGAGTTGTTTTATACCAATAATAATACTTGGCGTAGACAAGGAGGGGCTATCAATTTTGGTCTTGAATTTCCTAAAGTTATTGATGAGATAGATTTTAATGGTTTTATTACAAGAATGAATCCGGGTAATCTTGCTGATATTTTAGAACGGTTGCATGGTGGCGGAAATATGATATTGAAGCAACATGATCATTTTAATATTGGAATTAACCACTCTAGTATATTTGACCTAAACGGAACAGCTATAAATGAGGAAGCGTATAGTAATAATGTCAGTACGCTGACTTATGATTTTTGGTTAAATACAAAAACGTTTAAATATGGTATAGATGGAGAGTCTGGTATTTCAAGCAGTTCGTCGTCGGACACATCAATGACTAGTTTAAATGATTATTTTATACATGCTAGAGCATACGCCGAAATGAAAAATAAAGCCATCAGTTTTGAAACAGGCTACATGGATAATGGGCCGGATTTTAGAAGTTTTGGTGCACAATCTAAACGTGTAAATTTCAATCAGCAAAATAATTTTTATCAACGTTATACCAATGATCAAGTCATACGTTCAATTTCAAGTTTTGATTTATATAATGATCCGGCATTGTATTCAAATCAAATTGTAACTGGAATAATGGCCTATAATCCAATAATTAACAATGCCTTACCATACGGAGTTGCTACATTCAATAGACGAGGTGGTTATATTGGTGCTAAATACGCTGATTCTAGTCAGATTATAGAGGCAGAGGCTAAACATTATTACTTACAGGAGATTAGAGGGCAAGGAACTATGGCTTTAAGAACATTTAATTATACCAATGCAACAGTAAGGTTGAATCTTTCAAATTGGCTTAACTGGAAAAAAGAGCAAACTTTACAAATAGGATCTGCCTATCAGCAAACCAATCGGAAAAGCGACAATTCTTATGAGGAGATTGATTTGTCTTCTTTAACACTTAATGCTGGTGTTGAATTAGAAGTGATTAAAGATCTATATGTTTTGGGTAATGTTTTTCTAATGAATAGTTCTGGAAATGAGGTTATACCTGTTAGGAATTCTTCTGATGAAGTGATCAATTTTAATAATTATACAGTGGATGGTCAAGAAATGAACTTGTCAGGTGGATTGAGGTTTAATTTTTCTGATAATACATACCTTGCAGGTATATACGAAATAAATAAAAATACATTTATTACTGATTTAACTTATAGTTATAATCAATTTATGATTTATTATATCATGAAATTTTAAGATATGAGAAACAATATGATTTTATCGATATTACTATTATTAGCTGTAGTATCATGCAGAAAACAAGACATTGATATGTTTGAAGGGCCTTCTCTAGAAGAGCTTAATACACCTTTTAAGGTCAAAAGTAATTTGACAAATAGCCAAGATGCAGTTGATTTTTCTTCAGGGGAATCGGTTTATTTTACCGCGGAATTTTCAAAAACAATAGATTGGAAATTACGAATTATTGGATTGACAAGTGGTGCAGAAAAAATAGTGAATGGAACAAGTAAAACGCTAGATGCTGAGCGTTTTTTGTGGGATGGGAGTACAACAAATTTGCCTGTTTTTAGAGCGGAAAATTGTGACGTTGAACTAACTTTTTTGAATGAAGAAGATACGTTAATCGGAATGGTTGAAGTTTTAAATCCAAAAAACAATTCTGGATTTTTAATCTCCGATTTTGAATCAGGGTTTGATCCTGGTTGGACTTTCTTTATACAATCTGGATTAGATATGGATTTTCAAGTTAAAACCAATGATGGTGCAGCTCAGGGTGATGCGCATTATAATATGGCTGGTACAGTTGACTGGGATTGGTTGGTTGGTTTGGTTAATTTTAATGCTCCAGCTTATGGAGCCCCTCATTTTCCACTGAATAGTAATGGTGATAATGTCTATTTTAATGTGATGGTATACGGTGAGCCAGGTTTTCAAAACAGTGTTGTTTTATTTCAATTTGAAGAAGATGAAAATGGAGATGAAACTTTTAATGCTGCCAATGAAGATATGTACGCTGTCGAATTAAAAGTAGATTGGGAAGGTTGGCAATTGATTTCACTTAAGTATTCAGACATTGTATCTTTAGTTAATGGTCAACCAGCTGCTGCATCTGGAAATGATACACATAATCCAGATAAAATAATTGCTATTAATATGTTGCACTTAGCTGATCCAGCATCAGGATATGCAAAATCAAAATTAGATTATATAATCTTTACAGAAAATGGCCCACTTAATCCTTAAAATACAAATTCTATTGATTGTTTGTCTCATTTCTTGCTTTGGCTTCGGACAAACTGATTCAACATCTATTATGTTGAATGAAGTTGATGTGATGGAACGTAAAACTGGATTTAAGGCTAAAGGTTTATATGATAATCAATTAGTTGAAGAATTAAATGTAAGAGGTTTTACGCAATTGACAATTTTTGAAAATGAACTAAATGGTGATTTTTGGACATCTGGAGATAGTAAATGTGTATCTGGAAACCTATTAGATGAGAATGATGGCTCATTTTTGAATTTGAAGTGGAATAAAGATATTGATGGTTGTGATTGGGTAGGTTTTGGATTTGGATGGGATGGTTGGATGGGCAAAGACATGGGTTATGTTTTTGATACACTAGCTTTAGAATTAGAAGTCCGGTCTACCGGCAGTCCTTTTACTAATCTGCCATGGGCTTTTTGTTTTGAAGATTATGCTGGAGAACAAGCATGGTTAGGATATAATCAAGTCTTTTTAATGTCAGAAACAATTTCTAAAGACTGGACAAAAGTTCAGATTCCACTGAGTTTGTTTCCATTTGAAGAGAATGATGTTAATACTGCGAACATTAAGCAGTTACTGATACAAGTTTTTGCAGAAGGCTTGGTTGAAATAAAACATATTAAATTGGTGCCATTTTCAAAAAAACTTAAACAGGAGGTGAAAGCAAATAAGCAGTCAAATAATATTAGTTTAGATGGCAAGTTAGATGATTGGCAGCATGATTTTACTACTTTTGGAAATGGCCATGAGTTTGCAGTTTCTTATACGAGTGATACCGTTTTCTTTGCCTTTAAAATTGAAGATGATTCACCGCTTGAAAATACTCAAACTAAAGGAGATTTGTGGAATGGGGATGCCATAGAAATTGCATTTTCTACTAATACATTCGCCAACAAAAAAAGAAAATTTTTATTATTAAGTGACCGACATATTGGACTAAATTGTGGTTCCGATTCATATATTTGGGATTGGAAAGAAGAAATGACGGTTGAAAATATTGCTTATAAAATAACCACCAGTGAAAACGGTTACGTTGTTGAGATGGCAGTGCCAGTTACCCAGTTATACCAAATGAAGATAGAGTCTGGTATGCAGTTAGATCTTGAAATAGCAATTGATTTAAATGTAGGGGACTTGAGAAAAAAACAAGAACGGTGGAATAGTGGGTTTTCAGATGGTTTTCATACATCACCGCAAAAGTGGGGTGTCTTAACCTTCGAGTAGAATTAATTTGATTTAACAAATCGTGACCGTTTTAAAATACCTTCTTCAGGTGTGCCAATTTCAATAATATAAGTTCCAGCTTCTAAATCTCTGACATCAATTTGACCATTTTGATCAATTATTCCTTGGTCAATTAAAATACCTGAAAGGTTATTAATATGATATCTATTTAATGGTAGAATATTTTTTACATTTAAAAGGTCTGCGGTTGGGTTTGGAAAAATAGAGATGTCATTATTTGATGTTTCTTCAATATCAACAGCTTGCTGATATACCCTAACATAATCTACGAACATATGAGCTGGGAAAACCGTATTTGGGTCGGGGTAACCTGGCCAATTTCCTCCCGTTGCCATATTTAATATCAAAAAAAATGGATGATGAAATTCCTCTGTTGAACCAATTCCATTAGTGATATTGGCTGAATAGAATTCATTTCCATCTAAAAACCACTTAATGCTATTTTCGTCCCATTCAATTCCATAAGTGTGAAACTCTGTTACATCACAAAAAGCGTCATCACCATAATAAACATGTCCTCCATTATTAAAGTGGTAGGTTCCATGAATGTACAGTGAATTATTGATGTGTTCCATAATATCAATTTCTCCACATTGGGGCCAGCTTACAACAGAAATATTAGAGCCAAGCATCCAAAATGCTGGCCAAAGACCTTGCCCGACTGGTAGTTTTATTCTTGCTTCTACTTTACCATACTTAAAATCATATAACGCTTCTGTTTTTATTCTAGCAGAAGTATAATCAGATCCTCCAAATTGTTCATTAATTGCTGTGATACGAAGATAGCCCGTATCAACATCAATATTAGTATTGTTATTTGTATAGTATTGCGGTTCAGAATTGCCCCAACCAGATCCACCTATGTCAAATGTCCATTTCGTTAAGTCTAGGTCATTTCCAGAAAATTCATCTGACCATACTAGTTGATACTGGGCATTGGCATGTTGGGAAATGATACATAGAAAAAGTAAAAGTAGCTGTTTCATTTATAAAAAAGGAGAAGATTTCTCTTCTCCCAAATTAGTGATTTTAAAATAAACTTGTTATTGTTTGATAAATCTCATTGTTTTTCTTCTGTTAGAATCATCAAGCTGAATCACGTAAACACCAGACTCTAAAGTTGAAACGTCAATTGAATTTGAGTTCGTGCCTTGCAAAACAACTTGTCCAGTAAGATTCATTATTTTGAAATTTTCAACAGTTTTTTCTCCTGAAATAGTTAAAATATCTGTTGCAGGATTTGGGTAAACAGAAAGTTGTAATTCTTCTGGCGTTTCGTTTACTGATAATAAACCAGAACCTATTACTACACTTCCAACAGTTGCTTCATTAGCAGGATTTGCATTTGGACCTGTGATCGAAAAACCGTATTGTATAATTAATCCAGCAGGCAATTCCGCTGCGGTTGCACTAACTTCAAAATAACCACTTGCTGGTAAATCGAAAACTTTAGCACCACCCAAAGCATCAGAATATCCAGCATTAGGATCTAGTGCTTTTATGAAAAATTTTGTCTCATATCCTGCGTCAATTGTATTTGAAATAACATGACCTTTGAATGTAAGATCAGCGTCATTTAACCCGGCTGGTTCAACAAATGTAGAGCCTTCCATGTTTTTATTTCCTTCAGTTGTTGTTTGGTTTACCCAAAACGGATCCGTTGGATTATCGGCATATGTATTAAAGTTTGGTTGCAATGTTACAGTATTTGCTGTAAGATCAAAAGTTGATTTCATATCGTCTAATCCCCAGGCAGAACCAAATTGATAACCACCACCATCTGCGGGAAGATCAAAAACATTCATATAACCAGTCCATGTGTCAGAAGCACTGCAATCAACAGTGTTTTGAGCAACAGCAATTGTACTTGATAAAGACAATACTGCTAAAAAAGTGTAAAATTTATTCATAATCTAATAGTTTAATTTTTTTAAATATAGTAATAAATACAATAAGTAAAGTAAAACTAAGCGTTAAAAATACACTAAGTTATTTATAGTTTTTATTTTCAGTGTTTTATAAGGTGTATTTTTTGTGGCATAATCTGGAAATGACATCCAAATACTAATACATTTTGAAAGAGTAATGTTCTTTATCAACAATTTCTCTATACTTTGTCACATCAAATGAATAGAGTTTGGCAGGTCTATGTTTTACATTTTTCTGTTTTTCACCGTGAGTGGTTAAGGGGATTGGTTTAATTTTTTTTCTGAAATTTGCTTTATCCATTTCTACTTCGAACGCATATTCGTAAAGTTGTTGCATTTCGCTTAGTGTAAATTTTTCAGGCAATAAATTGAAACAAATAGGTTCAATGGCAAGCTTGTGTTTTAGTAGTGTATAAGTTGAATCTAGAATTAAATTATGATCGAAAGCTAGCTCAGGAACTTCATGAATTGGCACCCACTGTAATTCTTTAGCCCAAGATGACGCTTCCGCATGAATATCATCAATTCTTAATAATGCTAAATAGGCACAGGTAATAACACGACCTTGTGGATGTCTATTTGGATTCCCAAATGTTTGAGCCTGATGTAATTCAATATCTTCCAACTGAGTTAATTCAAATAATATGCGCTTTGATGCATCTAATAAGTCTTCATCTGGATAAACTAAATCACCTGGAATAGCCCATTTGTTTTTATATGGTTCTAGGGACCTTTTAATGAGTAAAACATTTATTTCTCCATCCTTACATCCAAAAATGACGCAATCTGAGGAGAAAGAATAAGTAAAAAAATTATCGAAAGCAATTTTATACATATTAATTTATTTTAGTTGAAATTCCATAGTTTGATCCCCTATTAGAATTCCAAATTGTCCAGGTTCAAAAATCCATTTACCCGAATTTGTGGCGAATTTAAGGTCTTCAATTGAAATAATAAAGTTTACGGTCTTTATTTCACCTGGTTTTAATTCTATTTTTTCAAAGCACTTTAAACGTTTCCCCGCAGGAACGAGACTTGCTACTTTATCTTGCAAATACAATTGAACAACTTCCTTTCCAGCGATTTCTCCAGTATTTTTAACCTTTACGGAAATTTCTAACGTGTCATTCGAAGTTATTTCAGATGAACTTAGGACCAAATCTGAGTATTCAAAAGTGGTGTAGCTTAATCCGAATCCAAAATTCCACTCAGGATCATACGCATTGAATTGACCTGATTTATCACGATCTACACTTCTAGGGTGATCATAAAACTCTATCACACCTGCATATTTAGGATAGGTATATGGCAGTTTACCACTGGGGTTTTGACGGCCAAATAATAACTCGCTTAATGCTGTTCCTCCATAGTCACCAGGAAGGTAAGTTTGAAAAATAGCTGATGCACCATCTACAATGTCATGAATTACCCTTGGTCTGCCTTCAGTCAGAACAAGCACAACAGGTTTATTTGTTGCATATGCGATCTTTGCCAATTCTAATTGTGCTGGTAGTAAATCCAATGATCTAATATCACCAGGTTTTTCAGTAGCAGGTAATTCTCCCAAACATAGAATAATGACATCACTATTTTCAGCCTTAGAATTAAAATCACTATCACCTAACAATCGACATTGTTCGAAACCATTTTCGAAGTACAATTCAGCACCTTGACTAAATTCGCAATTTTCTGATCCAACTTCATTTGCGATAGCTTCATAAATAGTTTTGCACCCATTTGTGTTAAAACTAGTATCTGCACCTTGCCAGGTATGAGTCCAAGCACCATTGAGGTAAATTAAATTATTAGCCGTAGGTCCTGCGACTAATACTTTACTCGTATTTGAAAGTGGCAATATATTGTTTTTATTTTTCAAAAGTGTTATGGATTCCAATGCACTTTTTTTGGCGGTTTCTTTATAATCCTTATTACCAAATTCAGGATATTGACTTGCTTGATTCATGTTATCCATATATAATCCAACTGCCATTTTTACCCGTAAAATTCGTCTTACTGCATCATTAAGTCTTTCTATGGAAATTTTGCCTTCTTCAACTGATTCAATCATTAATTCACAATATTGCTGGTAATAAGAACTTAGTGGTACCATGCTCATATCAACACCTGCATTAAAGCCTTTTATAATGGCTTCCTTATATGTACTTCCAATTTTATGAACCGTTTCTAACATGATGAAATCTTCCCAGTCCGAAACTGTAAAACCTTTGAAACCCCATTCATCTTTCAGTGTTTCAGTTAAGAGGTGGTAATTAATGTGTCCGGGGACACCGTTTACGTCGCCACTATTTATCATTAAAGTTAAAGCTCCGGCTTCAACACTTTTCTTAAATGGTGCTAAATATAATTCATGCATATATTTTTCAGGAATCCAAGCAGGTGTTCTATCTCTTCCTGAAAATGGAGCACTATAACCAACAAAATGTTTTAAACAAGCAGCAGTATGAAAGGCATCAATAGTGTCACTCCCTTGATATCCATCCACTATAGATTCTCCCATTACACTTGCTAAATAAGGGTCTTCACCCAATGTTTCAAAAAACCGAGACCAGAGTGGCTGCCTTGCAATATCAAGAACAGGAGAAAAATTCCAATGAATACCTGAGGCTCTTGTTTCATATGCTGTTATATGTCCAAAATTATTGGCAAGTTCTGGATTCCATGTAGCCGCTAAACCTATTTCTTGAGGGAAAAGTGTTGCACCAATTGTATAGTTTACACCATGAATGGCATCTATGCCGTAAATTATTGGTATGCTAGTCTTATTTGATAAATAAGGTTCATGTACTCCATTAAATACACTTGACCATTGTGCCATATCCAGTGTATGCCATCCAACATTTAGAATTGAACCAATTTTATGTTTTATTAAAGCCTCGTTTATCTTATTGGTATCAATTCTAATAGGCTCAACGACATTATTATTTGAATCTCTTTTCAATAATACTTCTAGCGTGATTTGGCAGGTTTGGCCTACTTTTTCTTGCAAGCTCATACCAGCAATAATTTCAGAAATTTTTTGCTCAATTTCTGAATCTTGATCCAGAATGTCTTTTTTTTCTGAACATGATATGACAAAAGTTGCTAATAAAACATATATAAAATGTTGTGTAAATCTGCTCATGTTATTTTTTTACCTAAAAATATGAATAATTGTCAATTATACAATAAGTATTTTGAAAATATGAATTTTTTCTTACAATGTCGTTGTTTTTATTGAGCAAAATAAGTAATTAAAAGTCGGATAATCAATATTATATAGGAGTATTTATTTTTTGGTAAACTGTTTTCATTGATTAATCAATTAATGAAATTATCATCCTTATTGTACTTTAGACAATAATTATGTATATTCGCTAAATCTGATTCTATTATTCAAAGTTGCATTTTGTTATTTTGAGGTGAATTATATTTTTTGGAGAAACTAATCATGTCTAATTTTTGGTTTAAGGAGATTTGAAATAGTTCTTTTAGTAAAATCAGTTTAAATAATAAGATAAATTATGCAAGTATTATCATTTACCGGTTTCACCATTTTAGTTGCGGTTATTTCATATTACAAAACAAGAAAGACCAATGAAAGTACTTCAGATGGCTACTTTTTAGGCGGAAGAAGCTTAACTGGGTTTGTGATTGCCGGATCACTGTTGCTAACAAATTTGTCAACGGAACAAATTGTAGGTCTAAATGGGGCAGCTTTTAAGGAAGGAATATTAGTAATGGCCTGGGAAACTCTAGCCGCCTTAGCTATGGTGGTAACTGCACTATTTTTGTTGCCAAGATATTTGAAAGGTGGAATAACTACAGTGCCTCAATTCTTAGAAAGAAGATATGATAAAATGACGCGAACAATAGCTTCGGGTTTATTTTTGAGTGGCTATGCAGTCATCCTTTTGCCAATTGTTTTGTATTCAGGTGCATTAGCAATTAATTCAATGTTTAATGTACCTGAATTGCTAGGGGTAGAAAAAAATACCGCACTTTGGATTACAGTTTGGGGCATTGGTATCATAGGTTCAATATACGCCATTTTTGGTGGCTTAAAAGCAGTTGCCGTTTCAGACACTATTAATGCGATTGGTTTGTTGATTGGTGGATTATTAATTCCAGTATTTGGGCTATTAGCAATTGGAGATGGTAGTATTTCAGATGGTATTTCAACGCTAGTGGTTAGTCATCCCGAAAAAATGAACGCCATTGGAGGACCTGATTCTTCAATTCCATTTGGTACTATATTTACTGGTATGATGCTAGTTCAGTTGTTTTATTGGGGTACAAATCAAGCTATTATCCAACGTGCATTGGGTGCGAAAAATTTAAAAGAAGGTCAAAAAGGTCTTTTTCTGGCTGCATTTATCAAAATATTGGGGCCGGTAATTGTTGTTGTTCCAGGTATAATTGCATTTCATATGTTCGGTGGAACATTAACGAATCCGGATGAAGCCTACCCACTATTGGTAAAAGAAGTATTGCCTGAAGTTTTTCTAGGCTTTTTTGCTGCGGTCTTATTTGGAGCAATTTTAAGCTCATTTAATTCAGCACTGAATAGTTCTGTAACACTATTCGGCTTAGGTATTTTTAAATCTTATATCAAAAAGGAGGCTACTGAAGTGGAGATTGTAAAAGCTGGTAAACGATTCGGAACTATTTTAGCATTAGTGTCAATGTGTATAGCACCTTTACTCATCTATGCGCCAAATGGGTTGTTTTCTTATCTCCAAGAAGTCAATGGGATATATAGTATTCCTATCTTAACGATTATTGTTGTAGGTTATTCTACAAAATATGTGTCTGCCTTGGCGGCAAAGGTTGGGATTATATCTGGTTCTGCGCTATACATTGTTAGTCAATTTTTAGTCAAACCAATTGTTGGTGCTGATCATTATCCTCACTTTCTACATGTAATGGCTGTCTTGTTTGTACTTAACGTAATAATTATGCTAATAATTGGGAAAATTAAACCTAGGCATGAAGTCTATTTACAAAAATACACTGATCAGGTTGATATCTTACCGTGGCGCTACTCTTGGGTAACAGGAATAGTAATCAGCATTATAGTAATTGCAATATTCTTCTATTTTTCATAAATTATGAATGTGATCAGATAAGTCTAATAATTTATTTGCGTAGCCAAATTCATTGTCGTACCATGCTACTAATTTAAAAAACGTGGGACTCAATTGAATACCAGCATTGACATCAAAAATACAAGTTCTGGCGTCACCAATAAAATCTTGAGATACCAAGTCATTTTCACAATAACCTATAATGCCTTGAAAAGAACCTGCCGCAGCAATTTTGTATGCATTGCAAATTGTAGCATAGCTAGTGGGATTTTTTAATTTTACAGTCAAATCTACAGCTGACACATTAGCAACTGGCACTCTGAAAGCCATGCCTGTCATTTTTCCCTCAAGTTCGGGAATAACCTTTCCGACAGCTTTTGCTGCTCCTGTTGATGAGTGAATGATGTTGTTGAGCGCAGACCGACCTAAACGAAAATTCTTTTGTGACGGGCTATCAGTAGTGAATTGTGTTGAAGTTGTTGCATGAATTGTTGTCATTAATCCTTCTTCAATTTCAAAATTATCGTGTAATACTTTAGCCAAAGGAGCAAGACAGTTAGTAGTGCAGGAAGCATTTGAGACGATCTTATTGGTGGTGTGGATATTATTATGATTTACGCCCATGACAAACATAGGGACATCAGAACTTGGTGCTGAAATAATTACTTTTTTAGCGCCGGCCATTAAATGCAAACCTGCAGTTTCTAGTGTTGTAAATCTACCTGTACACTCAGCTACAACGTCAACGTCTAACGCTTCCCAATTCAATTTTTCAGGATTTGGTTCAGAGGTTATTCTAATCGTTTTTCCGTTTACAATTAAATTGTTGTCTTGAATTTCTACACAGCCGTCAAATCTGCCATGAACTGAATCATATTTTAGTAAATAGGCTAATTGATCAATAGAAACCATGTCGTTTATCCCGACAATCGTAATATTTGGTCTATTAATCGCTATTCTGAATAGAACCCGACCAATTCTACCGAATCCATTAATACTGAGTTTGAAATTTGTCATATTGTAACTTAGTGTTATTTTGACACTAAGTTAAACAATATTTCTAATATTTTGGACTAAATATCAATAAGTAATTGATTACTTGATTCTAAAATTTCAATTTTACTGGTTGTTTTTTAAGATTTTTGTTCTACACCATTTGATTGGATATTAATCTTTTTGAGATGATATTCCACTAGATTATGGAGTGGTTTACGAATAATTTGACCAATTTCTATTTTCTCTTTTTTGCATATTTCGAATAATTCATCTTGTAATAAACACGCCATGGAACCAACAAAATTAACTTCAATTTCATTGTAGTTATCATAACATTTAACATGAGTATCAATGAATTTTTGAATACCTTCTTTAATCACACTTTGACAATAATCCAAATTTTTATGTCTTATTAAAATCGGCATAAATGAGGCTATATAGACGTTTGCATTAGCTTGTCTGTAAACTTTTTCAACGATAACTTCTTTATTCAGCCCAAGATCTTCAAGTTCTTCTTCCATCTCAGTTGGTAAACGCTTGTATAAAAAATCTGAAAGGATTCTTTTTCCAAAATAGCTGCCACTGCCTTCGTCACCTAAAATATGTCCAAGTGCTGGCACAGCTTCTTTGATTATCTTACCGTCAAAATAGCAAGAATTAGACCCTGTTCCTAAAATACAAGCAATTTCTGGGACACCATTATAACATGCGTATGCACAAGCTGCAAGATCATGATTCACTTTAATTGTTGCTTTGGTAAAGTAGGCTGATAACGCAGACTTGACAATAGCATTTAATTCTGGAATTGAACAACCTGCACCATAAAAGTATAATTCAGTAACTAAATTTTTGATCAAATTGAGATCATAATTACCATTTAATTCATGAAGAATATCTTCCTTACTATGAAAATATGGGTTGAAACCCATTGTGGTAAGAACTGTTTGTTTTTTATTAACAAGCATCCAATCAGCTTTTGTTGATCCACTTTCTACTACTAATAGCATATAATTTTAACTTAGTGTCATTAATACAATTTGCTAATTTAGAAAATTCTTTTTTTATATTTGACTATGATGAATGATTATCTGCAAAATTTAAATGAGGGTATCTCTGTTGATTGTGTCATTTTTGGGTTCGATTTTGACCAACTCAAAGTGTTATTAATTCAGCGAGAGTCTTCCAATTCAATTAACGAGAGTCAGTTTTCCTTGCCAGGTGATTTGATATTTAACAATGAAAATCTTGACCAAGCAGCTAATCGCGTTCTGAAAGAGTTAACTGGATTAGAAAATATTTTTCTCGAACAAATTGGCGCGTTTGGAGATCTTGACCGGTTGTCTAAAAAAGAAGATAGGGAATGGTTAGAATCTATTAGAAAGCAACCTGACGCAAGAGTGGTTACAATCGCTTATTATGCTTTGGTTAATATTCATTCGTTTGACCCGAAACCATCTAATTTCGCAAAAACAGTGACATGGCAACCAATTGATGAAATAAAAACATTAGCCTTTGATCATATGAGAATATTAAATCAAGGCCGTCAGTATCTGCAATCTAAGTTAAAAACACAACCCATTGGATTCAATTTGTTACCCAAGAAATTCACTTTATCACAATTGAATAAATTATATGAAGTCATTATTGGAAAAACGCTAGATAAAAGAAATTTTCGACGAAAGATGATTAATCTTAAAATTGTAAAAAAATTAGATGAAAAACAAGAAGGTGTGCCACATAAACCATCCAGTTTTTATCAATTTAACAAGAAAAATTATGATAAATTGGTAAAAGATGGGTATGATAATTTTGGATTCTAAATAAAAAAAAATCTCTACTTAGTGTATTTTTGACATAAAGGTAGTATCTTCGTCTAGAGTTAAAGTAATCTTACAATGAGGGATACAAAAATAAAACCGTTTTATGCTGTAATTTTTGGAGGGGATGGAGATCTTTCGAAAAGAAAAATAATACCAGCTTTTTACAATAGATTTATTGATCAACAACTGACAATACCGTTTCAAATTATATGTATTTCTCGAAGTTTAGATGACGAAATTGAGTTTAAAAAAACATTGGTCAGTTTCATTGCTAAATCAGTTGAGCATGAAAAAGATTTGGATCAGATAGACGTCTTTCTTTCCAACTTAGTATTAATGCAAATTTCTAGCACAACAGTTGAAAAATTTAATAAATTGAAAACTGCCCTTGAGATTAAAAAAGATTGGCAGCGGGTTTTTTATTTTTCAGTTCCATCTTCTGCGTTTTCAGAAATCTGTAATACCCTTAATGAAACAAAATTAATTAGTGCCACAAGTAAAGTTGTTTTAGAGAAACCATTGGGATACGATTTAAAGTCGAGCCAAGAGATTAATGCAATCATTTCTGCGGTGTTTGAGGAGAGACAAATCTTTAGAATTGATCACTACCTTGGAAAAGAGACTGTCCAAAATTTGATGGTATTAAGATTCGCAAATCATTTATTTGAAAGAGCATGGAATGCTGACAATATTGAAAGTGTTCAAATAACAGTTGCAGAAAGGTTAGGTGTTGAAAAGAGGGCTGGGTACTACGATAAAACTGGTGCTTTACTTGATATGGTTCAAAATCATCTTTTGCAGATACTTTGTTTAATAGCAATGGAGCCGCCTTCAAACCTCAACCCTGATACGGTTAGAAATGAAAAGCTAAAGGTGCTGGAGTCACTCCGATTTTTTAATAAATCAACGATTAAAGGAAATATCACAAGAGGACAATATACAAGGGGAACAATTTCTGGTGATAAAGTGAATTCTTATCTTGAAGATATTGAAGCTTATAATTCAGAAACTGAAACATTTGTAGCTATTAAAGCTTATATTGATAATTGGCGTTGGAAAAACACACCGTTTTACCTTAGATCTGGTAAACGAATGAAAAAGAAATATTCTGATATTGTGATAAATTTTAAAACAATGCCACATAATATCTTTACAGATTCCGATCATCCGCTAAAGAACAAACTTATTATTAGACTTCAACCAGAAGAGCGAATTGAGTTAGTTCAATTAAGTAAAGTACCTGGTCCTGGAGGTTATCGATTTAAACCTATTTCTTTAAAACTTGACTTTGTAGATTCCTTTAAAGAAAGAATGCCAGATGCTTATGAAAGATTAATCATTGATATTCTAAGAGGTAACCAAACACTATTTATGCGGCATGATGAGCTTGAAGCAGCTTGGAAGTGGATTGAAAGTATCAATACCAATTGGCAGAAAGAAATTCCACTAGATTTATATGAATCTGGTTCATGGGGTCCTGGTGATTCTATTTTAGATAATGACGAAAAGTGGCAAACAAGATGAACACCGATAATTTTTTAAAATACGAGGAGAGAGGTAAAATGATGAATGATGTGGTCGAATCCATAAATAAGGCTCTGAATGCTGTTTTAGAAAAAGAAGATCGGGCAAATATATTGCTATCTGGAGGAGGGACACCAGGTCCAATATATCAAAAATTAAGCACATCATTTTCAGCTTTAAATCAAGTGAAAATTGGATTGGTAGATGATAGGTTTGTACCAACTAATGATAAATTTAGTAATGAGTTATTGCTAAAAAATTGCTTTTCATCATCTAAAGAAGCCATTGCTAATATTTCAGGAATGGTAATAGATCAAACAAATAAAGCATTGAACCTTGAATTGGTTAATAAGGCCTATTCATCTTTTATTCATCACACTGATATTGTAGTCTTGGGAATGGGAATTGATGGCCATACAGCTTCAATATTCCCAAATGATGATGAGTCTGATCAACTTAGACAAAGTCAAATCAAAGGTGTTTTTTATACAAATGCACCCTCTTATCCTACACAAAGAATAACATGTAGTCCGGAATTAATTTTAAACGCTACTGATATCTACTTAGTAATTTCTGGTGAGCAGAAACTGGAAATTTTGGATCAATCTTATCGCAAATTGCCAATACATGATTTTCTAAGTAAAAGAAAAGATATTAAAATTTATTATTCGAGCATATGAAAAATAAAACCATACAAGCTGTTACAGATAGAATGATTGAAAGAAGTAAATCATCAAGAAGTGAATATATCAAGATGATTCAAACTAATTTTGACAGTGCTATTAATCGTAATAAATTAAGCTGTGGAAATTTAGCGCATGGTTTTGCAGGTTGTGGTACAACTGACAAAGCAATGATTGCTGAAGGAATTGAGCCTAATATTGGTATAATTACAGCTTATAATGACATGTTATCTGCTCATAAGACCTTTGAGGATTATCCCAAAATGATCAGAAAATATGCCAATGAATATAATGCTACTGCACAAGTAGCTGGGGCTACTCCTGCCATGTGTGACGGAGTGACTCAGGGTCAAGACGGTATGGATTTATCACTTTTGAGTCGGGATATTATTGCTTTATCATCAGCAATTGGTCTCTCTCACGATATGTTTGATGGTGTAATTAACCTTGGTATCTGCGATAAAATAGTACCGGGCTTACTAATTGGAAATTTAAATTTCGGTCATTTACCATCTGTTTTTATGCCAGGCGGCCCTATGGAAAGTGGGATTACAAATGACGAAAAAGCTAAAATAAGACAAGATTTTGCAGAAGGTAAGATTACAAGAGCAGAACTATTGAAAGGGGAATCAGATTCATATCATTCTCCAGGGACTTGTACTTTTTACGGTACAGCCAATTCAAATCAAATGTTGATGGAAATAATGGGCTTACAATTACCAGGTTCTAGTTTTGTCAATCCAGATACAAAAATGAGAGATGCGCTCAATAAGGAAGCCATTCGAGTTGTCTTAAATAACATTAGATCGAATGATATTGCCTTTAGTTTAGGTCAAATATTGAACGAAAAAGTAATTGTTAATGGTATTGTGGGCTTACTAGCAACTGGTGGCTCAACAAATTTAACACTACATATTATCGCAATTGCCAAAGCGGCCGGAATTAAGGTGACATGGGATGACTTTTCTGATTTATCAGAAGTGGTACCATCAATTACTAAAGTGTATCCAAATGGCTCGGCAGACATTAATCATTTTCATGCTTCAGGCGGAATGGCATTCGTCATTCAAACCTTGCTAGAAAATGGTCTATTGCACGAGGATGTGAATACTATTCTTGGAAAAGGATTATCAAAATACATACTAGAGCCAAAATTAGATGGTGTTGAAATCTCATATGTTGAAGGGCCTAAGACCTCTTTAAATGATAAGATTATCCGAGACGCAAAATCACCGTTTAATTCAACGGGTGGTTTAAAAGTGTTAAAAGGAAATTTAGGTGTTTCTGTTATCAAAACATCAGCTGTAAAGTCAGAACATCACATCATAGAAGCCGAGGCTGTCGTTTTTGATGATCAGGATGAATTAATCAAGCAGTTCAAGGCCGATCAATTAAATAAAGATTTTATTGCTGTTATCCCTTTTCAAGGACCGAAACAAAAAGGAATGCCTGAACTTCATAAGTTGACGCCATCTTTAACGATTTTGCAAAAAAGAGGGTATAAAGTTGGTTTGGTGACGGATGGTAGGATGTCAGGCGCATCCGGAAAGGTGCCAGCAGCAATTCATTTAACACCTGAAGCAGCAACTGGTGGGTTAATAGGCAAAATTAGAACAGGAGATAGAATTAGATTAGATGCAACCAATGGTATTTTAGAATGTTTAGATTCTGGTCTTGATCAAAGAGATGATAGATCAATTTTGTACAACAACCATAGTCATGGGAGATCACTTTTTAATAATTTAAGAACTTTAATTTCTGACAGCGAAAGCGGTGCAGGAATATTATAATTTGAATGATGCAAAACAATATCCTTGATATATTAAAACAACATGAATTAATCCCAGTTGTTACGATAAATTCTATTGAAGAGGTAGACTCTGTCTATAAAAAATTAATTTCGCAAAATATAACTTGTATTGAAATCACATTGCGGAACAAAGTTGCCTGGGAAGCAATTGGGTTATTTAAATCTAAATACGGCGACAAATTTTCAGTTGGTGTTGGAACCATTACAAGCGTTGAACATATTGAGAGATGTAAAAATTTGAAAGTTGATTTTATGGTCAGCCCCGGCTTAAATGATAAAATGATTAAGCCTTTTGAAGATAGTGGAATAGCCTTTTTACCAGGTGTTTCCACTCCTAGTGAAATCATCTCTGCTATGTCAAATGGTTGGAGGTGTTTTAAATTTTTTCCAGCCAATTTATTTGGAGGTCTCTCTGCCTTAAAAACATATGGTAATGTTTTTTCTGAAGTCATATTTTGCCCAACAGGTGGAATTAATGGCGACAATTTTAAAGCCTATTTGGCTCTAGATAATGTATATTCTGTTGGAGGATCTTGGGTAATGAAATAGTTAGTATGAGTAAATATTTAAAAGGTTAAAATGAAATAGATCTTGTGCTCATTGCCTTTCGAATTAAAACATGTGATATATGTAAGTCATATTTATTTATGTGCAACATTCTAACTTCTATTTATACCGTTCTTTGTGTCTAACATAATTTGACTCACACATAATCTAGTGTGTATTTGTTCAAAGTCATATTCTAAAGAAGTTTCTATTTAGCTTGGCTTGAGGTCATTTTATGAAAATCGAAATAATATGTCAAGAGAAAAAGAAGGGAAGGCGAAATCAGGAAAGACTTTGCCTACAAAAACGCTAAAAGAAAAACGTGCCGATAAAGCTGCAAAGCGGAAACGGAAAGATTCAGAATATTCATAAATAATGTTCAAACAGTTGAGCGTTAAAGGGTTTTTAATTAGTTTGAGCTTAATTTTTAGGATAGATTATATAGGCCGGATCACTTTAATTTGGCAGGTATATATGTAAAGCGATTGTTTACACGGTGCGCTCATTAACTTATTATATATTTCAAACAAGTCATTTTCTATCTTAACCCATTTTCTGTTTTAATTATTTGGATCGTGGTGAAAACGATATGTTTTGTTCCAATCAGTTAGATGATAAGTTACTACAGGTAGTAAATTAAACAACTGATTTTAAATTTTAATAATAAATAACCAAACAAACAGAAATGAAAACTACAGCAATTGTTTATTGTGAAAATGAATTCGGAAAAGTGGACGGAAAAGTGGCTAATGGCCTTGTAAGAAATTCGGATAAATATAAAATAGTAGGTGTTATTGATAGTACAAAGGCTGGCTTAGATGCAGGAATGTGTCAAGATGGTATAAAAAACAACATTCCTATATTTAAAAATATTGAGGATGCAATTTATCATCTAAACGAACTACCTAACTCTTTCATTTACGGTATTGCACCATTTTCTTCAGTTTTAAATAAAGTTGAACGAGACATCATTATGGATGCAATGAAAAGGGGGCTAAATATTGTAAATGGTTTACCAGAGTTTTTTACCAATGATGATGAATTTATGCAAATTGCGCAAGAATATACTGTTGAAATTCATGATGTCAGAAAGCCGCCAGAAAGAGAAAACTTGCATCATTTTACCGGGTTGATTAGTGATTTAAACGTTCCTGTGATAGCTATTTTCGGCACTGATTGTGCCATTGGTAAAAGAACAACTGCAGTAAAACTTGTTGATGCACTGAGAATTGAAGGCTTAAATGCAGTCTTTATTGCCACTGGTCAAACTGGACTTTTACAAGGGTCAAAATATGGCATTGCAGTAGATATGTTAAGCTCTGGGTTTGCGACTGGTGAGATTGAACATGCTATTTTGACAGCTTGTGAATTGGAGAGACCAGATATAGTTATTGTAGAAGGACAGGGTGCATTGAGTCATCCCGCATTTACGTCTTCATCTGCTATCCTTAAAGGTGCATTGCCAGATGCTATAATTATTCAAAGTGCGCCGAAAAGAAAAAACCATTGTGATTATCCAAACATACCAATGCCATCCTTAAACTCCGAAATTAATCTAATTGAGTCCTTTTGTGATACTGAAGTTATTGCCATTACAATTAATCATGAGGGAATGACCGATACAGAATTGGATAATTCGATTTTAGAGCACGAAATGACTTACGAATTGGTAACTACTGATGTTTTGAAGCACGGGTGCGATAAACTCGTCAAAATAATTTTCCAGCAATTTCCACAATTATTAGAAAAACAGGATGCCCCTTTGACCCATGTTAACGCCTAGAATAGAAATTGACCTTGAAAAAATTGCCTTTAACACAAGACATCTTATCACATTTTTTAGCTTAAAAGGGATCAGTATTATTGCAGTTACTAAAGCTGTCAATGGAAACACTAGAGTAGCAAAAACTTTAGTCGAAAATGGGATTAAAATATTAGCGGATTCTAGACTTGTTAATATAATAAAAATGCGTAGGGCAGGTATTCGTGCAGAATATATGCTGTTAAGAACACCATTTCTAAGTCAGGCAAAAGAAACTGTTGAATTTACTGATATTAGTCTCAATTCAGAAATTTCTGTCATAAGAATGCTTTCAAAATTTGCTTTAATTTTAAACAAGAGACATAAAATTATCTTGATGTTGGAATTGGGAGATCTAAGAGAAGGTATTATGCCAGCTGAAATAAATCGCACGGTTGAACAAATATTGAAATTAAAAGGAGTTGAATTATTTGGGATTGGTGTAAATCTGGCTTGTTTTGGAGGCATAAAGCCAACTGACAAAAACATGTCGTATTTAACTTTTATAACTGAAAAGATTGAATCTAGGTTTGGATTAAAATTGCAACTTATCTCTGGAGGAAATTCTGCAAATTACGAATGGTTCAAGAATACAGAGGATACTGGGCGAATAAATAATTTGCGTCTAGGAGAATCCATTTTATTAGGTAGGGAAACACTTTATAGAAAACCGATCCCCAAACTATTTACTGACGCATTTAGGCTTATCGCTGAAGTTATTGAAGTTAAAAAAAAGCCTTCTTTACCTTACGGTGAAAGCGGTCAAAATACGCAAGGAAACATTCCAGAATTTGAAGATCAAGGCATTATGCTAAGGGCTATTTTAGGAATAGGTTTACAAGATATCACTGTTTCAGGACTAAGTCCAATTGATGATGTAGAGATTGTTGGAGCAAGTAGTGACCATCTAATCATCAATTCAAAGCAATTGAAATTAAGTGTCGGAAAAGAACTTTCTTTTGATATAAACTATTCAGCGTTATTATCTGCAATGAATTCACCACATATTATAAAAAAGAATAAACTGATTTATGACCACAAAACAGTATTGTGAAAAAGTTCACGAACAAGATCATTTAAACAAGTTGCTGATACCAACTATGCCCATTAGGGAAAATTATTCATCTTTAATGAGTTTAAAAGACGCTGGTTTTAATTTAATATATGAACCTTCAATAATGAAGGAATACAAATATCTCGTCAGACAAGAAATTATTGGTAAAATTGGTCGAATTAGTCGAATTTTAGCAAAGCAAGATAAAATATTAATTATACGTTCCGTTTGGCGTTCTTTTAAACATCAGCGTACAATTTGGGATAATAGAGTGGTTGTCTTAAAAAAGGAATACCCAGATAAATCAGTTTCAGAAATCAACAAAATAACGGCTAGCTTTATTGCGCCGGAAGGAAAATCAATGCACGCCACTGGAGGAGCAGTTGATGCTTTAATTTTTGATCAAAAAACCCAAAAGATTATGGATTTCGGAACAAATGATGGACTCATCATCAATTTGAATGAGCAATGTTATCCCTATCATCCGGAAATATCTGATATCGCAAAGAAAAATCGAAAATTACTGATTCATTTATTTGAATCCGAGGGTTTTGTTGTTGACATAAAAGAGTATTGGCATTTTGATTATGGCAATGTTATCTGGGCTATTGAAAAGAAGAAAAAAAATGCAATTTACGGCATTGTCAAAGTGTAAAATGCTTTTTCAATGGGTGGACAAATTGTCCAATTTAAACATTATTCTTGATATTCAAAATACTTATAAAACAATGAGTTTAACATCAATTTGCTTCTGCTGAATTAATTTCTCATACGAGACAACTTTAGATTTGGGAATAACCATAAAAAACTCGCCTGCAGTTTTTCTCGCTTCTGCCGCGAATAAGATCCATTTAAAAATGGATAAATGAACATCTTTTTCAGAGATTTGTTTTTCAATAGCATAAAAGTCTTTTTTATCAGAATACTTGACCACTATATCAGGCGTATATTCATTTTTTGAATTATAAAAGCCAATTGATTTGGGAATTCCATGAATTTCCCCTCTAATTTCAAGTTTTAACGGCATTGTTGATTTAATCTTTAAAATCAGATTTGATATGTCTTTTTTGGTCATAAACTTTTTAATTAGGGTTGTGATTTAAAAATCGGTTTTTAGCGCCAAAAAAAAATCCACTATTTATTGAGCAAATGATGTTCGAAATGCGCAAGTTATGAATTAACTATTCTTGACTAATTTCACCTACTTTATTATTTTCTAGTCGATTAATTAGCAATAGTATTTCCTTTTTTGGTGCTGTTTTCAAAGACAATAGAAAAAATTTCAACTCCAAAGTGCTATAGCAAATTCTTAAATTCACTTTACGTTCTTGATTTGAAATAAATCCACTACAATGAAACACACCATTTTTATTTTCTACGGCAAGTGCCATGTCATCATACACTAACCAGGCTTCATATCTCATCTTTAAACGCTTCAATTATTCAGTGATTCGATTTAATTCACTGGTTTGTTATGGTTAATGAATAAAGTATTGACAAACTACAGACAATAAATAGTTCATCAATGTCTCACAAAAACAATCACAGATAGACCTTATTGAATAAGCTCTAAAACTAGAATAAATGGAATCACTTTGATTACAAAGTTCATTATTTCACGTTGAAAAATATTACATCTTAAATATTGATATTTACATATATCACATATTTTCTAGGTTCTTAATCCGCTTTTCTTTTATTTTTTTATAATAAGTTGGAGAAAGACCTGTGATTTTTTTAAACTGATTTGAAAGATGGGAAACGCTACTGTAATGAAGTTTATAGGATATCTCGGTTAGGCTAAGTTCATCATATAGCAACAGCTCTTTTACTTTTTCAATTTTATGGGTAATAATAAAATGTTGAATCGTCATACCTTTTACTTCTGAAAAAGTATTTGCAAGATAGGTATAGTCATACCCTAGTTTTTCACTAATAAATTCAGAATAGTTAACTTTTGGTAAGGTGTCATTTTGATGAATCATTTCTATAATTGTATTTTTGATTTTTTCAATCAATATACTTTTTTTGTTCTCCATCAACTCTAACCCAACTGATAATAGAGATTTACTAAAATCAGCTTTTTGAGAAGGATTCAGCTCAGTAGGAAGTTCTATCACTCCTAAATCAATAATTGCATATGAGACTCCAATTTTTTCAAGTTCGTGTTTTACAAACAGCTTACACCTTAAGCTCACCATGTATTTTATATAAATTTTCACGTTTTTGTATGAATAAAAGATGAGAGATTGAGCAGTGATCCAGTTGCATCTAATTTACATATAATAAGTGATGTTTCTAATCAAATTGTATAATAAATGTTTTACAATTTTATGAGTGAAAATTCAACCTCTACAAACACCGTTTTTGCATTATTTACATAGTTAACTAGATAAGAAAGATAGGATAATATGCTTTCTTTTAACAAAAGGTGTCGACAAATTTCAACTATAAGTTTCCTGATTAAAGTGATATAGAAAAATGGCAAATCAAGACTAAGCCTATTTATTGTTTAATAAGTTCGTGGAATTTGGCTAAAGTCATTTTCTGCACTAAATCGGGGTGATGTTTTGTATTATAGATTTCTTCATAATATGCAATTGCCTTTGATTCGTCTTCTTTCATTAATATCTCATACTTTTCAGTGATTTTTTTATAGTTATTTTTTGTAATTATCCCAATAACGGTACTTTTTTCAATGTCCAATACTGTTTCACCACAACTTGAGATGTATAAAAAATGACGTTGACTAGCATCATTTATCCATTTGTCAAATCTTTTCTCCTTAATAAAGTGTCCGGTGATGATATACTTTTGACCGATTTGTTTAGGAGCTATTCCTCTTTCACAATCTGGACTTCCAGCATTATTTACCCAGATATATTTTATGTTTTTTTGTCCTTTAAATGAGTTAATCACCTTAAGTTTTGTTAATACAATAGGTTGAAATTTATAGTCGCCTTCAGCACATATTGTGTCTATTCGGACAACTTCTAGTTCAGCCACAAACGTTGATAATGATGTCATAAAAGTGCTACCTGGAGGAGTGTCGCAATCGCATGCGAAAACATTCATTTGGGCGGTCACTATAGCTAAAATTAGAAGGGTATTTTTTAGATTCATTTTTGTTAGGTTAAGAATGTAAGATTTACATTTGTTTTAAAAAGATTAAATTTTTCGAATGTAGTGAATTTTCCATATCACATGCCAAGTTTTGCCCTCATCTTGGGAAGCTTCCCATTTGTAATCAAATTCATTTTCAGAAATATTGTAAAAAATTTCTCTCCTAAGTCCCGGTCTTGTGCTCTTGGGGTCTGAATAAAGTACTATATCATCTCCTTCTTTGTTTCCATAAAAAGTGTATTCTCCCCATTTAGTGTCATAGATAGTATGTCTCCATCTTCCTTCTCTTTTTAAATAAAACAAATAGCCTCTTTGAAAATTAGAGCTCTGGGTCTTTGTAAACACTTCCTCTATTAGTTTGCCATTAAGCAGATACTTTACACTGTCAATATCAATTGAAACTTCCCAATTCGGTGGAACACTTGATTCTGTTTTCCAAACTCCTATCCAAAAATCAAAATCACCTATTGGAGAAGAATTTTCTTTTTGAAAAGTTGACGTTGATTCAATTTGTAAAAGTGCAGAGCTACTTGATTTTTCATGAATTTTAGGAGTAGTTGTTGAACTGCAAGTTAGCAAGAGCAATATGAATCCAAGATATTTCATTATGGGTTGTGTTTTTGACATTTTTCTTTCAAATGGGTTAGATTTTTATAATTTTTTTGGTTATTATTTGATTTTCATCAGATAATTTAATCATGTAATTTCCCTTAGGAAATTTACTTAAATCGAGGTAAGTCTCAATGTTAAATTTTGTCTGGAAAAAAATCAACTCTCCGGATGAACTATATACTTCAACACTGATTTCATTCTTATCTTTTACTTTGATTATATATGTACCATTTGACGGGTTTGGATAAATACCTACCACATTTTGCGTTTTGTTTGAAGGAACAGTAACAGTTTCATTCATGATGACACGTCTTAAGCGATTTGCACCAAGTCCTTCAGAAATATAGAGAGTGTCTTCACTTTTAGAAAATGCTACTCCAATAGGTCTTTCAAATAAAGCTGAACCAATTTCTCCGTCTAAGTATCCTAGTTCTGAACCTGAAAAAATACTAACGTCTCCTAGATGATCAATTTTAATGATTTTGTGGCCCTGATTAGATGCACCATAAATACATGAATATTTTTTTCTAAATACCATATTACCAATATAGTGCCCAACAATTACCCATAAACTAAGGCTACTATCTGAAGGGTTTACTTTATAAAGTCTTTGTTCAGAATGAACAATCAGTTCTCCAAGGTGGTTAATTGTAATGCCTTGAGGTCGATAGAGGATTAAAGAATCAGCATAGTTACTGACATAACCACTTGAAGATATTTTATGAATTTGATGACCTGCCCATGCTGGCGCTTGTCCCCAGTTAGTAACAAAAATGTTTTCATTTGCATCTATGATTATGCCTGCAGGTTCATCTAAACCCAAGGCAATGGTATCAATTTGATTAGAGTTTAAATTGTAGGCATATACTGTACTATTATCATAGTTAGAAACAATATAGAGGCTATCTCGGTAAGGCGCTATATTAATTGGTCCAGAAAAGCCTACAGCGAAATCAGGATTAAAGTTATTTGTACTTATATCATATTTCCCAATTTCTGTTCCACTAGCCAATCCACCTGAGGTTGTAAACACATTTCCAGAATTATCAACGTAGATTCCATCTGCTATTTTTGGATGAGTGATCACCGTTTCAACAATTTGGGTGAAAGATTTTAAAGGCAATAATAGTAGCAATATATCAAGAATGATTATTTTTTTCACACAACAAATATCCTGTATCAAGAATAATTACAGTCTACATATATTGCTTATTTAAGATAGCATGAAGGAGGTGTTCCAAAGTACTTTTTAAATGCCCTACCAAAAGATGTAGAACTACTATAACCAAGTATATAGCTTATTTCTGAGATGTTTAACGTATTTTCTTTAAGTAACTTCAACGCCTTGTTCATTTGAATTTGAAGGTGATGTTGGTAGGGTGTTTTTGAAAAACAAGTTTGAAATAATCTGTGAAAATGGTAAGGGGATAGCATTGAAATAGCAGCCGCATTTTTCAATGAAAATGGTCGGTTCCAATTATCATTTAAGTAATGATATCCTATTAACAATCGTCTATACTGCTCTTGAATTGTGGATTTTTTTATACTTTTTAAGTTGCTCAACCTTGATGAGTGAAGCTGTTGGTCCGAATGAACGGCTTCAGATAATTGAAAGAAAAAAGATGGATCGATTTCATATTCTCCTGAATATGTATTATTAGATAATGTAAAGGCCATTTTTTTGAGAATGTTTTGTACTTGAACATTTTCGTTATCATAAGTTCTTTCCATTAATAGAAGTGGGGATTCTTTTATGGAGTTATAGTTATCTAATATTTTTTCGAGTGAATTTGAATTGTTCAATGATTTAACATCTGTAAGTGTTTCAGGTGCAATAAACAAAGAAATGGCTTTCCCAGAGGAAGGTAGCGTAATTACTTCACTGTTGTTATTTACCAATAAATGTTGATCAGGTTTAATAACCATTTCCCTTCCTTGTACGATATACTTTTCCTTGCCAGTAATGACATATTTTATTGAATAGGATGATTTATAGGCAAATTCTCCTAAATCAACATTTTCTGAAAAGTAGAGTTGATTCGAAAATTCCTCAGGGAATTGAGAAGAAGAGTAGGAAGACCCAATTTTAGTGAATAACATTGTTCTATTTTTCAATTACCATCAGTGTTTGAATCTGACACATCTAATTTACAAATTATAATTTTAAGGGTGAAAAATTGCGTTATAATAAAATGAGAACAATGCTCTTAAGAATTGAATCGTATGACGGATATATATGTCTTTTTGAAATAATAGAAAAGGTGAGAGATTTGCTATAAGTGTTTTCTTAATAGTAGAGTCTAGGGGAGGGGCCAATAGTTTTCTGCTCAGCAGTTTAATTGAAATTTTTGCTTTGTCTCTTATATGGGAAAGTCTATTCAGTAGCCTCTTGAGTCTATCATTGCAACATAAACTATCTTTATCCTTTGTACTTTATTTTTTCGTATAATTTGACAAGAGACTGGATGAGTTCAATAGGGCTAGAAAGAATTTGATAGTGATTTTGACCAAACATTTCAGGAAGGTAGTATTTAGCTTGTGCTTCTATTGCTATTGCATATGAATTAACTTGATTTTGATTTAATTCTCTTAGTGCTTGTTTGACATCTTTTATCCCATATTGTCCTTCGTATTTATCGAAATCATTAGGTTTACCATCAGAAATTAGAATGATCCATTTGTTTTTTGCAGACCTCTTTTCAATCAATGATCCTGCATGCCTTAACGCAGCACCTATACGAGTGTATCCATTTGGACTAATTGCACCAACTTTTAATTTTGTTTTATCCCAAGAATCATCAAATCCTTTAATGTTTATAAAGTTGGAATGGTTTCTAGTATTGGACGAGAACCCATTGATTGCAAAGTCAATATCATACTCATCTAAAATTTCACCAAATAAAATTGACACTTGTTTTTCTACATCAATAACCTTATTACCTGCAGAATACCCATCACTTGATAAACTAACATCAATGAGTAACATAATCGAAAGATCTTTCTCTTTACGTCTGTTAGATAAATAGATTCTTTCTGAAGGGGTATGGCCTGATTTTGCTTCAATAAACGAATCGGTTATTGCATCTAAATCGAATTCATTGCCGTCAATTTGTCTTCGCTGTTGTTGATATTTCGTGTCTAAATTTGATAACATCTTTCTCAATCCAAGTAATACAGACCGATAATCATTGAGTGTATGTTTATAAAAGCTTGGATTTGTTTCATTAAGATTGATTGGATATACAGAACAAAAATCAGCTTTATAAGCTTTACGTTTATAATCCCATTCTGGATAGGTTATATGATAGTCTGTATTTTTAACATCAGCACTTTCTGCAATAGTTGTGTTTTCTATAAAATCCGTTTGGTAAGTTGAGTGGACCTTATCGTTGACACGAACTGTGTATTTCATATTGATGTCTTCTAACGCATTGCTATGATCATCTAATTCATCTTCTCCATCAAAATCTCTAAAATTGCCACTAAATTCTTCTGCAGTTTCTACTTTTTCAAATTGATGTTGTAATACAGCATCTTCTTGTTGTTTAAGATCTATCTGAACTGAAATAATTTCTTCAACTGCTTTTGCTTTTAGTATTGTTTGTTCTTTTTCTTTCTCAATGTTATTATTGGACTTATTTAAAGGAGATATTTCTTCAATTTTGTTTCCAACTTGATTACGCATCCATTTTCCATACAAAAAACTTAAATCAGTTGTTTTATTACCTTCTTTTTTTGATTCGAAATGGTTTTTTAATTTTAGATAAAAAGATTCAATAGGAGGGAAGTTATCAAATAATTCGATCAATACTTTTTTGGATGTTATACTAGCTTGTTTTTGTGAACTCAGTAAATCATGATCATTTTTATCATTCCAGTTTAAATCCAGTGTCTTTTGAATTGAAAGATACAAGACTCTAAAATAATAAAATGAGATATTATCTTCTAATGAATTCATTTCAGAAAATGAGTCAGGCAAGAAAAAATTATCATTCTTATACCCTCCTTCTCTTTCGGCCTCAAATATTTCAATCGACTTTCCTGTGGCAGCTCTAGCAATTAATTCTAATTTGGTTTTAATGTCAGATAGCTTTACCAAATTTGATTGTTGAGCAGATTTTAACTTTTTACGCCTTTTAAAATAATGCGCAAATTTGGTAAATAAGTATTCGTCTGGTTCAAACATATATTAGATCATCAAGTCACACAAATCTTTTAGCGCAACTACAATATCTCTATCATCTGTTAATGGTTCTATAATTGCGACTTTGACAGCTAGTCGTTTGGGTAAGCCAGTTTTTATTAATTTGCCAGCATCCACCAGTAGCCTGGTAGAAACTGTTTCTGTTAAGCCTAATTCAGTTAAATTTCTAACTTTTGAGGCTATTTTCACAAGTGATTTTGCAATTGCATCATCAATTAAAGTTTCTTGTTGAACAATCTCTGATTCTATTGCTTCAGACGGATAATCGAAGGCATTGGCTATAAAACGCTGACGGGTTGAAGGTTTTAACTCTTTGAATCCTTTTTGGTACCCTGGATTAAAGGAAGCGACTAACATAAAATCTTCATGAGCTTTGATTGATTCTCCTAATTTGTCAATATATAATTCGCGTCTATGATCTGTTAAGGAGTGAATGGCTACAATAACATCAGGCCTTGCTTCTGCAATTTCGTCCAAATATAATATTGAGCCGTTTTTAACTGCTTTTGTCAATGGACCATCTATCCAAACGGTTTCCGATCCTTTGATAATATATCTTCCAATTAAATCAGTTGAAGATGTTTCTTCATGACAAGCCACTGTAATCAATTTTTGATCTAGTTTATGAGCCATAAATTCAATAAATCTTGATTTACCTGTTCCCGTAGGTCCTTTGAGTAAAAAAGGTAATTTATTGGAATATGCATGTTCGAAAACCGCAACCTCTTTATCAATGGATTTGTAGTAAGGTGCGGACATTGTTAATATTTCAGATTCCATTATTGTTTATTTTCTTCAGTGTGATTCAAAAAAACAGGTTTAAAAGTTAACATCAACCATCCCCAATTATTAGTTAATTGTCTATCTCCACCAGTTAAAAATTCTAAATTTTGAGAAGCGAATATTTGGGAATACCCTGCATTTATTTTAAATGTGGAATTAAACGTGTAAGCAAAGGTCAAATCAATTTCAGTTCCTAAATCTGGAGAACGTGTTTGTCCATTATCCATAATCTTACCTTCTGCCATGAAGTAATGGCCAGTCAGAGAAATAATAGACTTATCTTTTTTGAATTTAAGTGGTAAGGCAATATCAATTAATCCAACAGAGTTTATATGGTTGCCAACATAAAAATAATCCATAAGTCCATTAAATTTATGATTTGTTCCATAGTAAGGATTAAAGGCATTGTTTTGATTTTTGGTTGAGCCCAAATCGCTTCCACTAATAATTTCTGTTCCCAGACCAGCAAAAAAATGATTTGTTATTTGATAACTAAAATCTAAAGCCGCATAGTAAGCTGATTGATAAATTGTTCCCGTAGAGCCAATGTTGGGCAGATTTCCAGTTTGGTAATAAAAGGCACCATTAGACTGTAATTTCTTCTTTTTAAATGTTAATCTCCCACCTAAGGTTTGACTGTTTATAATTTTTTGTGAGATAGAATCTTTTAAATATGGCAAGCCATTGTTCAAAGCAAGAACGCTTAATGTCATGTAATCTTTAAGTTTCACATTATACCAGAGATATTGAAGAGATTTGTACTGATTTAAAGCGTAATTTTCATGTCTTAATGATTCTCGGTTAGCGTTGTAAGCAAAACCTGTTTCGATTCTTCCTTTTGTTTTTAGATCAAAAATAAGAAGTGCTGCATCATGACTCCTTGCTTGTTGTGCCCATCCAACAGCTCCAAATATGCGCTGGTCGTCATAAGATATTTCTTGTCGTCCAACCTTAATTCCAAAAATGTCAGAAAATTGGTAATTCACCCATGATTCATGCATGGCAAAACCATTTTTATCAGCAAGCGATAGTGTAGCCGCATCACCCCAAACTCTGATGTTTTGAACAGTAAATTTTAGTTTAAGTTTTTCTTTATCATAGTCAAAATTAATACGCGATCTTTGTGATACAAAGAAAGCCATTTCGGAGCCTGGTAGCATTAAATGTTTATATCCATTGCGCACTTCGGCTCTTGGTCTTAATTCTCCTGAAATTTTAAACCCTTGAGCGGTTAATGATTGAACAACTATGATGCATAGAATGGTTAAAATGTGCTTTTTTTTCATTGGTTTATTTATTTATTGAATTAATAATAGCAGCTACAATTTTATTATTGTCAGCACCAAGTCCTTCCTGTTGGAAGCCTAATTCTCCAGCAGCATTAAAAACACTAATAATGTTTGAGTGAGAAAAATCGACAGGAGATATTTCTTTGTATTTAACAGCCAGAACATTTGCAAATTCACGGATGTTTTCCTCAGAACCATGTAAAAAAATGTGCTGTTTATCATCCATTTGGTTTTCTTTAGCGAAAGACTTGAGTTGAGCTGGCGTGTCTGTTTCCGGATCAATACTAATAAAAACATACTTAATATCTTTTTTAAGATTTTCTGGTATTGAAGCCTCAATATTTCTAACATCTGCGACTAATCTTGGGCAAGCTGCTTGACAAGTTGTATATATCATAACGGCAACAAAAACCTGTCCCTTTAAGTCCGACAATGTTATTGTTTTATTGTCTTGAGTTTGCCATTGAGAGGTTAAGTTAAAAATGGAAGAAGATGATATTGCCTCATTTTCCTCATAGGCAATTTTAGGTTCTTTCTGTTGTAAATCCATTTTACAAACGGGACAAATTTCTTGATGAGTATAAGTTTTATCACCCTCACATCCCATTGGACATTGAAAAACCAATCCATCAGAATTCTGATTTTGACTGCAGCTTACAAAACACAATATGGTTGTTATAAGGATAACAAAACGCAGTGCCTTTTTCATAGTAATTATTTTTTGATAGGTATATCTTTAACACACCTGAAACCTAAATTTTTCATGGCAAAATTTGCTTTAAGACTACCTCTTAGAGCATAACGCATAAAGGCGGCATAATTCATTAAATCATTTGCCCCAACAGCGCCGCTGCCGCAAAACAAATTAGCATCACTATCTACATCTTTTCTGGATTCTCCAGAAACTAGAATTGAATTAAAATCTAAAGTCCATTCCCAAACTAATCCATGTAAGTCATAGATGCCATAGGCATTTTTAAATGTTGAACCTATTGGATTCTTATAAGTTTTAGGCCTTTCGTACCAAGCCAGAATAAACTCATTGTAGTCCGGAATTGTTCTGGCATCTTTCACAGTTTCATTTGCCATTGCAACAAATTCCCATTCATCTACAGTGGGAAGCCTTTTCCCCATACAACTGCAGTAGTCTTTAGCCGCAAACCAAGATACATTTGTTACAGCTGCGTTTAGAGGAATGGTCTGGCCGATAATTGTGTCGGACACCCAGTTCGATAGATAATTTTGATCAGCAAACAATTCTATAATTTTAGTTTTTTGCCATTTCGGGTTCTTTTTAATATACTTCAAATATTGTGCAACGGTTACTGGATAGACATCCATTTTAAAATCTGTGACATTTACAGGAAGTGAATCGGTGCCATAAAGGGGGACAAAAGTCCCTCCTTTTATGACAGCCATTTCGGTTTGCGCTAAAGAAATGTGAGTAAACAGCAAACCTATTAACAGATTGATCCAACGAGTCTTCATTTATGTATTTAATTAAAACCGAATTAATTAATGACTACTTTTTACTTCTTGAACCATACTCGTTGTTACGTCTGTTTTATTATTACCCCATGAATTGTAAATATATGTCAACACATCAGCAACCTCTTCGTTAGAAATTGTTTGTTTGTTCATAATGCTATTATATACTTCACCATTAACAGTAATTTCACCAGTTTTTCCATTGAGCACAATATCAATAGCTCTATTAACGTCTGCATTCAAGTAATCGGACTTAGCCAAAGGAGGAAATGCTCCAGCGATACCTTGTCCTTCAGCTTGATGACAAGCAAAGCAAGTTTGTGAATAGATATGTTTTCCAGACTTAATTTTTTCTTCTAACGACTTAGATGAGGTAGCTGTAACATTTTGATCTGCATCATTGGTTGGTTCTTCTTGAATACCTCCACCTTCAGGATTATAAATACCTTCTTGCATGACACCGGAATATAATTTTTCACTTTCATCTCCAGACACTTTTAGCATACCAAGTGCACCTTTGTTAAATGCTCTGAATATCGCATGATCTACTAAGATGAAAGTTCCAGGAACATCAACTTTAAAGTCAACAATGGCAGCACCACCTGCAGGAATTGAAGTTGTTTGTACATCATTGTTTATGGTCGACCCTCCTTCAATATGAACATTGTCAAATATTTCACCAATAACATGGAATGAAGACGTTAAATTGGGACCACCGTTTCCAACAAAGAGACGAACAGTTTCTCCAACATTTGCAGTAATTGCATTGTCTCCAGTTAAGGCATTTACACTTCCATTAAATACAACATAATCTGCATCTTCATCAACAGCTTTATTCATGTCGAATGCTTGCAAGCCAGGATCTCCATTTTCTCCCTTGGTATAAAAATCACCTTGCATAATGTAGTATTCTTTGTCAACTGGTGGTAACCCTCCTTCTGGTTCAACAAGTATTAAACCATACATTCCGTTGGCGATATGCATCCCGACAGGTGCAGTTGCACAATGGTAAACATACAACCCAGGATTTAAAGTTTTAAAAGAAAAGGTTTTACTATGACCCGGTGCCACAAAAGAGGAAGTTGCACCCCCGCCTGGACCAGTTACAGCATGTAAATCTATGTTATGAGGCAATTTATTATCAGGATGGTTTGCCAATGTAAATTCTACTTCGTCACCAACCCTAGTTCTAATGAAACTGCCAGGAACAGTGCCTCCAAATGTCCAATAATTATAAGTTACACCGTCGGTCATTGTACCTTCCTGTTCTAATATTTCCATTTTAACAATTAACTTTTTAGCGGATCTATCTCCTACAGGAGCTGGAACTAAAGGTGGGGAGGTTAATTCAGCTTCCATTTCACCAAATACATTAATTGATGCAGCGTCAAAATTTGTTTTTTGAGAATGATCTGCACTTTCTCCGCAACTTGTTATTAATGACACGCATAATAACTGCGTTGCGATAATTTTTAATTTTTTAGTTTTCATTTTTCTATTTTTAATTGTTTTGCACTTCTAGTGCTTCATCATTTGGCTTTCCATGTTTAATAAAATCGACTATAAAAAGGATTATACCTGTGGTAAAACATGTAGCGCCAATAATTAGAACCCAGAAATGAATGCTAATTTCATCTTGGACAGCCATAAAATCCATTTTTAATTTTCTTTCTAAATAAACTTGTACTACACCTGCAACACCAAATGCTATGGTCATACCAAGCATTCCTATATTTGATAGCCAAAAAGCAGCTTGTCCTCTTGTAGTTTCGTAAAGCTTTCGTCCAGTTAAATTTGGTAGTGCATAACTAATGATAGCTAATACTATCATGGCATATGCCCCCCAGAAAGCAAGGTGACCATGCATAGCAGTTACTAAAGTGCCATGTGTATATAAATTGGTTTGAGGTAATGTATGCGCAAAGCCAAGGAGTCCTGCTCCAACGAATGATACAATAGCTGAACCTAATGTCCAGTATAGCGCTAATTTATTAGGATGTTTCTTTTCACCCTTTCTATACATCTTTACAGCAAATAAGGCCATGGCTAAAAATGCGAGTGGCTCAAGTGCTGAGAATATTCCGCCTACAATTAGCCAGATCTTATTAACACCGATATAATAATAGTGGTGACCTGTTCCTAATACACCTGATAAAAATGTTAATCCAACAATCACATAAAGCCATTTTTCAATTACTTCTCTATCGACTCCAGTCAGTTTAATTAGTAAGAATGATAATATACCACCCATAATTAACTCCCAAACACCTTCAACCCAAAGGTGAACTACCCACCAACGAAAGAAAGAATCAGTTACTTGGCTGTCGAAAGGCAACATACCAGGTAAATAGAGCAGAGCTGCAAATAATAGCCCCATAGTTAAAACTATTGACGTGGTTGTTTTCTTTTTCCCTTTTATTAAGGTCATAATTATAAGTCCTAAAAAGAGGAGAACATTTGCAACTACCAAATAGTCCAAGGGCCGGGGTATTTCTAAAAACTTTCTACCTTCCCATATGTTAAAATGGTATCCAACAATAGCAGTAACTCCTACTAGAGCTAAACTTATTAATTGAACGTAGGCAAGTTTAACACTAACGAGTTCTCGTTGAGATTCTTCAGGGATAATATAGTAGGCCGCACCCATGAAACCAGATAGAAGCCATACAACTAATAAATTTGTGTGAACTGCTCGTGCAGTATTAAAAGGGATGAAATCATGCAGGCCATCAAGACCCACACGGGCAAACCCCATAATGAATCCATAAGTAATTTGTAACACTAATAATAGCATTGATAATGCAAAAAACCAATACGCTACTTTTTGAGATTTATATTTCATAGTCTTATTTTTTGTCCTTAGCAAGGGGTGATACAACAGTTTCAAATCCGTTCAGATCAATGTCATCTATCCAATCGAAAAATGAAATAAGGTCATTCGCTTCTTCCTCTGTAAAGCCATAAGCAACCATTTTTCTTCCGTTTGGAGCCCATGGCGTTTTTGACATCAAAGCTGCTTTGACATACCCAGCGCCTTTTCGATCTAATACTTGTGTGAGTTCAGGTGCATAATAAGCTCCCTCTCCTAAAATGCTATGGCAACCCATGCAATTATTCTTTTCCCATAAATCTTTACCGCGTACTACCGCCTCTGTAATTTTTCCATGGTTAGTCTGGTCTTGAGCTTTGCTGAACGAAAAAATAGTCAAGCCTATAAAAATTAAGAAGGTGACTACAGTTCCGCCAAGAAAAAATGCTCTCGCTTGCTTTTTTGATAACATACTGAATAGTTTTATTAATTAACTATAAAAGTATATTTATATCTTTTTATAAAGATGTTTATTTATTACTTTTTTTTATGACTAATCTCATTCTTTTAACTTCTTTTATTTTAAAAGATTGATAATAAAGTGTTTAATCTAGCCTCTAAAAATCTATTTTTCTAATCGGATTTAGTAAAATGTTCGTAAATTTGTGTTATGTTATCAAAGTCTGCACAATATGCATTAAGATCAGTTATTTGTTTAGCTGTGAATTCTGATGAGGATAATAAATATAGCCCGAAGGATATTGCTGAAAAAATAGAAATTCCTGTTTCTTATTTGGCAACCATATTAAAGCAGTTAAGCAAGAGAGAAATTATTTCTTCATCAAAGGGTAGAAATGGCGGTTTTTTTCTCACAAAAAAGAATGCACAAACCCCATTAATAGAAGTTGTTGAGTGTATTGATGGACTCCAGAAAATCAAAAGTTGTGTAATGGGGATTCCAAATTGTAGTGATGAAAATCCGTGCCCTTTGCATCATTTGTATTTGCCATTAAGAAACGATATTCTTGATGAACTTAGAAACAAAAACATTAAGGAATTTGCAAAGGGAGTGATTGATGGAGACACAGTTCTGTTTGAGTAGGATACCTTATTGGGTTCTGTCACATTAAAGTTTGCCAAAAAATAATTGATTAGCTTTATTTGACAAATCTTGGCCTATGTTTAAACGTCACCGATATCCAAAAGTAATTATTCTTCAAGCCGTGTATTTCAAATTAAGATTTACTCTAAGTTATAGAGATATTAAAGAACTCATGCAAATAAGAGGAGTAAATGTAGATCACTCAACGATTTAATGATGGGTATTCAAATTTCCGAAAGATATAGAAGGGAATATGCACAAACGAAAATACCAAGTTGGAAACAGTTGGAGAATGGATGAAACTTATATCAAGGTGGGAGGAAAGGATCGTTTTCTATATCGAGCAGTAGATAAGTAGGGTAATACCGTCGATTTCTTGTTAACCAAGCGAAGGCAGAAGATGAGTGCTCAGAAGTTTCTCAATAAAGAGATAGGAAATAATGGTAAGCCAAGAATTGTAAATATAGATAAAAGTGGATCAAACAGTTCAGCTCTTTTTACAGTAAATAGAAGAAGTTTGAGTACAAAAAGAATCAAGATTCGGCGAGTAAAATACTTGAATAATATTATTGAAGAGGATCACCGCTTTATTAAATGGCGAATTCAACAAGGTTTGGGATTTAAAGAATTTGAATCAGCCAGAAGAACCTTGGCAGGTATTGAAATCATAAGAATGATCAAGAAGAATGAGATGATTGGTCAAGATCAAAGTATGTTTAAATCCTTCAAGTTATTAGCCGCTTAAAATTAGGATTAACATGTGTTTTTAGATTCATCTGGAAAAGACAGAACCGTTTAAAACTCGTTTATTCATTTTTCTAAGATAGTTGTTCTAATAAATTTTGACTTACTACATTAATTAATGTAAAGTTATATTTGCCATCATAAATGTAATATAACCATGGTTTTAACCTTGTATTTAGTTTTTTTTAATAAATTTAACATAGATGAAAAGTATATGGCAAAAAATCTCATTTATTGGTGTAAATGAGGATAATCAAAAAACACAAATAGAAATTGTTTTTCTGAATCGGATAATAAGCATTTCAATCTTGTTACAAATTCTCACAGTTCCATTTGATTTATACCTCAACGGTACAAAATTTGTTTTTTTAGGTATTGGCAACATTTTATTGTTTAGTGTTATTTTGATCTTGAATCACTACAAACTCTTTTTATTTGCAAAATTCAGCACGTTTTTTATTTTTTTGAGCTTTGTAGTGTTGCTTTCTTTTAATGATAAAGGTCCAAATTTCGAATTTTCCCTAATTCTACTCTTTGTCCTAGTTTTTATTCTATTCAAAAACCGCTACCTTTTTATTTTTTTAGCGTCAATTGTTGCTCTAACTTACATTCTATTGCATGAGGCTAGTTTAAGAAGCGTGACTACTACTGATAAGGCAACGATCACATTTACTCTAGTGTATGATTTTATCATTCTAATTGCATTTTATTTTGAAATTTATTACTTCAAGGTTCTAAACAAAAGGAATGAACAAATTATTATTGACAAATCTCTACAAGTGGAAATAAAAAATAGAGAAATTATAGATTCTCTAAATTATGCGACGAAATTACAAAAAGCATACCTTCCTCCCAAAGAAATCCTAAATTCTATTTTCCCTAATTCTTTTATAATGTATGAACCAAAAGAGATTGTTAGCGGAGATTTTTATTGGTTTTTTCAGTCTAAACATAAAAATGATACTTCCGAATTTGATGAATTGTTTGTTGTTTCAGCAGATTGTACAGGGCATGGTATTCCTGGTGCCCTGATGAGTATAATCTGTACTAATGCTTTAAATAGTGTGATTATTAATGATGGAGAAACTAATACTGGAAGAATTTTGGATAAAGTTCGAGAAATTATCATTTCCGTTTTTAACGAGGATAATCTTATCGAGAAGCGTAAAGATGGAATGGATGTCTCTATCTGTCGCATATACGAACAAAGAAAAGTTCAGTTTTCAGGTGCTAATAATCCCATTTGGCTGTTGAGAGATAATGCAGATGAGATTGAAGTAATTAAAGGAGACCGACAGCCAGTAGGTTCTTACGAAAAACCCTTTCCTTTTACCACGCATAATTTAGAACTGAATAAAAATGATGCCCTGTTTCTTTTTTCAGATGGTTATCAAGATCAATTTGGTGGAGAAGAAGGTAAAAAATTTAAATCTATTAATGTGAAAAGGCTTCTGCTGTCCATGAAGGGTCAGAACATGTATGTTTTACATAAACATCTGGAGGTAGAGTTGCATGCATGGAAAAATGGCCGAGAACAAGTTGATGATATTCTTTTTTTAGGAATTAGATTCTAAAATTGGTTGTGTCGCGTCTAAATTACAATTAATAAATGTTTTATAATTTTAGGAGTAAAAATTCATGTTCAAACATCACTGTTTTCCGAAGGCGATCATTTTACAAGTTGTTTACTTCAAACTACGTTTTAGTTTAAGTTATAGAGATGTTGAAGAGTTAATGGAGATCAGAGGAGTTACTGTTGACCATGCAACAATTCAACGTTGGGTTTTTAAATTTACTCCGTTGATAGAAAAGGAACTTAGAAAACGTAAGAAACCAGTTGGTAACAGTTGGATAATGGATGAAACGTATGTGAAAGTAAAAGAAGTTTGGCGTTATTTATACCGAGCTGTTGATAAGCAAGGGAGTACTGTCGATTTCCTTTTAACTAAGCGACGACAACGGATGTCAGCTCAAAGCTTCTTAATCAAAGCTATTGAAAATAATGGGAAACCAAGAGTTATCAATATTGACAAGAGTGGATCAAATTCAGGTGCCATTCAAGTGTATAACAAACGAGCATTAGCAACCAAATCACGGATCAAAGTGAGAAAATGTAAATACCTAAACAATATTGTAGAGCAAGATCACCGCTTTATTAAATGGAGGATTCAACAAGGTTAGGGATTTAAAGAATTTGAATCAGCCAGAAGAACCTTGGCTGGAATTGAAATTGTTAGAATGATAAAGAAAAATCAGTTGATTGGTCAAGATCAAACTGCGTTTAAATCTTTTAAATCGTTGGCTGCTTAAAATTATAATTAACCTGTATTTTTAGATTCTGACATCACAGATGCGACAGAACCAACTCAGGTTCATATGTATAAATGCGCATTATTTTACCGCTGCTTTTTATAATATTATGGTACTCATGCACCTCATACTTCTAACGCTTACCTTTTTAATATGAAACATATGTACAAGTAATTGCAACATGTCGCCAAGCAGTTAGCTAAAGGTTTTTATAGCTTGCCTAAAATTATTCAACCTAAAATTATGCCTAACTACACTGCTGAAACCCATTATTTAGATGTTGGACAAGGCGATTGTTCGATTATTGTTGTAAAAGAAATATCAAGATATAAAGATAAGTTTGCCAAATTTGACCCGCAAATCGTACGCACCGTTCTTATAGACTGCGGATCAAGAGGAACCCCTGATGACGAATTAACACAATCAGAAAACTACAATAGTCCTGGGAATATATTACTCAGAAAACTAGAATCTCTGCGAATCGAATACATTGACATATTGATAATTAGTCACTTTGATGAAGATCATTTTAAGGGCATCATTGAAATTTGCAATTCGGGCGAATTTGCTAAGCAAAAATATTTCATGAAATGTAATATTTACGATATGGGCAACATATATGCTTATACCCAAACATTTGAAACATCTGAGACAACATTCTCTGATTATTTAGGCAGTGGGTCTGCTGGTTCTTGGGAGAACAACTATACCTTATATACTCAAGGACTGAAAAGTGTGAGCAATCTTCCTGGTGCAACAATAAAGCGACATACTGAGCGCGTTTACTGTGGGAATCCTGAGAATTTTTCAAAAGGAATACCTGGAACGAAATATCTTACCCGTCAGCCACCCAACAATTTCTCTAGCACTTTGACAGCTGAAGCCGAAATTTGGAATCCAATAGAGGTTATTGAAGAAGAAGCTAACCATTTTTTGCACAATGGGGTCTATAAAATTGACTTTGATGCATGTCATCATTTAATCGGAAAAGATTTACTTAATGATGCATACGAATATGAAGAAATTCCAGACATGAATCTTTGGTGCCTAGCCGCCAATGGCTGGAAATATGACCCCGAAAATGATGCCGAAATAGACCTAAAAGTCACTTCTCACCAGGATAATAACTTCTCGCTGGGTGTTCTTTTAAAATTTAAAAATTATACGGCATGGTTTGGTGGAGACCTTAATAAAAAGGTTGAAAACCAATTGACAGATAGTATTTTATATTATACCACGCGTGGTTTATCTGTACTTAAATGTGCACATCATGGTGGAAACACCTCAACCGACAAGATATTCCTTGATCGCTTAAAACCGTATGTTGCAGTTATTACCTGCGGAGAAGCTGGTAAGCATTCTCACCCTTCAGTTGAAGTCATAGAAAATCTTGCAAACGACGCAAACGTGAAACTGGTCACGGTTACCGGGTTTGGTGTTAGTGAAAACGATCCGAAACGAAGCCGTAACTGGAGCCAGGAAACTAGAATTAAAGAATATGCAAAACACGGGTTTCCTACTTATTTCACTCAACCATTTGACAGGAATAATAAGTTTCATGTGCCAGGTGCTTCATGGGAAGGAGAACTTAGTGATGTCCTTATCAAACGAGTTGCTTCAAGAGGCAATGGTGTATGGTTTAGATGTTTTTTTTACAGTGCTTTCAAAGGGTTGGTTGTATCCGATTTGAAAAAAAGTAATCGTCGACTTAATAACCAACAAGTACTTCAACTCCTTGAAACTAAAGCTAATCTTCTCGACGGCACTTATTTACAACCCGAAATCACACACGACAATGAAACAGACCATATGCATGTTGAATGGAGGCATAAAAGAAAACGTACGGATGACTCCGATCCTGATATGTTGCCAGGCGAACCAGTCAAAAAACAGCGAATCCAGATGATAGGAGAAGATGTAAAGTTTGATTTTAATCATGAATTTCCAAACGAATAATTATGCAATATATTCTCGATATAACAACTTTAACCTTTGAGCATCAACTCTTATTTTCTAAATTGGATCAGAGCTGGCTGACAATAAAAGACGCTTCGATTACCAAATTGGAAAATGGGGCGAAAAAAATTACAGGAAGAACCCTAACGGATTGGAAATTGGTAGCAATTGGATTGAATCTTCAAGAAGTTTACCTAACGGTAATCGAATTAAGACAAGAATCATTCATTCAGGAAATAAGCGCAAAAGAAACCGTTGCAGGGCGTGAAATAAACTGGATCACAGGGCCGATTCACATGGGGTCTATCACCTTTACATCTCCAGATATGCAAAACGTGCCATTTTCACTTGACGCATTGAATGGGGAATTTAATTTAGACAATATCAGCCCATTTATTTCCGCTTTTGGTTTCAATAAGTTTTACTATCAAATGCACTTAATTGGTTTCGATACATTAGAGTTAAGTTATAATTGGTTTTCGACTGCTCATCCTAACCTTTCGATTGGGGGTGATTTTTTTCATATTGATGAATTTAATCTTGGTGGAATAATAAATCGAAGAGGATTGACCTCTGTAGCAGAAAATCCAGAACAATTATCCCAATTCTCTGCGGAAGTTACCTTTGCTGGAATTCCAGTCGATATTAGGGTGTCACTTAATGACCGGCAATTTCATACAATTATCGTTCAGCCGTCCGAATCGGCCTCTTTCCCTGCGATTTCGGAACTATTAGCGGATCTAAATTTAGGGAACCATGAGGAATACATTGACAATTTCAATACCGAAATCAATCTACTCAACAGTATTGAAGTACGCAGAATACTAATTCAGGTAAACATCCATGACTTCACAAAAGTTCATCAAATTTCACTATTCACAACCCTCAATGCTTTTGAGGCGCGTTTTAATGCGACGTTAACTTTTATTGATAGTCATTTCGGATTGCATGTTGAACTTGCAGATGACACGCCTATTAAATTGGATGCCCTATTTGAAAACAGCCTGCCAAATCTTCATTTTTCAGAAACGCCAACAATACGTCGCCTTGTGTTAAATGGAAATCTCAATCCGATTGCTGCGTCCTTCACCATTGAGCTAGCCGATTTACTAAAAATCCCTATTGGTACAAAATCAATTAATTTAGAATCATTAATTATAATGGCTGGTCTATCCAGTCAATCAAGGTATAATTTCGCTATTCGGGGCGTTTTCTTTATTGCAGATGTTGATTTGGTCTTGCTTGCTTGCAGAAAGAAAATAAATGGCCATGACGGTTGGTTTTTTGAAACTCAGGTGGGACATCAAAAAGAAATACATTTAGCCGATTTCATAGCTTCCCTTTCCGAGGTTTTTGATTTTGTTTCTCCTTCAGCGGCTCATATTCCAGATATAAGCATTCAAGAAATTGACCTATCATTCCACAGCGGAACTCATGACTTTAATTTCCAGTTTGCGATTAGTTTAAATGAGTCTCTCGGGCCTTTTGAATCAAGTTTTTTGTCTCTAGAGGTTACATTAAGTAAAATTGCAAATGGAAGTCATGTGATTGCAATAAACCTGATAGGGTTTATGGAGTTTGCCGGGACAAGTGTTGATTTTATTGCAAATGATATTGGACAACAAAATTGGAACGCTCAAATTATATATAATCATGAAAGAAACCGAGGAACTGTCGATTTACTTAGCCTTTGTCAACACTTCGACCCCCATTTCGTAATTGAAAATCAAGAATTAGCTTCGCTCGCATTGACTAAGTTTGAAATCGATTATGGTCATTCGGGCAATGGCGACCATACCCTCTTTGCAGATTTACAACTTACCACAAAAGACAACACTTTAATAGAAGGCTTTTTCTCGGGGAATTACACTAATGATAAATGGAATATTGCCACTGGTTTTGGGTACGTTGATGGAATTCATGCCGAACACGATTCAAAACCCGAAATCCTTAAAGCGCTTCCAGACACCTTAAAACTGACAAGTGTTTGGTTTGTTTTCATTAACACTAGTGGTACAGTACCACGATTACCAGATCACTTTCCAGACACTATAAAACTGGATGATGTGACCACTGGAGTTGCACTGATAGCGGAATTGGATTTAACACAGCACCATAGTATTCCAGGAGCAAAGGTCTTAACAGATAAAAAGCATACCAAACTTGATGTATTAGTGGAATTAACTACCAAAAAGTTACATATTGAGGCTAGTCTGGGAAGTGAAATTCGTTTCCCGACAAAAAAGCTACCTGCTGATGCAACTGCCGAAGAAATTCGAAATGCTGAGTTTGCAATTGATTCACCAAGTTTAATTTTTGAAGTTACAACGTCTTCTATTTCTTTAGCTATTAAAGGTAGTTTTATACTCCATTTGGATGGATTTGAACAGACTCTTTCGGTAGAATTGGCGCTTTCTTCAAGTGGAATCTATTTGTTAGCCGATCTTAAATTTTCAGGAGATGGTTGGACGCCTTTCGGTTTGGAGGGGATGCATATCGACGAATTAGCCTTGGAATTAGGTATTGAATTTATACCACCTGGCGGAATCGTCGGTTTTATGGGCGGAGCACATTTCGACACGAATGAATCAGAAATGTCAGTTACAAATAAAAATGAAAAGAAGTCAGACAATGAATTCGCCATTGTTCTAGAATTTGTTGGTATTGTACCTAATCTAGAATATTTCGCTTTAAAAATAAAAGCGCTTAATTTGGCTGATATTTTGGCGTTGTTCCCAGGGTCATCAGCGCATGGTCATAATTCAATTTCTCGCAACATTTTCTCAATCAATGACTTCGAATTAACTTGGTGTGAAAGCCCAATAATATTGCCTAACGGTCAGCAGGGGCATGTTGGCTTCGGATGCCATGGTACGGCAACTATATTTGGTTGGAAAGCCTATGCTTCGCTGGAAATTCATCCAGATACAGGAATTCAAGGGGAAGGTGTTTTGAGCCCATTAAATATTGGGCCGTTATCCATTAAAGGTGAATCTAAGGGGAAGTTTCTCGAACGTGAATCCGTTGGAGGCAACTTACAGGTGATATCAAATACACGTATCGAAAGTCCAAGTCCAGATGACAATGAAAGTTCGGTTATTCGAGATGGAGTTGAACCACTAAAAGTTATACCACCAGGTGGTGCCTGCGTACATTTCAATAGCAATGGCTCTCCCTATTTAAATTTGTCAGTAGACCTTAAAGTCTTAAACGTGGATGTCCTTAAATTGCACATTGAGGTGACTAAAGATAAACTTGAATTTGATTTACACCTCGATATTATTGTGTTATCAATTCGTGCACATTGCGTCATCACAAATGGCGAAAAACAAACCTTTGACATTAACGGATCTTTATTCTTTGGTATTGGCTTACATTTAGACTTCGATTTTTTATTTACTCACGTAAAAGTTGACATTGAATTGGGTATTAAGGCTAAAATGAACTTGAGCTATGATGGTGATTATATTAATTTAGGACTAGCTGGCAGTATCAGCTTCTTTGGCTTTAAAATTGATTTAGGTTCATTTAAACTTGATCATATCCCTACCGATTTAAAGAAATTACCAACATGGCTCAAATCTTATGTTGAAACGGGGCATGCACCTGAATTTGAATCTGATTTACATGATGCAAGTGGTGCTGAATTACCAGATGATTTTGGTTCTGATAGGTGGATAGCAGCTGAACAGCTTTTAGCACAAGCCAAGGCATGGTCAAAATTCGTACACGACGATATTCAGGCGCTTGTTAAAGAAAAAAGCTTTTCTGCTGAACGGATACTTGATTTAATTCGTACGATTCACGACGAAACAAAAAGCATTAGTGGTAACCATGAACATCTTAATTTTGATGATGGCACGCAAGAACTTCAGGATCATCTATACGCACTTAGTGTAAACGTCCAAGTCAAAACAACTGGTGCTGACGCTGAGAGAAGAGATGGTATCGATCGAATGAATTGGGAAATGGAGTGGTTGGAAGATCGTGACAACGAATTACGTAACAAAATTCTTACCGAATGGCAACGCAGTGAAACTGAACTTGCCAACACCGAAGAGAAATTATTTAAGGCACAAGAAAATTTCATTAATGAATTATTAACTGAAGCCGAATTGCATGTCTTTATTCAAAAAAGAGATGAATTGATAGCTACAATTGAAGCTCGGATTAAAGCGTTAAAACGAACTGATAATACAGAATATCCAATGCTTGCCATTGAACACCATAACATTATGATTAAAAATGACATAAGAAAGGCATTGGTTATTAGCGAAATTGAAAAGTTAGCTTTAAAACATGTTGAACAAATCATTGAGCGTGGCTTGAGAAGACAAAACGAAACACCATTTACACTGAACGAAATATAGAACCATGGCAAATAAAGAAATTACATTGAGTGACCAATTAGCAGCTTCAAAAAAGATTACTGAAAATTACAACAGTGATGCTCAAAACCTATTGCATGAAATTCAGCTCAAAAAAAATGAAGATTTTTTGGAAACAAGAAAAGATGATCACAGAAATCATTCTGAAATTGAAGCAGAAGCGCAAGATATTATTAGGAGAGCACATAATTTTGGAGAAATTCTGATTTCAGAAAGGCACCGTCATAGTCCGCTGCTTTTCTTTTATTCAGGTGATCATTTAATTCTTTGGAAAAATGGTGCTACGCATGATTTAGGATCAATTCGAATGCCTGGGAAGGGAATGCCAACTCAAAATGGAAAAGTAATTTATAAAGTTTCTCATGTTGTTGCCACCGATATTGAACATAAGGAAGCCCATCTCCAAATTGGATTTGAATTTCAAGGCAAAGTACATTTTTACAAAACCGTTTGCGAAATTATTGAAGGAAGATATATTATTAACCCCTTGTCATATGTTTTTAATGGCGATATTTTTAACCTTATTCCTGGATTAAATTTTGAATCCCAAAGCACACTCTATACTAAAAAAATTGTCTATTGGAGAACAACTAAAAGCTTCGCTGAGATTCCATTAAAAGTGATGAATACAGCCTCGGCTGTGCGCCAAAAGGATGGCGTTTTCCCAAGGATTACTGATGCCAGGACGGATAATCGAGATGAGTTTTATGTTTTGCATCCAGGAAAAGATATTATTGTTCGATCATCCACCGACCCTGAACGTGATGGTAAAATCATTATTTATGCAGGTCTAAAAAATTCAGCTAAGCCAATTGGTCTCGCATATCACACATTGCATGATTCCTTGTTGGTTAAAGACGCGGCAAAAAATCAAATTTTTCTTCATTTTCCAAATGAACCTGCCGAGTCTCGCTGGAGAAGTTTTAGTCAAGGAGGCTTTATTCCAATACCGAACAACAGTTTCACTTCGGGTATAAACTTCTCTATCACTTGTTTGTTACGTTTTCGACCAAAACCAAAAGATCAGCGTGCAAACCCTCAAGAGCTTGTACCCAAAGCAGGCTCAAATTTTGGCTTTTGGTTTGCAGATGACAAGCTTCATATACAATATGCTGAAAATAGAGTTGTTGGAATCGATCCAAATACGAATGCTTTAGTACGCAAATTAACAAAAACAATAGTATCAATACCCAAAACTTCAAAAATTCCAGACACATCAAAACCTGAATGGTTTCAATTAGGAATTGTTAAATCAGGAGTCAATTTCAAAGTTTATGTCGGTTCTGACTTGATAGGTGAATTTAACGGTCCTCACGAAATTATTGTGCGAGAGGCTATCAACCTGGCTTGTCCTGGATATATGATGGCCGAACTCAGAGTTTGGAATAAATCCATTTCTACCGAGATTCTCTCAAAATATCAAAACACCTGGTTACCTGTTGATGAATTTGATGGGTTAACCGCGTATTGGCATTTATATGTAACAGGAAAAAAAGGGGTAGGATTGTGCTTAGAATCAATGGACAAAAATAACGACTTATACCTTATCCAAGAGCCTGATTTATCGGGACACGGACATCATATGACTGTTCAAAAAGAAGACAAAATAAAATCAGGTGAACTCAATTATCATACATATATTTTAGACAAGGCTCCTTCACCATTCCAAAAAAATATTCCACTTTATACCATATCAACAAAACACCAAGGCTTCCAAATTGACGACAATACCGGAAGAGTTTTTTGGACGAGTAAGGGTGATAATGGGAAAAATTGGTTGTTTTCAGGCACAGTATTAGGTCACGTTGCGCCAATACCATTATTTGAGACAGGCTCTACTGGTGATTTTTCGTTGGTTTCTCAAAAATTAAATCCCTATCAAGAATTAATTATTGCGCATGCCGAAAAAAGAATGGCTATGGAGCATAAACTATTTTCAGTTTCAAATGAACATAAGGAAAATAGAGAACGGGTGCTTCATGCCCAACAAAATTTTCATGATGTTTTAACTAGTAAGGTTGAGGCGCGTGCTAAGGCAGTCATGAATGGAGAAGACAATAAAACCCTATACGCAGAAACTTATAAAAGGTGGACCGCTAAGATACAAGAGATTCATAACCTAGAAAAAAAATCGCATAATGAATTGCATACTAGTCGACTTGAGGCATTAGATAAGGTTCGGAAAGCTACAAGAGGCGCCCAAGAAGAAATTCTTAGGGGTAGACAACCAAAACCTTGATCACTTAAATAAAGTTGTGCATATATTTGAATTATATGGTTCTGTCGCATTAAAAGGTTGTGTCGCATCTAAATTACAATTAATAAATGTTTTATAACTTTAGGAGTAAAAATTCATGTTCAAACATCACTGTTTTCCGAAGGCGATCATTTTACAAGTTGTTTACTTCAAACTACGTTTTAGTTTAAGTTATAGAGATATTGAAGAGTTAATGGAGATCAGAGGAGTTACTGTTGACCATGCAACAATTCAACGTTGGGTTTTTAAATTTACTCCGTTGATAGAAAAGGAATTTAGAAAACGTAAGAAACCAGTTGGTAACAGTTGGAGAATGGATGAAACGTATGTGAAAGTAAAAGGAGTTTGGCGTTATTTATACCGAGCTGCCGATAAGCAAGGGAATGCTGTCGATTTCCTTTTAATTAAACGACGACAACGGATGTCAGCTCAAAGTTTCTTAATCAAAGCGATTGAAAATAATGGAAAGCCAAGAGTTATCAATATTGATAAGAGTGGATCAAATTCAGGTGCCATTCAAGTGTATAATAAACGCGCCTTAGCAACTAAATCAAGAATAAGAGTACGCAAGTGCAAGTATTTGAACAATATAGTTGAGCAAGATCACCGGTTCATCAAATGGAGGATTCAACAAGGTTTGGGATTTAAAGAATTTGAATCAGCCAGAAGAACCTTGGCTGGAATTGAAATTGTTAGAATGATAAAGAAAAATCAGTTGATTGGTCAAGATCAAACTGCGTTTAAATCTTTTAAATCGTTGGCTGCTTAAAATGGAAATTAAATGGTATTTTTAGATGGTGTTAAGACAGATGCGACAAAACCGAAGTATATTAAATTGGATTTCCAGGAATTTATTGTAATTTTATTTAATATGAGAGTTTTTTGCTTCTTACTAATCATGTTTGCTTATTGGCAACCAGTTAAAGCTCAATATTGTATGCCATCATACAATTTTAATTGTACTGGTTTTGTCATTAACCCTACCTTAATTTCTCCACCAGCAATGATAAATAACTTTTGGACGACTGGAGGCATTACAAATATATCTAATCTAAATAGTTATTGTGTTCCCTCTATATGTTATGTCAATACAGGTCTTCAAGTGGTCACTACCCCTGGCTCAACAATTGGAGTCAATATCCAAGATATATTACCTGGTAATTTTCCCTTACCTCCGACTTGGGGCACCCTCGGTCTTTTTTATCAGGTATGGGTAGATTGGAATCAAGATTTTATATTTAGCAATTCGGAGATTCAACTTACGTTTACATCTTATAATGCAGGCTCCAATACCGGCACTATACAAATTCCACAATCAGTTCCATGTGGAGAATACAGAATGCGAGTGCTTGGAAAAGCTAATTTATCCCCCCAGCTTCCACAATTTTCTCCTTGCGCTAATTATAATTATGGGGAGACTGAAGATTATATTATAAAAGTGATCAATTGTTTTGATCAAGACCAAAGATTATGTTATGGTGATACTGCAATTATTGACTTACAAAATTTCACTACTCTTCCCAACGTTACCAGCTATTCTTGGTCTCCGTCAAATACTATTTCAACACCATTAAGTGGTCCTATTGTAAATGCCTGGCCGCAAGATACTACAACTTACTTTATTACACTAAGTTCCCCTGACAGTACTTGGGTTGTTAGTCATACCTTAAATGTAATCCCACCACTATTACCTCCAAATGCAGGGATTGATGATACCACTTGCATAAATTCCTTTCATCAATTAAACGGTGCTACCAATAATCTTAATAGTAATTCAAGTTTTTATTGGAACTATATTCAGCCCCCCAATACAAACGGTAGTGTATTCTTAGTACCAAATAATCAAATTTTAAACCCAAATACCATTGTTACGCAACCAGGACTATATAAGTATCTTCTGATTGAATATGACACTTTTTTTGTTTGCCCAGATATTCATGATACCCTTGAAATTTTAGTTTCTGAAGAGAGTCATTACACAACAGTAACACAGCCAACATGTTTTGGTGCGAGTGATGGTGAAATAAGTATAACCTCTACGGGCACAACTGGTGCGGTTGAATATAGTATTGATAATGGATTAAATTATAGCACTGACTCAATATTTACAGGACTTTCTGCAGGCTTTTATATAATTTGGTCACGCGATATAAAAGGTTGTGAAGGATCAAGCTATGTATTATTGCTTGACCCACCACCTGTCTATATATCCGTTTCTCCAAATGATACTATTTGTGAAAATGACACTTCTATAGTATGGGCTCAGGCTTCAAATTCAGGAACTTCATTTGATTTTCATTGGGATTTTACAGCTAGTTTAGATAATACTCAAAATTTTGCCCCTCTTGATGATTCAGTAATTTCCGTTTTCGCTACTAATGAATTTGGTTGTTCATCTGATACTATTAGTATTACTACTGTTGTTAGAGAGCCAATATCAGTAATTTTAACTCCAGAATACGATTCTATATGTCCAGGAAAAGAAAGTAATATACTTGTTCAGCCATTTGGTGGTTATCAACCTTATAATTACGTTTGGACTGAAAACACCTTCTTTCTCCCATCAAGTTCTAGCTTATTATCTGTATCCCCAACAGTTAATTCAACATATTGTATAACTGTTTCTGATCAATGTGGAACTACTCCTAAAGTAGCTTGTTCAGAAGTTTTTATTTATGATGCTCCAATACTTTCTATTCTTGCTAAACAGATTGAAGGATGTGAACCTTTCAATGCTGTTCTATATAACATATCCGATTCTATTACTCCTAACATCACAAATACAGCCTTTTGGGAAATCGAAAATCAATCTTATTCTAACCCAGACAGTATTTTTCATGAATTTGAAATCGTTGGTTCGTATGATGTTTATCTTGAAATATATTCAGATTTAGGATGCCATAATGACTCTGTTTTTAATGACTTTATCAAAGTTTGGCCTATTCCTGAAGCAGAATTTTACATTACACCAAATCCTACTAATAATTATTCACCTGTTGTCAATTTAATTAATTTAACAGAAGGTATTAATACTTATCATTGGAATATTCCAAGTGGATCACCTTCAATTTCAAAAGAAGTCAATCCTAAAGTATCATTCGAAAAAGGAGTTGTGAAACAATATGTTGTTGAATTAGAAGTAACAAATGAGTATGGATGTACCCATTCAACTCAGGAACTTATATCTGTAAATAGTGATGTTAATATATACGCTCCAAACATTTTTACACCCAATCAAAATGCCGTTAATAATACTTGGCGGGTTTATGTTGAGGGTATAGATGTTTATGATTTTGAACTCCATATTTATAATAGATGGGGAGAGTTAATCTGGTTGTCATACGATCCTGTGGTAGAATGGGATGGAACTTATAATGGCTCTAATATTCAAGAAGGCGTTTATATTTGGCAAATAAAGACAGGCGAATTAAATAGTGATAAACACTATGAATTTAATGGCACAGTGACTATTATCAAATAACTGAAACTTTCATTTTGTTTGGCTGAATTTTAAACCTAACTTACATTGCAACCGCTCATTGATTCTGTCCTTTAGATTTACCAACTCAAATATACTAATAAGAAAGGTATGAATTTATATTAGATATAATTTCTTCATAACTTTAAATAAAAGAATGGGGTGAACTCTGGTTCTGTCTAGGATAATGACCTTAAATGCGAATTAGTCCCCTCGGCAGCCACGAAAGACTGTTATAAAAAGTTGTGCCGCGGATCAAGGATTGATGGGGGGTATTGTTACCGGAGTCGCTAAAAAGGGTGTTTTTGGGTACAATTCTAACAGCTATAATTATAGGTAATTACGAGCAAAGTAATGCAGTTTAATTTTAAAAGAGCTGTTGAGGCATCTGTAAACCCCTGATACCATTGAGATTCAGAAAAAGTTAAAAGCAAAAAAAAACCGATCAACAATGATCGGTTTTCTAGTAGCGGGGACAGGACTCGAACCTATGACCTTCGGGTTATGAGCCCGACAATCAAAAACGGTTTTACTGGGTTTCAAAAGGTTAAAATTTACAAAAAGCTACATTTGAACGCATTTGACTGCAAAATGTAACACCGTTTTGTAACACCAAAATATGTTGCTGTGATTTCATCTCAACTTTTAAAATTTAGCATTTTTTAATCAAAATCAACTAGTAATGCTATGAAGGAAAGTGAAAAAACACCAGTACTAATACGGGAAATTGTCATTCGAATTGAATGTTGTCAACCCTTGTCTGCTCTGACTTTCAGGGTAGTATGAGTCAATTTTTGAAAATCCATATCTGATTTACGGGTGCGGTTTTATTTAGAAAATCCTTTAGCTTTAATGTGCAATTAAAAAGAATGACGACATGCTAAAGAC